>CXWJ01018523.1_pt1 | contig 25848 bp, 21 predicted proteins | sample 590841 | NCBI WGS metagenome assembly CXWJ01 (sample SAMEA3498367, study PRJEB10139) | wastewater metagenome | biome: wastewater treatment plant; material: activated sludge | place: Austria | collected 2015-01-21 | reverse complement strand
CCAGGTCACCGGGCTCACCGCCCCCGATCTCACCGGGGTGGACCTCGCGCTGGTCGGCATGGAGAGCCCGGAGAGCGAGTTCGGCGGCTACAACACCGAGACCGGCGAGTACCTCCCGCTCTCGCTCCAGTACCGCCCGTACACCGCCGACTCGAAGTCCGTCCGGAAGGTCTCCATCGGCGGCAACACCCTGGCCGACGGCAAGAAAGAGAACCGGTCCTACTTCGGCAAGACGACGAAGACTGTCAACGAGGACGACCTGGACGCCCTCGAGCGAGCTGTCGCCGCCGTCAAGGCCACCGGTGCCGACATCCCCGTCATCGCGGCGCTGAAGGCGCGGAACCCGGTCATCCCGACCGAGTTCGAGCCCCTCGCCGACGCGGTCGTCGTCGGATTCGACATCAGCGACGCTGCGCTCGTGGAGGTCGCCCTCGGCCTCTACGACGGTCCGGGCGGACGGCTTCCGATGACCTTCCCCGCGAACATGGAGACGGTGGAGGCATCCCTGGAGGACGTCTCGGGAGACACCGACCCGTACAAGGACTCCGCCGGCAATGTCTACGCCTTCGGGTTCGGGCTGGGCGTCGACGGGAAGCCGATCCAGTAGCGCCCACGGCGCCGCCGGGACGCGTCTCGGCGGCGCCGCTACTCCGCGGGCGCCGCGGGGGGTTCGTAAGGGGCGGTGACCTTGCGGTTGCCGAAGAACGGACGGGCGAAGTCGGGCTCGATGCCGTCGGTGAGTGACACCTTCTCGCCGGCGGCGATCTGCTCGTAGATCTTCACGAACTCCTTGGACTGATTCTCGATCGTGTAAGGCGCGGCGAGCTCACGGCTGCGGGCGGCGGCGCGGGCCTTGAACTCGGGATCCTCCAGGGCGCGCAGCATCTCGATGATCGTCCCCGCCAGCGACACCGGGTTCGGACGGGAGAACATCGTGTTCACCCCCGGATCCATCACCATCCGCAGCTCGTGGTCGATCGACACGAAGGGCAGCCCGGCGTGGGCGGCCTCGTGCAGCACCAGCGCCTGGGTGTCGGTCGTGGAGGCGAACACGAACAGGTCCGCCGAGGAATAGTAGGCGCCCAGCTTGTCGCGCGGCACCTGGCCGACGAGCTTCACGCCGCTGTGCCGGGCCGCCTGCTTCAGCTGCCGCCGCAGGCTCGGCTGGGTAGTCTTCCAGTCGCCCACCAGCATGAGTTCGGCCTGCGGGATGTGGTCGCGCACCAGTTCGAAGGCGTCGAGCATCAGGTCGATGCCCTTCTCCACGGCGATCCGCCCGACGTACAGCAGCCGCGGGCCGCGTCCTTTCGGGACCGGGGGCAGCTCGGGCAGCGGGTCGGTGCCGTTCGGCACCACCCGCACCTTCGCGGCGGGCGCGATCTCCAGCACCCGCTTGGCGGTCTTGTCGGACGGAGTGGTCACCAGGTCGGCGTCGTTGAGCATGCCGGCCGCCACCTGCAGCAGCTCGATCTGTGCCCGCCCGCGCCTCGGCCGCTGGAACCGGATCGTCTTGCGCAGCCCGTTCCAGGTCATCCCCTCCATGTGCAGGGTGTACACCTTGTACGCCGCGTTCAGCAGCGGCACCAGGTGCCAGTAGTGGTCGGCGTAAGCCTCGAAGTCGGTGTGCCAGGTGATGATCAGCGGACGGTTGGCGCGCTGCGCCACCCACATGCCCAGCAGCCCGATCCCGCCCAGGCCGTGGACGTGGATGACGTCCGGCGGGTTGGCGATCAGCTGCGCCAGCCGGTAGTCGAAGTCCTTGCCCATCGAGATCCGCACCGGGTTGCCCGGCAGCGGCACCGAGGGCAGCCGGATCTCACGCCGCCGGTCGTGTCCGGCGTAGGGATTGGGGCCGTCCGCCACCGGCGCGACCACCAGCAGCCGGTGGCCGGCCCGCAGCACCTGGTTCTCCAGGAACTGCACCGCGTACAGCAGTCCGGAGGCGCCCGGGCCGTAGTTGTCGGTGAACTGCGCGATGGTGAGCGGCGCCGCCGGGCTCTCGTCCTGGTCCTCGCCGGCCGGTTGCGGGCCTGCCGCGTCCTCGGTCGGCTCCTCGGCCGTGGGCCTCGGGTCGTGCCCCTGGTCCTCGCTGATGATGACAGTCCTCCTGAGCGGGTGTGACCTCCACCCTAACGGTGGCCGGTCGGTCGTGGCATCACCCGCAAGGACGACAATCCGCGGACCTCCGGCTGGCTTGGGTCGCGCTCGGATTGGTATCATCGGCACGCTGAGACGACTGAGCCTGATGTGAGCGGAGGTGTGCCGCCGATGCCCGTTGTCCGGGTCGGGATCGTCGATGACCTGGAGCGCGACCGCGCCGAGATCGTCCAGCTGCTGACGCGCTACCAGGAAGAGCACCAGGTGCAATGCCTGGTCCGCGAATACTCCGACGGAGCCGCCCTGCTCGAGGGCTACCAGGCCGACCTGGACGTCGTCTTCCTGGACACCTCATGGGCGGGGTGGACGGCATGCGCACCGCCGCCGCGATCCGCAAGGTGGACAGCCGGGTCGCCCTCATCTTCATCACCAAGACCGCCAAGTTCGCCACCAGCGGCTACGCCGTCCAGGCGCAGAGCTACCTGCTCAAGCCGGTCACCTACTTCGCCTTCGAGACCGAGATGGACCGCTTCCTGGCCCGCTTCAAGAAGACCGACCGCGCCTCCATCCTGCTCGGCTCCGGATCCAGCCTGGTCCGGGTGGCGGTGGCGGACGTGATCTACCTGTCGAGCATCCGGCACCGGATCACCGTGCACACCGCGGACGACCAGATCACCCTCTCGGGCACCCTCAAGGCCTTCGAGGCCGAGCTGGCCGGCCATCCGTTCTACCGCTCCAACAGCGGCTACCTGATCAACCTGCAGCACCTGATGGCGATCGAAGGCGACGACGCGGTGATGTCGAGCGGTGATGTGCTGAAGATCAGCCGGTCGCGGAAGAAGGGTGTGCTCGCGGCGTTGAACGTCCATCTCGGCAGGCAGCTGGTGTGATCCCGCAGGCGCTGCCGGACATCCCGCGCCTCTTCACCGGACTCGCCGAATGGTCGGCGGCACTGGTCTACATCCTGCTGATGCGACCCCGCTTCTCCAAGTGGGCGCAGGTGGCCTTGATCGCCGCCGGGCTGCCGGTGCTGGCCGGGCTGCAGGCCTGGGTCGGCTCCTGGCCGCTGTCGCTGTGGGTTCCCGGCATGGTGCTGGCGGTGGCGGCGATGTTCGGGTTCATCCTCTCCTGCACCATCACCACGCTGCGCGACGCCCTGTACCTCACCGCCCGGGCCTTCGTGCTGGCCGAACTGGTGGCCTCACTGGAGTGGCAGCTGTGGGTGTACTGGTGGCGGGACGATCCCTCGCTCGCCTCCGAAGCCAGCCTGGCCCCGTCGAGCCTTGCGCTGATGGCGGGCTGCTACGGCCTCTCCTTCACCCTGGCCCACTACCTGGAGCGCCGTCACTTCCCGCGGCGGGCGCGGCTGGAGATCGACCGCCGGACGCTGACCACCGCGGTGACGATCGTGGTCGTCACGTTCCTGGGCTCCAACCTGAGCTTCCTCACCTCCAGCACCCCGTTCTCGGGCCAGCACGCGGTCGACATCTTCTACATCCGCACCCTGGTCGACCTGGCCGGCTTCGTGGCGCTCTACGCTCAGCAGAGCAACCTCAAGCACATGCGCGACGCGACGGAGCTGGCCGAGGTGCGCCTGATCATGCGCGCCCAGCAGGAACAGCACCTGCTGTCGAAGCGGAACGCCGAGCAGCTCAACCGGATGCACCACGACCTGAAGTACGTCGCCGCCGCGATCCGCAGCGAGGACTCCGCCGAACGCCGCTCGGAGTACCTGCAGGCCCTGGAGGACAGCATCCGCGGCTACGAGTCGGAGATCGTCACCGGCCACTCCGCGCTGGACGCGGTGCTGAGCGCGAAGATGGTCAGATGCCAGTCGCTGGGAATCTCCATGACCAACATGGTGGACGGCGCCGCGCTCGACTTCATCGGGCCGATCCAGCTGGCGGTGATCTTCGGCAACGCCATCGACAACGCCATCGAAGCGGTGTCGAAGATCCCGGACCCGGAACGCAGGCTCATCAAGGTCTCGGCCTTCCGGCAGGGCTCCTTCCTGGTCGTCCGCGTCGAGAACCACTACCCCTACTCGGTCGACTTCTCCGGCGGCCTGCCGGTCACCAGCAAGGAGGACCGGGCCAGCCACGGCTTCGGCACCGCCAACATCCGTCACGCGGTGGAGTCCCTGGGCGGGTCGGTGATCTTCACCGTCGAGGACGGCTGGTTCTACGTGCGGGCGCTGATCCCGATCCCCGGGCCGCTGGGAATCCCGGCCGCGCAGCTGCCGCAGCCGGAGCGCCGGCGGGTCAGTTGAAGCCGACCACCAGCCGGGCCACGTCGTAGCCGTTCCGCAGCGCCCACCGGGCCGGGGCGGACGGGTTGGCCGCCAGCCGGGCCACCGGAACCCGCAGCATCTGCTCGTGCAGGTGCGGGTCGGCCTGCTTGATCTGATGCCACAGCGAATCCAGCTTGGCCAGCGACTCCGGCGACCGGTCCCGGGCGAGCAGCGCGGAGGTCACCGTCGAGAGCAGCGCGGCGTACCGCGTCATGTAGCTCAGCAGGCTGTCCGGCAGGTCGGCTTCGGAACGGGCCCGGCTCAGGTTGGTGACCATCAGCAGGTTGATGTTGATCTGCTGGTCGATGCGACCGATCATCACCTTCTCGTTCACCGACTGGTCGGAGCGTCCGATGAAGTAGCGGTAGAGGTCGACGTCGAGATAGGAGAGCCGCTTCACCTCGGGCAGCGGCACGAAGGCGAAGTAGTTGTCGACGTAGAAGGAGTGCTCCGGCACGTGCAGCCCGCACTCCCGCAGCAACTCGGTGCGGTAGATGAGCGAGTGCATCAACAGGTACTGCCAGAGCCGGAAGTGGCCCACGTCGTCCCAGCCGAACTCCCGGCCGCGGGGGAGCGCGCCGCCGTAGTCGACGACCCGCTTCACCCGCTTGTCCTGCTTCTCGTAGACGAAGTTGGTGATCAGCAGATCCAGCGGACGGTCGTCCGCCACCGATTCACGCAGCTTGGCGAGGGTCTGCTCGAAGGCGTCGGCGTCCAGCCAGTCGTCGGAGTCGACGACCTTGAAGTAGACGCCGCTGGCGTGCCGCAGCCCGGCGTTGATCGCCGAGCCGTGGCCGCCGTTCTCCTTGTGAACCGCGATGACCTTGCCGGGGTGCTCCCGCTGGTAGCGGTCGGCGAGCTCCCCGGTGCCGTCCTTCGAGCCGTCATTGACGATCACGACCTCGATGTCGTCCGAGCCCGTGGCGAGCAGGGAGTCGACACAGCGTTCCAGGTAGGCCTCCGAGTTATACGCGGGCACGGCCAGTGTCATGAGCACAGTCATCGTCGGTGAAGCTTACGGCCTTCAGGCAGTGGGCTCGGTCTCCGACTCGCCCTGGGCCACCAGCGCGGTCTCCTCGGGCTCGGGCTCCTGGCGGAAGATCAGCTTGAAGATCGGGAAGAAGACCCAGAACGACAGCGCCGAGTTGATCACCATGGTGATGACGTCGGCGATGGTCTCGCCGGTCTTGCCCATCCCCCAGGTCTCCATGAACAGGGAGTAGATCGGTGCCTTGTAGAAGCCCTGCAGGGCCGCCGCAACGAAGGTGATCACTACGTAGGCGATGGCGTACCACATCGCCGCCCGCCAGATCGAGGTGTTCGACTTGAAGGTGATGTTGCGCTGGGCGAAGAAGTTGATGACCTGGGCGATCAGCAAGGTGATCTGCACGGCGAGGAAGTACGCCAGGCCGCCGCCGGTGCCGTCCGGCGCGATCGGGCCGGCGGCGTAGTTGAAGATGTAGAACGGCGTCACGCCGTCCGCCCCGACGCCCACCGGGAAGACCTGGAAGTTGATGTCGACCAGGGAGGTGCCGTCGAACATCGCCCGGAAGATCGGCATGAGCGCGACCTGCAGGATGGTGATGCCGTTGGAGAGGACGAAGAAGACGAGGAACTGCGCGGTGGTGGGACGCTTCTCCGCGAAGCGGTTCCACGCGTTGGAGATGGCTTTGAACACTGGGGATCTACCTTTACTCGGTCGTGGATGAGGCGGCGCCCGACACCCGGTCGAACTCCTCCTGCAGGTTCTTCTGGCGCTTGCGGTTGCCGAAGTAGCCGCCGAGCACCTGCGAGAGTCCGGAGAGCGGACGCCCGTTGACCAGGGTGAGGACGCCGTCCACCATCGCGGTGTCGGCCATCCCGCCGCTCATGTTGGCGATCGAGCGGAACGGCATGCCGTACTGGAAGAGCAGGTTCAGATCCGGCACCCCGCTCTCCTCGGCCTTGCGCAGGCTGCGCTGGAAGTACTGCTTGTACACCGTCCGGCCGATCCAGCTGCGGGCGTGCTCGAGCTCGCACAGCGGCGAGTTGTGGCCCAGCGGCTCGCCGGCCATCGAGTGCCGCGGCAGCGGCGTCCCCAGCAGAGTCGCGAACTCCTCGTCGGTGACCGCGTGGACGTCGGCCGTCGCGTAGTGGGTCAGCTGAGCCAGCCCGGGGCGAGGCGCCGGGGTCTCGCCGGCCAGCGTGACCGTCGCCTGCAGCGGCCGGTCGGCGACATTGTGGCCGACCGAGATCTCGTAGTCGCCGGCGACGGTGATCCAGCGCTCGGCGGTCGGGTCGTAGGCCCGGAACGCGTACTCGTCCAAGGCGATGGTGACCTGACGGGATTCGCCCGGCGCCAACTGTAGCTTCTGGAAGCCCTTCAGCTCCACGATCGGACGGGGGCCGAGCGCGTCGGCGGCGGCCGGGGCGGTGACGTAGACCTGCGGCACGTCCGCGCCGGCCACGTCCCCGGTGTTGGTGACGGTGAAGGTGACCCCGTGGCGGTCCGCGGTGAGGCCGGAGTACTCGAAGCTGGTGTAAGAAAGCCCGTAGCCGAACGGGAACAGCACCGGGACGCCGGCGGTCTGGTAATACCGGTAGCCGACGAACGGGCCCTCGCGGTACAGCGCCAGCTGCTTGGTCTCGGGGAAGTTGCCCGCGGTCGGGGTGTCGTCCAGCGAGAGCGGGTAGGTCTCGGCGAGCCGGCCCGCCGGGTTGACCTCGCCCAACAGGGCCCGGACGACCGCGCGGGCGCCCGCCTGGCCGCCGAGGTAGGCGTGCACCAGGGCCTTCGCCTTGCCGAGCCAGGGCATCTCCACCGCGGCGCCGGCCGACAGCACGACGACGACATTGGGGTTGACCGCGGCGACTGCCTCCAGGGTCTGCTGCTGGGCCTGCGAGATCCGCATGTGGTCGCGATCCTTGCCCTCGGATTCGGCGACCTCCTCCAGCCCCAGGTACAGCAGCACTGCCTGGGCGAGGCCGGCGGCCTGCACCGCCTCGGCGATCAGCGTGCTGTTCGGGGCGGCGCCGCGCTCGAAGCCGCGCGCGGCGGCGACCACCTCGAGACCGCTGTCGGAGAGGGCATCCAGCGCGGTCACCACCTCGGTGGCGTTCACCAGCGAGGAACCCGCGCCCTGGTAGCGCGGCGTGAAGGCGAAGTCGCCGATCGCGGCGACCGTCGTCCCGGCGGCCAGCGGCAGCAGCGAGTCGTCGTTCTTCAACAGCACCAGGCTCTGCTCGGCGGCCTCCTGCGCGAGCCGGTTGTGGACGGGGTAGATCTCGTCCGTCACCGAGACCGGCTGGATGCGGTTGGCAAGGGTGATGACCTCGGCCACCCGGGCGTTGAGCGCGGCCTGGTCGAGGTTGGCGGCGTTGATGATCTGGTTGACGGTGTCGAAGCCGGGGGAGGGCATCTGCAGGGTGCCGCCGGCGGCGATCGCCGCGACCTGGTCGTTGCCGCCGCCCCAGTCGGTGATCACCGCGCCGTCGAAACCCCACTCCTCGCGCAGGATCTGGGTCAGCAGCTGCGGATGCTCGCTGGTGTAGGTGCCGTTGACCAGGTTGTAGCTGCTCATGATGGTGAGCGGGGCCGACTCGCGCACGACGATCTCGAAGCCGGTGAGGTAGATCTCCCGCATCGTCTTCTGGTCGACGATGGAGTCCGACGCCATCCGGCGGGTCTCCTGGCTGTTGACCGCGAAGTGCTTCGGGCAGGCGGCCACGCCCGCCGACTGAATGCCCCGGACGTACCCCGCCGCGAGCTTCCCGGAGAGGTACGGGTCCTCGCTGAGGTACTCGAAGTTGCGGCCGCCCAGCGGGCTGCGCTTGATGTTCAGGCCCGGGCCGAGGACGACGTCCACGCCGATCAGCGCGGCCTCCCGTCCCAGCGCCTGGCCGATCCGCTCGCCCAGGGTCGGATCCCAGCTGTTCGAGATGGTCGCGGCGGGCGGGAAGCAGGTGGACGGGATGGACGCGTTGATCCCCAGGTGGTCGCCCGCGCCGGCCTGCTTGCGCAATCCGTGCGGGCCGTCCGACATGAAGAAGGAACGGAGGCCGATCCGCGGGATGGCCCGCGACTTCCAGGTGTCCTGACCGCTGAGCAGAGCCGCCTTCTCCAGCAGGGAGAGGTCATCGGCCGCGGCCGGGTCGGGACGTCCGGGGGAGCGCGTCATTGTGGTTCCTCAGTGCCGGGAGATGGCCGGGCGTGCCGGGGCATCGTGCGTCTACGTTGAAGTACCGCGAGTCTGTCAGCCGCGTCCAGCGCGTAGTCCGGTCGATGCACAATCCGTCAAATATCAGGCATGTCTGTCGTGCTCCCCAGCGCGAAACGGGTCTGTGCGCCCCGTCCCTCCTCCGCAGAAACCGGGCAATCCAGGTCTGCTGCGTGGTCATTGCACGCAGCTCGCCTGATTTGCCCGGTTTCTGCGGACTCCCCGGCGCGGAGGTGAGATCCCCGCCTGCGAGGGACGACGGAAAGGGGAGCGGGACTCCCCGGCGTGGGGGCGGGGTCGTCGGTGTGCGGAGAGTCTGCCCTACGCTGACCGCGTGACTTTTGATCTGGTTGTGGTCGGTTCCGGGTTGTTCGGGCTCACGGTGGCTGAGCAGTGCGCCAGCCGGTGGGGGCTGCGGGTGGCCGTCGTCGAGCGCCGTCCGCACATCGGCGGCAACGCCTATTCCGAGCCCGATCCGGAGACCGGCATCGAGGTCCACCGGTACGGCGCCCACCTCTTCCACACCTCCAACGAGCGGGTGTGGGAGTACGTCAACCGGTTCACCGGGTTCACCGACTACGTCCACCGGGTGTGGTCGACGGTCGGCGGGGTGGCGTACAGCATGCCGGTGAACCTCGGCACCATCAACCAGTTCTTCGGCGCCGCCTACACTCCCGACCAGGCTCGGGCGCTGATCCAGGAGCAAGCCGCCGAGGTGGACGCCGAGCAGGCCGACGACTTCCGCAGCAAGGGAATCTCGCTGGTCGGCCGGCCGCTCTTCGAGGCCTTCTTCCAGAACTACACCGCCAAGCAGTGGCAGACCGACCCGTCGCAACTGCCGGCGTCGGTGATCAGCCGGCTGCCGGTCCGGTTCAACTACGACAACCGGTACTTCAACGACACCTACGAGGGTCTTCCGGTGGACGGCTACACGGCCTGGCTGACCCGGATGGCCGACCATCCGCGGATCGAGGTCTTCCTCGACACCGACTTCCTCGACGACACCCACCCGCTCGGCCGGGCCGCCACCGTCGGCCAGGTTCCGGTGGTCTACACCGGGCCGCTGGACCGCTACTTCGGCTACTCCGACGGCGACCTCTCCTGGCGGACCGTCGACTTCGAGCGCGAGGTGGTGCCGACCGGGGACTTCCAAGGCTGCCCGGTGATGAACTACGGCGACCTGGAGGTGCCGTACACCCGCATCATCGAGTTTCGGCACTTCCATCCGGAACGGGCCTACCCTGCCGACCGGTCGGTCATCGTCCGGGAGTTCTCCCGCTTCGCCGGACACGCCGACGAGCCGTACTACCCGGTGAACACGCCGACCGACCGGGAGCGCCTGCAGAGCTACCGGGAGCGGGCCCGCGACGAGCCGAACGTCTTCTTCGGCGGACGCCTGGGCACCTACCAGTACCTCGACATGCACATGGCGATCGCCTCCGCGCTCAGCATGACAGACGGCCGGCTGGCCGCCCTCTTCGAGTAGGGCGGCCAGCCGGCCGGAGTCGTGGCGCTGACGGATCAGCGCCGGGTTCGGATCAGGCTGCCTTGTTCTTGCGCACTCGGCGGAAGACCATGAAGCCGGCTCCCAGGAGCAGCAGGCCGATCACGCCGGAGGCGATGTACTGGATGTACATCCACGTCGGCGGGTTGAAGGTCACGGTCGCGCCCGGCGCCACCCCGTTCATCGCGTTGGAGTTCGCGACGGTGTACAGGATGTTGTAGGTGGCGTTGCGGATGTCCGTCCGGGCCTTCGCCGAGTCGGTGTCGTTGAACGACTTCGACGGGGCGAAGGTCAGGGTCAGGTCCGTCCCGGCATGGATGCCCTGGTTCGGGTTCATGTACGGGTACAGGTTGAAGTCCGTGATCGCGAAGCCGTCGAAGCCCCATTCACCGCGCAGCACGTTCGTCATGAGCGGCTTGGAGCCGCCCGTCCAGACCGCGCCGATCCGGTTGAAGGAGCTCATGAACGCGGTCGCGCCCACGGTGCCCTCGGCCAGGGTGCCCTGGTCGTCGCTGATATACGGGACCTTCATCGAGACGAGCTTGACCGACATCTCGAAGGGCTTGAAGTACACCTCGCGCATCGCCTGCTCGGTCACCCAGGTGGCGGGGCCGTTGTTGACCCGCTCCGTCTCCTGTTCGTTCAGCACGAAGTGCTTGAAGTAGGTGTACACGCCCTTGGTCGCCAGGCCGTTGGAGACCGCGGCCGACATCGCGCCCGACAGTAGGCCGTCCTCGGAGTAGTACTCGAAGTTGCGGCCCGCGAACGGCGAACGGTGGATGTTCATCGCCGGGGCGTACCAGCCGTTGATGTTCTTGAACAGCGCCTCGTTGCCCAGGGCNNGGTGGTCTGCGGCTTGGCGATGGACGGAATGGCGGCCGTCTGGTAGGCCCCGTTCAGCAGCATGTCGGTCATCGCGGACAGGCTGATCGAGTCGAGCAGCTCCAGCCAGCGCGGATCGTCCTTGGCCTGACCGCGCAGCTCGATCAGCGACAGGTCGGTGGCCGCACCGGTCTTCGGCATCTCGCCCTCGAACGCGCCGGCGGCGCCCTCGTAGTCCCACGGCGCGAAGCCGGCCTTGACCGCGTCGTTGGCGACGTACAGATCCTCGGTCGGCGCCTTCGGGAAGGTGCCGGCGAAGTCGGCCCGCGACATGTTGAGGATCTTGCCCTCTTCCTTGGTGTCGCTGAACTGGGCGTTGACGTCGTCGAACTGGTTGACCGCGGCGGTGACGTCACCGGGACGGGGGTTGCCCTCGCCGTAGGTGATGGTCGTCGGCACGTTGTAGATCAGCGGCTGCACGCCTCCGGCCACGTTGTGCGAGTCCTTGCGCAGGGTGAGGGCGTAGTCGCCGGCCTCCAGCACGTAGGACTTCGCGGTCTCGTAGTCGTAGGAGGCCATGTCGGAGACCGCCAGGTCGATCTTCACGGTCGCCGAGGCGCCGGGCTTGATCAGCTCGGTCTTGGCGAAGCCGCCCAGCACGACCGCGGGCTTCTCTATGCCGCCCTTGGTGTACGGGGCGGTGTAGTAGAGCTCGACGACGTCCTTGCCCTCGACGGCGCCGTTGTTGGTCACCTTCACCTCGACCGAGATGGTCGTGGGGTCGGTGAGCACCGAGTTGGTGACCTCCCAGGCGAAGTCGGTGTAGCTCAGGCCGTAGCCGAACGGGTACACCACCGTCGTCGAGAACCCGAACGGCGGCACCAAGCTGTCGTTCAGCAAGGACGGTGGCTTCAAGCTCATCGAAGAAGAGGCCGACGGCTTCAAGTACGCCTTCAAGGACATGAACGGCAACGGCTCGCTGGATGCCTGGGAGGACTGGCGCAAGCCCTACGCCGAGCGCGCCGCCGACCTGGCCCCGCAGCTGAAGGCCGATCAGGTCTCCGGCCTGATGCTCTTCTCGGCCCACGAGCGGGCCCCGGGCGACGGCCTGTCCGACGCCCAGAAGACCTACCTGACCGACTCCTACCTGCGCAACGTGCTGTACGCCGCGGGCAACGTCGTCGAGCCGGTGGTCCAGTGGACGAACGAGCTGCAGGCCTACACCGAGACCCTCGGCACCGCTGATCTGCCCTACGTGCCGGTGAACTTCAGCTCCGACCCGCGTCACGACGCGGCGGCCTCCTACTCAGGCTCCAGCGGAGGCACCTCGCAGTGGCCGTCCTTCCTGGGCNNGAGGAGTACCGGGCGATGGGCCTCACCAACGCGCTGAGCCCGCAGATCGACCTGGCCTCCGATCCCCGCTGGCCCCGGATCGCCGGCACCTTCGGCGAGGATCCGGACATGGCCGCCAAGATGGCCGAGAACTACGTCAAGGGCTTCCAGGCCACCGAGGGCTCCACGGACCCCAGCGGCTGGGGCCAGGGCTCGGTCTCCACGGTGATCAAGCACTTCCCGGGTGACGGCGCCGGCGAGGGCGGCCGCGAGTCGCACACCGAGTCGGGCAAGTACGCGGTCATGCCGGGCGACAACGGCGCGGCTCATCTGAAGATCTTCGACGCCGGCATGGCGGCCGGAGCCGGCGGCATGATGACCTCCTACTCGATCATCACCGACGGCGAGGGCAAGGCCTACTACGGCACCCTGATGGGCTCTGGCTACGACCAGGCGCGCCTGGACAAGGCTCGCGTCGACGCCAAGTACGACGGCGTGATCGTCACCGACTGGGGCGTCACCCGGGCCCTGAGCGATGACCCCGCTCCGCCGTTCGGCATGGCGTGGGGCGCGGAGCATCTCACGGTGGCCGAGCGTCACTTCGAGATCCTGCGGGTCGGCCACGACCAGTTCGGCGGCAACAACGACATCGTGCCGATCCAAGAGGCTTACAAGATGTGGGACGAGAAGTTCGCCGCCGGCGAGGTGCCGGTCGACGCCGCCACTCGCTGGGCCGAGTCGGGTCGCCGCATTCTGACCAACCTGTTCTCGGTCGGTCTGTACGACAACCCGTACCAGGATCTGGAGAAGTCGACGGCGGTCGTGGGCAACGAGGCGGCCAGCGCGGCCGGCCAGGCTGCTCAGCACAACTCGGTCGTCGTGGTGAAGAAGAGCGCCGACCTGAAGTGTGAGGCGGCTCCGGCTGACTACGCCAGCATGAAGGTCTACATCCCGCGTGCCTTCGACACTGGTCACAACTCGCTCTTCGGCCCGGCTGCCTACACCGAGGGCATGACCGTCAACGAAGAGGCCGCCAAGGCGTACTTCGGCGAGGTCGTGACCGACGAGGCCGTCACGGAGACCAAGGACGACGTCGAGATCGTCAAGGAGTACAAGGCTCCCGACCTCTCCGATGTCGACATGGTGATCGTCGGCCTGAACAACCCGAACAGCGGTGGCACCTTCACCAACATGGGCCTCACCCTCAAGGAGGACGGCAGCCGCGAGTGGTGGCCGGTCTCCCTGCAGTACCGCCCCTACAAGGCCGACGGCAAGAACGTCCGCAAGACGTCCATCGCCGGCGACGATCTGGGTGGCGGCAAGAAGGAGAACCGCTCCTACTTCGGCGCGACCTCCAAGATCTCGAACGAGTCCGTTCTGGACGCTTTCGAGCGGGCCGTGGCTGCGGTGAAGGCCTCGGGCAAGGACATCCCGGTCATCTCTCTCGCTCGGATCACCAACGCGATGACCATCCCGGCCGAGTTCGAGAAGGACTCCGACTCGATCCTGGTTGGCTTCAGCGTCTCCGACAACACCCTGCTGGACGTGGCGCTGGGCATCCAGCCCTCCGCCGGTCGCCTGCCGCTCGGCATGCCGGCCAGCATGGATGCGGTCGAGGGCTCGAAGGAAGACCTGGAGAAGGACATCGCTTCCTACAAGGACTCGGCGGGCAACACCTACGAGTACGGTTTCGGTCTGACCTGTGACGGCAAGCCGATTTCCTGATTGACGCCCACCGATGGCTGCCGGGATCTTGGTCCCGGCAGCCATCGGTCAATCTATTGTTGAACCCAGACCCATCACCTAAGGAGAAATATGAAGAAGATTGCGCGGGCCATCGCGGCCCTGCTGGTGGCCCTGACGGCTGCCTTTGCACTCACCGCCTGTGGCGGCAGCGCCGCTCCCGCCCCCGGCGGCAGCGGCGGCGACCCCGGCGCGTCGTCCGGCGAGTCGGAGGGCTTCGTCAAGGACCTGACCGACGGTGTGACGATCATCAACGACTTCCTCAAGGACAAGCCGGACGCGACCCAGGTCATGCTGGCCTCCGACGTCGATCGTCCGACCGAGAAGTACGGCCTGACCGTGCTCCCGTTCAAGCCGTCAGACGCGGTGAAGAAGTTCACCCAGACCATCGAGGTCGCCGGCGGCAAGTTCGTGGTGACGGCGGTCTCCGCTGAGACCGATAAGACCTGGACGATGGACCAGGACGGGACCATGGCCGAGGTCACCAAGTAAGACGACCCGGCCGGTTCTCACCGGCTAACGCGACTCGGCCCGGCCGCAGGCTTACCGCCTCGGCCGGGCCGAGCGCTGTCCAGGGGCCGGGTTAGGTCAGGGAGCCGTAGCGGGATTTGGCTTTCTCCAGGGCGGTGACGTAGCCGGCGCGCTGGTAGCCGGCCGCGTCGGTGTCGGCGGGGACGGCGAGCAGGCCGCGGGCGGCGTCCACCGAGGCGAAGCCCTTGCGGTCGAGCCAGGTCGCCAGGCCGTCCAGCAGGACGCGGGAGTAGTCGCGGCCGTGCCGGACCAGGGCGGAGGTGGTCATCACAACGTCCGCGCCGGCCAGCAGGTAGGCGACCACGTCCTCCGCGTCCTCCACGCCGGAGGTGGCGGCCAGCGACACGGGCAGCCGGCGCCGCAGCGCGGCGATCCAGGTGCGGGGGAGGCGGGCCTCGGAGCGGTTGGACAGCTCGACGCCCGGGACCACCTCGACCCGGTCGACGTCCACGTCCGGCTGCAGGAAGCGGTTGAAGAGCACCAGGCCGTCGGCGCCGGCCTCCACGAGGCGGGTGGCGAAGCTGCCGAAGGAGGAGAAGTAGGGCGCCAGCTTCACCGCCACCGGAATGTTCACGTTCTGCTTTACGGCGGCGACGATGTCGAGGTGGCGCTGCTCGACCTCCGTCCCGGTCAGGGTGGTGTCGCCGGGGACGAGGTAGATGTTCAGCTCGAGCGCGGCGGCGCCGGCTTCTTCCAACTGCCGGGCGAACTGCACCCAGGAGCCCAGCGAGGAGCCGTTCAGCGAGGCGATCAGCGGGACGTCGACGGCGGCGGACGCGCGTTCGACCAGGGTCAGGTACTGCACCGCCACCGTCTCAACCGCCTCGGCCGCGACCGCCGGGAAATACGAGGTGGCTTCGGCGAAGAGGTCGGCGTGCTCCTCCTCCAGCAGGGCGTCGCGTTCGGCCTGCTCCAGCTGGGCGCGGACCTGCTCCTCGAAGAGCGAGTAGAGGACGACCGCCCCGACCCCGCCGTCGGTGAGGCCCTTCACTCCGTCGACGGTCTGGGAGAGCGGCCCCGCCGAGGCCACCAGCGGATTGCGCAGACTGAGGCCGAGATAGTCGGTCTGAAGGTTCATCGGTCGCTCCGGGTGGTGTCGGGGGCGAAACGGTCGGCGCCGCGGGTGGCCATCTCCTCGTACTCCTGCCAGCGGCGGTTGACCTGGTCCTGGCCGAACTCCAGGAAGCGCTGGGCGGCCTCGGGGTCGGTGTTCATCAGCATCCGGAAGCGGAGCTCCTTGTCGTGGTACTCCTTCAGCGGGATGCGCGGGCGCGGGGAGTCGAGCAGGAAGGGGTTGCGTCCGTCCATGCGCAGGACGGGGTTGTAGCGCATCAGCGGCCAGTGCCCGGAGGCGACCGCGCGGTACTGCTGGTCGAGGCCCTTGCGCATGTCGATGCCGTGGGCGATGCAATGGGAGTACGCCAGGATCAGGCTGGGCCCGTCGTAGGCCTCGGCCTCGCGGAAGGCCTTGAGGGTCTGCTGCGGATCGGCGCCCATCGCCACCCGGGCGACGTAGACGTTGCCGTAGGAGACCGCCTGCATGGCGACGTCCTTCTTGCCGGTCATCTTGCCGCCGGAGGCGAACTTCGCCACCGCGCCCAGCGGCGTCGACTTGGACGCCTGCCCGCCGGTGTTGGAGTACACCTCGGTGTCCATCACCAGGATGTTCACGTCCCGTCCCGAGGCCAGCACGTGGTCGACGCCGGCCGAGCCGATGTCGTAGGCCCAGCCGTCGCCGCCGACGATCCACACCGAGCGGCGCAGCAGGTGGTCGGCGACGGAGCGCAGATCCTCCACCTTGGGGCCGGTCATGGTGTCGAGCAAGGCCTTCAGCGCGTCCACGCGGGCGCGCTGCTGGGAGAGTTCCGACTCGTACTGCTGCGGGGCGTTCAGGATCGCGTCCACGGTCAACTCGCCCAGTTCCAGGCGCAGTTCCTCCAGTCGGCGCCGGGCGGTCTCGGTGTGCAGGTCGGCCGCCATCCGCAGCCCCAGCCCGAACTCGGCGTTGTCCTCGAAGAGCGAGTTCGACCAGGCGGGGCCGCGTCCGTACTTGTTGGACGCCCACGGCGTGGTGGGCAGGTTGCCGCCGTAGATGGACGAGCACCCGGTGGCGTTCGCGACCGTCGCCCGGCCGCCGAAGAGCTGGGTCAGCAGCTTCAGGTAGGGGGTCTCGCCGCAGCCCGAGCAGGCCCCGGAGAACTCGAACAGCGGCTCCAGGAACTGGGTTCCGCGGACGTTCGCGAAGTCCACCCGGGAGCGCCGATTGACCGGGATCGTCTCGAAGAAGGCGACATTCTCCTTCTCCTTGGTGCGATCCAGGACGGGGGCGAGGTTGATCGCTTTCCGGTTGCCGCCGCCGATCGGCTTCACCGGGCAGGCCTCCACGCACAGCCCGCAGCCGGTGCAGTCCTCGGCGTAGACCTGCAGGGTGTACCGCGAGCCGGGAAAGCCGGCGGCATTGAGGGGCGCCGACTGGAAGGCGTCCGGGGCGCCGTCCAGGGCCGAGCCGGTGTAGTACTTGGCGCGCAGCACGGCGTGCGGGCAGACGAAGGCGCAGTTGCCGCACTGGATGCAGGCCTCCGGATCCCACTCGGCGATGATGTCGGAGATGTTCCGCTTCTCGTACTTCGTGGTGCCGGACGGGTAGGTGCCGTCCACCGGCAGCGCGCTCACCGGCAGCTGGTCGCCGGTTCCGGCGAGCATGGACGCGGTCACCGTCCGGACGAACTCCGAGCGGGCGCCGATCACCGAGGGGATCATCGGCAGGTCGCTGACCGGGGCCGCGGGCACCTCGATGCGATGCAGGTCGGCCAGCGAGGCGTCCACCGCCGCCTCGTTCTTGGCCACCACGTCGGCGCCCTTGCGGGCGTAGGTCTTGCGGATCGCCTTCTTGACCTGCTTGATTGCCTGCTCGGCGGGCAGCACCTTGCTGATCGCGAAGAAGCAGGTCTGCAGCACGGTGTTGGTGCGCCGGCCCATGCCGGTCTTGCGGGCGACCAGGTTGGCGTCGATCACCCACAGCTCGATGCCGAGGTCGATGATCTTGGCCTGCATGGGCTGCGGGAGGCGGCCGAAGACCTCGTCGATCGGGTAGGGGGTGTTGATGAGCAGGACGGTGCCTTCTTTGGCGAACTCGAGGACGTCCACCCGCTCCAGCACCGACCAGGCGTGGCAGGCGATGAAGCTCGCCCGGTTGATGAGGTACGGCGCCTCGATCGGCTTGGGACCGAACCGCAGGTGCGAGACGGTCCGGGAGCCCGACTTCTTGGAGTCGTAGACGAAGTAGCCCTGGGCGTAGGTGCCCGGCACCTCGCCGATGATCTTGATGGTGTTCTTGTTCGCGCCCACCGTGCCGTCGGAGCCGAGGCCGTAGAAGACCGCCGAGACGGTCGCCGGATCCTCGATGTCGAGGGTCGGGTCGTAGCTGAGCGAGGTGTGGGTGACGTCGTCGTTGATGCCGATGGTGAACCGCGGCCGTGGATTCGGCTTGGCGAGCTCGTCGAAGATCCCCGCGACCATGCCCGGGGTGAACTCCTTGGACGACAGTCCGTAGCGCCCCCCGACCACCAGCGGCATCGCTCGGCGGCCGGTGGCGGCGGCCTCGCCCAGCGCGGCGGTGACGTCCAGGAAGAGGGGTTCGCCGCCGGAGCCGGGCTCCTTCGTCCGGTCGAGGACGGCGACCACCCGGGCGGTGGCGGGGATGGCGGCGAGGATCTGCTCGACCGGGAACGGACGGTAGAGGCGCAGCACGACGACCCCCACCTTCGCGCCGGCGGCGTTCAGGTGGGCGACGGTCTTCACCACGGTCTGGGCGCCGGAGCCCATCACCACGACCACCCGCTCGGCCTCGGGGTCGCCGTGGTACTCGACCAGCGAGTACTGGCGTCCGGTGAGCTCGGCGAAGCGGTCCATGGCGTCGGTGACCAGGCCGGGGACGGCGGCGTAGAACGGGTTCACCGTCTCGCGGGACTGGAAGTAGGTGTCGGGGTTCTGCGCGGTGCCGCGGATGTACGGGTGCTCGGGGGAGAGCGCGCGGCGGCGGTGGGCGCGGATCAGGTCCTCGGGCACCAGCTCGAGCAGCTGCTCGTCGCTGAGCAGGTCGACCACGTTCACCTCGTGCGAGGTGCGGAAGCCGTCGAAGAAGTGGACGAACGGAATCCGCGACGTCAGGGTGGCGAGCTGCGCGATCGCGGCCAGGTCGTGGGCCTCCTGCGGCGAGTTCGAGCAGAGCAGCGCGAAGCCGGTCTGCCGCACCGCCATGACGTCCTGGTGATCGCCGTAGATACTCAACCCCTGCGCGGCCAGCGAGCGCGCCGCGACGTGAAAGACCGTCGAGGTGAGCTCCCCGGCGATCTTGTACATGTTCGGGATCATCAGCAGCAGGCCCTGGCTGGCCGTGAAGGTGGTGGAGAGCGCGCCACCCTGCAAGGCCCCGTGCAGCGCCCCGGCGGCGCCGCCCTCCGACTGCATCTCTACAACTGTAGGAATCGTCCCGTACACGTTCTCACGGCGCTGCGCGGACCACTCGTCCGCCAGTTCGGCCATGGTCGAGCTGGGCGTTATCGGGTAGATGCTGCACAGCTCGTTGAGCCGGTAGGCCGCCGAGGCGGCGGCCTCGTTGCCGTCGATGATCGTCCGCATGGTCACTTCTCCTGGATCATGTCGATGGCGTGGACGGGGCACTGCTCGTAGCAGGTCGCGCAGCCGGTGCAGCGGTCGTAGTCGAAGCGGTAGCGGAAGCCGGCGCCGAGCTTGATCACGGCGTCCTCCGGGCAGGCGCCCAGGCAGCCGTCGCACTCGAAGCAGTTGCCGCAGGAGAGGCAGCGGGCCGCCTCGACGTGGGCCTGGTCGTCGCTCAGGCCGCCGACGATCTCGCCGAAGTCGACCACCCGCTGCTCGGGTTCGAGCTCGGGCTGGGAGGAGCGCCGGGCGTCCCCGAAGTACCACAGGTGCAGCTTGTCGAAGTCGGCCAGGTCGTGCTTGGGCCGGACGGGCGCCTCGCGTCCGGCCAGCCACGCGTCGATCTGCCGGGCCGCGCGCTTGCCGTGCCCGACGCCGACGGTCACCGTCCGCTCGCTGGGGACGGCGTCGCCGCCGGCGAAGATGCCCGGCACGCCGGTCATCAGGGTGCGCGGATCGACCTTGAGGACGTCGTGGTCGAAGGCGATGCCGGGGATGCGGCGCAGGAAGTCGGAGTCGGTCTCCTGGCCGAGGGCGAGGATGACGGTGTCGGCCTGCAGCTTCTCGAACCGGCCGGTGCCGACCGCCCGCCCGTTCTCGTCGAGTTCCATGATCTCGACGGTCAGATCCTCGGAGTCGACGCTGGAGATGGTGCGCAGCCAGTTCATGGTGACGCCCTCGCTGCGGGCGCCCTCGCGCTCCTCGTGGTGGGCGGGCATCTGCTCTTCGGTGCGCCGGTAGATCACGATCGACTCCTCGGCGCCCAGCCGGCGGGCCACTCGGGCGGCGTCCATGGCGGTGTTGCCGCCGCCGTAGATCGCGACCTTCCGTCCGATGATCGGACGTTCGCCGCTGGCCACCCCGCGCAGGAAGCTGACCGCGTCGACGATGCGGCCGGCGTCCATGCCCGGGATGTCGACCCGGCGGGAGAGGTGGGCGCCGATCGCCACGAAGCAGGCGTCGAAGCCGCCCTCGGCCTGGTCGGCCAGCAGGTCCTTCACCCGGTAGTCGGTGACGATGCGGACGCCGAGGTCGACCAGCCGCTGCACCTCGGCGTCCAGGACGTCGCGGGGCAGCCGGTACTCGGGGATGCCGTAGCGCATCATGCCGCCGGGCAGGTGGGAGGCGTCCCGGATCTCGACCTCGTGGCCGGCCATCGCCAGGTGGTAGGCGGCCGACAGCCCGGACGGGCCGGCGCCGACGACCAGCACCCGGCGTCCGGAGGAGAAGCGGGGCTTGGCGAAGCCCCAGCCGTGCTCGATGGCGAGGTCGCCGAGGTAGCGCTCGACGGAGTGGATGGAGACCGAGCCGTCCAGCTCGATGCGGTTGCAGGCGGTCTCGCAGGGGTGGTAGCAGACCCGTCCGTGGATGGCGGGGAAGGGGTTGTTCTTCACCAGTTCGCGCCAGGCGGCCTCGTCCTGGCGGGCCTTGACCAGCCGCAGCCACTCCTGGATGTTCTCCCCGGCCGGGCAGGCGTTGTTGCACGGCGGCAGCAGGTCGACGTACACCGGCATGCGCGAGCGCACGGGAGCGACCCGGCCGCTGCCCGCGGCGAGATCGGGCAACTGGGTGATGTCACGTGCCATGGCGAACCTCTTCGACCGCTGATTTCTTGTCAATGTAATGCGGTCGATGAGCCCCCGCAGGCAGTTCGGGAAACTCGCATGACAAGGCGATTTCGGTGAGGCCCAAAGGACGAAAACCTCCCGCGCCGACGAAATGCGAACGGTTCCATTCCCGTCCAGCGGAACGTCGCCACCACCCTGTTTCTGCTGGGGCAGGGGAGGGATATCCCCTGACTACGGGGGACTCGGGCAGGAGCCTTGGGTGAGGCTCGTGGATGGAGAGTGGGCATGGATAGGATGCGGGTGCGCCCCCAGGGGCGGATCTCCGTCGATGGGGGAACCGATGTCGAAGTCGTCCGGCCAGGGATTCCGGCGCTGGCTGCCGATCGCCGCGCCGCCCGCCTCGCGGCCGCGGCCGGCCGGTGACCGCGCCGAGGCGCTGGCCCGGTTCGAGGCGCTCTGCGCGGCCGACGACGAGCGGGTCGGCGAGTCGACCCGCACCCAGCTGTTCGAGCCCGAGGGCGCCGCGAAGGCCACGATCGTGGCCTGGCACGGGTTCACCAACGCGCCCAGCCAGTTTGTCGCGGTGGCGGCCGCGCTGGCCGAGCAGGGCTACCGCGTGCTGGTGCCCCGGCAGCCCTACCAGGGGTTCACCGACGTGCTGAACCGGTCGCTGGCCGACCTCACCGCGCAGGATCTGGTGGCCCACGTCGACGCCTGCATCGACATCGCCGCCGGGTTCGGCGACCCGGTGTGGGTGGTCGGGCTCTCAGCCGGCGGAGTGCTGGCGGCCTGGGCCGCCGCCAATCGGACGGAGGTGCGGCGTGTCATTCTGTTGGCGCCGCTGCTGGCGCCCAAGGGGGTGCCGATGCCGGCGGTGCGGATGCTGGTGAAGTTCCCACGGATCGTGCCGCGGATCTACTACTGGTGGGATCCGCGGGTGAAGGAGAACCTGGGCCACAGCCCGCACGCCTACCCGGGCTTCCCGGTGCCGGGGCTGATGCCCTACCTGCAGCTCTCGGAGGCCATGTTCGACGCCGGGACGTCCCACCAGCTCACCCGGATGGTGCTGGTCTCCAACCCGAACGACTTCGCCATCCGCCGGGACGCCGCCCGCGCCTTCGCCACCGGCGTCTTCGCGGGCCGCAGCGACTACTACGGCGAGGCGACCGTGGATTCCGCGCTGGGCTGGTGGCATGACTTCGTCGACCCCTGGTCGCCGCACCGCGGCACCACCGAGCAGGTGGTCGCGGTGCTGCTGGCCGGCTTCGGCGTGGACGACCCGACCGCCGCCGGCGTCCTCGTCCCGCCCCTGGTGCAGCGGCAGCCGTAGTCTCGCCGACTCATCTCACTGCCGTCCTCCACAACGCACAAGGTGTGGCTTNNAAAGCCGAGGATCAGCATGCCGATCACGTTGAGCAGCACCAGGAAGACGACCGACCATCCGGTGCTCTTGCCGAAGGCGCGGCCGAGGCCGAGCAGCACCATGATGCCGAAGACCACATTCACCAGCGGGATCAGGAAGAGCAGGAACAGGATCGGGTTGTAGCCCGAGATCTTCGTCAGCACATAGGTGTTGTAGATCGGGACGATCGACGCCCAGCCGGGCTCGCCGGCCTTGGTGAAGATCTTCCACATCGCGACGATGGCGAGCACGCCGATGGCGAGTGAGAAGAGGTAGAAGGGCAGCATCGCGGCCATCAGGGCAGCGGAATCGACCTGGTTTTCCATGATTGTCTCCGGTGGTAGGTGGGTTCTTCCGGCAGGCAGCGTACCCAAACCCGGGTCGCGCCCTATCGGGCGCCACGCGGGCGGACACCGGAGTGCGCCGCCGGCGATCTGCAGGTAGGCCTGTTCACGGGAGTAGGGCAGAGTGGGGGGATGCAGACTCCGGCCGCGCTCGTCCTGCGCGGGCAGCGCTTCGACGCCGCCCGTCCGGCGGTGATGGGCATCATGAACCGCACCCCGGATTCGTTCTACGCCCCGGCTCGGTTCACCGAGCTCGAGACGGCGCTGGCCGCGCTCGACCGGCTGGTGGCCGATGGCGCCGACCTGGTGGACGTGGGCGGCGTCCGGGCCGGCCAGCAGGGCGACTGGGTGGAGCCGGCCGAGGAGATCGAGCGGGTGCGGCCCTTCCTGGTCGCCGCCCGCGAGCGTCACCCCGACGTGCTGCTGAGCCTGGACACCTGGCGCAGCGAGGTCGCCCTGGCCTGCGCCGAGGCACGCATCGACCTGGTCAACGACACCTGGGCCGGCGCCGATCCCGAGCTGGTCTCGGTCGCCGCCGAGCTGGGCGCCGGCTACGTGGTCTCCCACACCGGCGGACTGCCGCCGCGCACCGATCCGCACGGCGTCAGCTACCCGCCCGAGCCGGACGGCGTGGTCGCCGCGGTGCTGGACGGACTCGCCGTCGGCGCCGAGCGCGCCCTGGCCGCGGGGCTGCCCGCCGAGCGGATCCTGCTCGACCCGACCCTCGACTTCGGCAAGACCACCCGCCACTCGCTCCGCGTCCTGCGGGCGACCGACCAGCTCGTGGCTCTGGGATTCCCGGTGCTGCAATCGCTCTCCCGCAAGGACTTCGTCGGAGAGACCCTCGACCTCCCCATCGACGATCGGCTCGAAGGCACCCTCGCAGCCACCGCTATTGCAGGCTGGCTAGGGGCGACGGTGTTCCGCGCGCATGACGTCCGCGCGACCCGCCGAGTGGTGGACATGGTGGCATCCATCCGTGGCGACCGTCCCCCGACCCTGACCGTCCGGGGCGAACCTGCGGTCTGACTGCCCAGCGGTCGGCCTATGCTGCCAGGGTGGATCTGAGGAACCTGCGCACCGACTATGACCACCCCGACTTCACCGAGTCGGCCGACGCTCCGCTGGAGCAGTTCGAGAAGTGGCTGGCCGACGCCGTGAGGTCGGGGATGAGCGACCCGCACGCGATGACCTTGGCGACAGTGGGGGCGGACGGGCGTCCGTCCACCCGGATCGTGCTGCTGAAGTCGGTGGACGCCGCGGGGCTGGTGTGGTTCACCAACTACGACTCGCGCAAGGGGCGGGAACTGGCGGCCAACCCGTTCGCCGCCATCCAGTTCCACTGGCCGGGCGCGGACCGGGTGGTCCGGGTCGAGGGCCGGGTGGAGAAGACCAGCGAGGCAGAGTCGGACGAGTACTACGCCATGCGTCCGCTGGATTCCCGGATCGGTGCCTGGGCCTCGCCGCAGAGCGAGGTGATCTCCTCCCGCGGGGTGCTGCTGGCCAACGCTGCCGCCGCGTCCGCGAAGCACGGCCTGCACCCGCCGCGTCCCGACCACTGGGGCGGCTACCGCCTCGTCCCCGACTATTGGGAGTTCTGGCAGGGACGCCGCAGCCGGCTGCACGACCGCATCCGCTACCGCCTGGCCGACGGCCGCTGGATCAAGGAGCGCCTCGCGCCGTAGCTCTGCAGCTGGTCGCGACGGTCGCGTAGTGACTTGATCTCGTCATCCCCGCGGGGGCGGGGATCTCTAGACCCCCGGCACCCCGAGAGCGCGCAGCCGATGGCGAAGGTGACCGTGCAGGTGCAGCCACGGGAAGTGGACGGCCTGCAGCCCGGCCTCGCGGGCGCCTCGGACGTTGGCGGCCAGGTCGTCCACGAAGACCGCCTCGCCCGGCTCGACGCCGAGGGCCTCGACGATGTGGCGGAAGAAGGCCGGGTCGGGCTTGGCGTGCCCGATCTGCCAGGAGTGGAAGAGGGCGTCGAAGTGCTCGCCATAAGGGAGGTTGTCGAGCATGTAGCGTCCGCGCACCGGGTTCTGGTTGGTGCCCATCGCGGTGACGGCTCCCGCCGCGCGCACCCGGTCGACCAGCGTCAGCATGGGCTTGGACACCTCGACGCGGCACCAGTGCGCCACCACCTGATCGACGGTCACGTCGAGCCCGCGTTCGGCCAGCACCTCGGCGATCAGCGGCTCGAACTCGACGCCACCGGTGAGGGTGGGCTTCTCGGCCCGGCTGAGCGCGGGGAACAGCCCCGGGCCGCCCAGGGCCAGCCAGCCCGTGATCGAACTCAGCTTCGGAGTCTGGGTGACGCCGTCCGCATCCAGGATCAGTGCTTTGATCGGGCGAGTCACCGGTGCAAGGCGGGAATCAGCCCGAGTTCGGCGAAGGCCTGTGCCACGCCGGCGCCCTGCGGGCCGGGGACGATCAGCTGAGCGGCCGCCTTCACCAGGTCGGGGGATTCCTCGACGGCCACGCCGATGCCGGCGTACTGCAGCATCTCCAGGTCGTTGAGGCCGTCCCCGATTCCGATGATGTCCTCGCGGCGCAGGCCGAGGTGGGCCTCGACCACCCGGATCCCCGCGGCCTTGTCGACGCCGATTTGGTAGAGCTCTCCTGAGCTCCCGCTGGCGTGGGTCATCGAGTTCGGCAGCGCGCCGACCGCCGGACCGAGCTGTGCGGCCAACTCCTCGACCGGAACCTCCGAGTCGAAGATGGCGACCTTGCTGAACGAGCAGTCGCTGAGGTCGTCCGAGGTCCGCAGGGCGCGCAGCAACTCGGCGGCGCCCTCCGCGCCTCCGGCCCGGTGGAAGGTGGCTACCGCCGCCGCGAGCCGGTCGACCGCTCCGGTCGTGCTGAACAGCTGATCGGGCGCCTCGAGCAGGAAGGCGGCGTTGGCCGCGATGAGCGCTGCGGCGGTGCGGGCGCCGAGTTCCGCCGGAAACCGGACGTCGGCGAGCACCTGGTCGTCGATCCGGACGTAGCCGCCGGCCGCGCAGACGAGCCCGTCGAAGAAGCCCTCGCGGACGCTGGCCGGCACCATCAGCCACGGACGTCCGGTGCACAGGAACACCCGGTGTCCGGCGGCTCGTGCGGCTTGCACGGCGTCGAGGTGTGCGGGTGGGATGCGTCCGAAGTCGGCAAAGGTGCCGTCGAAATCGATGAAGACGGTTTTGTGGTTCATGGGTCCTTTGACGGTATCAGACCCGCCTCGATTCGGTTTCAGCGGAGCGGGGCGAGGGCGTCGCTGAGCTTGACGATCTCGTTGAGCTGGGAGGTCAGCACCAGGCGCTGCTGCTCGTTCGGCTCGAAGACGCCTTCATCGGTCAGCTGGCG
>CXWJ01000376.1_pt1 | contig 25947 bp, 21 predicted proteins | sample 590841 | NCBI WGS metagenome assembly CXWJ01 (sample SAMEA3498367, study PRJEB10139) | wastewater metagenome | biome: wastewater treatment plant; material: activated sludge | place: Austria | collected 2015-01-21 | reverse complement strand
CGCTACGTCACCCCGGATGAGGCTATCTGGGTCTATCGCTCGCTCCGCTTTCGCGAGGCGCTGCTGGCCGGGCGGTGGGCCGATACGCTCGTCGCCGGGCATCCGGGCGTGACGACCACGTGGCTGGGCGCGCTGGGCATGTCGGTTCAGATGGCCTTCGACGGCGGCGCGCGGGCGGCCTACGACTGGCTGACGACGATGGCCGGCCTGACGCCTGAGAACGTCGAGGCCTTCCGGCGCCTGGCGGTGTTGCTTTCCGGCGGCCGGGTGGCCGTGGCGCTGGTCAATGCGTTGGGCATCGTCGCCGTCTATTGGCTGGCGCGGCGACTGTGGGGCGGGCCGGCGGCGCTGTTGGCCGCGCTCTTCCTGGCTTTTGATCCTTTTCTGGCCGGGCTGTCGGGGCTGCTCCACGTCGATGGCCTGAGCGCGACGTTTAGCACGCTGGCGCTGCTGCTATTGCTCTCCGGCATCCACGCCCGCGAGACCTCAGAGACCAAGCGCCGCCTGTGGCTGGCATTGGCCGGGGCGGCAGCCGGGCTGGCCGTGCTCAGCAAGACGCCAACGCTGCTCCTGTTGCCGCTGTCGGGGGCGGCCATGCTGTGGCCCGTGGCGCGCGACCNNCCCGCTGGACGTGCTGGCGACGGTCGGCGGCAGCGCCAACCGCCACCTCGACGAGGCGTTGCGTGAGACGTTCTTCATGGGCCGCGTGGCGTTCGATCACGGGCCGCTGTTCTATCCCGTCGTCCTGCTGTGGCGGCTCAGCCCGGTGGTGTGGCTGGCCCTCATCCCGGCAGTGGGGTGGTTAGTCGGCCGGCGGCGTACCTTTTCCAAGAATGCCGTCTTCCCGGTGGCGCTGTTGCTCCTCTGGGTCGTCCTCTTTCTGGTGGCGATTACCCCCGCGGCCAAGAAGTTCGACCGCTACATCCTGCCCGTCGTGCCCGCGCTGCTTATCGTGGCCGCCGTGGCCTGGGCGGGCTGGGTCAAGGGCTGGCCGCGGCTGGGCGGCCGGCTGCTGGCGGTGTTGGCGGCGGGGCAACTGATTTATTGGTTGGCCTTTGCCGCTTACCCATTGACGGCCTATAACCCCCTGGTGGGCGGGGCGCGCACGGCCGCGGCCATGTTGCCCATTGGTTGGGGCGAGGGCATCGGCGCGGCCGGCCGGCGGCTGGCGGCAACCCAACCGGCGGCGATCGATGAGCGGGCCATGGCCGGCGTCGTCCCGTCGTTGGCCCCGTTCTTTCCCGGCCAAACGCTGGTCGCCGGACTGGATGACCCGGCGACGGCCGACTACGTGATCGTCACACTGGGCGGGCGGCAACTCGATCCGGCCGGTGTCAGTGCCCAGACGGCCGGTCTGGAACTGCTGTCCACCGAGCACTTCGGCGGTCTCGATCAGGCGTGGACGTATCGCAATCCCATGCCGGTCGCCGCGGCCGTTCCGCCGCCATTGAGCGACGCAATTACCTTCGGCGAACGTATCACGCTGACCGCCTTCGGCCGGCAGGTGGCGAGCGATTTGCTTACTCTGGCGTTACAATGGCGGCGTGGCGCGGCCCTGGCCGCCGACGAGCGCTTCACTTTGCGCCTGGCCGTTCAGGATACGGCGGGCAACGTCTGGACGGCGCAAGAGGCCGATTTGCTCAACGACGTGGCCTTCTTCCCCCCGGATTGGGCCACGGACGAGAGCGGCACGGTGCGCTATCGCCTCGAATTGCCGCCGGGCATGCCGCCCGCGACATATCAGGTGATGCTGTCGGTCATCGACCGGAATACGAATGGTCAATTGCCGGCCCGCAGCGCGGCGGGCGAATTGCTGGGGGTCATGGTCAAGGTGGGTGAAATCGTCACCCCGGCTCCGGAAACCGTCGTCACGGCCACCCGGATGCAAATCCCCGTTGCCGGCGGCGGGCTGTGGCTCGACGGCCGCTTGCAGTTGCTCGGCGCGGGCCAAACGGCCGGCGAGGCGTTGGCCGGCAGCCGTCTGCCGGTCGAACTGTTCTGGCACGTGCCGCGGGGGACACTGCCGCCGGGTCTGGAGTTGGCCTGGACGCTGCGCGACGCGACCGGCGTGAGTCGCCTCATCCACACCGCGCCCCTGAGCCGCTACGACACCGGCCTCTGGCGCACGGGCGAATCGATCCACGAGATGTACCGCGTACCCCTGCCGCCCGATCTGCCGCCCGGCCCGTATTCGCTGGAGATCGCCCTCACAACGCCGGCAACGGGCGTCACCGAAGAGCCGTATCGTCTGGCCGTCGTACAGATTAACAATATCGAGCGCCTGTATGAAGCGGAGGTAGCGGTACCGTTTGCCGTCAATTTTGGCGCGCTCGATCTGTTGGGGCTGGCGACGGCCGACCTGCCGGCCCGCCCCGGCGAGTCCCCGGAGGTGACGCTCTATTGGCAAAAACGCGCCCCCCACGGCGAGGTCTACTCGGTCTTCGTCCACGTGCTGGACGAGGCCGGGGCCATCGTCCAGCAGGCGGATCATTGGCCGGGCGGGCTGCCGACCGACATCCTCGACGCCGGTCAGATCGTCACCGACCGCTTCCCCATCCCGTTGCCGGCCGACTTGCCGCCCGGCGATTATCGCCTGCGGGTGGGTCTCTACTCGGCCGACAGCGGGCTACGCCTGCCGGTGCTCAGCGCCGACGACCCGAGCGCCATCGGCGAAACCGGCGATAGCGTGATGCTACCGGCCGTGCTGCGGGTGCGGCCATGACAGGGCGGGATCGATGAATTTGTCGCGAACAACTCGCCACGCCGCGCTGATCGTTGGGCTGTTGCTGGTCGCCTTTGCCCTGCGCCTCTATCGCCTCGACGCCCAGAGTCTGTGGTGGGACGAGGGTATCAGCCTGCATCTGGCGACCTCCAGCCTGGGCGAGATCGTCCGCGACCGGCTGAATAACATCCATCCGCCGCTCTACTTCTTCATCCTCAAAGGGTGGCTGGCGCTGGCCGGCGTGTCGCCCTTCACCGGGCGCTACCTCAGCGCGCTGGCGAGTCTGGCGCAAGTGGCGCTGGTCTTCGCCGCCGCGCGGGCCTGGGGCGGCAAAGCCATTGGCCGCTCCGCCTGGCCGTGGATCGCCGCCGGTCTGATGCTCATCTCGCCGCTGTCGGTTATCTACGGGCAGGAGATTCGGGTCTATACCCTGTTGCCGGTGGTCTATCTGGCGCTGCTGTTGCAGACCGGGCGGCTGCTGACCAGCCGGCGGCTGGCAGCGCGGCCTCTGCTCTATCTGGCCCTGGTCGAGTGGATCGGTCTGCACCTGCATTATATCGCCCTGTTTGCCGTGGCCTACGTCGGGATTTGGGGGCTGGTTGTCCTGGGCCGGCGGCGCGACGGGCCGGGGTTGCGACGCTGGATCGTAACGCAGTCGGCCGTGGCGCTGGCCGGCTTGCCGTGGCTGCTGGCCGTGCTCCTCAATTGGCCGGCCGTGCAGGCCGAAGCCAACGCCGGAGCCTTTGCCACCGAGCCTGTTCCCTTGCCCTTCCTGTTCGCCCAGGTGTGGGCTTTTCACCTGACCGGGCTGGCCGGGGCGCTGGCCGATCCGTGGGTGCGGCTGGGGGCGGCGCTGGCGGCGGCGCTGGTTGTGGCTTTATTGATCATTCGCCTGACTCCGCCGGAAAGCGCCGTCGAACGCCGGTCGATGGCGACGCGCCTGGCCGCGCAATGGCTCATACCGCTCATCGCCGGGCTGCTCGTCTGGAGCGTGCGCTCGTTTTCCCACCCGCGCTACATCGTCATGTTCGCCGCGCTATTCATCCCGCTGGCGGCGTGGTTGCTGTGGCCGGTTCATCGGAGGCGCGAACTTTTGCCGGCTTTGCTGCTGGCGATCTGCCTGCTTGGCCTCAGCGTTTGGGGATTGGGGCGCTACTTATTCCATCCCGACACGGCCAAGCCCGACATGCGCGGCGTGGCCCGCTATCTGGAGGCGACGACCGGGCCGGGCGACCTGATCATCGTGCCCGATACGGATTGGTCGTTGCCTTTTGAGTTTCGCGGCGCGGCCGGGGTAATCATGCCCCACCTGGACGAATCGCCCCACGAGGCGGCGACCACGCTGGCCCGCGCCCTGACGTGCAGCGCCGGCTCGCCCTGTGCCGCCACCGGGCGGGTGTTCGTCGTCGATTACCGGCGCGGCACCCGCGATTGGCAAAATCGGCTGCCCTTCGAGTTGGCGCGGCGCGGGCAATGGCTTAGCGAGACCGCGTTTGGCGATCTGGCCGTGCGCCAATACCAGCTCGACGCGCCACAGCACCCCTTGCCGGCGTGCGACGCGGCCGGATTGCTCAAGCCCGCTGTACGCTTCGGCGCGTTGGCAGCGACCGCGGCCTGGGTGGAGCAGGGCGTGCCGGCCGATTCGGCCGTGGCCGTGGCCCTGTGCTGGCGGGCGGTCGAGCCGGCGAGCGCCGATTACGCCGCCACGCTCCTCCTACGCGACCCGGTGACCGGCGAGCGCATCGCCCAGACCGACGCGCCGCTGCTGGATGCCGCCGGCGCGCCGGTGAGCCTATGGACGCCGGGCGAGACCGTCATCACCTATCATCTCCTGCCGCTGCCGCCGGGCACGCCGCCTGTGGCCGCTGAGCTTTCGCTGGGGGTCTACACCGGCCCAGGCGACGCCAGGATTCCGCTGGAGGCGATGGACACGCTGAACCGGCCCGCGGGCCAACTGGTCTCACTGGGGGATGTAACCCTGTCTGCCCCGGCCGGCCAGACGCCCACGCCTTACGAGGTCACCTCCCCGCCGCTGTGGGCCGAGCCGGTAGCGACGGCCGGCGGCCAATTGTTGTTGCGCGGCGCCACGTTCAGCCCCGGCCCCTATCGTCCCGGGCAGACGATCCGTGTCGGGCTGACCTGGCAGGCGGCGACCGCTCCGTTACCCGACATCCGCCCGGCGCTCACGCTGGAGCAGGACGGCGACGCGCTGGCCGAAAACAATGACGCGCCGGTCAACGGCCGCCTGCCGACCGATCAGTGGGCCGCCGGGCAACTGGTCACCGAATTTCGCGACGTGCGCGTGCCGGCCGAGGCGACGGGCGCGGCGCGACTGGTCGTCGCCGTCGAAGGGCAGCGGATCGAACTGGGCGAGGTCGAAATCGCGGGCGGGGCGGTCCTGTTCGAGCGGCCGGCAAGCGAGCAGGTGGCAGAGGTGGTCTTCGGCGACGGCGCGATCGTTCTCGCCGGCTTCGACCCGCCGCAGGCCGTGATCGCTAACGCCCAGCCCGTGCCCCTCACGCTCTACTGGCAGGCGCTGTCCGGGGAAATTCCCACCGGCTACACCGTCTTCGCCCACCTGCTGGCAGATGACGGGCGGCTGCTGGCCCAGCACGACGCGCCACCGGCCAACGGCCGCCGGCCGACCAACGAGTGGCTGGCCGGCGAATACGTTATCGACGCCCACGAACTGGTCTGGCGCGAAACCGGCTACACCGGCCCGGCCCGCCTGGCCGTGGGACTCTATGACCCGCAGACCGGGGCGCGCCTCCCGCTGACCGGCGGGGCCGACGCGTTTGTCCTGCCGGTGACCCTCACCGTCGAATAAGCACGGCTACTCTTTCGGCGTGGGCGCGTCCGGCGGTTTCGTCCCCCGGTTGCGGGCCATCAGGGCCAGAATGATGCCGCCGCCGATGAGGCCCAGCCCGACGATGGGCAGCACGAGATTGACGGCGCTGGTCGGCCCGGCCGCGCGCGAATCCTCGGAGCCGCGCGAATCGACGCCGCTGCCCATTGCTGCTTCATCTGTTGCGGCGGGCGTGGCGTTGCCGGCCGCGCTGGTGGTCGCCGGCGGTGCGGTTGTCGCCGCCGCGCCGGCCGCTTCGCCGCTCGCTCCGGCCTGATCCGTGGCGACCGTCGGCAAAATCGCCGGCGTGGCGGTGGCCGTGGCCGTGGACGTGACGGTGGACGTTGGGCCACAGGGGACGAACGGTGGCGGCGTGGGGTTCCAGGCCGGGCCGCGCGTTGGGGCCACGCCGTTGATGGCCGGTGGATCGACGATGGACACGCCGGCGACGTTGCCGTGGACGGTGACGTCTTCGTCATCCACCCAGGCAATCACGTCGGGGGACAGTTGGATCTGCCACCAGTCGGCATAGCCGGCGCGGCCGAGGATCACCCGCGTTTCGCCAGTCACCAGTGAGGCCACTATCTCGTAATCGCCGCCCGGCCCGGCATAGACGGCCATGCGCCGGTTGGCCTCGATGATCGGCGTGTCGTCGCACTCGGCCGCCGTCGCCGCCTGACCGGCGGTAACGAGGGTTGCCGCCGGTGGTTGCGTTGTGGCCGTGCTCGCCGCCGATGGCGGGAGGGTGGCCGTGGCTGTGGCCGCCGGCGGGGCGGTCGTCTCAGTCGCCGCCGGCGGCGGCGGTGGGTTATCGGGGCCGTCGTCGGTAACCGTGGGGATTACTTGCGTCGGTTGCTCGGGGCCGGGCGTTGGGGTTCGCGTCGGAATCGTGCCGCCCTGCGCCTTGGCCATTCCCGCCCCACCCACGACGAACACGCCGATGGCGATCAGTACAATCATCAACAATTTTCTATTCATATCATTTCCCTTCATCCGCCTCATCCCGACCAATCGACTAGCGATAGCGCATGGTCAGTTCCATATCGCTTGCCAGCGATAATTCAAAGATGAATATATCGCCGTCAACCTGCGTGGGCGTGGGCGAAGCCTCCAACAATTCCGCGCCGCTCGGCAGCGACACCGTCAGGTAGAGCGGTTCGGAGCGCGTGCCCGGCTGTTTGTGAATGGTCAGCCGGTAAACCGTGTCGCCATCCTCACTCACCACAACGCCGGCCGGTAGCTCGTACTGAAAATAGACCGTGCCCTCCGCGCCGCGCGGCAGGAGCATAAAATTGCCGAACGTCGCCAGGCCGGGCATCTCGTCGTAGGTCTGTGCGGCGTTTTCCCAGGTTGCGCCGTTGAACAGCGTGTCGCCCGGCACGAGGTGGGTGCTGGAGTCGAGCAGCCGGCTGCCCCGCGGCGCATAGACGCGCAGGAAGTTCCAGTAACATTGATCGGCCAGCGTCAGATAATCCGTCGCCTGCTCGAACTCCTCTTCGACGCCCTGAAAGCAAAGTTCATCCGACGGTGGGCCTGTGTGGCGATAGGTCAGGGCCAGCGTGGCCTGCGGCCGATCGCCGAGGCTGACGACGTATTGCAACGAACGCTCGACCATCACGTTGGCTTTATTAAAGCCCATATTGGTATCCACCGCCATCCAGAAATCGCCGGGCGGGGCTTCCGGCAGGCGACCGTCCCAACCGTTCGCGGCCAGCGCGGCGGCCACGGCCGGATCGCGCACGTAGATCGACAGGTGGCGATTGTCGATCGCGCCAATCATGTTGCGGGCCAGCTTCACCGGGTCGATTGAGCCAAAGTCGCTCTCCAGCTTGGCCTGTATGGCCGTGGCGAAGCCGCCCAGAAACGCCTTGCGATTATTGACCCAATCGGCCACATCCTGGCCTTCCTGAATATCGCGCGCCTGCCGCAACATTTCCAGCAGATTGTCGGCGTTTATTTTCCGGTCTGTGCCGGGGATGGGCACCGGGCCGGTGGCATCGACGAGCGCGCGCAGGAATGCCTGATCGATGGCGATGACCCCATCCAGCGGCGGCGCGTCCTGACCATAGACGAACAACTCCATCGCCTTCTGGGCCGAGGTCGGGAAATCGGGCCAGTAGTTGGCGTCGCGAAAGAGGAACAGCTCGGCCCCCATAAAGTCATAGAACGGTTGCGGCGGAAAGTCATAGGGCTTGTTGGCCCAGTTATCGACCTGATTGGCATCGCGAAAGGTCAGATCGATGATCTGGCCGTTCTGAACGGTGATGACGCCCGCGCCGGTGATAAAGCCACCGGTGGCCCGCATCTCGTCCTCGTTCTGGGCCAGGATGAGATAGCGCCGCGGCCCATCCTGCCCCAGCAAGGCAGGCAACGACGGGGTGAGGCGCAGACCATCCTGCGCCAGTGGCAAATACTCATCCGCCATTTGCAGCAGTTGCCGCACGCGCCACGGCAATTGATCGACGGCGACGGCGTTATCCAGGGCCTGGCGGGCGGCGCTAACCCGTTGCAGCGCGTCCTGCGCGGCGACGATTTCGGGCGTGGCGGCGGTCAGGATAGGCAAAAGTTCGCCCAGCCGGGCGGCGCTGAAATCGTCATGCTGGATGACGGCCAGGGCCGGCTTCAGGCTGCTGACGGCCAGGGCGCCCGCCTCGGAGCCGGCATCGGCCATATCCAGCAGATAGGGCGCGGCCACCAGTGTCGGGCCGAAGCGCGGAATCCAGCCGAGATAGGGAGCGACGGGCCGCACAATGTCCAGTTCGCGGTGGAGGGTCACGATGTCGGCCCGCGCGCCCAGCACCAGCGCCTCGGCCGCGTCGGGATCGAGGGTGGTCAGCCCGCCGCTCAGCAGGGCTTGCGCCTCCTCCTCGACGGCCAACAACGATTGGGCCGCCGCGATGACACGCCACGTCTTTAGCCCCAGCCAGACCAACAGGATGAGCAGACCGGCCAGAATGAGCAGCCGGGCTATGCGGCCCGTGTCGGGCGACGTGACGGGCTGGGGCTTTTCCCGCGCCGCTTCCGGGGCGGACGGTGGTTCAATGGGACGGTTTTTGGCTGTCAATTGACTCCCTCGATGCAGTTGAGATAGGGTGGCCCGCCGGATGGCCGGCTTTCGGAAGGTGCTCCCGCCATCATGGGCGGGAATGGGGCAACCAAACCAACCGCGCAGAATGGACGGTGCGACGTATTGAGCCGCTGGAAGGCGGCCAGATCATCGGCCATGGGAACAAGGATCGCCGGATATTGCTGCGCCAGCCGCTCCCGATACCAATCGAAGGCGAATAGATTGGCGTCTGCCAGAACAATGTCGGGCCGCCGGCCTTCGACGTGGTGAAAATACCATAGCGTGAAGGTTGTCTGGTCGCCGGACATGAGGAGAATTGCGTCGGGTGGCGCGGCGGCGAAAACAATGTCGGCCAGCGCGCGCGGCTCGCTGCCGCTCAACTTTTGGGTTGGGTAGCCCCAGATGACCAGGAGCAAGGGTAGCAACAGCGACGCGCGGCCGAGCACGGCCAATCGGGGGGCGAGGAGCAGGGTAGCCACCATCAAACCGGGCAGAAGCATGACCGCCGCGTCGGCCGAAGCATAGACAAGACTAAACGCGCCATAGGCCAGGGCGATGGCCGCCAGCACGAGGGTCGAGCGTTGCCGCTGAACCGCGACGCCCCAATCGCTAACCGTGTTTCCGGCCGTCCGGCGGGCCATGATGAGCGCCGCCGGGCCAAAGGCCAGCGCGCGCAACAGGCTCAGCAGGCGCTCCCCATCCAGCGCGGGCTGAACGTTGGCGGCGTAGAGCCGGCCGCTGACCAGCCACCACCACCCGGCGAGATCGGTCGGCCGCCCCCAGACCACCGGACTATCGCCCCGCGCCAAGAGCGGCAGCAGCAATAGGGGCATGAGGCCCAGCGCCAGACCGGCCACGGTCAGACCGTCCACGGCCCGGCCGCGATCCCGGCCCACCAACAGGGCCGGCAGCATCAGCAGCGACGTCAGATGGGTCGTGATCGCCAGCCCCAGCCAGAAGCCACTCCAGCCGGATGCCCCGGCGCGGCTCCAGGCCAGCAGAAAGATGGCCAGCAGCAACAGGTTCAGCGTGTAGACCTCGGTCACGACGGCCTGGCTCCAGACCAGCGGCGCGAAGCCGAAGAGCAGCGCCGCCGCGACGGCGACCGGCGGGCGCACGCGGCCCCGGTGATACGCCCCGATAGCCAGGACGAGGACGCCGACGGCCAACGCGCCACAGACAGCCGACAACAGATTGAAGCGCAGGGCGACTGTGCCCAATGGTAGCAAGCTAACCAACTTGCCCAGGATTACGTAGAGCGGATAGCCCGGCGGGTGGGGGATGCCCAGGGTGACCGCGGCGGTGATCAGCTCGCCGCCGTCGGAAGCGGCATTGGCCCAGGTCAGGTCGGGGGCCAGCGTGAGCAGGTAGACGCCCAACGTGACGAGGGTCGCCGCCGCCGCGTAGAGGCGCAGGGCGGCCGGCTCGTCGACGTTCGGCGTCAGCGGCGTGGCGGGGGTGGGCGCGATCATCTGGTGTTTATCTCGCGTCTCGCCCGGATTTCATGGACGTAGTGACCATCGTTAAGCGTTGTCCCTGATCAACGACACATTCCTGGATAAAAATACCGCCCCTTCCCGTCCAGTTTAATCAGCAAAAAGGGTAGCGACCATACAATCAACGTGAATAATGGGCTATGGGCCGCGCTGCTCAAGTCGAGCGCTCATTGGGCAGCAAACCCTCACCCTTGCCCGGCGGTTGGCCGGTAATGGCGCGCCGTGGCTGGAGCACTCCCCAGGCGTAGCCCAGGCTCAGCGCCACCGCCCGGCCGAACAGCAAAAGTGGCGCTACCACCGCCACCGGCCGGTCTTTGCGCCACGCCTTGCCGACGAACGACAGGGTCGTGGCGACAAAAACGAGCGCCGCCAACGCCGCCGGCCCCCAGGCCAACACCGGGCGCGCCACTACCCCGCCCGGCCACAGGCCCAAGCCCATGACGCCGGCCACGACAGCCGCCAGGGTCAGCATCGCCAGCAACATCTGCACTTTCATCACCGGCGGTGTGTGGGAATCGCCGCCCGCCCGGTCGGGATGGCGGCGCACGACCTGGGCTTTCCAATAGCCGATGATCGCTTTCTTGCGCAGGTAAGCGCGCACAGTGGCGCTGTGCCGATGATCGACGACGGCCGTCTCGCGAAAGACCATGCGGCAGCCGCGCGCGGCCAGGCGGAAGGATAGCTCCTGGTCTTCCAGGTAATCGAAGCGCACGTCAAACCCGCCATGGTCAAGCAATACGTCGCGGCGATAGGCGGCCGAGTAGGTGTCGATGAAGTCGATGGCCGGCTGTTGGCGCAAGCGGTCGTATTTGTCCTCATATTCCAGTTGCACGAAGCGGGCCACCAGCTCCCGTTGCCGCGTCTTGTAGGCGCCTTTGGCGGCCATGATCGCCGGGTCGTCGAACGGGGCGGTGAGTTCACGCAACCAGTCGGGTTGGGGCGCGCAATCGGCGTCGGTGCAGCAGAGGATGGCCCCTCGCGCGGCGCGGATGCCGGCATTGCGCGCCGCCGCCGGCCGGCCGCGCGGGGTGGAGATGACGGTCGCGCCCGCCGTGCGAGCCATTTCGGCCGTGCCGTCGGTCGAGCCGTCATCGACGACGATGATTTCGTAGGGCTTATCGAACGCCTGATCGCGTAGCGCCGCCAGACACGGGCCAATCGTCCGGGCGGCGTTATAGGCGGGGATGATCACGGAGATGGGCGGAGCGGTCATACCTGATCGGGGGCGGCCGGCGGAACGGCGGCGATACCGGCGTTCCAGCGCCATTTGGTGCGCGAGGCGGCGATGAGGCCCAGCAGGAGTTGCGGCCCCACGACGACGAGGTAGAGCAGGATGGCGTAGCCGGCGATGAGCGTCTCGTCGGTCAGGCCGAATTGCCACAACATGAGCGCCGCCGCGCCGTTGAACACGCCGATCTTGGCCGGGGTACTGGGCGGGGTGATGGCGATGCTGACGGCGATGTGGATGAGGGCGGCATCGAGCAGAGTGAGCGGCAGGGCGAGAGCCGGAAACAGCGCGTAGGGCAAGACGATGGACAGGATGGCGATGAGGAGCGAGAGGAGGAGCGTCGCCAGCGTCAACCGCCGGTCGCGCAACGCCGCCAAGCCCTCCAGCCCGGCCACGGCCAGCCGCATGAGAAGCGCGCGCGGCCGTTCGGGCAGGGGGGCGATGACCCGCTGCCAGAAGCGGATGACCAACTCCGTCCGGTAAGCCAGCAGGTAGAGGACGGCCAGCAGGAACAGCGGCAGGAGCAACAGCATCGGCCCCGGCCGGTCGATGAAATCGGGCAGGATGACGAACGGCAGAATGAAGAGGATGGTCAGGCCGAAAAAGATCAGGTCGAGCGTCTTCTCGATTACCAGCGTACCCAGCGCCCGCCCGGCCGATGCGCCGCTTTCCTGATTCAGGGCATACAGGCGGGCCACCTCGCCCAGGCGTAGGAAGGGGACGATGAGGTTGACGTATTGGCCCAGGGCCACGGCCCAGAAGGCGGCAGCGAAAGAGACGGTCGGCCGTTCGGCCGGTCGCTCGGCCGGAAACATCAATTGCCAGCGCCAGCCTTTGAGCGCAACCGTCAGCAGCATCAACCCCACGGCCAGCAGGACGTAGAACGGCTTCGCGCCGGCCAGCGCCGCGCCGACGGCCGCCAGACTGACCCGCGTGGACAGATACCACAGGCCGGCGATGATGAGGAGCGCCGTCAGGCCCAGATTCAGCCACGGCAAATAGCGCCGCCAGGCGTGATGTGTCGGCCGAGTCGCGTTATTCGTGATCAATTCGCTCCATGCTCGCGCGCCGGCCCCGGAATGGGTTGGTTCCGAGGCGGGTAGGCGAATTGTAGCCCGGCGGCCCGTTCCCTTCAATGATCCGGCGGTGGGCTTAATTTTCGTTGCGACGGGTGAAGAGCAGGATCGATCCGACGACGGCGATCAGGAAGACGAGGAATGTGGCCAGAAAGCTGAGCCACAGAAAAACCAGGCCGCGCGACGTTGCCTCGGGCGTGATGGGAGGGCTCACGGTTGTATTCGTGCCCGTCACGGGCGGCGAAAATTGCCCGCCGCCTTCGCCGCCGATGGGCGCGGGTGTGGCGGCCACGAAATCAGGCTCGGCAAAAGAGGGGTAGCCCAGGGGGGTGGGCGTTGGCAGCGCCGGGTCGAGAGTGGGCGCGGCGGCCAACGTCGGCGTGGGCGCGGGATAGCTGTCCTGGCGGGGGTTGCCGGCCGCTACCGGCCGCTGAACCGCGCCAATGAAAAGAAGGAGAAGTAACAGGAGCGCGAGGCGCGAACGAATTGACATTGAGACAATCATAGACCTAATTTCCCGGATGTTGGCGGCGTTGGCGGCGAAACAGGGTGAACAAAGCCACCATGCAGATGATGACCAGCGCCGCGGCCGGCAGCAATTGCCACAACCCATCGGCCGTCAGCGCCAGCCCAATACTGACCAGCAGCAGCCCGCCGATTGCCAGCCGTTGGAATGATAACCCGCCCAACTCCTGGCGCAGCGGATGGCCCAATTGCCCGGCCAGCCAATAATGATAGCTGAAGCCGGCCAGGACGAGCGCCAGCCCGACGATCCAGAAACCATTGCCCACGACGGATAGCCAGTTGATCATGCGGCGGCATTATACCACTACAGCCCACTAATGGGGCATCGGAGGTATAATTGCGCTATGGCAAAACGACAAACACAATACGTGTGTCAGAGTTGCGGCCGGACGACTCCGGCCTACATGGGCCGCTGCCCCCGCTGCAACGAGTTCGACACGATGGTCGAACAGGTGATTGAAACCGAGACGGCGGCCAAGGGTCGGCGCTCGCCCGGCTCGCTCACGTCGCGGCCGGTGCGGCTGCACGAGGTGGAGACCGACGGCCTCGACCGGCTGGCGCTGCCGGTGCAGGAGTTCTCGCGCGTGCTGGGCGGCGGCCTCGTGCCCGGCTCGCTCATCCTGGTCGGCGGCGATCCGGGTATCGGTAAATCGACCCTGTTATTGGAGATCGCCGGACTGGCCGCCAATCTCCACGGCCCGGTGCTCTACGTCTCCGGCGAGGAGAGCGCGCGGCAGATCAAGATGCGCGCCGAGCGGCTGAAGATGGACGCCCATGATCTCTTCCTGGTGACCGAAACCAATCTGCGGGCCATCCTGGATCACATCACCGAGGTGCGGCCGATCATGGCCATCATCGATAGTATCCAGACGACCTATGACGACAGTCTCAACTCCTCGGCCGGCAGCGTCACCCAGGTGCGCGAATCGGCGTCGCGATTCCAGGAGTTAGCCAAGCAGTCGGGCGTCGTCATCGTCCTGGTCGGCCACGTGACCAAGGAAGGGGCCATCGCCGGACCGCGCGTGCTGGAGCACATCGTCGATACGGTTCTCTATCTGGAGGGCGATCCGTTCCATCGCTACCGGCTATTGCGCAGCGTGAAGAATCGCTTTGGCGCGACCAGCGAAGTGGGCGTCTTCGAGATGGTCGAGCAGGGCATGGTCGAAGTGCTCAATCCGTCGGAGGCATTTCTGGCCGAGCGCCAGGCCAACGCCCCCGGCTCGGCCATCGCCGTCACGCTGGAGGGCACACGGCCGCTGCTGGTGGAGGTGCAAGCCCTGGCCAGTGCCACGACCTTCACCAACCCGCGCCGGACGCCCGTCGGCATCGACTTGAACCGGCTGCTGCTGCTGACGGCCGTCCTGACCCGCCGCGTCCACATTCCGCTGCACGACAAGGACGTGTTCGTCAACGTCATCGGCGGCTTGCAGATCAGCGAACCGGCGGCCGACCTGGGCGTAGCCTTAGCCATCGCCAGCAGCGTCAAGGACCGGCCGGTTCACGCCGACATGGCCTTCTTTGGCGAGGTTGGCCTCAGCGGCGAGTTGCGCGCCGTCAGCCAACTGGAGCCGCGCCTGAAGGAGGCGGCCAAGCTGGGCTTCAAGCGCTGCCTGATACCGCGCACCCGGCAGATGAACGCCGCGTCCATGCCGCCGGGGCTGGAGATCATCACCTGCCGCACGTTGCAGGAAGCGGTCGATCTGGCTTTGGTGCGCTAGTCTTACATTCTCAACCAAAAACTTGAATAATTCCAACCACCGGCTATAATAACGAGTCGTTGCCCGGCAACAGGAAAGCACGCCTGTTTCGCCGGCTTCCGCTCCCGGCGAGTGACCGGGGGCAATACTCGCAAGAGTACATTCCAAGGAAAGGAGAGTGGCAACGTGCGCGAATACGAAGTGACTGTGATCATCCAACCCCAGTTGGACGAAGCTGAACGCACCCAATTGATCGAACGGCTCAGCAATTTATTGATCCCCGGCTCCAAAGAGGATGGCGCGTTGGTCGCCAATCATTGGGGCGTCCGCCAGTTGGCATACCCCATCAAGAAGTTCACGGAAGGGTACTACGTCCTCTATGAGGCCAAGCTGGACGCGACCCGCATCAAGGACATCGAGCGCAGCATGCAGTATAACGAGGACGTCCTGCGTTATCTGGTCATTCGCAAGGGCGAATAACTCCCCGGCGAGACGCGAAACGATGTCGCCCAGCAAAGGCTTGAATAAAGTCATGGTTATCGGCTGGTTGGAAGATGAACCCGAAGTTCGTCAGACACCCGGCGGCCGTGCCGTGGCTTCTTTCAGCGTGGCGACTTCGCGCAGCTGGACCTCGACCGAAGGCGAAAAGCACGAAGAGAAAGAGTGGTTCAACGTCGTCGCCTGGGGCAGTCTGGCCGAATTGTGCCGCGACCGCCTGGCCAAAGGTCAACAAGTTTACATTGAGGGGCGATTGCAAACGCGCGGCTGGGAAGACAGCCTCGGCCGCCGCCACTTCCGCACGGAAGTTGTCGCCCAGGATTTGATTGTGCTCTCAGAATAAGTGAGGATTAACCAATGCAAGCACCCAACAACCGCCCTAACCGGCGTTTTCGGCCGACCAAGCGCGTCTGCCAGTTCTGTGTCGAACGGACCGAGATCGATTACAAGGCGGTCGATTTGTTGAGCCGCTACGTCAATGAATTCGGCCGCATGCGCCCCCGCCGCCAGACCGGCACCTGCGCCAAGCACCAGCGCCATCTGGCCCGCGAGATCAAGCGCGCTCGCCACATCGCCTTGTTGCCGTTCGTCTCCGATTAAGCCGCCCTGAGCAACATTGTAATGGCCAAGAAACAGCAGACACCCAAAGAAAGCGAAGCCGAGCAACGCCAGTCGCGCAAGGAAATTTTGATTGCGCGCAAGCATGAGCGGCAGCTGCGCAATATTCGTATCGCGGTGATCGTCATCGGCGTCATGATCGCGCTGGTGATCGGTATCGCCCTGATCAACGAGCTATTCCTGACCCCCAACCGGGCCGTCGCCACGGTGGGGAAGACCCAGATCACCCTGCGCGAGTGGCAGGAGCGGGTCAAGTTCGAGCGCGCCCAGCGCATCATCTTCCTGGAGAACCAGTTGGCGGCGTTCGGCGGCGACGTCGGCATCGTCCAGCAGTTCGGCGGCAGCGTCATCAATGAGTTGTATGACCCCGAAACGATGGGCCAGGACGTGCTGAACACGATGGCCGACGAAGTGGTCATATGCGAGGCGGTCGCGGAACGCGGCATCGAAATCAGCGAGGCCGACGTCCAGGCCAAGATCGGCGAGTCCTACAGCTTCTATGGCGAAGGCGTCTCCCCGACCCAACAGCCGGAGCCGGCGGCCACCGTTCAGCCGACCCCGTCGCTGACGCCCATCCCCACGGCGGTCATCACCGACGTTGTGCCCACCGTGACCCCCTTCCCCACGCCGACCACCGGCCCCGCGGCCACGCCCCTGCCCACGGCCACACCCGTGCCGGAAGAGGAGTTCCTGACTCAGTATGGTGACTTCATCGCCCAGTTAAACAATCTTGGCGTCCAGGAGCCGATCTATCGTCAGGTGGTGCGCGCCCAGTTGTGCCGCGAGCGGTTGACCGAGGCGCTGACCGAGGAGCAAGCCCTGCCGCGCCTCGCGCCCCATGCCAGTCTGTTCTTCATCGCCGCCGCGACCGAAGAGGCGGCCAATGAGATGCAGGGCCTCATCGAAACCGATGGCTTCCTGCCGACCTGGAACGGCATCGTCAGCCGCCCGGCTGACCCGGCGGCCACCGAGCAGCCGGAAACCGACGCCTTCGAGTTGCTGTGGCGCACGCAGAGCAACCTGGAAGCCAGCATCGGCGCGGAGATCGCCGCGGCGGCCTTTGAACTGGATATCGACCAGCCGAGCGAGATCTTCACCGTCGATAACGGCGACGGCACCTCCAGCTACTACCAGATCATGGTCAGTGGCCGCGAGGAGCGCGAACTGAGCGACAACGAGTTCCAGACGGCCCAGCAGGAGGCAGTACAGAGCTACGTCGATGAGCGGCTGACGGGCAACCTGCAAATCAACGATATGTGGCGCGGCCGTGTGCCGACGCTGCCGGTGCTCGACGCCAAGTTCCTGGCCGCGGCGACGGCCACGCCGGAGATCGAGACCGTGCCGACGTTGGCCCCGGTGCCGTCCGAAGGCGAGTAAGCGCCGGAGCTTACCCAAGTTTGTGTTGCTACAAGGCCGGATGGATAATCCGGCCTTGTTTTTTCTAGCGAATGAGCGACGCGATGGCTGACGATCAATGGCTGACGGGCGCGGTGTCTGTGGAGGCGGCCCTGCGGGGCGGCGTGCGCGACGTGCGCGCCGTCTACGTCGATCGCGCCCGCTATGATCAGGCCGCGGCCCGCGTCGAGCAATTGGCCGCCGCGCAGGGCGTGCCGCTGGAGCGCGCGCCGGGCGAGACGCTCGACAGCCACGCGGCGGGGCAGGCCCACGGCGGCATCATCGCTCTGGTGGGGCCGCGCCGTCTGGCCCAACTCGCTGAACTGCTCGGCGCGCCCCAGGCCGTCAACGTCCTGCTCGACGGCGTGGAAGACCCGTTTAACTTCGGCCAGGCGGTGCGCTCGCTCTACGCGGCCGGCATCGACGGCTTGATCGTCCGGCCGCGCAACTGGCTGTCGGCGGCGGCCACGGTCAGCCGCGCCTCGGCCGGGGCGACCGAATTCATGCCCACCGCCGCGGCCGAGACGGCCGACGTCCTGGCCGCCGCTCGCGCCCGCGCCATCCCCATCGTTATCGCCGCCGAGGCTGGGCGGCCCATGGACGAGGTCGATCTGGCCGGGCCGCTGTTGCTGCTCATCGGCGGCGAGAAGCGCGGCGTGGCCCGCGCGCTGCGCCAGAGCGCCGACGCCATCGTCAGCATCCCCTATGGCCGTGACGTGGCCTATGCCCTGGGCACGGCCGGGGCCGCGGCCGTGCTGGCCTTCGAGGTCTTGCGGCAGCGGCGCGCCCGCGGCTGATTTCGCCCGGTGGAAATGGCTGTGTTATACTGCCCCGGCTCGTTAAATGCGCTATGATCGGGGCGAACGGCCGGGCTGTTCGCCTTTCATTTTGCCGGTTGGGCCTCTCGCCCCGCCGCCATTTCAATCATATTCAACCGGATAGAAGGAGAGCGCTCTGTGAACCTACATGAGTATCAGGCCAAGCGATTATTCGCCGAGCACGGCATCCCCATCCCGCGCGGCGAGGTGGCCCAGACCCCGGCCGAGGCGCGAGCCATCGCCCAGCAGTTGGGCGGCCGGGCCGTCGTCAAGTCCCAGGTGCTGACCGGCGGCCGAGGCAAGGCGGGCGGCATCAAGCTGGCCCAAAGCCCCGACGAGGCCGAGGCCAACGCCGCGGCCATTCTGGGGATGGACATCAAGGGGCTGACGGTCAACAAGGTGCTGGTCGATGAACTGGCCCCCGGCATTCGCCAGGAGCTATATCTGGCGGTGCTGATCGACCGGGGAAATCGCCGGCCGATGATCATGGCCTCGGCCGCCGGTGGGATGGACATCGAAGAGGTGGCCGAGACCACGCCGGAAAAGATCCATCTCCTTCAGATCGATCCAAACCTCGGTGTGCGCGGCTTCCAGACGACCTATCTGGCCCAGCGCATGGGCTTGCCGCGCGAGGTGTGGGGCGACTTCCACAAGATCGTCGCCGGCCTCTACAACTGCTTCCGGGCCAACGACGCCTCGCTGACCGAGATCAACCCGCTCATCATCACCGGCGAGGGCAAGCTGCTGGCCCTGGATGGCAAGATGTCGATTGACGACAACGCCCTTTCCCGCCAGCCCCGCCTGGCCGAGATGCGCGACGTGGAAGAGGAGCCGCCGGCCGAGGCCGAAGCCCGCCGCACCGGCATCACCTTCATCCAACTGGATGGCAACATCGGTTGCATGGTCAACGGGGCCGGGCTGGCGATGGCGACGATGGACATCATCCAGCTCTATGGCGGCGAGCCGGCCAACTTCCTCGACATCGGCGGCGGCGCGCGGGCCGATCAGGTGGCGACGGCGCTACGATTGATCCTCTCCGACCCCAAGGTCGAGGCGGTGCTGTTCAATATTTTCGGCGGCATCACCCGTGGCGATGAAGTGGCGCGGGGCATCCTGAGCGCGCTGGAGCAGATCGATACCACCGTGCCGATGGTGGTGCGGTTGGCGGGCACGAACGCCGCCGAAGGGCTGGCCTTGCTGGCCGAAGCCGACATGCTGACCGCCGCCACGCTATCCGAGGCGGCGCAGAAGGCTGTTGCGGCGGCCGAAGCCGCGCGGACGATTGGAGGGGCATCATGAGCATTCTCGTCGACAAGAACACACGACTTCTCGTCCAGGGCATCACCGGCCGCGAGGGCACGTTCCACACCAACCAGATGATCGCCTTCGGCACCAACGTCGTCGGCGGCGTCGTGCCCGGCAAGGGCGGCCAGACCTTCGACGGCGACAAAGGCCCCGTGCCCATCTTCGACTCGGTGCGCGAGGCGGCCGAAGCCACCGGGGCCAACGCCTCCATCATCTTCGTGCCGGCCAAATTCGCGCCGGATGCGATGTATGAGGCCGCCGACGCCGGGCTGCCGCTGGTCGTCTGCCTGACCGAGCACATCCCCGTGCTGGACATGATCGCCGTCCGCAACTATCTGGATCAGCGCCGGACGCGGCTCATCGGGCCGAACTGCCCCGGCCTCATCACCCCCGGCGAGGCCAAGCTGGGCATCATTCCCGGCTCTATCGTTACGCCCGGCAGTGTCGGCCTGGTTTCGCGTAGCGGCACGTTGACCTATGAGGTCGTCTTCGCCCTGACCCAACGCGGCATCGGCCAATCGACCTGTGTCGGCATCGGCGGCGACCCGATCAAGGGCATGGACTTCATCGACGTGTTGCGCCTGTTCGAGGACGATCCCAATACGTCGGAAGTGATTATGATCGGCGAGATCGGTGGCAACGCCGAGGAGCAGGCCGCGGCCTTCATCGCCGAGCACATGAGCAAGCGGGTGACGGCCTTCATTGCCGGCAGCACCGCGCCGCCCGGCCGCCGCATGGGCCACGCCGGGGCCATCGTCGAGGGCAAGAGCGGCACGGCCGCCGGCAAAATCGCCGCGCTGGAAGCCGCCGGCGTCCGCGTGGCCGATAACCCCGACCGCATCGTCGATATGATCAATTAGGTGCTAGGTGCTAGGTGCTAGGTTCTAGGGCAGAGCGCTCTTCCCTAGAACCTAGAACCTAGCACCTAGAACCTATTCCCCACAAATGAAGCGAATTTGGCGGGCCGTCGATCCCGGTTATTTCGTCGTTCTGCTCATCTGCCTGTTGGCTGTGTGGCCGCTGCTGAGCCGCGCCGGGCTGGCCGAAGGGACGGACGCCGAACTCCACATCTTCCGCCTGCACGAGTTGAGCCTGCTTATTCGCGGCGGCGAGTTCTATCCGCGCTGGGCGCCCAACTTCTACCACGGCTACGGCTACCCGATCTTCAACTATTATGCCCCGCTGACCTACTACCTGGCGCTGCCGCTGGAACTGTTGCCGAGCGTAGACGCGGTGCTGGCGAGTAAGGCCGTGCTGGTGGGCGGCATGTTCCTGGCTGGGTTGGGGCTATACGGCTACACACGCGACAATTGGGGGCGGCGGGCCGGCTACGTGGCCGCGGCGCTCTACGTCTACTCGCCCTACATCCACTACATCGACCCGTTCATTCGCGGCGCGCTGCCGGAGGCGTTCAGCTTCGCCATGTTCCCGTTGGCCCTGTGGGCGCTCGATCGGGTGCGGCGGCGGCCGTCGCCCGGGTCGTGGCTGGCGGCCGTGGGGCTGTTGGCCGCGGTCATCCTGAGCCATAACCTGATGGGCTTGTTCTTCTATGGCCTGTTGGCGGCCTGGGTAGGTTGGCAGGGCGTCCTCATCTGGTGGACGACGCGCGGCTCGCCGCAACCCGGCCGGTTTTCGCCCGTCGTTCGTTTGGCGACGGCGCTGGGTCTCGGCCTGGGGCTGGCGGCGTTTTTCTGGCTGCCGGTCATCCTGGAGCGGGACGCCGTCACGCTGACCACGCTCATCGGGGCGGGCGACCACTACGACTTTCGCACCCACTTCCTGAGCCTGGGCGAACTATTGGCCTTCTCGCGACGGCCCGATTGGGGGGCCACGCAATCCCCCTTTCTGTTCAATCTGGGCGTCGCCCAATGGCTGGGCGGCTTGCTGGGCATCGCCATGTTGCTCCTGGGCCGGGCGCGGCAACGCGGCCAACTCGTCTTCTTCGCCCTCGCCGCGCTGGTGACGCTCATCCTGATGCTGCCCATCTCCACGCCGATCTGGGAGGCGCTGCCGTTCCTGCCCTATTTTCAATTCCCGTGGCGCTTGCTGGGCGCGGCGGCGGCGCTGCTGGCGATCCTGGGCGCGGCCGGGGTTGAGGCTTTGACGCGCCGGCCGGCAACGCAATCGCCCGACACCTTTCTCCAATCCCGCGCCGTTTGGATCTACGCCGCGGCCGTGGCCCTGCCCATGCTGTTGGCCTTGCCGCTCAGCCAACCCACCGAGTGGCCGCCGTTCGGCGAGGTCAACACGCTGCGCATGTCGCTCATCGAGAACAGCGGCCGGTGGCTGGGCACGACTTCGACCGCCGACTACGTGCCGGCCACGGTCATCATGCTGCCCCAGCGGCGCGGCGAGGTCGTCGGCCCCATCGCCGAGGGGTTGCCGCCCGACCGCGTGAACCGCGAGGCCATGCCCGATGGCGCGGTCGTCACGGCCGAGACGGTGCGCCCGCTGCTGACCCGCTACCACGTCAGCGCCCCCAAGCAGTTCCGCCTGCGTCTCTACCAGTTCGATTTTCCCGGCTGGCAGGTGACCGTCGACGGCCAACCGGCCGTGACCGAGCTGGCCGAGCCGGAGGGGTTCATCATCGTCCTCATGCCGCCGGGCGAGCACGTTGTCGAGGTGAGGTTTGGTTCCACGCCGCCGCGCACCGCCGGCTGGCTCATCGCCGCCGCCAGTGGCCTGGTTGCCCTGGTTGGCGCGTGGCGCATCAGGCAAACAAAGCCTGTCGCCCACGCAACCCCCGCCACTCCCTCACCCGCTTCGTTGCGGGCTGATTGGCCGGTGATCGCCGTCAGCGGCGGCCTGACCGCGCTAGCGTTGCTCTTGCAGCCGTTGGGGCTTTTTCATTATTCGTCACAAGACGGCCGCCTTGATCTACCGGCTGTTGATCATTATGTAAACTTTGGCGATCAGATCGCGCTATTGGGCTACAATACGGTGACCGAGACGGCCGCGCCGGGCGACACGCTGGAGTTGACCCTCTATTGGCAGGCGCTGCGTGAGTTGGAAATCGACTATCAGGTCTTTGTCCACGTGCTGGATAGCGCCGGCGCACTGGTGGCCCAATCCGACAAGCTCAACCCCGGCGATTTTCCCACGCGCCGCTGGCCGTTAGACAAATATGTGCCCGACGCGCATTCGCTGGCCCTGCCGGCCGACCTGCCGCCGGGCGACTACACCGTCGCCACCGGCCTGTGGGTGCAGAGCGAGGGCTGGCGCTTGCCGGTGTTCGATGCGGCGGGACAGACGATAGGTGACCGGGCCGACTTGTTCACGTTGAGGATTGAATAATATGGCGGCGCGGGTGATTAGCGGCAAGGCCAAGGGGCGTAAACTGAAACTCGTGCCGGGCGACACGACCCGGCCGATCATGGATCGCGTCAAGGAGAACCTGTTCAACATCCTGGGCGACGTGGGCGATACGCGCTGGCTCGATCTGTTCGCCGGGACGGGGCAGGTGGGCATCGAGGCGCTAAGCCGGGGGGCGGCCGAGGTGGTGTTCGTCGATAAGGCCCGCGCCGCCATCCAGACCATTCGCGACAACCTGGCCCATACCCGGCTGGAGGACGGCGCAAAGGTCGTGGCGGGCGACGCGCTGGCCTATCTGCGCGCCGCGCCGGGGCCGCCGTTCGACGTGGTCTACATCGCCCCGCCGCAATACATGGAGATCTGGATCGAGCCGCTGCGCCTTATTGACGCGGCCATCGATCGCTACCTGACGGACGGTGGGTTGGTTATCGTCCAGATCGATCCGCGCGAGTACAAGCCGGTCGAGTTGGCGAACCTGACCCTCAGCGATGAGCGGCGCTATGGCAACACGATGCTCTGCTTCTATCAGGCTTAGAAACTGGATTCTTTCCGAAAAACTCGGTTTCTAATGGCAGTTAACACTCAGTCACACAAGGAATCTGAGGTTCGTAGTCAGCAACTTTAGTTGCGTTCTTCAATCACGGCTCTTGTCGTCCGACGGCGCTGAAGCGCCTGACTACGAACAAATTGTGATTTTCAATGTAACAATGTAGTTAATTATCGAGAATGATCTCGATAGTACACGCCCCCAACTCACCCCCCGTGGCATTGAGCGCGCGCAGGCGCATCTGATATGGCCCCACGGCCCACTGGCTCAAATCGGCCTGGGCCAGATCGCCGTTGACGACCGGCTGGGCCACCGGCTCCTGGGTGATGGGGGCCCACGCGCCGACGGTCTGCGGGCCATTCATTTCGATGCTGTACTGGTGCAGGTCGCCGGTATTGGCCGTGCCCCGGATGGTGACCCGCTGGAAGAGCACCGAGCCGTTCAACGGCTCACTGATCATCAATTCCGGGATGCAGTCGGCAATGGGCGTGGGGGTGCCGGCGGGCGCGCCGGTCTCGGCCGCAGCCGTGCCGGTGAGGACGGCCGTCGCCTCCAGACCCGGCTGGGAGGGCAGCGTAGCCGTCGGGGCCAGCACCGGGGCGAAGATGCCCTCGCCCTCGGCCACGGCCGTGCCGAAGGGCGTCGGCGATGAGAGCGGCGTGGCGAAAACGTCGGGCGTCGGCGTTTCGGGGATCAAGAGCTGTTCCGGCAGGTTGGGGGCGATGTTGCGGTTGACGTAGAAAACGATGGCGATGACGGCCGAAAAGAAGAGGACGAAGCTCAGGGCGTGGTTGCGGGCCGCCGTGGCCGTCTCGCGCTCCAGATTGAACATCGCCCGCCGCAAGGTGCGCATGGCGCGCACCAGTTCGGTGAGATACCAGAACAGAAACAGAACGCTGACGATGTAGATCCAGACATCGTTGCGGATGAGAAACAGGTAGATGCGGTCCATAGGGGGGACGGAGCGGGCGGATTGACCGGCGGCAGTGGAGGGCGGCCCGACGCCGTTGGTCTAGCTCGTCGCGCTCAATTCTTGCAGGATGCCCCGCACCAAAAGGATCAGGCGCGGCACGGCCAATTGGCCCGTCGCCAGCACCTCTTCATGGTTCACCGTCAGGCCGGGCGGTGGGTCGGGCAGGGCCAGATTGGCGATGGTGGAGATGCCCAGCACCCGCACCCCGGCATGGTGGGCCACGACGACTTCCGGCGCGGTGGACATGCCCACCGCGTCGCCGCCGGCAATTTGCAGGAAGCGCAGCTCGGCCGGCGTCTCGAAGCTGGGGCCGGCGACGTAGGCGTAGACCCCCTCGCGCAGGGTCAGGCCCGCCGCGGTCGCCGCCCGCCGCGCCACCTCGCGCAGCGCCGGGTCATAGGCCTGGGTCATATCGGGGAAGCGCGGGCCGATAGCCTCGTCGTTCGGCCCAAATAAGGGATTGTTGCCGGCCATGCCCGGAAAGTTGAGGTGATCGCGGATGAGCATCAGATCGCCCGGCGCGAAGGACGGGTTCAATCCCCCGGCGGCATTGGTCACGATGAGCACCTCGATGCCCAGGGCGATCATCACCCGCACGGGCAGCGTGACGACCGCCATCGGATAGCCTTCGTAGAAGTGGATGCGCCCCTGGAGCACGAGCACCGCCTGCCCTTCCAGTTCGCCGATGACCAGGCGCCCGGCGTGGCCCTGGACGGTGGAAATGGGCCAGTGGGGAATGTCGCCGGTGGGGATGACGTCGGGCGACTCGATGGCCTCGGCCAACGGGTTCAGCCCGGAGCCAAGAATCAGGCCGATCTTGGGCCGGCGTTGTGTCCGTTGGCGAATGAAATCGGCGGCGGCGCTAATCTCGACAGATGGCATGGTGTTGGTTCCTCTACGGGCGATAGGGGCGGTGGTTCAGACGACGGCCGATGCAGCTGTATGTTCGTGGTCGGACGCTTCCATCTGGATGTAAATCTGGGTGGTTGAAATATTGGCATGTCCCAGCAAGCGCTGAATATCTTCCAGTTTGGAGCCTTTGCTCAGGCGATGGACGGCAAAGCTGTGGCGCAGGGTGTGGGGCGTCACCTCGGTATTCAGCCCGGCCTGCTTGGCGTACCCCTTAATGATCAACCATAACCCCTGGCGGGTCAATTTTTCTCCCCGATGGTTCAGGAAGAGGGCGCGCTCCTGATTATCCTTGGCAAGTTGCGGCCGTCCTTCGGCCAGGTATTGGTCCAGGAGGGCTTTGGTGGATTCCTCAATCGGGATGTCGCGCGCGTCGCCCTGGCGGGTGGGCGAGGAGAGGGCGGAGCGGTCGAGGGCCACGTCCTCCAGTTGAATCGACACCACTTCCGTCACCCGCATCCCGGTTTCGTATAGCACGTTGAGCAGGGTCACGTCACGCAGGTTTTTGGCCGAGTGGCCGCCCAGGGGGGCGTCGAGCAAGCGTTCGACTTCTTCCAGGGTCAACGTCTGTGGTAGGCGCTTTTTCACCTTCGGGGAATCGATGTCGAGCGTCGGGTTCTCATCGACAAGGCCTTGGGTCGCCAGGAAATTATAGAAGGATTTGATCGCCGCCACCTTGCGGGCGATGGTCGAAGAAGCATAAGGTTGGGTCTTATGCTTCATAAAGGTCAAATACGCCTCGATGTCGTCTTCGGATACCGACGCCCAATCGGTCAGGTTGGCGCCGGCGCGTTCCTCTACGTAGTCCAGAAACTGGTTGAGGTCATTTCGATAGGCGGCAACGGTATTTTCTGAGTAATGGTATTCCTGCTTCAGGTGCGATAAGAAGGCAAGCAATTGCTCTTCCATGGCATTC
>CXWJ01015466.1_pt1 | contig 25985 bp, 23 predicted proteins | sample 590841 | NCBI WGS metagenome assembly CXWJ01 (sample SAMEA3498367, study PRJEB10139) | wastewater metagenome | biome: wastewater treatment plant; material: activated sludge | place: Austria | collected 2015-01-21 | reverse complement strand
AAAGAAATCGTTTTCACCAGCGGCGCCACAGAGAGCAATAACCTGGCCATCCGCGGCGTGGCCGAGCGCGAACGCCGCCGCGGCAACCACTTGGTCAGCGTGACAACGGAGCACAAGGCGGTCCTCGACCCGCTCGCCAGACTAGTGCGGCGTGGCTATGACGTTACTTTGCTCGACGTCGAGCAGAATGGCAGCCCTCGCGCCGGCTGGCTGGAGCCGCAGCGCGTCGCCGACGCTCTTCGCGATGATACTTGCCTCGTCTCGGTCATGCTGGCCAACAACGAAATCGGTATCGTCCAGCCGCTCGCGGAAATTTCTACGATTTGTCGTGCTCGCGGGGTTCTCTTGCACTGCGATGCCACGCAGGCCGTCGGGAAGATTCCGGTCGACGTGGACAAGTTGGGCGTCGATCTGATGAGCTTCTCGGCCCACAAGATTTATGGTCCCAAAGGGATCGGCGCACTCTACGTGCGAAATCGCACCCCTATCGTCCGCCTGGACGCTCAGATCACGGGCGGCGGACAGCAGGAAGGCCGGCGCAGCGGCACTCTCAACGTGCCGGGCATTGTCGGCTTCGCGACGGCACTCCAACTGTGTCTCGATGAAATGCACAGTGAGACGCCGCGACTGGCAACCTTGCGCAACCAGCTGGCAGCTAATATACTTGAACAGTTAAATGACGTTCACCTCTGCGGCCCACTACTTGATGCTAAACAGGACGCTGGCACCTTATTGCGGCTGCCGGGCAATCTCAACATGTCCTTTGGGAATGTCGATGGTGAAGCGCTCTTGATGGCGATGGGCAACGTGGCGGTTAGCAGCGGAGCCGCCTGCACGTCGATCGACCCGGAACCCAGTCATGTCCTGCGGGCCTTGGGCTACGACAATGACGCCGCCCGCAGCAGCTTGCGATTCGGTTTAGGGCGGTTTAACACGGACGCGGAAGCCCAAGCGGTGGTCGAGCAGGTGGTGCGGTCGGTAGGGCGTTTGCGTGGCCTTGCGAGTCCTGTCGGGAAGCCCTAATCTCTCCCTGCCAGGAAGAAAACGCTCCTCCGCTTTTCGCCGCCCTGCCGATGAGTATAATTAGTCGTACCTTTCAAATGCCCCGAATTTGCCAGCAACTTCTAGTTGATTGCTGGCAGTAGCGACCAAACAATATTAGTGGAGATTATCAGATTATGGCCATTACGTTGACGGAAAAAGCTGCTCAAGAAGTCAAGCGGATCATTGAAGATCAAAAGCTCGAGGAGGGTACCTTGCTGCGGGTCGGGGTAACGGGCGGTGGTTGCAGCGGTTTCTCCTATGCCCTCGGCTTCGATAAGAAGTACGACGACAAGCTCGATTCCAAGTACGATTACCACGGCGTGCCCGTGGTGGTCGACAAGAAGAGCGCTCTCTACCTGGATGGCACAACGGTCGATTTCTACGATGGCATCGAGAAGCGCGGCTTCACGTTCGATAATCCGAACGCCGTCAAGTCGTGCGGCTGCGGCAGCTCGTTCCAGGCGTAGAAGAGGCAAGAGCGGATAGTCGAGAGTCAAGATCCAGAGCAAGCTTTGTGGAGTGGCTCTAGACTCTCGCCCCTTGTCTCTCCACTCTTCCTGCGATCCGGATAATCGTCACAGCTGGTTTCGCAGAAGATTTCTTCATCCCGAAATTGCTTTTCGGGCTGGGTAAGCTACGTTTTTAATGAACGGACCGCCCGCCGGGCACAACGCCTCCGGCCGGCACTTGAAACACAACGCTCCCGCGGACGGCAAATGTGCTGTTACCACCATGAACAACTTTCTAAAAAAACTGCTACGTGACGAAGACGGGCCGACGGCTGTGGAATATGCCGTCCTCTTGGCGTTAATCGTGGCCGCGTGCCTGGGAGCGGTGAATTCGATGGCGAATGCCACTGCGGATAGTTTCGATCAGTCCGCCGCAGAGTTGGAAGGGGTTCTTGGTTAATAGTGTCTGGGTTAATCGTGTCAGGAACGATGCGAGTTAACGTTCAATCAGACCAAGGCGGTTTAAACAACGCTCCTTGAGCCGTGTTGAATCGTTCTACTGGCTCTTTTCGCTTTCTCCGCTACGCAATAGCGATCGTTACAAAATCAACATCGCGTCCCCATAGCTATAGAAGCGATATTCTTCTTGAATCGCTTGCTGATAAGCCTCCGCTATCAATTCTCGCCCCGCGAATGTCTGGACGAGAACAAGCAACGTGGTGCGTGGAAAATGAAAATTCGTCAATAGTGCGTTAACGCCCTGAAACTCAAACGGCGGCCGAACAAATAAATCGGTCATACCTTCCCAGGCAGGGATTTTGCCTGCAACAGCTTGATCCTGAGCCGTTGAGCGCACGGCAGTTTCCAGGACGCGCAATACGGTCGTGCCAACGGCAATGATCCTTCCCCGGGCAGCCTGTGTGGAATTCAGCTCGGCCGCAGTAGCCGCAGTGACCTCGCCCCACTCGCTATGCATGCGATGATCGTCAAGCCGCTCGGCTTCGATCGGTCGGAAAGTCCCCAGGCCGACATGGAGCGTAATTGCCGAGGTTCCCACGCCGCGTTCCGCCAGCGAACGCAGCAGTTCTTTGGAGAAATGCAAGCCGGCAGTCGGGGCAGCGATCGCGCCGGGCCGACGTGCGAACACGGTCTGATAGCTAGCCTCATCAGCATCCACCATATTGCCCCCACGGATGTAAGGAGGCAATGGCACGCGTCCTAGTTGCTTGAGCAGCGTTGCGGCGGGTTCATCCGATTCAGGGTGGGCCAGCCATTGACCTTCCTCCTGTCGCTCGATGAGCCACAGCGTCGTCCCCTGTCGGCCCTCGCGGTCGATGATTTTAATCGAATCGCCAGGGCTAAGTCGCCCGCGTGTCTTGCACAAGATTCGCCAGTGACCGTCGGACGTCGAATCGATGTACAAGCCCTCCCAACGACCACCCGTTTGTGTGCGTCTTCCCACCAAACGGGCCGGAATCACTTGCGTGTCATTAAGGACGAGGCGATCACCGCTCGGCAACAAGTACGGCAAGTCCCGTATGTGGTGGTGTTCGATCTCCTGCCGACTTCGATCGACAATCATCAATCGAGCGTCGGCGCGCTGGCGGAGTGGTTCTTGAGCCACCAGATGACGCGGCAACTCATAGTCGTAAAGTAAGGATTCGTCGGGCATGCGATTTAGGTTCAATAGGAAGGAACTACAAACGTTGAGTTCGGGCTCTGGCGAGGGCAGATGCTAGCACCTGCGGCACGCTCCGCCACTTGCCCACCAATCTGGCAGCAGGGAGAAGTGCCCGCAAGGCGTCCTCTGGTCTGAAACCACCCATATATTCTCTTGTACAGTGTCAACCGAGATAAAAATTTTACTGCGGCGATTTTTCGGACTTCGCCATTGACATGATGGACGGGTAAATCGAACTGCCCTTCAAGCTGAACAAACGACGACTAACGCCTGCTAAAAACGACCGTTGACGCAATTCTTCTGGCGCGTATTTTCGTTATCAGTGAATGTGATCTTCACTAATTGCGTGGCCCGAAAGGGCCATCCTTTACTTGCTGGTAGGCGTCGTCACACCGCTGGCGCGCCGTCAGAGACATTTGCTGGAGAGCGAACGGCCACAGGCTCTCCTCCAACACCGGGCATGTTGCCGGCGAACTGTCTCTGACCCGCTTGGGGCACGGAAGCCTCCGAGCAGCGGACGGTGGAGAACCGCAGCGGCGTTCTCCTCCGGGCGTTGGCGCCCCTCAAGCAAACGGATGTGCCTGGGGTCTGACGCTTGGCTGCCTTCTCTAAATGAGCCCTGGATGGGATTCTTAGCCCATCTCGGATATCCTCATACGGTCGACCGGGCAGACCGCGTCCGCCCCTCCGCTATCATGTGGTGTCGCGAACGACCCTCCTGCCTGCTAGCATGGCCGGATTGCGATTGAGCTTTCCCGCGAAAATCTGTAATTCCCAACTTCTGACGATGTGCGATGACTGACGGCTTGCCTCAACACGTCCCCGTCCTCGCTCAGGAGGTCCGCGCCTGGTTGCAACCCACGAAGGGCCAGACGCTCGTGGACGGTACGCTGGGCGGCGGTGGTCACACACGTCAATTGGCGGAAGACGTTGGTGAGGGTGGATTAGTAATCGCTTGTGATCGAGATTTGAAAGCGGTTGAAGCAGCGGCCGTGAATTTACGCGGGTTACCGGTTCGAGCAATCCACTCGAACTACAGTGATTTGCCGGAGGTGCTCAGTGGACTGCAAATCGAGTCGGTCGATGGAATCTTGCTCGATCTGGGCATCTCCAGCGATCAACTGGCCGACCAGGATCGTGGATTCAGTTTCCACAGCACTGGTCCACTCGACTTGCGGTTCGATTCCACGCGGGGCGAGCCGGCCTGGAAGTTACTGGAGCGATTGAGCGCGGAACATCTGGCGGATTTGATATTCAAATATGGTGAGGAGAAATTTAGCAGGCAGATAGCTCGGCGGATTGTCGAAAATCGGCGGCGAGCGCCGATCAAGACAGCCCAGGAGTTGGCAGAAGCTGTTCGTGCGACTGTGCCGCCGTCGCGGTTCGAACGGATCGATCCCGCGACAAGAACATTTCAAGCCTTGCGTATCGGTGTCAATGACGAACTGAAGTGGTTGGAAGTTGCACTACGGCGGTTGCCCGATTGCCTCAAGCCGGGTGGCCGACTCGCGGTAATCAGCTTCCACTCGCTCGAAGATCGGATCGTGAAGACAGCCCTGCGAAACGACGATCGTTTGGAAGTGCTCACGCGTCGTCCCGTTCGACCAAGTGAACAGGAAATTGCCGACAATCCTCGTTCACGGAGCGCCAAGCTGCGGGTCGCGGCTCGAAAATAGATATTAAATCGTCCGTGCCTCAAGGAGGAGGCCTGAATATGAATCAAGAGCGCAGCATCGGTGTCGCGGAAGCGCGATTCGGCTTAACGATACTCACCTGTTTATTGATGGTGCTGGGCTACGTAGTTCTGCAGCGCCTCGGCGGTACCGGGCAGACGGTACATGTGGAGAACCGGCCGCTCAACACGGTCGAACCATTCGCAACTGCTACGCCCAAAACTGAACGACCGGAGCTGCCGGAGGTGGTGAAAGTCGAACCCTCGGATATGCCCCCTTCCAGCGTTCCGCGGACAACATTACTTCCGCAGCTTCCCACACGGCAACAACCACAATAGTGGCAAATGCCTTTTGGGGCTTATCGTCTTAGCGGGCCCGGTTGAGTGGCCACGGGCGGCAGATATTGTGGCGGTGCGACGCGATTCATAGGCGCACGATACGCCGGCGGCACATAACTCGACGTGCCAAAATTTGGCCCTTGGGCAGTCGACGGGTAGTTCAACGGCGGCCCAACCGCGGGCGCTTGTTGAGGCTCACCCACTGGTGTTGTCGGCTCAACCGCGACTGGGACCTCCGGCACCGACTGGCCCTGCAACTTGGCAAGTTCCACTTGGGCTGCTTCCATTTGTGGATCTTGTTGTAGCGCGGCTTCTAAGTAAGGCACAGCCTCACCAGCGCGGTTTCGCTGCACTAAAAGCTTTCCCATGTTATAGTTGGCTTGGGCCGCACCATGAACAGCCGCTAAATGAGCGATCGCCCGATGGTCTTGTCGCATTTCGGCGAGCACTGTGGCTGCGTTATTGCGGTACAATGCCTTTTCTGGTTGCAAATGGACCGCTTGTTCAAGAGCCTGCACGGAGGCCTCCAACTTTCCCTGCCGCGCGAGACATAACCCTAGATCATTGAGTGCCCCCGCGTGTTGCGGATTGGCATTGGCCGCCTGCTGATACAAGTTTTCGGCGAGTTGCAGATTACCCGCCCGGTCTTCCATGCGAGCCGCGGCTCGGAGGACATCAACTTGGCCAGGCCATAGTTTCAAGGCGTGCTGATAGTGATGCCGCGCCTGGGCGATATCACCCTTCTGTTCACACATCTGGGCAAACGAAATAATCAACTGCGGCGTCGGTGGGCCGGTTGGAGTGCTAAGTGAAATCGAATCCTGTTCCGCCGGAACTGGGCGCGGACTTGGGCTGTTCGATTTGCTTCCCCACTTCAGCTTTTCCGGCACCGAAATTTTGGAAACGGTGGCGCTCATGGATTGCACCGGNNATGGATTGCACCGGATGGCGAAACCATGAAAATGACTCGCCGGATGACGCTGGTTGCCGCTGGTACGCCGGCGGCGCGGTTTTCTGCCCGGAAAACATGCTAAACGGGCTGCCGTGAGCCGTTATGCCGGCCAAACTTACAGCGGATCCAACCGCAATGATCGATGCTTGCCAAAATTTGCGCACGACCAAGTCCTCCATGACATCCGCGTCCACACTGGCATCCTTACCAGTGATTGGCGACAACTGCTTGAATCGTTCTCTAATTAGTCCCCGTCACCGCACGGTGATTAAGCGACCTTCGTCCCACGACCAAGCAGCACTTTTTATCAATTCAACTACTATTCCGAGATCTGAGTTGCCGCTGGCAATACGGGTGGCCGCATGCTTTCTTGGAACTTCACGTTGACGGCATCCACTGCGGCGGCTGGCCGACCTTCCGATACTAAGTAAGTTTCTGTAACCTGAGGCATCTGTCCATCGATACTCACCTGCCCGGCATACGAGCGAGTGGCAACCACACGTTGCTGAGTGACCGAAGGGTCAACCGAGCGTTCCACGAAAATATCGCGACGGTCGGGAGGGGCTTGCGTTACAATCCAGCGGACCTTCAACTCACCCGCTTCGCTTAACTTCGACCCGTCTGGCGTAAAATGGTGCGCGCCGAGCAAATTCTGCCGACGCCAACCATTGTTCACCATGATTGCAAAAGGTTCACGCACTGCCGCGCGATCCGGGCAAATGTATGGCCACGGCCAATCGACGTTACGATGGTAGCCGCGTTTGATGTAACGAGCCGTGTCATCAAAGATGACGGCCGGAGAACTCGACGTGGCACCAGCTACGATAAGCAGCCCAGTAACGGCAATCAAAGTCAGACGCATAGTAGGATCACTCCGCAGGCTTGGCGCACCTTAGAATCGCCACCGTCGTCAAATATCGACGGTCCGATTCCGCAACTGCGCAATCTTTAGAGGAACCGGCGCAGACTACCTAATCGGCTGAGATGAAGGCATGCTAGCGACATAAATGTCGCTGCCCTGAGGAGTGCTGTGAGGAGAAATTCATCAGCCAAGCTTCTCTGCTAGCATTGAAACCGGCTTTAAACATCCGCAAGGCGCGCTTGTCACCTCTCGCTGTCGTCACTTCAGGACGTCGAATAGGTTGCTGCGGCTGTCAGTCCATAGAATCGATGGTTTGGGGGGCTCCGATGGTTGCATTGCCGCAGAGGCCAGCTGGGCCAACAGTGATTGATTGCGAGAAAGGATGATCCATTCTGCGCTAGAGATGACATCGTCCTGCGAAGGCCCACTCCAAATGCGAGCCATGCCGAATCCCAATCGCTCTGCCGCACCCCGAACTACCGGTTCCAGTTCCAGGTAGCGATTGGTGACATGGACGGCAATCGCGCCTTCTTCGCCGTCTTTTTCTGTGGACGCTATCTGCTGAACATAAATCTTAAATGCCTCTTCCGTAAGGAGATGGGCGGGAATCGCGTCGCCGCTAAATGCATCCAGCGCGAGTACGTGATATCGCTTTTCATTACCATCCTTCAACTCGCGCGTCAGCGTCAATCGTGCATCGCCCATCCGAATATCATAGGTCGCGCCTCGTTCTTGGCAGTNNCTCCTAATCCAACCGCACCAATTTGCAGGCCTCCACTGGGCAGCCTACCTTGATAGTAATCGAGCGCGAGCCCCACGCCGCTCTTGGGCCCGTAGTAAGTGGTTGGCTTTTGGCGTCGGCTTTCATGCGTGAACTGAGAACCGTGCTGAATGATGCCGTGCTGTAAGATCAGGTCGCGGATTTCGGGCTTGTCGGAATCACGCTCGCGAATAGATAGTGTGCCGAAAAAATTGCGCTCGCGATGCAACACACCAGCGTTGGAGTGAGCCAAATACTCGGCTATATCGATCAACATAAGCCCTGCCGGCAATAATATCATCGCCAGAACAATTGACGGCCCTACGCGGAACGTTGGGTTCGTCGACGTGCTTGATTCGCCACCGGTAATCCATTCCACAAGCGCGTATAGTATTAATGCAAGAGATACAATGCAGGCTGCAAAAATCGTCAGATCCCACTCGAAGAAAGTCTCAAACAAATGCGGGGCAATCAGCGTCACAAACACGCCCCCCAACGCGCCGCCCGCGGCGATCAATAAGTANNAATAAGTAATACGCGGTCAAATAACCGGGGTGGGGCCGTTGTCGAGCCAGTTCTCCATGACACAGCATGCAAGCGCCAAACAAGGCTAGAACATTCAACGACACGAATGCAAGAAAACTTACTTGGAACTGTGGCCCCTTAGAAGCTGCGCCATCCTCGCTTAAGCCACCGTAACCGAACCCTTCCGCTATGATGGCAGCACAACGTCCGGTGGTTGCGCAGTCGTACAGGTAAACCTGACCAGGCCCACGCCGATTGACCATGGCAACGCCGTAAATCGCTATCAGCGTCAACACTGCAATCAGGGTCGGTCGATACCACCGCGGGTGGTCGAAGGCAATGACGAATGTGAGCAGATAGCACGCCAACGGTACTACCCACAGAAACGGCACTACGGCCACGTCTGTGCAAATGTGATTCGTGGTTGCTAACAGCGCAACGGAAGCCAAAGCCGGCAATCCGAGCCAGAGCGCGCGTTGCCGCCAGGTTGGAGGAAAGTCATGCTCATGAGAATTGCGATCTGGTGGAGCCGCAATGGGGGACTTCCGTTCGATTTCAGCATTGACTGCCGTGCTGTTGCTAATCAGCCAAATGCTGGCCGCAGACAATCCACTCAAGCAGGCAAACGCTGCAAATCCCCAGGACCAATAAGTGGCTTGGTGAGGAAGATCGAACCAGCGCTCGAAGAAGACTGGATAGCTCAGCAGTGCTAAAAGAGAGCCCACATTGGACAATGCATACAATCGGTAGGGTGTGCGGCCAGGACAAGAGTGAGCGAACCATGCCTGCATGAGCGGGCCCGTCGTTGAGAGCACGAAGTAGGGCAAGCCGACGCTGATCGTCAGCAGCAACAAGATCCGCCACACGGGACCGGAGCTTTCCTGCGGCTCCCAGCTCGCGTCCGGCAATACGCAAAGCAAGCCTATCGCGGCAATCAAGATAACGATATGCAACAGTGCCTGCCAGCGCAGCGCAATCCACTCGCAGCTAAAGTGCGCATACGTATAACCGGCAAAGAGCACGGTCTGGAAGAACAACATGCACGTGGTCCAAACGGCCGGACTACCGCCGAACCAGGGCAAGATGTGCTTACTTACCAATGGCTGGACTTGAAAGAGCAGAAATGCGCTGAGAAAAATGGTTAGCGCAAAATTAAACGCTAACCAGCGGCTGTAGGCCGGAACAAACATGTTAGATGATATTTAAAGCTGTCATCAGAACAGCTTGTCCCGGGTACAAGTCTGAGACTCGACGAATCCAGCGCATAGTTTATCTGATTGGATCGGCTAGTGAAAAGATTTAAACAACATAGCCGATAGAATATCAGCTACCGAGAAGAAAGCCCTTTTCTTTTTCAAAAAGTAACTTCGTGGTCGCGTTTTTTTGCACGCCGTGACGCTTCGCGGCTTAACCAGACAACCTAATCTTACTTCCCACAATTCATCGCTGGAAACATCTCGTTGACCATCGTGATGGCAGCCGGTCCCACGAGTACGATGAAGATCGCCGGAAAGATGAACAATACCAGCGGAAAGATCAGCTTCACCGCCGTTTTGGCGGCCTTCTCTTCGGCCATTTGGCGGCGTCGCGTCCGCATGGAATCGCTTTGCACGCGCAGGGCTTGGGCCACGCTAGAACCAAACTTATCGGCTTGAATCAAAATGGCAGCCAGCGCTTTCAAATCGTCAACACCCGTTCGTGCGCCCAACTCGTGAAGGACTTCGTTACGAGCTCGGCCCATTTGGAGTTGCAGGTTGCACAAGCCGAACTCTTCGGCGATTACGGCAAAGGTCTTCTTCATTTCTTCGCTGACCTTGCGCATGGCTTGGTCCAAACCGAGGCCGGCCTCAACGCAGACCACCATCAAATCGAGCGCATCTGGGAGCCCGAAGAAGATATTGTCTTCTCGTGATTTTTTGAAAAACCACACGACCACGTCCGGCAGATAGAATGCCACGCCGGCAATTCCAATCGTATACATCACGGCCTCTTGCGTCATGCCCTTGGTGAAGAACATCGTGCCCCCTGTGGCAAGGAAGGCCGTCACAATACAAATCGCCTTCAAACCAAGGAAAATGCTGGGAGCCGTCTCGCCGCGAAAACCGGCGTAGTTCAGCTTGGCTCGCAGCTTGCCAACCTCTGCCTCATTCTTCGGTTGTAAGTGCTTTGACAGGGAAGGCGATGCCTTTTCCAATAGCCGCGCCATACCGTCTGCACGTCGCGTCACGCCGCGCGAACCGTCGCGTCCATCGCCACGGCGACGAGCTGGATCACGAAATTCTTCCAGTCGCTGCTCCGCGCGTGGCTTCCCGGCCGCAACAAACTCCAAGAGTAACCAAGCACCCGCTGCCACAGCGACAAAAATCGCGAGCTTTACAAGCAACGGCGAACTAACTAAGGAGGCTAATAAGATCATCGCGTCACGCTACGGTTGGTCTGTATCTTTATGGATTCGATATTCGATGAATGAATGAGAAATTCCGCCACCAGCTTAACTGCAGTTCTCCCCCGCTCCCCAACCTAGACCCGGATGTTCACAATTTTACGAATTAATAAAGCACCCAAGAGCTGCGAAACAATACCACCCACCAACATTTTCTTGCCCATATCGTCCGTAAACAGCAGCATCAAGTAGTCAGGGTTCATGCGGTAGACCACTGCAAATAGCGCCGGAGGCAATGCCAAGAGAACGATGCCAGACAAGCGGCCTTCACCCGTCAGCGCCTGCACTTGGCCCCAAATCTTGAACCGTTCGCGGATTAAATACCCAATCTTATCCAGGATTTCAGCCAAATCACCACCGGTCTGCCGTTGCAGAATGATGGCCGTTACAAAAAACTTGAGATCCAAGTTAGGAATGCGCTTGGTAAGGTCTTCGAGCGCCTGTTCCAGCGGCTTACCAAGATTCTGTTCCTCGAATGTGCGTTGAAATTCCCCGCCGATAGGGTCCGACGTCTCTTGTGCCACCAGACTGAAGCCGGCCTGCAAACTATGCCCCGCACGCAACGCGCGGGCAATCAGCTCCAACGCCTGCGGCAACTGAGCCGCAAACTTTCCTAGTCGGCGTTTACGACGAAACAATAGCCACATCACTGGCAGAAAAGCCAGGCACGCGGCAACGAGCGGAGCCAGTGCGATATTGAAGCCTGCCAAGGATGGCAAAGACGCGCCAACTACTCCCAAGCCACCACAAATCAACAGGAACTTGGGCACCGTGAGCGAAACATTCGCCTGTTCGAACAATATGCGCAAATTCAAGTAGCGCGAAACAAATCGCTCAACCGAACTCGTCTTATCGGCCCGAATACTGCTCAGCAAATCGTTGAGCTGGCCCGTATCGCCCTTGCCGGGGCCTTTCTTGCCAGTGGTCAAAACGCTGAGCCGCTGTTCGACTTCCGCTTCGCGATCGCCCCGAAACATGAAAGCCATGGCGCCGACCAAAGCGGCAACGCCCAGAAACACAGCACCGGAAATGATGATGGGTGACATGATTGAAGCTGTCAGTGGTTAGTAGTCCGTGGTGATTTGGAGCTTGCGAAACTGGCCGCTGGTCGTCAGCAACTGACTACTGACAACCAACAACTGACTAATCTCGTAACATAATGCGCTCCCGGAAGGCACTCGCAGGCAAACGCACACCGCTCGATTCCAGACGTGACATAAACGTCGGCCGAATGCCAGTGGCCTCAAAGTGCCCGACCGCCCTTCCGCGCTCATCCACACCTTCTTGGACGTATTTGAATATGTCCTGCATCACAATCGTGTCTTGCTCCATGCCGACGATTTCCGTGATATGGGTCACCTTACGCGGCCCCCCCTGCATACGGTTGGATTGAACAATCAAGTCTACTGCGTTTGCCACTTGTTGCCGCATCGCACGAAGGGGCATTTCGAAGCCGGCCATCATGATCATGGTTTCTAATCGGGCGACGGCGTCGCGCGGCGTGTTGGCGTGGCAGGTTGTCAACGAGCCTTCGTGACCAGTATTCATGGCCTGAAGCATGTCTAGCGTTTCCGCACCGCGACACTCACCAATGATGATCCGGTCTGGTCGCATACGCAGGCTATTCCGCACCAAATCGGTTGCCTTAATTTGGCCTTTGCCTTCGATATTGGGGGGCCGGGTTTCTAGCCGAACGACGTGATCTTGTTGCAGCTGCAATTCAGCGGCATCTTCGATCGTGACGATGCGATCTTCGTCCGAAATGAAGCTCGATAGCGTGTTGAGCAGCGTCGTCTTACCAGAACCGGTACCGCCTGAAATGATGATATTAAGGCGGGCCTTCATCGCCCCTTCCAACAACATGACCATCTCAGGGGTCAAACTCTTGTAGTTCAGCAAGTCTTCCAACTTCAGTGGGTTAGAGCCGAAGCGGCGAATCGTAACAGTCGGTCCATCGAGCGCCAGCGGCGGAATGATCGCGTTCACGCGGGAACCATCAGGCAGACGTGCGTCGCACATCGGACAGACTTCGTCAACGCGCCGGCCAACCTTCGAGACGATGCGGTCAATGATCTGCATCAAGTGCTTGTCGTCGCGAAACTGGACCCCTGTTTTTTCCAAACAGCCGCTGCGTTCTACATAGACGCTTTTCGGCCCGTTGATCATGATTTCACTGATAGCAGGATCCTTCAACAGATATTCGAGCGGACCAAGGCCGAATGTTTCGTCGAGCACCTCGTCGATCAAGCGATCGCGTTCGGCGCGATTAAGGTAAGTGTCTTCCGTGTCGCAGAGATGTTCGACGACGAGCCGGATTTCGCGACGCAGCACCTCCCCTTCCAATTCGCCAACCCGCGATAGGTCCAGCTTGTCGACTAGCTTGGTATGAATTCGCCGCTTGATATTTTCGAACTCAAGCTCTTTGTCCTTTTGGGACAAAGCGGCAGGTGCATTGGAGAGTTTAGTCATGGGAGAATTCCATCTGTGCGATCGCAAAGACTCGTTAATTGAACGGACGGCGAGCGCGGTACATCCAGCGGTCGGCTGGAAATGCTCGCATGAAAGAATAGCTCACCCGGCAAAGTCAGGCGGCAAGAGTAGCAAGTCGGAAGTTTGGCACAGTCCGGTTCGTCGGAATGTGCCGGTCGTAGAGGCTCGTTTCAATGCTCTGCGCGAAAACGCAAGACCACAACGCCTCGCTAGATTCTCAACAAAAGCAGGAGCTTCAGGGTAGTGCGCTTCCCCGCGGAGGAGAGAACAAGAAGTTAGGATGTCCCGCTCGCGTTACGCCCCACTACGGGCCGGCCAGATATTTAGCCAGTTGCGAAACTTTGATGTGCCGTCGCCCGTTCCCGCGGCGTCACTTTTTCCGCTCAGCACCTGGCCAAGCTGGTGAATAGACTGAGTGATGGCTGCGCGGGGGGCATGCTGCACCAATGGGACACCATTGTTGCGAACTTCGACCATGACGCGATATTCGTTGGGAACTTGCCAAAAGATTTCGCGGCCAATCGTTTCTTGGGCCTTGCGCAAGCTGATTTGTCCCGTTTCGTTGCCCACGCGGTTGACGACGATCTTCACTTTCTCGTCTAACTTGTTCGTCTCTTTGAAAGACGACATCAAGCGAACCACATTTCGCAGGCAGGGCAAATCGAGCTGCGTGACCAGCAGTACTACATCTGACTCTGTCAAAACCTGCATGTCGAGCGCGCTAAAACTCTTCGACAGATCAACGATCACATGGGTAAATGAAGCTTTGAGCAAACCAAATACCCTGGTCAATTCATCCGTGGTAATCAGCCGAGAATCTTCCAATTGCACGGGGCGCGGCAACAAATAGAGGCCGGTATCGTGTTTGGTGAGTGACCGCTTCAACAGAGTCAAGTCAAGCCGACCGATGTTTTGCGCCACATCGGAGAGGGTGTATTCTGGAATCGTGTCGAGGAACACATCTGCGTCGCCGAGGCTCAAATCGAGATCAAGCAATACCACGGAATTCGCAGAGTCGGCTGCCAAATCACAGCCCAAATTGACCGCCAGGCTCGTCGTGCCAACGCCACCGGTCGCCCCCGCCACGGCAATCATTGAGCAGCCGCGCGAGGCTGCGCTCGCCCCTCCAAACCGCTGACGGGACACGCGTTGTAGCGCGGCCGCAAGATCTTCCGGCTTCAATGGCTGCGTGAGGAACTCCTTCGCTCCAGCACGCATGGTGCCCAAGATCAGATTTCCGTCGGTCGAGCTGCTGACGACCAGAATCGCGCACTCCGGCGCAGAGCTGGTTAATCTACCTACCAACTCCAGCGCTTTATCCGGATTCTTATCCAGCACGACAAACCCGACGTCCGGATTTGTCTGGGCGACGACGTCGGCAAAAAACTCATATCGCGAACACTCGGCCTCCAGCCATACGCTGTCCAGCCCCAACAGCATCGACTTCAATGAGTCGCGCGTGGAGTCTTTTGGATCGACAACCGCGATTCGCAGTACGTTTCCCATGAATCAGCGTTGGGGGAGAGGGTACGGGAAAGGGGACGGGGTAAAACAGGCAGAAGTCGAACGCGACTCACTCGCGCCGGGCCCTGTTCCTGTCCCCTTCTTACGGCAAGCGTAGCTTACGCTTACCTACTGTACGTCGTAACCAACAGGCCCGATGAGACCGGAATCTCCACCGGCAACCGATTGTCCCTGAGTGGACGATTGCCGGTTATTCGCTTTGGAGGTATTACGCGTGTAAACCGGTTGGCGAGGTGGGCTGTAGGGCCGCGACGCGGAATACTGAGGCGTTCCGGCTGGTCCCGTTAGTTCGGCCCCATATTCTGGCTGGAGGTTGAAATTGTTCGAGGCCCCACTGCTGGGCGGTGGTGTTGTGCCACCGTCGACTGGCGTCTGTCCGCTCGGCAGTAAAAGCTCTTCCGGCTGGCTCGCAGGCATTGGTTGCGTTGGCGGGGAAGACATTTCCCTGGGCGCTGGCATGGCCCCTTGAATTTCCCCTTGGTCAGTAACCATGGACGGCCCTCCGGCATCGTCATATCCGACGCCGCCCGGCATGCTCACGCCCTCAGTGGTAAAGTGCCCTCGATTGCAAGATTGGCAACCCGAATTGGCATTGCAGCAATCGCCGCCACAGGCCAGCGGACCGGTAATGGGATTGCATTGGGCGGGCACTTCCACGTGCCCAGCACAATAGAGATCGCAATTGCGAGGATTCGTGGTGGTGTAACCTGGACCGCCGCAAGGCGCTTCGCCTGCCTCCATAGGATCGACGAATTCCGGCGTAACAAGAATCAATAGCTCGATTTCGTTCTTTTCGTCCTCCGTCTTTCGAAACGGTACGCCGATGACCGGCAAATCCGAGACAACAGGTAATCCGCGGTTTAAAGTCTCGCTCCGCTCCTGTATAAGCCCAGCGAGCGCGAACGTCTGACCGGCTTGCATTTCGACGGCTGTATCGACTTGACGCACATTAAACCCTGGAACCACGATATCGTTCAACACGATACCGTTCGTCGGATCAAGAAAGCTGACGCGTGGTCGCACTTCAAGCCGGATATTGCCATTGCCTAGGACGATGGGCAAGAAATCGACCTGCGTACCGAACGGTTTGTATTCAATGCTGGTTGTCCCGAGACTTTGAGGCACCAAGATAGGAGTTTCACCGCCGACTTGAAATTGTGCGGGACGACCGCTAACGGCCAAAATGTTTGGCTCCGACAAGAGCTTTGCGACATGATTTTGTTGTAACGCATCGAGGAACCCGAAGAATCTGCTGTTGTTGTGGACGATGCCAAAGGCGAATGTATCTGAATTGTTAGTAACAATGTCGCCAAGGCCGTCAAAACTGAGAACTCCACCCACGCTATTGACTGCGAAATCCCCGCTACCCCCGATATAGGCCCAGTCGACGCCCAGCCGACGCAACTTAGTACGCGAAACTTCCATCACCTTCACTTTGAGCAGAATCTGCTGCACGCCGCCCACGCTGATGTTGTTAATCACTTTGGGCGCGTAGTCTTCGGCCAATCGCATGATCTGGCTTACGTAGTCCGGTCGATCGACAAAGCCTTTGAGTACCAAGCTTTCGCTGTAACGGTAAACTTTGATCGATGAATGCGGGAACTGTGTCTGGAGAGCAACTTCCAACTCACGAGCATCGCCATAGATCAAAATGTCAACCGTATGGATATTCCCTTCGTCGTCCCACAAATTGACTTGCGTGACGCCTGCCTTCTTGGCGGAGATTTGCACTTGAGTGGCTGAAAGGGGCGTCACCGCCAAAAGTTCAGGATTGTTGACTTGTACGCGTGGGATATTTTTGTCTAGCGTAAGAATGCGGCTGGTGTTGGTTGTCAGCTCGAGCTTTTCGCTCAAGCTGCCAATCTTTCGAACGACTGACGGCGACCCGTAATCCTGCCCCTGCGCGGGACGACATGCCACCACCGCCAACGCCGTGACAAGCGCTGAAACGAGAGCGGGGCCAAGAGCGATACGGCGCGCGGTGCGGGTCCGCGCGAAGAGGTTATCGTACATCCTTGTACTTCCTTCGTGGTCTGGCGCCGCCGGGCGCCGGCTACGCTTCGGTCAATCCGTAAAAAACACCGGGGCGCAGCAGCCATGGAAAATCCCTCTTCCTGGTTGCTGCTGGGTCAAATGATAGTTAATGGGGTGATTCGAAATCGATCGGAAAATTCTCGAGTGCCTTCTCGGCTTCGGAGCCTGTCGGAACGCTGCTCTCGCTACCGGTGGGCGCCCCAGGCGCTTTCGGCAGGGACACCGTCGGACCTACCTTGCCAGAAGCCGCTTCATCAACAGGGCGAATCGGCTTACCCGTCTCCGCATCGAATAGTACTTCGCGGACGTCCTGAGCTTCTACAATCTCCATTCGGTAGGGTGGCTTCGGCGGCGGTCCGGCGACTTGGACCGCGTTCAGCAAACCGCCATCGGCAGCAGGCTTTTCGACCGGAGTTTCAGCTACTCCTTGTTCCTTGGCCCGGGTATTTTTCCCACCCTCCTCCAATAGATCGTCAAGCGTATATTCGCCCACATCCGACGATTCCTCGTCGTCTGGATTTCGGGGAATCAGGCTGATCTCGCCGATCTGCTCGGCCAATGCCAATTTGCTGGCCTGTTCCGGAAATAGCATCAACGAAACAGTCTTAGCAATCGTGCGCTCTTCGCCGCCGTCCGGAGATCGTTGCACCGTTTGATCCACGGCGAATACACGAATGTTTTGTAGAATGACCTTCGACTTGGCCATATCAACGCCCGTCTTTTGATCGCGGCGCATGAACAATTGCACGTCAACGCGGTCGCCTGGGCCCAGCAGACCGGCGGCACTTTTTTCCGCGTCTACGGCAATTGTCTTAAGACGCATGCCCTTGGGAATCTGGCGAATGGGGTCTGCGACCTGGCCAGGCTCAAGCAATTTGCCCTCCAAAATTGGTTCGCCTTCAATGATCGCTGTTCGCGGCCGACGACCTTCTAAATCTTCGAGGTTCGAAATCACACCGTGGGGCGCTTTGTCCTTGGGCCACTCTTGCAACGACAACATGTTCACATCGATTGGGTCGCCCAAGTTGATATTATGCTTGGCGACGTAGATGGGCACAGTTTCCAGAGCTTGTGGCTGTCTGTTGCGGTCCATGACTTGGCTAATGCCAATCGAGGCCACCAGACCGCAGCCTAAAGCAAGTGCCAAGAGCATGAGCGATTTTGGTCGCATGGTATCCCCCAGTCGGTTCCGGCACCGTTCGTATCAATTTCAGCGTGGCACGCCTTTGCCGCGCGTCGCTAGCATGGTCGCAAACGGAACCTTGTCGTTTTCTTCGGCAGGATCAACAAATTCGATTCGGGCAATCTGCTGCGCCCGCAAGGTCTACGTAGCTTGACGCTCGTGCACGTCAGATTGTCCAGTTTGTGTGCTGTCCGGCGAGTCACGCAGCCGAATTTCGGCGCAACTCACCCCCCAAGTGGCTTTTACATCAACATGCCGGTCACGGCGAAGTAAGCGATGGTGCCGATGGCGATTGGAATCCCGTAGGGCAGCAACATCATCGAGCTCTTCCGCTCTGCAGCAATCGTGGCTAATTTTTCTGGATCCTTCACGGATAGGATTTCGTTACAAATCATCCAGAACTGGGTTTGGTGTTTGCCCCAACTATTGCGAGCGAGCACCATCAGAATCGCGATGACACCCCCCACCAGGGCCGAGACTGCGAACGCATACAGCGTCGTCGTGCTCCACACCCAGGCGCCGACTCCCGCGAGCAATTTCACATCGCCCGCCCCCATACCACCAATCGCATACGCAGGCATTAACAGCGCGAGGCCAACCAGCGTGCCCGCCAAGCTATACATCAAACCTTCCCAGCCGGCGAACGGCGAAAACGCCACACTGTAAATCCAGCCCGAGATGACCATCGGGAAGGTAATCCAATTCGGCACTTTCAGCTTGAGGCCATCAATGACGGCCGCCACGACGAGCGTGATGGTTACGACCCACACGGGCCAGTTTTCCAGTAAGGCGCGACTGATGTGTTGGATATCGAACATGATTTTGACCCAGTTAATTTGACCCAGAAAAAAGTACTCGGTTATGGACGAACAATTCTTGCCGTCCTACCGGTTGACGACGGACAGGATTGTTGACCCAACGGCAATTTCAACCGCGCGGCACGAAAAGCAACGTGATCGCGACCCCCATTGCTGTGCAAAAATAGCACGCCATTTCTACTGCCGCGGTGACCAACTCGTGAGGTATTGGAGAAATCATCTGTTTTCTCATTCGCGCAAAATCGCGGCTGCAACAGTTGCGCCGGCCGAGCTATGACAACGATGGGGAAACGTCCCACCTTCGACTATGGAAAGCCTAGCTCGAAAATAAGGGGAAGAAGGAAAGGTGAAAGGGCACGATGAGCCTATTTCGATTCTTTCACTTCCTCACACTCCCTGCCGCCCTACAAAAAAACCCCTCGGCTACGCCGAAGCGTGGCCGAGGGGTGTAGGTTTCATATCAGTAGTAGGGTTTTAGCCCATACCGACCGGTCGACTAACCAAGTTCACCAGCGACGTTTTCAAACGTTGCGCTTGCGTTGGTGCCGATCGACCGAATGGCCGTCAAGCACACAATCACGATCAGCGCCAGCATCACGGCGTATTCGACCGCGGTGGGACCGTCTTCCGAGACGAGGAAACGTTGCACCTTCGATGTAAGACTCTTCATAGCATCCTCCGATTCTCGGGCTGGCCCTCGCGGGCCAATACCCTACTAGGTTGACGGGAGCCGTTACAAAATGTGAGCTGCTCCCGATATCTGACCTTCAACGGCGACCGGAACTCCGTAGGGAGCTCCGGTGGACCTGTCTACGCCGTCAAAAGGCCTACCAATTTACGCCGAATCATGCGAAATCAACCTCGCGTTGGCCCGGAGGACTCCGGAAATTTGACGTCGTGACAAACCTTGCGATTGTCCGACATCAGCCAACATCCCTTCGGTAACCAGGCTACCGTCCAGCGACCGTGCGTGAGCAGGGTACGATTGGCCGGCCCTTAGTTTTGCGCCCCAGCCTTGCGACTGGTTTGCCGTTATCGAGGATGATGACGCTACAGGCCCTTTCGTCGCGAGAACTGCCCTTCGCCGAGCACGCCCAAGTGTGACCTAGAACGGTCTTGGAGAAGAATAGTTACGCGTGGCTCACACTCTTGCGAGTGCTTTGCCCTAAGGGGCGATGCTTTCGCGTCGTTCCCTTAACAATGAAAACCTATGCCAGCCCCACACGAAGTCAAACCAGGGACTTGAATGAATTTGAAAATATTCCGGAAAGGACAGGCCTCGCATGCTTTTACCGGCTCAATCGTTGTGCCAAGTCGCGCGAACGATACCATAAATACAACCGTTAATCGTTGACGCCGGAATTGGATAAGCTCCAAAAGCGCACGACGTCTGTAGGCGTCTCAGCATGTCTTAAAACACGCACTGTTCCTCCTCGATTTGAATCAAAACCCAGGACGGTTGGCATTCCGCGGCTACAATGTCTGGACCACATACTCAGCGTGTAGGCACCCACATCGCGGATCACGACCCAATCGCCAGGCTCTAGAGGCGGCAACTGAACTTCTCGAGCCACAACGTCACCCGCAAAGCACAGTGGGCCAACGATTGTCATGGGACTTTTGAGTCCCGATTTGGGCCTACCAGAGCGATCCAATACAAAGAATTCGTGGCTCCAATCGCGTGGCCGATACACTGGCCGGAGCAGAAAATCCGCCCCCAAATGGATTACCGCCAATTGTTGCTCTGGCTTAACATACTCCACACGGCTAATAGCGATCCCGCAATTCGCTTGGATCGTCCGTCCAAATTCCGTTACCAAACGAACGTCGGGAGAAAACAGCTCCGGTGTTCGTTCCTGAATCAAGATTCGATACTCGGCGGGTGTCGGTGCGATCCCACCTGTGCAGTAAACGGTGGGCAACCCTCCTCCTATGTCCACATGGGAAACATGGCCGCCAGTGCAAATGATTTCTTTGCGGAGGTTGGCGATGCGATCCACTGCTTCGACCAGGAGCTCTAAGCGACATCCTTGCGAGCCAACATGAACGTGCAGTCCCCTCAGCCAAGGATTCGCACCAAATGCGTCGACTATTCTTTGCCGATCGGAATCCAGTGGTACGCCGAACTTTGAGTTCGATTCGGAAACGCTCGTCTGCTGTATTGATCCAGCGCCCACCATGGCATTGACTCGTAAGCCGATGACGGACTCAGATTCACAGGTTCTCCGAACGATGGAAATTCGATCCAATTCCTCGAAGTTATCCGCGTTTAGATAAATGTTCCAGCGGAGGGCCAGTGCGATTTCTTCGATGGTCTTTGCCGGTGAATCGAACACCACGCGTTCGCCAGGGCAATTAGCCGCAAGTGCCAATTGAACCTCGTCGATACTTGCCGCTTCAAGTCCGGCTCCTGCGCAAACGACTTCACGGAGAATTTCCAAGACGGGGTTTGCCTTGATGGCCACGGCATGCAACGTGCAATCGGGAAATGCCGACCGCAATGCTGCAATTCTCGCCCTCATCAGGCCGAGATCATGAAAAATGATCGACGATTTCCCTTCTAACAACTCATGACGATTTGCGGCCTGAACTACCGCAGCCGCTTCATCCAAAGTGATCCGACGATTAAAGACGTCCATTTCACAAACCGCGTGGTGTTAGTTTCCTTACTAATTACATCGGAGCGAATGGCTCGGCAGGAAATGAAACCGGTACTGGTATGACCAAAGGAAGGATATCCGAATCCATTTTGAGAACGCCACTGGTGGCCCGTGTCATCGTCAGACATTCGATTTTCTCTCGCAGGCCCACAAGCTTGCTGCGGAGCCATGCCAGACGCTCGTCAAAAGTCTCGCCGATGGAGGGGTCGGTAGCCACACGCGTGATTAGTTCCCCACCGAGAGCGACCCTCAAAACACTTCCAGCTAATCCCAAATCAACGGGCTGTCCCAGGTGATAGGTTTGAGACAAGATCAAACGATCAGGGCCGATATGGGTTGCGGACAGATCGGAAGCCAACTCGGAGTGCAACTGTTTGAGTTCAGTCTTGTCGAGCGGGTGCTTGCGTTCTGGTGGTACCACCCAGAAGCCAAATACGGTGGTTTTGGATTCCAGCAGCCGTTCAGCCGAATCGTCGTACAAGGGCTGAAAAATTGGCAATAATCGAATGGCACGAGATTCGCTCAGAACTCGCGGCGCTTCGGATTCGAAAAACCGTAACACGCGAAGCCGAGCGTGGTCGGGCACGCTGTAATAAGCGTCGATCTCGGCAATCGCTGCTGACCATCTGAGAAGTGCTCCGTAGTTCGGCTCGGCGCTCAAGGATTGCCTGATTTCAGACCAACTTTCCGGCATTTCAGCCGCCGAAAAATAAGCTCCAAATCCTTCTGGCAGCTTGCGAATGTGCCGCTTATCCGGATGAAAATTCGGCGGGACTAGCAGCGCGCCAGAAAATGGGGGGCCGCCATAAAACTTGGATCCTGTAAACATCACGAGATAGTTTTTTTGCAAAACATTTCGAAGCCCACGGCGGCTAAACCGCCCCTGGGCAGCGTCGACCACGACGACAATGTCTTCATTAATTTCCCGCAAACGCTCGATGCAGTTCAAGCTCGGAGCGTGCACTCCTGTCTTGCTGTGTGCCACAATGTGGATTAGGACAATTGCGTTTGCGTCGCTCGCTTCTAGTACGAGCTCAATCACGGTGGCGTCGATCTCGGCTTCACTCAATAATTGCCCACCGCCAGAACGCAGTTCAACCGTTCGCACATCGGTTAGGGAAGCCAAGGTTTCATCAACGGGCTCCCCGGCATTTACTTCAATGCCATTTGGCGTGAGACGATCATAATGTTGGCAGGCAGCAGCCAAAGGCGTGCCGCTGCCAACTTCGCCGGGGCCGACGACGATGTTTACGATGGGCCGATCCGCACGTCCCGCCGCCAGGGCGAGCGCCAATAGTTCAACGTCCGTACCCGACGGAGCAAGTGCGATATCAACGCTGTCGGGCAATGTGAGCAGGCCTCGCAATCTTTGCCGGATTGCGTTCGCGCATTGGTTCGCCGCAATGCTGGAATCGGGAGCTTGGCAAATGATTTGCTGCGCGACTCGAGCCGCCTCAAATCCGCGTGGCGACACCGAGGAACTGGTGCATGACCCAAATGGTACAGCCTCACTCGGGTGTGGCAAGCACTCGTAGCGGTTCCGTCCCGTTTGTGGGTCCACATCGAGTCGGGAATCTCCACCTGAGGTGAGGAGCTGTTCCAGCGATAAGCGGAGTGGCGAAATCAAGGCTTCCTCCCACCTGACGTAAATCCTTCTCCCTGCGCAGCCTCTCGACTACACAGTCAGTCAGAACTTCCTGATATGCAATGCTCTTCGGATTTCTCGTGCGCAGTGTTAACACTGGCGGTTGGCTGTCGATGCGTCGTCAATTGGGAAAAATTTGCCTGCATTCTGGCCCGCATCCGTTCCTTGGCTTTTTTCTTGTTTCGCTTCCTGTTTTCCAAGGCTTTATTGGCGAACTCCAAGTATCGTCCTTGTAGAAGTCCGGTGTCGAAGCAAAGCTGCTCCATGATGGGATCTCCACCGTCGCCTTCAAGCTCGATTAACACCGGGCCTCGATCCGTCAGCGCCACGTCCCAACCCTGAAAATGACAGGAAGGAACGGCCGCTGCGCCCCGCATGACGACCTCGCACATCTGTTGCCACTCGGGGAATGTAAGACCATTGAAACTGACTCCGGTCTTCGGATGCGCGTCGACTTCTTCCGTCCCCGTCGAAGTACGCCGCAAAACTCGGATGACTTTGCCAGTGGCAACTTCCAGGCCTCCGAGCATGTTGCCCGCCCGCCAGAAATTGTCGGCCACTGATCCACCGCTGGGGATTTTCCACGCTGCTCTTAATAGCACTGGCCCATTATCGTCAACAAGCACAAACATCCGCACGGTGCTGATTTGGTCGCCCACGATTTCGGCAATTTCCGGGTGGGGCGTCAAGCGGGACTGAAAAAGATATCCGCCTTCGGCATACTTCTCGACTTCGTCGGCAAAATCGCCAAGCGGTACGCTCCGCCCGAGTTTCGTGATGATGCAATTACTGGTCGAATCGTATCGCTCAATGTTTGCCACCCCCAAACTGCACATCTTGTTCGTTGGCTTACTGAAGAGCGGGTAGTTAGCTTGCTCCCGCAAAAAGAGCTCGACGTCTCCTTTGTTTCGCAAGGAAACAGCACCGGGAAACGTTCGGTCCCTGTGCCGCATCGCCTGGGTGTCGGGAATCGGCAAATCATGTCCGCGTAAGAGTGCCGTCAACGTGGGTTTATCGTTGGCGATCTCAGGCCAAGGCATGTTCAATGAATGAAGCAGTTCCGCCAGGCGATCGGTACCCAAGAACGTCTGTTTGACGTCGCCAGGGAAGCGATTGTCATCGTACAGCCGGTAGAGAAAGTATTCGCTGGGCTGTAATCGGCCCTTTCCCCAACCTACCCGGGCCACATCGCGAATCAGGCCGCCAAAGCTTTTGCCCGATTCAAATGCTTCTCGGAGCCATTCCAGGTATTTCAGACCTGCGTCATCTTTCTTTGTATCGAGAGCGAACCCTTGACTCGCCATTGAACTCCTCGCACAGCATGAATGCGGATGATCATCACTGGAAGTTTAGGTTCCTAATTGGGTGTACTCTGGAAAAATTGCCTCACTAACCGGCAAAATCGGCACATCTGACTTGGAGAATAAGTGGTGCTCCACGAGCTTGGATAGCAATCAGCGCATAAAAAAACCCCGCAAAAGCGGGGTTTAGTGCTAGGTTGGATTTTCGATCGCAATCACCAACGCGCTAAGTAATTTTCGATCGTCTTCAACTAAACCTAGACCGAGTACATTAGGCCGCGATTCGGCCACGCTGCTTTGCCACGCAACCCATCAGGGCCGCTGCAACGCCAATGAGCGCCAACGTGTTAGGCTCGGGAATTTCGCCACCCGGCTTCGGGATAATGCCGATCACGAAGTCTTTCTTCGCGATAAAGGCGACGCTAGCCGGCTCGCTAATCGCGATTAACTGGTTATTGATGGCGACTTCTATCTTGGTAGCACCCACCCTATACGGCACACCGAGGCCGGCCAAGGCTGCATCAACATTTACTGACGTCCCCAACAACCATGGCTGTACGACGCCCGGGTTTGCGACCAGATTGAAATTCACTGAGGCATTACTATTCAAATTGATGGGCGCAACAGGAAGGCCATCGATTTGAACAACCTTGGCGGAAATAATCGCGCCAGCAAAGACCTGCGAGGCGGCCGTCCCGGTACCTACTAGGGAGTAGTCGCCACCTTCAGTTAGGCTAATGGCACTTATTCCCACGATCGGGCCACCGGGAGCTGTATTCCCCATCACGGTAAAATTGAGCTGACCGTCGGTAATATCGGCACCGCCGCCCGCAGCCGTGGCAACGAAGCTAGCCGGGTCAAAATCGAGTCCGACGACGACTGGATCAGGCGTCCCATACAACGGCACCGCATCGGTACCAGACGATTCCTTGACGTCTAAGAACGAGACGCCAGGGGGAATTGGGCCGAAATTGCCGTAGCTGATGGTTGCTGCGTGCAGTACGGTCGAAGTCAGCAGTGAGGCCGCAATGAGGGCAGAAAGATGACGAATGTATTTCGAGGTCGAGCTTGCCATGCCGGCAAGTAAGGTGATTTCCCGCCGCTGAATGGCGAGGCGCGCGCGTTGTCCAATCATGGGATCTAACTCCTTCGCTTTCGCGAACTGATATATCTGGGTAAACGAACCTGGCCGAAAACACACACAGGGTGCCGACCAAAAGTATCCGTGTAAGAGACGAATACGACGCTAGATTGAGCGCATTAGCGTTTCCAGAAGAAGGCGCGTCCGTTAGGAGCGTACTATCGAAATCGACTCACTTATAGAGATCGACCTACGTGGGGTTAGTTTCCGTCCAAATTATTCGCTGAATAGTTCAACGAAATCTATATGCGTGATCCTGAGTATATCCACCCTAGTGAGCGATTGCAACGATTTTTTCGTCCTTTTCTCGAAAATCCGCCATAATCGTCACAAATTCAATTAAATAAAGCACTTCGGCCGCCTGATGGAGTACACAAGCACAACAAAATGTGGAGGATAGCGGGCTCGAACCGCTGACCTTTTGGCTGCCAGCCAAACGCTCTCCCAACTGAGCTAATCCCC
>CXWJ01018325.1_pt1 | contig 26038 bp, 31 predicted proteins | sample 590841 | NCBI WGS metagenome assembly CXWJ01 (sample SAMEA3498367, study PRJEB10139) | wastewater metagenome | biome: wastewater treatment plant; material: activated sludge | place: Austria | collected 2015-01-21 | reverse complement strand
TGCGCGATCACTGCAATCCCTGTGGCAATTCCTAGCGGGATTGATGAAAGAAACGCCGCGGCAATCACGATTCCGTCAACAAAGTTATGCAGCGCATCCCCGACCAGGATCAAGTGCCCTGCAGTCTCATGTACTTCACAAGATCCTCCATGGTGGCAATGCCGCCAGATCATGAGCCGCTCCAAGCTGAAGAAGACGATTAACCCTACCAATACCGAACCAGCACCCACTTGCAGGCCACCTTGCTCGATGGCCTGCGGTAACAGCCCGAGCAATGCCGCTCCCAGCAGCGTGCCGGTGGCATAACTGATCAGGAATGGGACAGCGCGCTCTCGCGTGGCCTTCGGAAGCAACAGAAATGTCGCCGCAGCCGCGATGGCCCCGACACTGCCGAGTAGGGCAAATCCGATGATCCAGGTCAAAACCATGGTCGCGTTCCCGGTTTTATGCTCGTAGGTCGAGCATTCACGGATCCTACTCGCGTCGGAACAATCCCGTCTTCATGGCCCAACCGAACCGAGGTAGCCCCATGCCTCGGCAGTTTTGGGATAGCTTCCACCGGGCGCTCCTCCAGCCACACCGTCCGCTAATGGCTCTCTGATCGCCTCGGCGAGTGTGCTCACATCTCTGACGATCACCGTGACCCCGGCATCACCCACCGCGTGGCCAGGTCCCTTGTCTCGAATATCATCCGGTGTGACCAGAATATCGACGTGCTGCTCCAATAACCAATGGGCCACTTCCAGACCTCGCCCTCGTGGGTGAGCCGCGAACGGATTCGCGATGATCATTTCCCTGACGATGTCGTTCGTCACTCGGTGCTTGTCCGTCAATGCAAAATACGGAGCAAGCCCGAAATGCCGGCTGACCGTCCCGGTCTGATCAGTCAGCGGCACCGCGATCCGCACGACCTCCCTTGAAACCGGCTCCATATGAATCAGAACACGTTCGACGAACGGGATTTCGCCGCAGACTTCAGCCTCAATGGCATGACTGACCTGATGCGCTTTGTCCAAACTCTGTGCGCGTACACCGATCTCCGCTTCCAGGAAACGATAGCGCCCGGCGTTCCGGCCGACCAGCGATCTGACCTCGACAACAGCCGGCTGTCGCTCGATGATGCGGCGTATTCGCTGCAGTGTCTCAGCGTCGATGGAGGCATCCAGTAGAACCCTCATGCCGGAGGTCAACGTGGCCCACCCGGCATGGATGATCCACAGCACAATCACTAATGCGGCGGGCCAATCGAGAGGCCACCCGATCCAGTGTCCCAGCAGAGAGGCCAGCACTACGCCCGATGACAGCACATGGGCCTGAAACTCCTTCGCGTCCGCCATGAGGCTTGGTGAATTCAGGGCCCGCGCAATGCGCAGCTCGTAGCGGCTAAAGAGCCATGGCACGAGCGCCGCGACGACGACCCCGAGTAAGATCGCCGGGTGCGTGACGACTTGGTGGCCTGACTCAAAGAGCGCCTCCTTCGCGATTTCGTAGGCAGTGAGAAAGATGAGCAGTCCCACGATGATCGCCGCAATATTTTCGATCTTATACAACCCATAGGGGAAGGCGCGGGATTTCCACTGCGAGAGGGTGAGGCCGATCCACACGGTCGCTGAAGCGGCCAGATCTGCCAGATTGTGTGCCGTTTCGGCCATCAGGGCAAGACTGCCCGAATACGCGGCCATGACGAGATTCAGACCGAGGAGGAAGACGTTGACCAGAAGCGAATACAGCGCCACCCGTTTCGGGCAGGGTAGTCCCTTGTCGAGATCAACGGTCGACGTGATGGCCACCCCCGAACACATCATCCTCGTCTAACCAGACACCGCGTCGTAGATCATGAGGATCGAGACGCCTTCCTTCGTGAAGATCACCGAGACATCGGCGTGCTCCGGTAAAAAGCAGTATGTGCCTTTTCCAAGAGGCTTCCCCTCTGTTTCACATTCACCTTCCAGCACATAATGTTGGACGGTTCCCACATGGCTATGGGGAACGATTTGTCCGTCGTCCGGCAAACGCACGATGATGGTCCTGGCCTTGCCCTCGTCACGCAACACCGCTACCTCTCCCTTCCCCGGAAACTCTCGCAATGTTTCCCAGCGCAGTTCTCCTGGATGTCGCATGACTTCGTTCATGCTCACCTCCTGTCACTTCAGTTGAGTTCCGGAAAACCGGTATTCGGTTGCAAAGTGGACGAATTCTCCTTATCGCTCGTCACAACTACTTCACTTCCTTAACCATGTCGATCGCGCCGCAGGGGCATTCTTCCGCACAGAGACCGCACCCCTTACAGTAGTCGTAATTGATGGTGAACCGGTTGCCTGCCCCGAGCTTGATCACAGCATTGTCAGGACAGACGGCATAGCAGTTGTCGCACTCGAAGCAATTGCCGCAGGACAGGCACCGACGCGCCTCCAGCAGGGCGGTATCGGGATCCAGCCCCCCGACCATCTCTTCGAAAGTTGCGCGCCGCCTGGCAAGCGCGAGCACCGGTTGTTTGGACTGTTCCCCGTCGGTGTAGTACCAGGGGTTCAGCCGATCGAACGTCGCAAGCGGATGCGACGGAGACTTGACGTATCGGATCCCGCGCAGATAGGCGTCGATGTGGCGCGCAGCCAGTTTCCCGTGACCGGTCGCCATGCTCACCGACTGCTCGCCAGGAACCATGTCGCCGCCGGCAAACAGGCCTGGATGGCCGGTCATCATCTGCTCGTCAACCTCGACGGTGCCGTCGTCACACAGACAAGCTCCCGTCATGTTCCGCAAAAACCCGGTATCCGCCCTCTGCCCCAGCGCCAGCACCACGGTATCGGCCTCGATCGTTTCGAACCGGCCGGCAGGTTTCAGTTTCCCCTGCTCGTCCAGCTCCATCACTTCAAGAGTCAACTTCGTGTCAGCGCCCTTCGCGATGCTGCGCAGCCAGTGGAACTCCACACCCTCGTCGCGCGCTTCGGCGATCTCCTCCTTGAACGAAGGGGCATGGGCTTCGTCACGGCGATAAATGATCACCGGTTCCACGCCCAACCGCTCAGCGGTGCGTGCCACATCGATCGCCGTGTTGCCTCCGCCATACACCGCGACGCGCCGCCCGACCTTGATCGGCGAAGCGCTCTCCATGCTGCGCAGAAACGTTGCGGCATCCAGCAAGCGCTTGGCATCGAAACCCGGAATGTCGATGCGCCTGGCGAGATGGGCACCGACTGCGAGGAACGTCGCGTGGAACCCACCTTCCTTGATCGCGGCATCAAGATCCTCGACTTTTGTGTTGAGTCGGATCCTGGCGCCCATGTCTTCGATCCGCCCAACTTCCGCATCGACGATTTCGCGCGGCAAACGATAGGCGGGAATGCCATAGCGCATCATCCCGCCGACCTTGTCCGATGCTTCGTAGATCGTGACCGCATGCCCCATCCTGGTCAGATGATAGGCAGCCGACATCCCGCTGGGTCCCGCGCCCACGATCAAAACCTTCTTCCCTGTTGACGGAGCACAGGGCACCCGCCATCCTTCCTTGATCGCCAGATCGCCCAGGAACCGTTCCACGGCTCGGATGCTCACGGGTTCATCCAACTGGCCACGATTGCACGCACCCTCACAGGGGTGATAACAGACCCGCCCGTGAATCGCTGGCATCGGATTATCTTCCATGAGCCGTCGCCACGCGGCTTCATAGTCCTTTTCTTCCGCAAGATAGAGCCAGGCCTGGATATTCTCCCCGGCAGGGCAGGCCTGGTTACAAGGCGGAAGCCGGTTGACATAAACCGGCTTCATCGTGCGCCAGTTTCCCGTATGGTTGGCCAGGCTGCTGTCGGGATCGAGCGTGATCGCGAAGGGTTTATGATCCATCTGGTTACCCGAGCAATCCATAGAGCGTGATGTTTGCATCTGCGATCGTTTGTATTGCGGCGATGGCTTCTTCATTTCTGCGTGGATCGAACAGATGTTTGAAGCGGGTTTGTAGTTCGAGGTACCGCTCCACCGGAACCTTCCACCGGATCCGCGTCCGATCGACCACTGCACCCGATCGCGCTTCGAACAAGGGGAACAGACCGGATTCCACCGCTATTCTGGCAACTTTGATGGTGTGCGCGGGATCGGACCCCCATCCGAGTGGGCACGGCACGTGGATGTGGATGTACCGTGCACCGTTCATATCCATGGCCGTGGTGACCTTGGCTTCCAGGTCATGGAGATCCGCCACCGATGCCGTGGCGACATAGGGAATGCCATGTGCCATGGCGATGCGCGGGACATTTTTCCCGGTTCCCAAGAGATTGCCCGGGGCTTCGCCGACCGCCTGCGTCGTGTTCGTCCGGGCGAAAGAAGGCGTGGACCCCGATCGCTGAATGCCGGTGTTCATGTAGGCTTCGTTGTCGTAGCACAGGTAGAGGACGTCATCGTTCCGTTCGAACATGCCGGAGAGGCAGCCGAAGCCGATGTCTACCGTCGCGCCGTCGCCGCCTTGGGCGACGACTCTCACATCATGCCGACCCTTTGCGCGCAAGGCCGCCGCCACGCCGCTCGCGACCGCCGGGGCATTGCCGAACAGTGAGTGCATCCAAGGAATCTTCCAAGCGCTTTCAGGGTAAGGACTGGAAAAGACCTCGAGACACCCCGTCGCATTGATCGCAACCAACCGGTTGCGCGTGGCCCGCATCGCGGCGTCGATGGCATAGCGCGCTCCCAATGCTTCTCCACATCCCTGGCAGGCGCGATGCCCGGAATTCAGGGAATTGGTGCGATCCATCCGAGACTGCACGGTGCGGGTCTCTTCGTCGAGCAGACGGTTCCCCGCTGTGTAGGTTCCGGTCTGATAAAACTTGATGCGTTGGGTCGTCATTGATGGCTCCGTTAAGAGACCTTCGTCCCGATGGCATTCACAGCGCGAATCAGCTGCTCCGCGAGCGGCCCCGCCCGTCGCTGCTCGTTCCTTCGAGCAAGCTCTTCATCGACCACCCTGAGATTCAGGTCCATAAAGTGAGGTTCGCTCAGCCGCTCTGCGCGGGCATCACGAACCATCTGTTTCAGCGACTCAGTGGAGATGGACCGTCCTCCCAACCCCGCAATGACTGTGTGGACGGGGATGGACAAACCGTTCAAAGCCATCCGCACATCAGCGGAGACGATGCCTCCGATCCCCACCGCCAAATCTTTTTCGACGACGATCACACGCGAGCAACCTTCCAGCGCCGTGCGTATCTGTCGTGACGGGAAGGGCCTGTAGCAACCGATTTTCACGCAGCCGACCGCGACTCCTTCATCACGCACTCCATCCACGGCATCCTTAATCGTCCCGACCACAGACCCGAGCGCAACGACGGCCGTGTCGGCATCATTCATTCGGTAGGTCGCGCAAAGGCCGCAGGAGTGGCGATGGAATTGCCGGTCGAATGAGTCGGCGATCTCCGGTACGAGCGTCACCGCACGAAGGTGTTGCTGATGCGCCAGGTACTTCACCTCGGTAAAGGCTTCCGGCCCAACCATCGCCCCGATGGAAATCGGTTCACTCGGATCGAGGACTTGGACCGGCGAGAAGGGGGGAAGAAACGCGTCGACCAGAGTCTGGGCAGGAAGATCAACTGGCTCAAACGCATGCGTAAGAATATACCCATCCATGCAGACCATCACCGGACAGCTCAGTTCCTCGGCCAGTCTGAACGCTTGGATGTGGAGATCAGCCGCTTCCTGATTCGTTTCCGCATACAGCTGAATCCAACCCGCATCACGCAAAGCCATGCTGTCGGAATGGTCGTTCCAGATGTTGATCGGCGCGCCGACCGCGCGGTTCGCAATCGTCATGACGATCGGCAGCCCAAGCCCGGCTGCGTTGTACACCGCCTCGGCCATGAACAGGAGGCCTTGGCTGGTTGTGGCTGTATAGGCCCGCGCGCCTGCGGCCGAGGCGCCGATCAGGACGCTGAGCGCCGCAAATTCGGATTCCACGTTTAGATACTGGCAACGGCCGACGTCACCCTGTTTGACCATGCGTGACAGCCGCTCCACGATATGGGTCTGAGGTGAAATGGGATAGGCCGCAATGACCTCTGGTCGGCACAAGACCACTGCCTCGGCAACGGCCTGCGATCCTTCAATTTGCGCGCGCATGGTGCACACCGCTCCCTTCTGGCGCCAGACTCGCCATGATGTGATCGTAGCCGGCTTGAGCAGCAGCCGCATTCGCTTCGCCCAGAGCTCCCGGAAACTTCTGACACATCGCAGATTGAACCGATCTCAGTGCAATGACTCTCGTCATCGCGGCAAATGCACCCAGCAATGCGGTATTTGCGATGGGGTGCCTCGTGTGCGCTGCCCCAATGTCCGAGGCGGGGACGACGCACACATGACCGCTCGGCAGCGACTCGAGAACCTCGGCGATCCCTAACTCAGCTGGCGAGAAAGTCGAATTGATGAGCACATAGCCCTCCGGTAATAATCCCGCAAAGAGTTCAACCTGATGGAGCAGGGTTGGATCTTGTACGATCACCACGTTGGGATAGGTCACCGCCTCGCGGGTACGAATGGAGTGCTCATCGATGCGGCAGAAGGCCATGACCGGCGCCCCCATCCGCTCCGAGCCAAAACTTGGAAACGCCTGAGCATGCTTGCCATCTGCAAAAGCAGCCATCGACAGCAGCTCTGCCGCCGTCACCACACCTTGTCCGCCTCGACCGTGGATGCGAACCGCATACATTGAATATCAATCTCCGAGACCGTTCGCCTGAAAATATGGTCGACTAACGCGAATCAAGAGCCAGCACCGACATAACACCGCCGCGCCTTTCATTCCTTCCTCTACTCCATCAGCTGCTTAATGCTGACCGCACCGCGCAACTCTCCCGCCTTGTAGCCCGTCGCGGCGTCGAAAGGATACTGCTTCTTCAAGACACTTCGAATTTCTTCTGGAATCTGCTCGCTCGTTCCATGACAGAGCACACATTGAGGCTGCAGTGCGATCGGCTTCATGAACCGGTAATACTGCCCGTTCGGCTCCGTCATGACTTCGCTCCGCGTCATGCTCGGGAATGCCTCGCCCTTTCCCGCGCGCTCCGCGAATTCGGCCAACACCTTCTGCTCCCAGGCATCCGGCATGCCAAGCAAGGGGTTGCGCACACGCGTCCCCACCCGGGTCACCCGCCAGCCATGTTCCCGAGACAGCCGTCCGGCGATCTCAGGAGCAAGTTCGGCACAAACCTTGATTGCTTCGATCGGACCGCCTTTGGTCATTTCTCTTGTCATGGCGACGCCCAGTTCCTTCATGAATCCCATCGCCACTTCAGAAGCGGCTTTGTCGCGCTCAGTCGCATCTTCAAGGGCCAAGACACGTGACGGCATGAAGAGCGCAACGCATACCAATACACACACGTGGATCTCTCGTCTCCACAACATGTCACACCTCCAACCTGCCCTACACATGATTCTCAGTGCTGGTGTTGCTGGCCTCCGCCGGATCCTTCACTCCCGTGATCGCCCCCGTCATGACTTCCTTGTCCACCACCGGCCTGACCGCCTCCATGACTGCCTCCTCCCATGCCACCCATCATTCCGCCCATTCCTCCTCTTCCGCCCATCATTCCACCGTGGCCCATCCCGCCCCCTCCGGCTCCGTGCTGACCACCACTCTTCATCTGCTCATGAACAGCCCTTTCTTTATCACGTTGATCCGAACTCAACAGAGCCATGGCCGTGCGCTTACTTTTGATGGCCGCGAAGAGACAGGCCGATTCCGCATTCTTCAATTGGTCGACCTTGGCCTGAATCACATTAAGGTCAGCTTTTTCATCTTCCAACAAGGCGTGTAATTCGAGATTTGCCACCTTTGCGTCAGCCTCTAATCGGGCTTCTGAGCGTTTAAAGTCGAGCTGAATAGCCTTGACCTTGGTGATTTGTTCCGGCGTCAGCCCGATCTCCTTCGCATGCTTCAACAGATGTTTCAGATAGTGCCCGCCATGGTCATGTTGCTCTTCCTGATCATGCCCACCATGCCCCTTCTTCCCATGGCCTTCGTCGGCAAAGACAGGGAACACGGTCATCGCGACAGTCAATGCGCCTACCCCAAATCCAACAATGCACCATTCTTTCATCTTCCCCATGATGAGCACCTCCATTCTGAATCCGGAAAATTCCATTCCATGTTGCTACTTCGGTAATTTTGGCATCTCGAAATTGATCCGCTCACCGGTGAGCGCTTTCAGGAACGCGATCAGATCGGCTTTTTCTTGTTGGCTCAATCCAAGAGGCTTCAGCATCGGACTCAGGTTCTGGTTCTGCCCTCCACCCTGATCAAGAAAGTCTACGACCTCTTCAAGGGTCTTGAAGACACCATCATGCATGTAGGGCGCGGTCTCCGTGATGCTGCGCAACGTCGGCGTCTTGAAGGCACCCCTGTCACGCTCAAGCCGGGTGACATAGAAGCGGCCATGATCCTCTTTCATCGGCCCGACCTGTGGCACGCCTAAGTTATGGAACTGATGGTCGGTGAAATTCGGCCCGTTGTGGCAGAGAATGCAGCGGGCCTTGCCTTTGAACAGGCCCATCCCTCTCACGGCGGCCTCGTCCATTGCCTTGGTGTCACCCAACAGATACTTGTCGAAAGCGGAGTTCGTGGAGACGACCGTTCGTTCATACGCGGCGATGGCCTCGGCAATCCCTTGGAGATTCACGTCCGTACCGAAGACCGCACGAAACTGCTGCTGGTAGCCCTTGATCTTGCCGAGTTTTTTGACGACGTTCTCGTGCGTCTCCGCCATTTCGACGGGATTCACGATCGGTCCGATGGCCTGTTCTTCGAGCGAACCGGCGCGGCCGTCCCAAAATTGGAGTGGGATAAATCCTGTGTTGAATACAGTCGGCGACTGACGGCCTCCAATCCCTCCGTCCACTCCTATCGAGGTCTGGCGTGGATCGGCAAAACCCGTAAAGGGGTTATGGCAAAAGGCACAAGAGATCGCGTTGTTCTTTGAGAGTCGGCCGTCGAAATAGAGCTGTTTGCCCAGCTCCACCTTGGCCGCATAGTTGAGGTTCCCTGGTGGAATCGGCACCGAAGTCGGCAACAGCCCGATGTCCGGCACGGTGATCCCATCAACTGTGATCGATCCAGCAGCGAGCGATGATTGGGCCTGTACCTGCATCGAGAAGAGCCCAAGATTTAGTATTATGCTGGCTGCGAGACAACCCATCAATAACAATCGCTGTGTCACCATCCGATTTTCTCCCTTCGTCGGATCCATGAATCTTGTTCTACTCGTCCTCCATGCAGTTCTACCGCTCTCGTGAACATGTGTTGGACCACCACTAGCTCGTATCCTTCTCGTATGAGAGACACCTGGCCGGCCGCCCTCACCCCGCTCACCCACCTCGCGCCACACAGCGTTGGAACGCGGGAAGATGCGCGTCCCGAGATCTGGCTTGCAACCGCTGAAAGAGCGCTCTGACGTCCAGACTCTCGGTGCTCTTCAGGAAACGGTCGTACATGGCGATATTCTCGATCTCTCCTTCGACACCGGCCCGACAGGCCTCGAGAACCGACATGGGCGGTTGCAACTCACGATCCCAGTCATCGGCTGGTAGCGGAATTCCATATCGTGCACAAAGACCTTCCAGCGCGCGGGCATGAGTCTCCTCTGCCTCGACGATATTGACGAACGGCTGTGTGGGGCCGAACGTCTTGATCACCAGTCGATAGAAGGCACGAGCCTTGTACTCATCATTGAGGGATCCGAGGATCATGGCCTTGGTCTTTTCGTCGATCATGATCGACCTTCACAACTTATAGGCTTGATGACAGGAGACACAGGCCCCGATAGCCCTCTCGAGCTGCGGCAGAATCATCTTGAAATCTTTCGAAGGAATTACCTTGGCCAAGTCCTCTGCATCCTGATGATGCGCCATCGCGAGTTCATGATACTTCGGAGGAAAGGTCACCCCGCCCTCACGTTGCATGGCCTGGTGATGCTTGGGAAAGCCCAGTTCATCATGAGCGACTTTGGCCGCCTGCTTGAAATCTTGTTGCCCCAACGCGGCGACAATGTCACGGATTGCCTCCAAGTGCTCTCGCATCGTCAGCTTCATACCGGCTGAAGCTTGCTCATTCAGATTGAGCGCCACACGTTCGTCTTGCCGACTCTCAGTGGAAGCTCCTTCTTTGTTCACCGGGTGTCCGTGCTCATGTTGCGCCTCAACCACGACTGCAGACTCAGCAGTGCAGCCAATCCTCCTACAAGCGATAGAATCCTGGCAGGCATCATCCCGTCTCCCTTTGTATCCGTCCGTGACAGTCGGGCGAGCAGGGGCCGCGACAGCTCGCGCTCCCTGCTCTATCCTGAATGATTCGACTTACTTATGTTCGGCCATGCGTTCTGCCATGCGCATCGCGTACTCCAACGCTCCCGTCGTCGGAGACTCGGTATCACGGGTGCCATGCGCCGCCCGTAGCAGGACACCGAACATGCGCGCCTGCTGCAGGACCAATCCGGGTCTCCGCTCCACATCGGTCGACTGCTTGCCATGATCGATGGCGGCACGGATGTATTCCAGCGTGCTTTCAATCGCATCGCAGGTCATGACCGGCCCGCAGCCTTTCAGGAAACCTTGTGCCTCCTGGAGATACTTGATCACCCCGTGGCCGTCGCCCGGATTTTCGACATCCTTACTAAAGTCCGGATTGCCTTCCCCCACAAGGATATTGATGGCTCGCTTAACGTGCGTCCGGTGCCACTGATGCCCCGGTTGATGGGGCGCCACAGCCAGCTCTGAATAATGGAGCGCGATTTCCAATTGCTCGTGGGCCTTCATCAACAGATCGCGACCTGCAGCCGGCCCCTTTTCTTCAGCCGCCTGCGCCGGCAGCGGCGCCATGTTGAGCCACAGCAGTGCGGTTACCGCAACGGCTTGTGCCGTGATACGGAGCGTTCTCCTCCTGTCCTGAAGTCTCATTTCAATTTCTCCTTTTCTTTAATCTTTAGACACCGGAATTGCGATCACGACTCCGCCCAGCACATCGTTGAGCTTGTAGTCACGCTTCGCGCTACGGGGGTCGGCGTTATGACAGGTCACACAGCTTGGTGAAACGGCATGGTCTGCGTAGACGGCTTGGAAATATCGGCCACCTTCCTCCTTAACGAGGCCCTTGTACGGCTGCTCTGGATGGGCCATGACCGCCTCGAGTGCCTTCCGTTCAAATTCGGTTCGCGGGCCGTTCTGCTTGTTGATCGGGGCGAGGCTGATCAACCGATACCGCACGTTGCTCCCCGTCAGCGCCGCAAGATTCGATGACTCCTGGAAGAATTGGGCCGGGAGCGGGAGCGCGCTTTCTGAACGCCACTTCTCCGACGATGCGATCACGCCTCTCCGCTGCATCCGCTCCACCACGTGGACCGTGTAAAACGTCCGGTCTGCCTCTAGTACGGAATGGATGTAATCCACGACCGTCTCCAGTGGAACAGTGCCGGCTGATTCCTTTTCGGCATGACCTGTTTCCACACTCCCGAGCAAACAGAGTGCGACGCTCAATACTCCTACGAGCCACTTTCCAGGTGACATGATACCCTCCCTCCGACAGAACCTTATTCGGCCCGGAAACTGGTAGAAACTGGGTTTCATCAAACACTCCATCACGCTTCCCGCGTTATTTGAACGTCATCATGAACGCGGTGATGGCATAGATATCTTCATCCGGCAGCAGAGGCTTTGGGATATACGCGCCGCTGTCCGGCTCGAAGTCGTCGGGATTTTGGTTGAAGCGATACACCCAATCCGGGTTCAGACGTTCGTTCAGTTTGAGCAACGACGTGCTGGACGTGCCTCCCACGTATCCCTTTGGCGTATTGGCCGGTGTGAGATGGCAGTTCTGACACCCATGTTCCCGATAAAGCTTTTCCCCGCGAGCCAGCTGCTCTGGTGTGCCTGGTTTCATCGCACCGACTTTGATCCGCGCGTCTCTCTGCTTGGCAAGAAATGCGGCCACTGCTTTTGCCTGATCAGCGGGTAATGCCAGATGTGGCTTCTTTCGTTCCGGACGAAAATCATAGCCGATGGGATAATGTTTGAACTCCGGCTTCTGGAGCCACGCGATCAACCACTCCTGTTGATACTTGTTGCCGGCCCAGATGAGATCCGGCGCCCTCTTCGTTTTACGCGGCGCCGGCTTGCCCTCGATACGATGACATTGCACGCACATCGACTTGACCGTCTTCTCCCCTGAATCCGCGGCAATAGCTATTCCGCTCACACAGACCGCTGCCACACCAGCTATCGAGACGGCAACGCGCATGACCCCTCTCCTAAAGTTCCTCCGGCACAGGCTGCTCAATGTCATTTCGTCTCTCCACACTCTGCGCTTCCAGCCGTCATGATTGAACGGCCGGAAGTCATCGGCTTCAGCCCGCTTGATCCTCAATGGACACTCCAAGCCCGATCCAGGCTCTCAAGAGATCGTGACGTGTGATTGAATGAGATACCTTGCCGTTTCTTTTCACCGGCAGACTCAGAAGCCGCTTCTCTTCCATGAGCTTCACCGCTTCATCGATGCTCGTCTCATCGGTCACCGCGATCCGATCCTTGGCCATCACATCCTCCGCCGTCAGACGGTTGAGGTCCTTTGCCGCTTCCAGTGCACGAAGAATGTCGAACTCGCTGATGAAGCCGACGAAATCGCCCCCTTCATCGACGACCGGCGCACCCGGTGTGTGGGTCGTGAGCAGCTCGACCGCAATGCCCATCGCATTCTGGTCACGACGAAATACGAGACTATTCGTCGCGCGTATCTGCCCCACAGTCTTAAACCCTCCGACAGGAACTCCTGGCCTCACTAACGTCGTCATCGTACTTCCTCCTCATTGATAGTTGATCCGGTTAACTCCGTTCCGTTACTCAGCGATCGTTCTGTAGCCTTCATTGACTGAGAGTCATTGCGATCAGATTGGATTCGGGAAAAGTTGACTGCGATTCTGATGCCTCTCACCAATGTCACCATCCGCGACCAAAATCTTCAGCGAAAATAGTGCCTTGAGGCGGTTAGGCCACACGACGAACATACCGATGTGATGCAGAAATACTCAGGACAAGATGATGAGATGGGGAAAAAGGCGACACGGAATGAGAATGCGGAACTGCACCCACAACAGATATGTGGAGCCATTCCAATCACTGAGCCTGCTAACGACATGGCACTGCCGCAAGACCGACCAAAGGGATTATCTGGTGATGACCCGCACGTAGCTGTCAGCCGCTTGCCGGCAATTCATACGAAACACGCCCGATATCGCGAGAACACCCCATCGCCTGTTTTTGTATCCCTTCTGATCACGGTGACTCTCATTGAGCAGACGACACGATTTGGATGTATTAACCATAAGGAGGAATGTCATGAGAGCGCAGATCATATTGGCAGTGAGATTTTTATCGATGATGGTTGCAAGCGGTGTTGTGAAGGATTCCGACAGCTTCGCTTCCGAGGGACAGCGAACGGATGTCTTCGAACGGATTGGAGCGGGAGGGTCTATCTATCCCCAAAGACAGTCGGTGTCCATCCAGTCAGGCAAGGCTACTGTGGCAGGAACGGAACGGGGCAAGGTGGATGTCATGAAGCGGATCGGGGCGGGAGGATCCATCTATTCTTCCAGCCAGAGCGATGGAGACGTCGCCGAATGTGCTGCGGCCAAAGGAGTTGTAAGTCCCTACAGCCAGCCAACAAGCCACTGATGGCTCAAGAGGGGTGAACTCTGAGGAGAGTTGCGACCTTGCTCTCCTCAGAGCGCCGGGCAATGGACTCCCATGTTACTCATGCAGCTCATCTCCCTTTCCACCATGCCCCATCCCCTTCATTCCACCCATGCCACCGTGACCCATCATACCCTTGTCGCTTCCATGACCCATCCTGCCTCGTCCACGTTCCATAGCAAATCCGTGTAGATACCGAACCAGCGTCCAGATCTCTTCATCGGAAAGCATATTTCCAAAACCGACCATGGCCGTGCCGGGCGAACCATGTTTGATGACCCAGAAAATCTCGCCTTCCGTACGATGGCGCCAGAATCCACGATGATGGAAATTTCGAGGTGAAGGATCCAGCTTGGCAGCTGCCGGCCCGTTCCCGGCCCCGCCTGTCCCATGGCAATTGAAGCAGGTGCCTTTGCCGCTATAGAGCGCCTTGCCTTTCTCACGGATCTCGGCAGAGTCCTGCAAAGGGTTCGTCAGGGCACGCGCCTCCACGAGCTTATCGGCTGGAACACGTGGCGGCCCGATATGGCGCTCGACAGCCCAGGCGGGCACGGCATACGAAACCGCAATTCCTATCAACAGGAACCTCGCCATGTTCATTATGCTGCTCCTTATGCTCAACGGTCCAAGAAACTGAAAGGGACAAGACCCATGCTACAGCGGTCTCCCGAACGACTGTATATCCGGTCCGACAACTTCATAATAACCTTGCCATCATGCCGAAGGCTACACCTGGAATAGAACGAGCAATGAGTACCTATTAGAATCACCTGCCGACGAAGACTCACGGGACACCTCGTCAAAATCCAACGGACAAGCCTACCGTGCCGGTGATGGCCGCCCGATCTGACGGCCCCATAAATTCAGTTCCCAGCCCCCCGTCCAACACGATGCGAGAAGTCAGCTGATGTCGAAGCCCAACCTCAATCCCCGTGTGGTTAGACTGGCCCAACAGATCTGATTGCCGGGTGTAAACATCGATAATAAGCGTCTCTCGAAAACGGTAGGGATAGCCGATTGGATAGCTGACGGCCGCCACAAATCGGTACATCCCGCTCCGCTCTTGATACTGGGGAGAACCAAGCACCGTATAGCCGCCGTTAAAGTGGAAGCGAAGACGCCCAACTGAGCGGGTCAGAATCCCGGTCACCTTGGTATCAACACCCCTGGACTGCACGCCGGTGGGAACATCCAGTTCGAGACTCATGGCCAATGCCGGGAGTGTGAGTGTTTCGGTGTTGAAGTTGTATAGAACTCCCAGGCGGAGATCGCCGGATCTATTCGGGCCCACGACCGTAGCGGATTCGGTAAAGAGATCGCTCTGAATTTCAATCTGCGTGTTCCGAAAGACGCCATAGAGAATCTGTGGCTGAAACGCAAAGCGGGTTCTGCCTTCCCGTCGATCATTCACGCGCACACCACTTTCCAGTGCGATCTCTCCCTCCGGAATGGGGTAGGCGTCCTCTACTTGAAGGGGGCGATTCGGATCGAGATTATCGTGGTCAAGGGCGAAGACCGACAGCGGCCACAGAACCGGCATCACAAGTACGCACACGATCATCCATTTCATAGGCCGCACCTCTCAATGCCGCCCATGCGGATCATGCGGGTCTGGAGCCACCATGGGATTCGTCGTATCGGCACTCGCCAGATAATAGCTGTCCAGCGTCCGGTAGATTTCCTTCCGCTTCTCCTCCCAGGTCGGCACCTGGCTGCTGGCGAGGATGTCGCTGATCGTGTCGTGCAGCATGTGGAGATTATCGAAGATATTCGCAATGACTGGATACTGCTCGGCGAACTGTGGACTATAGTCAGCCACAAGCGGCATGAAGGTCCATTGAACGGGCGGCTGCTCAAGATGACGGTGGTACGTGGCCAGAATCGGTTGGACGGCTTGTTGCTTGCCGGGGAGATCAGGAACCGCGTTCAGCGGGTCATAGACGGCCACCTGGAGATAGTGATAGGCCCAGATCGTGGCATTGAACAGGGGAAACGTCTGTCGGAAGGCCTTGGAGTAGGGCAATCGGTCCAATCGTTGATGATCGAGCCGCTGTGCAGTGATGGCGTACGGGCTGTTCTGATAATAGGCCAGGACCTTGGCGATCGCCCGGTCCTTTTCGATCGCGGGGAGATCCGACACGTAGAGGTCATAGGTCGAACGATGGAGGGCATGGGCCTCGTCGAACGTGTTCTGAGCCCGCCAGGCCAGCTTCATGTAGGTTGGGGCAATCGCCTCTTCATTGGGCGGAAGAGCGGGACGGGACGCAATAAATCGGAGCGTCTCCTTACGCGCCTTGTCTTCAATCGCAGCTACGTCCTTCGCGCCAGTGAGCAGCAGGCTCTCATACAGATGTGAATGCCCGAAGTCGACGCCGTTGAAATCAATGTCGAGTTCCTTTAAGTGATCCCGCAGTGCAAAGTTCCACAGTGCGCGATAATAGAATCGTTTGTCCCTTGTTTCGAATCCGGCGCAGCCGCACACAGAGAGAAACACAACCAACGCAACCGCGGCACAGATGAATCGCCTGGTCCATTCTTTGCAATTTGCTGCACGGCTGGTCGGCCACAGTGCCACCTCTATGAGACATTGCAGGTGCATCCACCTCACTCCTCGATGAACGGAAAGCGCGTTGCGTAGCTGAGGGCGACATTGGCAAACCACCCGCCGCCGAGTTGAACCTGCTCTCTTGGCCCGACCGTTTGGGAGTTGAGGTTTTCATACATCGGGAACCCGATCGCCCCCCGCAATGTAAAATTACCGCCCAGGGCTGTCAGGAACCTCCAATCGCCGACAAAGTTCACATTCGCTCTTGTCCCTCCGGTATTCCCGACTTTCACGCCACGAAGTTCATTTTTCTCTACGTAGAGAGCATCGAACTCTATCCCAAACATATAGTTATAGTGCGGGGCGTAATGGAATGCTAAGCCGGCCGCCGCTTCGTTGCCGAACTTGTAATCATCACCGTTCTCCAATCTGCCGGTGTAGGTGGCAGAGGAATGGACCCAGAGGTTTCGATAATTGTAGGAGTACAGCAGACCCCCGCCGAACGATGGAGCACCGGCCCCCGTTTGCAGCGCGGGACTGTCGATTAATTCCTGGTGAAACTCTCCCGTCGGGAGGGTGGTCGTGGCGATGATAGTCAGCCACTTGTCTTGAATGGTGTTTCGCCAGAGGTTGTAGCGCAGCCGAAGATCGAGGTCCCCGAAGCCGTTTTCATCGGCGCCGGTCGTCGTAGTCCCGCCGGTCGTGAGATTCTTGTTGTACTGGCTCGTCTCTCGTTCGAAGTAGGGCTGGTTCAGCAGCACCGCCAAGCGATCGGTGATGCCATAATTGAAGAAGATCGACTGGCCAAACGATTCAGCGCGCCTGGGAGCTCGTGGCTGTTGTGCACGGCCTGCAATGAAATCACCCGGATCCTGTCCATCAGAGCCAAGCATCACCCGGTTTCTGCGCAGGTAGCTGAATCCCATCCCCATACCAAACGATCCCTTGCCCGTCAGGACGGCCGTCTGGAGGCGGAACGGGACCGTTTGACCGCGCGGAGAGATGATTTGCATGGCCTGTATGAAGGTCACGACCTCTCCCCCTTTCTTGGCCTGGAAATCATCCGCGCCTTCTTTAGTCTCAAACGCGATGAAGTTGGGAATCATGTCCGGGATCACTCGGCTTCCGATGGAATAGGTCGCGTGCCTGGCATCCACCTCCTTGCCCGTGTTCCAGTCGTGGACGGTAGCGGATCGGAAGTTCTCGATCCCTTCATCGTCCAGAATGCGCAGCAAGCAGGCGACCCCGCACGTATGTTCCTTCGCGCCATCTTTGTGGACCAATTCGCCGGAACTCCGTTGGTATTGGTCGATGTACATGCCGCAGACCTTGCATTCTTCCCGCTTTTCCTCGCTGGCCTCCTGTTCCGAACCCACGGCCGTATCTGCCACAGTAGTCACAGCGGGCGTCGCACAGGCACCAAGCAGCAGGGACATCGACAGAAGCGTCATACCGATGAACAGTCTCGTTTCCATGATTCCTCTCTCAACTTCGAGAAGTTAAGCCACACCCTCTAGCCTTATAGGACCTGTTTCACCAATGGTTCGAACAGCTCGACACCCGTCTCGCCGAGTATCTTTTCTTTGACGACCCCATCCCGATCTAGAATGAACGTGGTCGGCAGCACCTTGGCTCCATAGCGTTTGGCGGCTACCAAATCAGGGTCAAGCAGGACATGAAACGACACCTTGTCGGCTTGACGAAACTTCTCAGAGACTTCGTTGAGTGGATTGACATTGACCGAGAGGACGACGAATCCTTTCTCCCGGTATTTTTGATACAAGGTCTCCAAGGCGTTGATCATTTCTTTGGTACAACGAGGACAGGTGGCGGACCAGAAGCGGATCAGAACGACTTGACCTTTCACATCGTCCGGAATCGTGATGGATTTGCCTTGTAGATCGGAAAGGACGATCTGTTTTGCCCGATCCCCGATACCGAGCGACTCGTACTGGGCACAACCGACTGAGAGCGAGATCGTTAATAGCATCGCCACCATGACCTGAACTGTCTTCATCCTGTCCCCCTTCCTAGCTGGATGCTGAAAAAGTCCGCCAGCGGCGTTCTCGCGTCGCTCAGAGGCTCAACGTACGGCCCGGAGTACGATTCGCCTCTTCGCTCGCTGCGGCCTTGCTGGATGGCCTTTTTGAGCATCCTGCATGGCTGTTTGGTATCGTCTCAAACATCGCAACGTGCGATGGCCTCATGAGTCAAAGTGGGTTTCCCGCAGCCTGCTATTGCTGCGCCGCGTCCAGCGCCTTGATCGTGTTTTCCGTCACGTCCGAAAATTGCAGAATCCGCGTCCCCTTATGGTCCTCCAAGAATTCCTGCGCCGATGCCTTGGTTTCGAAAGGGATCAGTTCATGGCCCATCGGCCCGAACACATCGCTCCCGATGACGTACCATGCCTCCTTGGCGTCGATCAGCGCGACGGCGTAATAATCCGTGACTTCCAGCGACACGATGTCCTGCCCCGCTTTGCCCGGCGTATACTTCGAGACGTTCATGTAATGTTTGAACATGTCCTTGGCGCCGTCATAGAAGTACGAGGTGCCGTCCGCCAACTCGATGACCGCAACCCATTTCGGATACTTGTAGACAAACATCCCGCACACCGGACACTTGTCCTTCTTGGTCATGCCTCTCTGCTTTCGTCCCGCCGAATCGGCGACGTCCACCAGTGACACCGCGATCACCAACAGTAGAATCATGCCGAGCAGTGCGGCCAGACGATGGATCGTCGGTTCTTGTCTCATGCCCATTTCAATCTCTCGCTACAGCACCAGATTCGACGTTGCAATCTTGTAGATCACGATGACCGTAAAGGCGAGGTAGAGGGTCAGCGACAGGAGAGTTAGCTTCTTGATCAGACGCGGCAAGACCTCCCGAAGACTCTCCACCCCTCGAAACGGCAGCAGAACTCCGATACCCGTGCCTGTCACCGCGGCGGCGAACAGCGGAAGATAGAGCAGATAGCCGATATAGCCGTATTCCTCCATCACGATGCAAAACGGACAATGGTGCGTGGGGAGTTCGTAGATATAGACGGAAATGAAAGAAATGATTGAGGCCAGTGAGACCCCGAACATCGCCAACGTCAAGACCGAATAGAGGTAGCCGCCTTTGCCTCTCAGGTAGAAATAGACCCCGATCAGCATCGTCACTCCCATACCGAGATAAAAGATCCACATCATCGGGACGATCGGCAGAGCCGCAAGTTCCGATCCGACGCCCTTGACTTGTTCGCTGCTGAAGAGGCTGCCGCAGCATGAGGTGATCACGTTGGCTTTGAGATTCAGGAAGAAGGCCCCTTGCAAGGTGGTTTCTCCCACGCTGAACGGCACGATGGTCGCCAACAAGAAGTACTTCTTTCTAATGAGCGGGTAGTCGTAGGCTTGATTATCGGCATGGTTCAGGATGAGCCAGAGGCCAGCCAGCAAGAAGCTCACGATCTTGAGCACGAGCGTGGGATAGCCATAGGGATTCACATTCAACGTGCCCGCGGCACACATCGCTCCGACGAACAACGGACAGAGGTTATTCGCCGTGAACACGTAGAGAAACAAGGACATCAATTCCAGACCGAACACAAAGGTGAGAATGGTCGAAATGAGATACGTTCTGCGTTCCAGGACAAGTTGGCCCTCATGACCGCTTTGAAGATCCCATTTCCTGAGGATCTGCACACCGTAATACCCGGCGTAGATCAGGACACCGCTGATGATCAGGGATGCCACTACATTGGCGATGACCGCCGGATGCACGATCACGTCTCCTCCTCGAGTCTGCCGTCCCTGAGTTTGACTACGCGATCAACGACCGACGCTTGATAGACCAACGGATCGTGGCTGGTGATCAGCACGGTTTTCCCTTCGGCCTTGAACTGCCCGACGATTTCCAGAAACCGGTGCGAGAGGCTCCGATCGAGGTGCGCCGTCGGTTCATCGGCGATGACGACGGCCGGATTGTTGATCAACGCCCGCACGATCGCCACGCGCTGCGCTTCCCCCCCCGAGAGCCACTCGACCTTTGAGTATGCTTTCTCGGATAGTCCGAGAGTATCGAGCGATCGCATGGCGTGCCCTTTGAGGGCCGTGCGCGTTCTACCCAATGGATAGGCCGGCAACATGACATTTTCCAGTGCGGTAATCCCCTTGATGAGGTTGGGCTGCTGAAAAATGAACCCAAAGGTGCTGCGTCTGATTTCGGTCAGAAACCGCTCAGGAAGGCTGGTGATCTCGCGGTCTCCGAGTTTGACGCGCCCTGCCGAAGGCCTCGCCATGCAACCAATGATGGTAAGCAATGTGGTCTTGCCGCAGCCGCTTGGGCCGACCAACACAGTCACCTGGTTTTCAACGATCTTCAGGCTGATCCCGTTCAACGCCGTGAATTCGCTCGGCTGTCCGGCGTTGAACACTTTCTTGACGCTCATCAATTCGATCATCGCTACTCTCCCACGCGTCTCATCGCCGTGTCCGGATCCAACGTTGCCGCTTTCCATATGGGCACGATGGTGGCCGCCGTATAGGGAACAACCGTGAAGAAAAACAGAGTGGTGAGTTGCGCAGCGTTGATGAATGGCGTCAGCTGGAACTGGGGGTAGAGCGTGGACCAGCCTTTGAGCGCCGGTTCAAAGACGACCGACGACAACAGGAAAACATGAAGGTAGGCGAGAATCACACCGGCGAAGAAGGCCGTCAGCGACACAACCAATCCCTCCCAGAACTTCATCTGGATGATGTCGGCGGTTTCCCAACCGATCGCCTTGAGCACGCCGATCTCCCATTTTTCTCCCGCGCTCAGTCCTGAGGCCTTGTCCCAGGCAAAGATGACGAACGCCAACACTGCTCCAGAAAGAAGCACCAGCATCATCCCGCTGCGCCAATTGAAAATCGAATCGTACGTTCGCAGCAATTCGTCCCGTGTGATGGGTCTGGCATCGGGGAGCACCTTCGTGATCTTGGACGCGATCGTGGGGACTTCTCGTGGATTTCTCACCGATACGGCCACATCCGTCACGGCGCCGGCAGGAAGGCCGAACAGTCGTCGAAAGTCGGCCTCGGTGACTACAAGCAGATCGGAGGACACGAGTTCGGACTTCGACGAGAACAGATCGGCAATCTTCAGGCTCATCGCTGTACCGTCGAAGGCGCGAAATATGAGGAGATCGCCTCTGCCCGCATGCCGAATTCTGGCCATCCCCTGCCCGACCACCATCGTGCCCGGTTGCAACGTTTCCAAGTTCGCGCGAAAGAGAGGCTCGGCGGAGTGACCGGCTCCCCCTCCATGCATCTCGTCCTCAACCACCACAGCCGGCGTCGATATGTCATCCTGGCTGCTTGATTCGCGGCCATTCGTCTGGACGAGAACCGTGTAGTTTGCTCCCACATCGGGATCAAAATAGTAACCCCAGAGCCGGCCCTCCACTGAGGCAACCCCGCGAATTGTTTTCAGTTGCTCAATCTGACGGATCGGAAAAAGCTCGTGTCGGCCCGCTCTCACCTTCTGCACGACGATCTCCGGCGACCCGTGGAGAATGACCGAGGCCTCGCGTTTGATCGAGTGGGTAAAGAACATCACCGAGGCGAGAATGAAGACGATGAGAATATAGAGCGTCAGCAGACTGAGGTTCTTCACCTTCCGTCTGAGCAGCGAGGAAAGGGTGAAATCAATCAAGTATCGCTGCTTCTCAATCCAGGCTTTCATGGTCCTCCCACCTTGGGTATGTCGGCGGCACCGTGAACGAACCGGCTGGAAAGTGTTCCAGTGAGAGGGGATGGTCCTGGAATGCGGCATGCCAATCGGCTTGCGAGGGATGTCGTGCATCGCGCGCCTCAGGAAACAGACAGAGATCCGTCAACTTGAGCGTTGTGACCACCTCGTATTTCTCTTGGAGATTTGCGCGCTGAGCCTCTTCACTCAGTGACGCATGGACCAGAAGAAGAGCGAGCACGGAGAATTCCATCATCACCGTCACCAGAAACAGAGTGGACTTTCTCACTCGTGGAGCATTCATGAATTTTCTCTCCAATGAGACTCTCATCCTTCCTCTTTCCAGCACCGCTCCTTACTTTGCCCACTCACCGGGACGATCATTCCGACTGTGCCGAACGCAGTAGAGGTTATGCTGCCCCCTCTTCTTTTGCCGCCAGCACTACCATCGTGCAGACACTCATATCCTGTAAGAGCCATTCGGAAAGGATTTGGATTCAGAAGGGACGAGTGCGATTCCGGTGCCGAGATGAGATGGGAACGAAAGTGCAACAGATGCTCATGGACGCAACAGCCTAAGGAGGTCTGAGCTTCGGAGCGTGACTAGACTCTGATGCAAAAAGACTCAGGGCGATAGTCTCGGATGGGGAGAAACGCATCACCTGATTGAAGAGTGGAGCTGTCCCTCCTGTCGTCTGTAGATGCGCCACTTAGGGTGTTGACACTGGTCATCCACTGTTCGGAATCCCTTCCGATTGTATCAACGCTCATCTCGGGAACACTTTGTGGGGATCTAACCGGAAGGAGGAATGTCATGATCGGAGAGTATGGTGGCGATGGGGTTCTTGTTGATGATGATGGTTGTAAGCGGTGTCGTGAAGACACCCGACAGTTTCGCCTCCGAAGCGCAGCGATATGACTTCTTATCCTGGGCCGTGACTGCCCACAAAGGTGCGCGTGTATTGGATGAGTGCCCAGACTTCATTGTCGGACAAGACCGACCCGAATGCGATCATGGCGGTCCCGGGCGATCCATATTTGATGGCCCAAAAGACTTCCCCCTCGGTGCGATGGCGCCAGAATCCATGATGCTGAAAGTTTCTCGGAGAGGGATTCATACTGGCTGCCGCCGGCCCCTTGCCGTCGCCATCTACTCCATGACAGGTGACGCACCCGCCCTTGCCGTTATACACCGCTTTGCCCTGCTCAATGACCTCAGGAGAATGGACCAAGGGATTCTTCAGCGCCCGCGCTTCCGCCAACTTATCAGCCGGCACAACTGATGGCATCATGTGCCGCTCGGCAGCACCAGCAGACACCGCGAAGCACAGCGAAGCAACCATCACCGTCAACAGACGTATCTTCATCCTCTTGTTCCTTTCGCCGATGGCACCAACGGTCTTCCGACGTTAGAGATCTAATTCCACCATTTTGCGGTGAAATCGAACGATCACATTTGGATCGGGCGTCAACCTGATCTGCGCTTCGTCTTTTCCTTTGTAGGGCAGCAGATTCAGGACATAGCGCAAGCTTTCCAGTCGCGCAGCCTGCTTGTCGTTCGCTTGCACGATGATCCAGGGGCTAAAGGTCGAGTGCGTTTTGCTGAACATTTCCTCTTTGCAGCGGGTATATGCATCCCACAGCTCCTGCGCCTTTTCATCGACCGGACTCAGCTTCCACTGCTTGAGCGGATTCTGCCGCCTCGCTTCGAATCGCTTGGCTTGTTCGTCCTTGGATATGGAGAACCAGAACTTGATGATGGTCACACCGTCTTCATAGAGCATATGCTCGAATTCCGGTACTTGTTGGAGAAATCGCTGGTGTTCTTTTTTTGTACAAAATCCCATCACCGGTTCGACCACGGCACGGTTGTACCAACTCCGGTCGAAGAAGACGATTTCACCCTTGTTGGGCAGCTGGTGAATATAGCGCTGGAAATACCACTGGCCCCGTTCCGCATCGGTCGGCTTCGGCAGTGCCACGACTCGCATCGCGCGAGGATTCAGATGCTCGGTGAACCGGCGGATCGTGCCGCCCTTTCCGGCCGCATCCCGTCCTTCCACCAAAATGGCGATGCGCTCCCCACTGCTCTGAATCCACCGTTGCAGCCTGACCAACTCAACCTGCAGCTGTCGTAAGTCCTGTTCGTAGAGCAGGGTCTTGCGCACTTCCTCGATATCGACGGCTTTGTTTGCTAGGAGTTTCAGAAACCCTTTCCTTGTATTGACCCTTCGAAGATCATCCGCAGTCAAGGCATAGCCCGGCTCACCGATACGTCCGAGCCCCTGGGCGATCAAGGTGCTGCGCGGGACCTGGTACCCGTCCCCCTCCCGCGGCACCCTCGTGGGAATTGTCTCCAACTCCTGTGCATCCGTACCGGATGCGGAGGGCACAAGGTCATCGATCTCCTCCGGCTCCGTCTGCCCCTTGCGATCTCGTGACTTCCTCGACGATTCTCCGCTGGCTGCCATGAGAAACCTCCTTGGCCCACACAATCAGAACATCACGTTCCGGTCCCGCTCTGCCACGGCTTTGATGTAATCCGGCATACCCTTGATGGAAGCACCGGCCACCAGATCCGCCACAGTGACCTGACGAGCCACTGCACAGGCCCCGCACACCCAAATCTGCACACCGGCTGCCTGGACGGCGGCAAGCAGATCTTTCAACGGAGTCAAATTCACGCCGGTGACATGATCCGCCGTGCCCTTCCGCCCCAACGTCACCGCTTCGTTCCAGAGCCAGAGCACGACATCGTGCCCCTGCTCTTTCGCCGTCTTCGCCGCCATGAATGGCAAGGTCGCCATGGTTGGATCGTCTGTTCCTCGACTACCTGAAATGATGAATGTTGCCATACGTCACTCCTTAGACAAACTGATAGCTGTCGGCTATCGTGCTAACGATCGAATGTAGTGAATCAACTGCCATACCTGCTCATCCGGCAATCCGCCAAAGGCCATCATGCCGGTGCCCGGCGATCCATTCTTGATGACCCAAAACAACTGGCCGTCAGGGATGTCTTTCATCATCGCACCGCATGTGAAGTTTCTTGGCGGCGGCACCAAGGCGGCCCCCATCAGCCCCTTTCCATCTCCCTGTTCGCCGTGGCACATCACGCAGGCGACAGGTTGCGCGGTTTTGAGGAACAATTCCTTGCCCGCCTTGACTGCCGCCGAGGACGAAAGCGGATTGGTCTTGGAAAGGAAGTCATCAGGCGCCTTAGCCGTCTTGCGCGGCTGCACACAGACCCCGCCCGGCCCTCCTGCCGCTGTCGGGACCTCCTCCGGAATTCCCTTGAATGTCACCTTCAAATAGGCGATCACATCCGCCACCCCCTGTTGACCGATCGTGAGCCCCCAGTAGGGCATATTGGGCGATTTCCCGACGGCCACTCCACCGTGGTTGATGACGGTATAGAGGTACTCCATCGGCAGTTTGTCAAACGGCATGTTGGCGTGGATGGCCGGTTTTGGCTCAAGTGCGGACGCGGCGGGGCCGTCGCCTTTCCCGGTGAAGCCGTGGCACTGGGCACAATATTCTTTGTAGAGCACTTTGCCGCGCCCGGCGTCGGCCCGGCTGAACTCAGAACTCGTCCAGGGCTCGTAATACTGAAAGTCCGGTACCCCTTGAACCATCAGATAGCCGATCACGGCGCGAAGCTGTGGCTCCGTCGCGTCCGCCAGAAACTCGCCGCTGTGCGGCACAAAGTCTTGAGGGTTAAGGCCGAACCGGAACAGCCAGTCCTTGTCGTATCGCTGACCGGATTTCTGCAGCGCCGCACTTTGTTGTCCGCCGATCAGTTTGCCGTTCTCTTCGATCGTATGGCAGCCGAGGCACGCATGGGCTTTATAGGCCACTCCCCCGAACGCCACATCGAACTTGGTGACCTTTGACAGATCGAAGGCCCCGACTGTGACGCGTGGATCTTTGTGATGTTCAGCGAAATAATCGGCAATCGCGTTGGCGTCTCCCTCACTCACCATCGGGTGTTTCGCCGGGACATCCGTCAGATCCCATCGATAACCTTTGACATAGAGCGGCGCCTCTTTCCCGGTCAGCCAGCGAATG
>CXWJ01001215.1_pt1 | contig 26150 bp, 12 predicted proteins | sample 590841 | NCBI WGS metagenome assembly CXWJ01 (sample SAMEA3498367, study PRJEB10139) | wastewater metagenome | biome: wastewater treatment plant; material: activated sludge | place: Austria | collected 2015-01-21 | reverse complement strand
CCTCAAGGGGGGACTTTTTACGCGTCCCCCCTTGAGGGGGGCAGGGGGGGTGAACCGCGCGTCGGACAAAAGCAGCAAGCAAAAACCAAAACGTCCTTCCTGATTTCCTCCCTGCTCCCGATGCTCCTTTTATCCCTTTCCAATTGCCAACCCAACCAACACCGGGAAGGCGAACGTCTGTATAAAAAGAACTGCGCCAACTGTCACATGGACGGCGGGGAAGGGCTGAGCGCATTGATACCGCCTTTGTCGGGAACCGATTATCTGGAAATAAACAGGGAAAAACTCCCCTGCATATTGCGTTACGGACTGAAAGACACGATTGTAGTGAACGGAAAACTGTATGCCGAGGAAATGCCGGGCGTGGCAACACTTTCGGATATCCACATTGCGAACATCCTGAACTACATCAACAACGCCTGGGGCAACCGCCAGGAACCTTACCGGCTGGAAGAAGTGCAACAGTTGCTGGATAAATGCCGCTGAAAAAAGCGCATTTTTAGCCATATCTGGCATCTTCTCTTACAAAAGCCCTGCAGCGATTTGGCATTTTGAGCGCTCTACCTACTTTTGGCACTCATTACTTCTCTTGTCATTCACAAAAGACACCTGCTATCACCTATCTTTGAGCACTTTAAAAGGACGCAGGGTGATTTTTCTGCACATTGTCAAAGACATGAAAGCAATTACTACACACCAATGAAGAAACTCTACTTCTTGTTAATCGTCGCGCTCGGACTGACCGGCGCACTCTCGTCGCAAACGCCGGGCAATGATGACTGCTCCGGCCTGATCGACCTCGGCACAGCGCCAATTTGTACGCCCGCCGTTTACAGCAACGTGGGCGCAACCCCGACGAACATCGGCAACGACAACAACCCGACCTGCTTCAACAGCGGCACCGCTGAGCGCGACGTGTGGTTTATGTTTACCTGCCCGGATACCCTGTTCGATTTTCGCATCACGCTCACCGGTGTCGGCAACTCCATTGAAAATCCGGAATTCGCCGTTTACCGCGGCGACTGTGAATTCGACGGTCTCGCCGAGTTGCTTTGCGCCAAAGCCGAAGTCGGCGAAAACAGCCTCTTCCTCGATGTGACCGGGCTGACGCCGGGCTTGCAATACTTCATCCGTGTGTCGGATTATTCGCAGACTGCCACCCCGAACTCGGGTGAATTCACGCTCTGTGTAGATAAAATCCCGCCGATTGTCACCATCGATCAGGGCAGTTCAACGCTCTGCGCAGGCACGCTGTACGACTCGGGCGGCCCCGACAACGACTACGGCCCCAACGAGGATCACACCTTCGTTATTTGCCCGAACCAGCCCGCGGAGTGCATCACTTTTACACTCCAGTATTTCAACATCGAAGAGGGCAATTTCGGCGATATTTTGGCTTTTTACGACGGCAACAGCGTGAACGGAACGTTGATTACGCAGATCAACAGCGGCAACTTCACCGACCCGGTCGGCGGCGGCGGCGTCTGTTTTCAGGTGCAGGCAGCCAGCGGTTGTCTGACGGTCCAGTTCCAGTCCGACGACGTCACCGAATTTGAAGGCTGGAAAGGCAGTTGGGAATGCAGCAGCCAGCCTTGTCCGCAACAGGAAACAATGAGTGTGGACACCGATGTGACCGCACAGGATATCGACGACGCCATATCCACCCCGCTGACGACTGTGACGATCACGAGTATCAATTGCGCGGAGGGTGCTTACGGCACTTTCAGTTTCCCCACCGACAACAATGGTCTGGGACTCGAAAAAGGTTTGATCCTGACTTCGGGCAATGCCCAATTGAGTATCGGTCCCAACCAGTTTCCCGGGGCAGGCCAGGGCAATGGTTTTGAAGGCGACGAAGACCTTGATTATCTGTCGCAGCAACAAGGCAACGGCTCGCCGTCGTTTGATGCATGCGTGGTGGAACTGGATGTATTTGCGGGAACGGACGAACTGGTGTTCGAATACATATTCGGTTCGGACGAGTATCCGGAATTTGTCAACTCGAGTTTCAACGACATCTTTGCTTTCCTGATTTCCGGCCCCGGCATTGTGGGTGATCCGGGTTTGGGCGGCGCGCAGAATATCGCCGTATTGCCTTTCACTACTACCCCCGTTCAGATCAACAGCGTCAATAACCTGCAGAACTGGCAATACTACCGAAACAACGAGGGAAACCAGACGCTCGCCCAGGTACTCGAATACGACGGTCTCACGTCCGATACGCTGGGGGTGAAAAAAAGCCTCACGTCGAGATCGAAAGTAATACCCTGTAATACGTACCACCTCAAACTCGCCATCTCCGACCGCGGCGACGGCGTACTCGACTCCGGGGTGTTTGTATCCGAGATCAAAGCCGGAACGCCCGAACTGACCGTCGAATTCACCACCGGCATTGACTATATCACAGAAAGCTGTCTCCCCGGGGTACAGGATTTTATCGTGTTCACTATCCCCAAACCACTCGACCAGCCGAGCAGTTATACGGTTACGATCGGGGGTACTGCGACACAGGGCACCGACTATACGCTTGTCATCCCCAACGTCATTACCTTCCTGCCCGGCGAAACGGAATTGTCATTCCCGATTGCGCCGATTTCCGATGTGCTTTCCGAAGGCACCGAAACCATTACCATCCAGTTGTCCAATGACTTCGGTTGCGGCGAAGTGATCTTAAAAACGCTTGTCATCGAGATCAAAGACAAAGCCGAAGTGAACGTACTGGGAGGCGACACCCTGTTCGTGTGCGCCGGTGCGACCCTGCAATTGAACGCCAAAGGCGCCGTTGATTTTTTCTGGGCGCCTCCGGGAGCAGTAAGCAATCCGTTCATCCCCAACCCCACTACGACGCCGGCTCAGGATATCTGGCTGGAAGTGACCGGAACAATCGGTGTTTGTGTGGACGTGGATTCTGCTTTTGTCAAGATCATCGATCCGACAATGGACGTGGAGGCGCTGAATCCGACCAATGTCTGCCAGGGTACGCCCGTCCAACTCCAGGCCAACAACAACGTGAACAATACCGGCCTCGTCTGGACGCCCGCGATCGGATTGAGCGACCCGAACAGCGAAACACCGGTGGCAACACCGCCGTTTACCGTCACTTACACGGCCACCGTCAACATCGCCGGCTGTTCGGCCAGCGACCAGGTGACCATCAATGTGGACACATTGTTTTTCCCGCAACTGAAAAACGACACGACGCTTTGTCAAAACTACCCGGTACAATTGGCTACGGAGTTGAACTCCACCACTCAATATGAATGGACACCTTCGACGGGCCTGAGTGATCCGGGCAGTTCCGGCCCCATTGCGCTGCCGGATGTCACCACGACCTACACCCTCACCGCTACCAGCGCCAACGGGTATTGTTCTCAAACCGGATCGGTTACGATAGGCGTCACTCCTGCAGATGTGGATGTGCAGGGCGATGAATACCGCGAACTGTGTCTCGGCGAGACGGCGGCGCTTACAGCACTGTCGAGCCCGGCCGGTGCGCAGCAGGTACAATGGTCGCCCGCTTTCTACGTCAGTAATACGAGCGGACCGAATACGGTGGCGACACCCGACGAGTCCGTTACCATCATCGCCACATACATCGTCAACGGCTGCACGGTGCGCGACTCGGTGCGCCTGCGGGTAGATTCCCTGCCCGACCAGTCCATCAGACGGGAGGAAGACAAGACGATTTACTGCCCGGGCGATACGGTGTACCTCATTTCGCCAACCTACGAACCCGCCAGTTTTCCGGACATCGACATCGAATGGTTGCCGTTCGGCGGCCAGGAAACGCCGGTCGACCTTTGGAATATGGTCATTACCGCGACCGTGACCCATACATTTCAGCGTGTCGTGACCAACCGCGGCTGCTCGGACACTTCGGAGGTGGAAGTGCCGGTGGGAATACCGCCCACGCTGACGCCGAGCGCCGCGCCCATGCAAATTTGTCCGGGTGAATCCTCCCAGATCACCGTGCTCGTTGACCCGCCCGGTACCACATTGGAATGGCAGGACATGCCCCCTACCCTGTCCTGCGGCGATTGCCCCGATCCGACGGCTTCGCCGACTACCACGACCACTTATACAGTGACCACACCGGACGCGGATTGCCCTTCGGGCGCGAGTATCACTATAGAGGTACTGCCTCCGCCGGCGCTGAACCTGCCGGTCAACCCGGCGATCTGCAACGGCGGGCCGGGTATCCTGCTCAATACCATCGTGGAGCCTGGTGTCACTTATACCTGGTCGCCCGCTACCGGACTGAACGATCCTAACAGCGCCACACCTATTGCAACGCCTTTGGTCACAACGGTTTATACGGTATTGGCCGAAGGCCCTGCGGTCTGCGGCATAGAAGCGTCCGTGACCGTGACGGTCGGCGTCACGCCCACCCTGACGGCAAGCGTCGTCCCGGCGGTAGTTTGTGCCGGCGAACCTGCACAGATCAACGTCGCGGTGAGCCCGGGTACCACGCTGCTCGAATGGGTCGGTATGCCGTCCTCGCTTTCCTGCACCAATTGCCCCAACCCGGTCGCCACACCCCTTACCAGCACGACCTATACTGTGAGTACGCCGGCAGCCGACTGCCCCGTCACTGCGACCGTCACCGTCGACGTATTGCCTGTGCCGGCCCTGAATCTGACGCCCGATACCTTGATTTGTAAAGATGGGGCGGGCGTTCAACTCAACACAATCGTCGAACCGGGCGTCACGTATACCTGGACACCTGCTGCCGGACTGGATGATCCGTTCAGCGCCACTCCGATAGCGACGCCTGCGGCCACAACGGTTTATACGGTACTTGCCGAAGGGCAGATTTGCAAAACGCAAAGATCCGTGACCGTATCGGTCGCATCGGCCACCATCGACGCCGGGCCCGACCGGACGATTTGTTTTGCTGCCGGCACGACCCTGAACGCTACGGTTACCGGCACGCCCGGCACAATCACCTGGCAACCCGGCAACCACCCCGGCACGACCTACAACGTTAACCCCACCGGTTCCACCACATACACAGCTGAATTGGTCTATGGCAACGGTTGTTTCGACAGCGACGAAGTGGAAGTAGAAGTCATTCCCAATACCGTGCTGAGCGAATTTACTGCCGATCCTGATCCCTCGGATTCGATTTGTATTGGTTTACCTGTCACACTGAAAGTGAAGGTGCTGCCTGAAGATGCCGTCCTGGTATGGACGCAGGACGGCGCTGAACTGGCGGGCATCACCGGCGATTCGGTCACGTTTGTTCCGCAGGTGGATGACGGCGCCGCTGAGTTTCACGTCATCGCAACGAATGCAGGCGGCTGCATAGACCGGGACTCGGTTACCTACAATTTCAGACGCTGCGTGGCCGTACCCAATGCATTCACACCCGGCAATGACGATATCAACGATACTTTCGGCCCGCTGCTGTTTGGCAGTAATACTGTGGTGCAGACGTTCCAGGTGTACAACCGTTGGGGCACCAGAGTATTCGAAGCGACGCCCGATAAACCGCGCTGGGACGGCAAACAGGACGGTAAAGATGCGCCGAGCGATGTCTATGCCTACTACATAGTACTGCGCTATGCCGACGGCCAGGAGGAGACGCTGAAAGGGGATGTGGCTTTGCTGCGGTAACTACCTGCCCGGGGTTTTGTCAAAAGTCCTTGCAGACCATCCGCAAGGACTTTTGGCACAACTCCGGGTACATATCAGAGACCGGTATTCAATTTGTAAAATAACCGAACGCCAATGCATTGATTTAGAGGACTTTTGCTTCGCCAAATGAATTTTTAAAATGTAGTCTGCTTGCCAAATAACAATTCAGTTACTTTTGCCCGCTCATTCTTCATACTTTCGGGCGCGAAAATACCCCTGACGGTATCTTAGCGGAACGTTTCTTTCCAATCCACAAACACTTCAAGTATTGCATCCCGATTTCCCGGTGCGCCGCCGCAACGGCTTGCGCTATTTCTACGTAGTTCATCCAAACGCATAAAACTGACTGCTTTTCCATGAAAATTATCTGCCAAATCCTGCTTAGTGTCTTTTCAATCCTGAATATCCCGTTATTCGCACAATGCCCGCCCCCGGGTTTCCCCGACCCCGGCAACAATTGCCCGCAGGCCCCGGTTTTGTGCGAAAACCTCGACGGATATTGCGCCACCATCAACAACAACAACAACACGCAGCCTTTCCCGGGTTGCAGCGGACAATACGTATTGAACAACGATGAGTGGTTCGCTTTTTTTGCGGGTACGACATCGATTACCATACAGGTGACACCGAGCAACTGTAGTCAAAACGGGAACAGCGAAGGACTACAGGGCGGCATTTACGGCTCTTGTGTCAGCCAGGTGATGGATGTACAGTGCCAATGCACGGAAGACCCTTTTATCCTGACTTCCAACAATTTTGTGGTGGGCCAGATATATTGGTTCGTGCTCGACGGCTGCGCCGGCAACGTATGCGATTATTCCATCGACGTGATTGCCGGTTCCACTGTTGGCGTGCCGCCGGCCAACCCCGGCCCCGTTACCGGTCTGACCTCGGTCTGTCAAAACTCAACGACGGGTTATTCGCTGCCGGCCGTGACCGGAGCCACCATTTACAACTGGACGCTTACGCCCAACATCGGCACCATCAGCGGCACAGGCAACAGCGTGAATGTTACCTGGGGGAATACCACTACTTCGGCGGAACTTTGCGTAACGACAGCCAACGGTTGTTACAGCAACCCCACACCTTCCTGTATTACGGTCGATGTGATACCCACCCCGACGGCGGCTATTTCAGGCAACGGCATTCTTTGTCAGGGCTCCGGCACCCCGGTCGATCTGACCGTGACATTTACGGGTGAAGGCCCCTGGACGTTCGTACCCGTCCGCAACGGCGTTCCGCAGCCGCCCATTACAACGAGTTCGAACCCTTATACTTATCAGGTCACTCAACCCGGCACATATACTTTGCAAGGCGTTACCGTGCCCGGCGGCAACAGCACCTGTCCCGGCACGGTTTCCGGTTCGGCCTCCGTCACACAGGTCACGATCACAACCTCGGCTACCGTCATCAATGCCGTGTGCGGTCAAAGCAACGGCGGCATCAACCTGTCCGTAAGCGGCGGTAACACGCCTTATACATTTGTCTGGTCGAACGGCCCCACCACCGAAGATTTGGTCGACATCCCCACCGGAACGTACACGGTGACCGTCACCGACGCCAATGGTTGCACCAAACTGCACACGGTCGCGGTCGGCGATAACACGATCAATCTCAACATTACTGCCACAACGACCGCCAACACAACCTGCAACGGCGGCAACGGCGCCATCGATGTAAGCATTAACCCGCCGCCGGGTACGTACACCTACAACTGGTCGAACGGGCAGACGACGCAGGATATCAGCAATCTCACGCCCGGCTCATACACCATCACCGTAACCGCCGGCGTCACCTGTACCAACACCGCCACATTTACCGTAGCCGACAACCCCAATCTACCCAATGTGACCGGCACCACCGTGTCGACAACCTGCGAGTTGAGCAATGGCAGTATCAATATCACGGTCAGCGGCGGCGTTGCTCCCTACACCTACGAGTGGTCGAACGGCCCGACTACGGAAGACCAGAGCAGCATTCCGGCAGGTACTTATACCGTCACGGTTACCGGCGCCAACGGCTGTACCCGGGTGGCCAATTTCACGGTCGGCAACAACAATCCGCCCATCACCCTCACCGGCACCGTGATCGCCAATACCACCTGCAACGGCGGCAACGGCTCGATCAACCTCAACGCCACACCGGCCAATCCGAATTATACCTACACCTGGTCGAGCGGACAGACAACAGAGGATATCAATAGCCTTACCCCCGGCACGTACAGCGTAACAGTGAACGGCGGAGGCGCCTGTACCCAAACCGCAGCCTTCACCGTGCCCGACAACCCGAACAACCCGAACATTACTTCGACGGTGATTCAATCCACCTGCGAACTGAGCAACGGGAGCATCAATGTGACCGCCTCCGGCGGCGTACCGCCCTACACTTTCGTCTGGTCGAACGGCGCGACCACGGAAGACCAGAGCAACCTCCCGGCAGGCAGTTATTCCGTCACCGTCACCGGCGCCAACGGCTGTACCAATACGGCCAACATCAATGTCGGGAACAACAACCCGCCCATCAACATCAACGGCACCGTGATCGCCAATACCACCTGCAACGGCGGCAACGGCGCCATCAACCTCAACGTCACACCGGCCAACCCGAATTATACCTATAGCTGGTCCAACGGACCCACTACGCCCAACCAGAGCAACCTGCCGCCAGGTTCGTACACCGTCACCGTCAATGCCGGCGGCGCCTGCACCCAAACCGCTACGTTCACCGTGCCCGACAACCCGAACCTCCCGAACCCGAATGCCATTGTAACCAACAGCACCTGTGATCAAAGCAACGGCAGCATCAACCTCTCCGTTTCCGGCGGTGTGCCGCCGTACACGTACCTCTGGTCGAACGGGGCAACCGTTCAAGACATCAATAACCTCCCGGCAGACAGTTATTCCGTCACCGTCACCGGCGCCAACGGATGTTCCAACTCACTCGCTGTCACGGTACCCAACACCAATCCGGTTATCAATATCAACGCCAACATCATCGCCAATACCCTTTGCAACGGCAGCGGCAACGGCAGTATCTCGCTCATCGTCACCCCGCCCGGCACGTACACCTATTTGTGGTCGACCGGCGCCACTACAACCAGCCTGAGCAACCTCGTGCAAGGCACATACTCGGTGACCGTGACCGGCAGCGGCTCCTGCACCCAGGAAGCCAGTTTTACCATTCCGGACAATCCGAACGGGCCAATGATTACAGGCATCGAAACCGGATCGACCTGCGACCTGGCCAACGGCAATATCAACATCAGCGTGACCGGCGCCACGGCGCCTTATACCTACATCTGGTCGAGCGGACAAACGACGCAGGACATCAGCAATATGCCCGCGGGCAGTTACACTGTCACCGTGTCCGGCGCCAACGGATGCACCAACATCGCCGACTTCAGCATCGACAACACCAACCCGCCTATTACCGTCACCGCCACCACCATTACCAATACCTTCTGCGTGGGCGGCAACGGCAGCATCAATGTAAGCGTGGCCCCGCCCAACTTCCCGTACACTTACCTGTGGTCGAGCGGCCAGACGACTCAGGATATCGGCAGTTTGCCGGGCGGCACTTACACTGTTACCGTGAGCGGCGCAGGCTCCTGTTCGGAAGTTGCTTCGTTCGACGTGGACGAGGACCCGAATCTGCCGAATCTCATCCTCGATTACATACCTTCTACCTGCGGTTTGAGCAATGGCGATATCGACCTTGCGGTCACAGGCAGCGTGCCTCCGTACACTTACCTGTGGTCGAGCGGACAGACGACCCAGGACCTGAACAACGTGCCGCCGGACCTGTATTTTGTAACCGTCACAGGTTCCAACGGTTGCACCGGTGTGGACGGCGGAGACCTGCCCGACGATGTTGTGCTTGTTACAATAAACGGCGTGGTTTTGCCGGACAATTCCTGCACCGCCAACAACGGTAAAATTACCCTGACCCTCAGCCCGCCCCCGCCGGGTGTGACGGTTTTGTGGTCGAACAATACCACGGCGACCGTGCTCAGCAACGTCGCTGCCGGAACGTATTCCGTTACGGTCAGCGCGGGCGGCACCTGCACCAATACCGCCACCTTCGTCGTGCCGGATGAATCGCAGGCGCCGAACGTGAGCAACGCCGTTACGCCCGCCACCTGCGGCGTTTCCAACGGCGCGATCGACCTCAGCGTGACCGGCGGATTGCCGCCGATCACCTACGTCTGGTCGAACGCTGCCACCACCCAGGACCTGAACAACCTGCCGCCCGGCAACTACACCGTCACGGTGAACACGGCAGGCGGTTGTTCGGCCGTCAGTTCCATCACGGTGCCGAGCAACGACGTGGCAATCAGCGTTTCGGGAACAGTAGTCGAAAACACATCGTGCGTCGCCCCCAACGGCGCTGTAACGCTTTCCGTGACCCCCGCCGGCACGTACACATACGCCTGGTCGAACAGCACCACAACGCCCAATATCGGCAACCTCGCGCCGGGCAGTTACACGGTGACCGTCACTACCGGCGTCACCTGCTCTGCGGTGGCCGCTTTCATTGTGACCGACAACGCCACAGCGCCCAACCTCGCCGCCACTACTTTACCCGCTATTTGCGGCCTGAGCAACGGCGCAGCGGACGCCAACCCCAGCGGCGGCGTGTCGCCCTACACATTCGTGTGGTCGAACACCGGCACGACCGAAGAAATTATCAACCTCGCGCCGGGCGCTTATTCCGTCACCGTCACCGGCGCCAACGGCTGTTCGTCCAACGCTTCGGTAAACGTGTCCAACAACAATATTGCCCTGAATATCAGCGGTGTAGTAGCGGACAACACTTCCTGCACGACAGGCAACGGCGGTATCGACATCAGCCTTTCTCCCGCCGGCGCATACACCTATGCCTGGTCGAACACCGGCACTTCGGAAGACGTATCCGGTCTTGCCGGCGGCGCTTATACCGTGACCGTGAGTGCCGGCGGCAGTTGCTCCTCAACGGCCACCTTCAACGTGCCGAACAACACCCAGGACCCTGCCATCGCTCCCGCTGTCACCGCCGCAATTTGCGGCAACAGCAACGGCGCCATAGACCTCACGGTTAGCGGCGCTACCACGCCCTATACCTTTATCTGGTCGAATACCGCCACCTCCGAAGACCTCAGCGGTATTTTCTCCGGCAACTATTCCGTGACCGTGACGGCTGCCAACGGCTGTACTTCCGATACCACCCTGAACGTGGCGAACAACAGTTCCACATTCAGTCTTTCCGGTTCGGCCACGGCCCTGACCAATTGTGCCACACCCAACGGCACGGTCGACCTGGTAATCACTCCGCCGGGTAATTTTACCATCCTGTGGTCGAACACCGCCACCACAGAAGATCTCAGCGGCCTCGCGCCCGGCACCTACACCGTGTCGGTGACCGATCCCTCCGGCACCGGTTGTACCGCCACGGCTTCATTCATCGTGGACGACAATACGACCTTCCCAATCGCTTCGCAAACGGTTTCTTCAGAAATTTGCGGCCTGCAAAACGGCAGCATCGATCTGTCGGTCAACGGCGGCAATTCGCCCTATACCTTCACCTGGTCGAATAATACGAACAACGAAGACCTGAACGGCGTCGCAGCAGGCGCTTATACCGTCACCGTCACCGACCTGAACGCCTGCACCACAACAGCGACGGCAACCGTACCGGACAACAGCATCAGTTTCTCCTTAGCCGGAACGCCTTCGCCCAACACCATCTGCGGCGCAAGCAACGGCAGCGTCGACCTGAATGTAACGCCTGCCGGAACGTACACCTACCTTTGGTCTAACAACGCAATTACGGAGGATTTGAGCGTCCTCCCGGGCGGCAACTATGCGGTCACCGTGAGCGCAGGCGGCACCTGCACCGCCGAAGCTTCGTTCACCGTCGGCGACAACACCTTGTCGCCCGCCATTGCCGGCGAAGTAGCGCCCGCTTTTTGTGCAAAAAGCAACGGCGGTATCGACCTCAACGTCAGCGGCGGACAATCGCCTTATACGTTTGTTTGGTCCAACACTTCGATTATTGAGGATTTGAACAACATCCCTGCGGGGGACTACACGGTCACTGTCACCGGCGCCAATGCCTGCTCGTCGGTGGATGTATTCACCGTACCCGACAACGTGATCTCGCCGGGCGTTACGGGCGTGGTGACGCCCAACACTTCCTGTGCGGCGGGCAACGGCGCTGTAGCGCTCGACGTAACGCCGCCCGACACGTACACCTTTACCTGGTCGAACACCGCATCCACGCAAAATCTGGCCGGCCTCGCGCCGGGCGACTATACGGTTACCGTCAGCAGCGGCGGCGACTGCACCGCCATCGCTTCGTTCGCGGTGGCCGACAACACCGACGCGGTATTGCTGAGCGGTACGCCGACCGATATTCTTTGTTTCGGCGATTTAACCGGCGCGGTCGACGTGACGGTCACCGGCGGCGTGGCGCCCTACCAGTTCAACTGGTCGCCCGCAGTGCCCGGCAACCCGGAAGACCCGGCGAATCTCGGCGCCGGCAACTACGCCCTGACCGTGACCGACGCCGCAGGTTGTAAATCGACGGCGACTTATGCCGTAAGCCAACCGGTTGCATCCCTGCAACTCATCTGCGCCGCCACCAATACCGTCTCCTCACCCGGTCAGACCGACGGTTCGGGTCAGGTAGACGTAAGCGGCGGCACCGCTCCGTACAGCATCGACTGGTCGCCCGGCGGCACGCCGACCAACGCGCCGCCCGGTATTTTCAACATCGGCAACCTTGGCACCGGCAGTTACGCCGTGACCGTGACGGACGCCAACGGCTGTTCAACGCTCTGCGATTTCAACGTCAGTCTCATCAACTGCAACACTGCGGTCGGGACGATGTCGAACACGCCGCTGTCGCTTTGCGGCCCCGGCTGCCTCACGGCATTTTACAGCCCTGCCGGTCAGTTTCTGGACCCGAACGACGTGCTCCAGTTTGTGCTGCACGAAGGCAGCGGCAACCAGATCGTCAACGAGATCGCGCGCAACACGCAGGCTAAATTCTGTTTCGACCCGGCGTCGATGAATTACGGTACCACCTACTACGTATCTGCCGTAGCGGGCAACAACGACGGCACGGGCAACGTAAACCTGAACGACTTCTGTTCGGTGGTCTCCTTTGGCACGCCCATTTCTTTCCTGGAAAAACCGGAAGTCGCCATCGCGCCGCCCGAAACGCTCTCCTGCGCCTTGCCGCAAATACCGCTCACGGGCAGCGTCAACCTCGTCGGCTCGTCGTTCCAGTGGTCGACCAGCGGCGGCTCCATCATCGGCAACCCCGCACAGGCCGTCATCGACGTGGACGCTGCCGGCCTTTACACGCTGATTGTCAAGAACAACGGATGCGCCGACACCACATCCGTCACCGTGAAGGACATCACGAACCAACCGAAAGCAGCCATCCTCGCCAGTCCCGGCGACCTGCTCGATTGCACCATCGACGAGATCATCCTGTCGGGCACGATCGAAGGCACCACCGCGCCCAATACGGTCTGGATCCTCAACGGCGCTTATTACTCCGGCGGTAATCCCGTACCCATCGGCGCGCCGGGCACCTACGAATTCATCGTGCTGGATACGCTCACGGCCTGCTCCGATACCGCCACCATCACCATCGATGAAAACCTGGCTTACCCGCCCTTGTTCCTCAACCCGCCGGGTGTGCTGACCTGCACCAACAAAACAGTGACGCTCAGCGGCGGCTCGCCGTTCCCGGGTATCAACTTCGTGTGGGCGACCGTCGCCGGCGCCGACACCATGGTCGTCGGCAGCGGCGCGACCTTCACCGTCACCGCACCCGGCACCTATTTCCTGATCGGTACCGACCCGGCGAACAGTTGCACCAACCTGATCTCCACGACCGTCGATGCCAACGTGGTGACGCCCACTGCCGAAGCGGGTCCGGCGTTCAGCATCGCCTGTTACGGCGAGACGGGCCAACTCGACGGCAGCGGCTCTTCCGGCGCCGTGAACCTCGTGTTCCAATGGACCAGCAGCGACGGCAGTTTTGTCACCGGTACCAACACGCCCACACCGACCATCGACGAACCCGGCACCTACCTGCTGCTCGTCACCATCCCGGCCAACGGCTGCACCGACACCGACGAGGTGGTGATCGCGCCCAAAGCGCCCATCGCCGAACTGAACGTGAAACAACCGGCCTGTTACGGTGAGAAAGGCGCCATCATCGTGGAAAGCGTCAATGGCGGCAAACCGCCCATCCGCTACTCCCTCGACAACGGCGCGACCTTCACGACGGGCAATGTGTTCCACAACCTCGTCCCCGGGCCGTACACCGTGCTGGCCATCGACGCGGAAGGCTGCAGCGCCACGGTGAGCGCCACCATCGTGGAAGGCGAATTGCTGGAGATCACGATCGAGCCGAAAGTGACGATCAAACTCGGCGACAGTTACCAGATCAACACATTAGTCAGTGTGCCGCTCAGCGCGCTCTCGGACATCACCTGGACGCCGGGCACGAGCCTGAGTTGCGATACCTGTCTCAATCCCGTCGCCACACCCTTCAACTCCACGCAGTACAACCTGGAAATCAAGAGCCTCGCCGGCTGCGAAGACCGCGCCCAACTGCTCCTGCTGGTGGATAAAAGGGTGGACATCTACATCCCCAACATCTTCTCCCCCGACGCCGACGGCGACAACGACGTATTTATGATCTTCGCCGAGGCCGGCAGGGTGAAAAACATCAAATCCTTCCAGATCTTCTCGCGCTGGGGCGAACTCGTCAGCGAGCACTACGACTTCCAGCCCAACGACCCCGCCTACGGCTGGGACGGCAGGCACCGCGGCGAGGAACTCAACCCGGCGGTGTTCGTTTATTACGCGCTCATCGAGTTCATCGACGGCAGCGAGGTGTTGTATGAGGGAGATGTGACGTTGAAGCGATGAGTTATGAACAATGAGTGATGAACGATGAGTGATATTGAATGCCGAAAGGCGAATACATGAAATACGATTGACGATGTTTTCCGAGCGTACCCACCAAACCCGGGAGCAACGCGTTACATCGTCAATCGTATTTCATGTATTCGCCTTTCGGCATTCATACAAGGGCGGCTATTGCCAGGTCGAAGGCGACCGGCAGGCGTTTTTTGTCACCCGGCTTGCACTTTTCAAAATATTCTCCAGCAAACGATTGTTTACCCAAAAAAGGTAGTTATACTTGCAGCATATTTATTTATTTATGGGGTTTGGATATTTATTATTGGTTGCAGTCGATTTTATCAATTGTACGTAATCCTCCCTGCGAATACTAAACGAAAACCCAATTTTCCCCGACCGAATGCATCGACTCCGGACCCTATCCGTTTCTTTCGATACCCACATCTCGCCGTGGGAGTTGCCGCGCTTCCGCGGCGCCGTCGCCCGCAAGGTGGGCCTCGAACACGAGTGGTACCACAACCACAACAACGAGACGGGCGGCTTCCACCAGCGTTATCCCCTGATCCAGTACAAGTTGGACTCCCACAACGGGCAGATCCGCCCCATGCTGCTCTGCCTCGACCAGGGCATCGAGGAGGCGCACCATTTTTTCAGTCAGCCGGACTGGGGGCTGCGCATCGGGGATAAGGAACACGAGATGCGCATCGCGCAACTGAACGTGAACCAGCACAACCTGAACGTGTGGGAACACGCCTTGCACTACCGCATCCACAAGTGGAAAGCTTTCAACCCGGAAAATTACGAGCACTACAACAGCCTCAAAGGCATCGCCGAACAATTCACTTTCCTCGAACGCCTGCTGGCCACCCATATCATCGCCTTCGCCGGCGGCGTGGGCTGGAACGCCGCGCCGCGCTTCGAGTTGCGCATCACCGATCACCTGAAAAAAGAATGGGTGGATCACAAAGGCATTAAAATGCTGGCGTTTACGCTGGAGTTCGAAGCGAATGTGTCGCTGCCGGATTTTATTGGGTTGGGCAAAGGCGCGGCGTTGGGGTTTGGGGTGGTGCGGAAGCAAAAACATTGGACATTGGACATTGAACATTGAACATTGAACATTGAACATTGAACATTGGACATTGGACATTGGACATTGGACATTGGACATTGGACATTTATATAATTTTCAATTAAAAATTTATAATTTTAAAATTTAAAAAAATGTACAATGTTCAATGACCAATTTTCAATGTACAATTAACGAAACGTGAAACCATGAAAAACGAAGAACGCAAATACGACCTCGAAGACCGACTTGTTGCTTTTGCGGGCAAGGTCATCGACGTGGTGGAAAAACTGCCGAAGCATCTGGCAGCCAAACATCTGGGTGGGCAATTGGTGCGCTCAGGCACGTCGCCGGCACTGAATTATGCCGAAGCGGTGGGCGCGGAAAGCAAGGCGGATTTTGTGCATAAAATGGGTGTGGTACTCAAAGAACTGCGCGAAACACGGGTGTGCCTGCGAATTATTCACCAGCAAAAGTACCTCGATGCGCTACTGCTGGATGCCGCGCTCGACGAATGCGCACAATTGGTGTTTATCGTGTCGAAAAGTGTGAAGACGGCGAAGGAAAATATGGAGAAGTGAGTGATTATTTGGGCATTGGACATTGGACATTTGTATAATTGTAAATTTGAAAAAATGACCAATGTTCAATTTACAAAGTTTTAGTTTGTGGTTTTGTAGGATGATGTGGGAATCGGGAAAGGATACACAATACGCAATGAGAGAAAAGGCTCAAGGCAATAACACGACAATAAGAATTCAATTTAATTTCGGAATAATGAAAACCATTTCATTTGAAATTCTACAAAATCCGACGCGACTTGTCACCGAATTTTCGCACTTTCTGCAAGGCGATATTTCAGGGATACAAGACTTTATTTTTAATACTAAATCAGAGGGCGCTGCCAAAACCCTTAAAGCCCGCTCGTATTTCGTACAGGCTTTGAGCGAGCTATGTCTTCACCTGATTGAGGAAGAAATTGAAGAAGCCAATTGTCGCCTTTTCTACAACGGAGGAGGTAATTTCTATGTCTTTTGCCGCAGCCTGACCGATTTGAAAATGAAACACCTTCGGGAAGAGATGCAACGAAGCCTTGCAGAACATGAAATTTATGTTAACCTTAGTTGGTGCGAAGTCAATATCAATTTTTCCAAGACATGGAGCGACATCCGCCAGCAGATGGGACAGGATAAAATGCGCAAATTCTCGGAATACCCTGATGGCTTACGGATGCCTGAACGTTACCGTGGAGAGACAGTGTCAGGTAGAAATATTTGGAAAGAATTTACTACTAATTTTGTAAAGAAATACAGTGATTGTGGGTTTGAGATAAGTTCACCTGGTGGTTTGGAGACAGTTCAAAAAGATGGCATGACGGCATTTACCCGTATTCTTGTATTGAATAAAAACGCAGCGCAGTACCAAAACTCTATTGTTAATAAACTGCCGCAATGGACACCTGACCAATTGAAGGATGACAGACTCAATTCCTTAGTTGAAGAACTTAACGCTCGCAATGCTCGTGAAGGTGATTCAGACATTGATGTTGGCGATATCATTGATTTTGAGGCTCTTGGCAAATTTGCTGATTTGCGTACGGGAACCGACAAAATTGCTACTCTGAAGATAGACGTGGATAATTTGGGCAAATTATTCGCCAATGCTGAAAGCTGGGTGCAAGCACGCGCATTGTCGAATGCCTTTGATCAATTCTTTGATGTTGAGATGCTGAAGTTTTGGAAACGCGAGTTTACTTGGTACAATAAAGACGGAGTTGAGCAAAGATCACCGTACAAGGGCAATTTGTATGTAGTTTTTTCGGGTGGCGACGACTGCATGGTAATTGGCGCTTGGGATGCTGTTTTTCAATTTGCTCATTTGGTGTGCGACAAATTTGATGTGTTTATGACCGAGCAAAAGTTAGGGATAAAAAACCCGACTCTTTCTGCTGGCCTTGCCATGTTCGACAGCAAATACCCCATTGTTCGTATGGCAGCGCTGACCGGAGATGCCATTGATAAAGCCAAACAGTACGTGCTGCCTGAAGAAAGAGCCAAAAATGATAATGAAAAAGATGCCGAGCCTAAGAAAAATTGCATCACGGTGTTTGACCGTGTACTTAGTTGGGATGATTTCAAAAGGGCCAAAAACTTTGCCCGCGACTTTGAATCGCTCATTAAAAAAGAGGGGAAAGAAGACAAACAGCCTCGTGGCTTGCTACACCGGTTCCAAAGAAGTCATATCGGCTTTGAACGTTTGCAGCAAAAAGCACTCAATGACCACACCATCCACATTCCTGAGGTTTGGCGTATGTTCTACTACATCCGAAAATCGAAAAACTTGGAAGGCTTGGAAAAAATCATGCATAACTATCAAGATGCCTTGTTGCAAGCAGTAGTCAGCAAACACCCTGTGGACGCTGCCAATTTGTTCCCGATAGCAGCTCGCTGGGCCGAATTTCTAACGCGATAATTGAATCACATTTCACAAATCATACCATCATGGCATACGATAAAAATTCTACATCAAAATCGCCAGGCCGGTTTCAACCGGGGCCATCAGACGCCAAGGCGTGGTTGGACAAAAACATCCCTGTCATCCTGAATATCCGGCAATCGGATCAGGTGTCCGCGCTATTGGAAAACATCAAAACCTATATGTACGAGACACGCGGGAAAATCACTACCTCACAACTGCGCAACATTTTTTCCAAAGTGAAAATGCCGGGTATGACCCACATCAAACTGCAATTGGTACGCCCACATTTGGCCTATATCGCCGCCCGGCAAGGAAATCTTACCGCTCGGGAGGTGGTCGAGTTTTTGGAAAAAGTAGTGTCGGAAGTCAAAAACGACACACAAGTGGAAGACTTCGTCACTTTTTTTGAAGCGGTTGTCGCATATCACAAATTTTACAACACAGAAAAAAACTGAACAGCCATGCAACTTACTGGAAAAGTCATTATCACCGGCCAAATCCATACTATGACTGGCCTGCACATCGGAGGCTCCAAGGCATCGCTCGACATCGGCGGCCTTGACCTCAACGTCATCAAAACGCCGGGCGAAGTGCCTTACATCCCCGGCTCCTCTCTGAAAGGCAAACTCCGTTCACTATTAGCCCGAGTGGCGGGTACGGTGGCCGTTGCGGATAGAGATGCCAATGGTGGACCTTCTGATGAAAGCGCCCCAAATGCTGAGCATATTCGCGAGATTTTTGGTCTGCCCGGCGACGAGACAGTTGGCACGAAGGCAAATAAAAAAGGAATTGTCACTCGTTTGGTCGTCCGCGACGCCGACCTGCATGTGGAAGAATTCAAGAAAAATTTCCGCGATGGCTCCATGGAATTTCCTTTTTCCGACATCAAGTGGGAAAACACCATCAACCGAAGGACCGGCACTGCCGAGCATCCGCGCCAGCTAGAACGAGTGCCTGCCGGTGTGCGGTTCGATTTTGAAATGGTGTACGATGTGTATGGTGACAACAAAAAAGATGGCCATCTCGGCCATATACTTGCCGCCATGCGGATGTTGGAAGCCGACTATATTGGCGGACAAGGGTCGCGCGGCTATGGAAAAATAAAATTTAAGAAAGTGAAATTTGTTGAAAAGAGTGTAGACGACTTTGCTAAAGAAGGAGCCACCGGTTCCGAACTCACCAAATTCCAAATCTAAATCTCATGCTGCAAGCCTATCTGCTCCGCTGTAAGCCCCGGGCGCGTTTTCATTTCGGGAAAGTGGCGCCTGACAACAACACTTCGTTGAACGCAACTTCTGAATGGTTGCACTCCGACACGCTTTTTTCAGCGCTCGTCAATACGCTGGCAGACTTGTATCCACCGACAAAAGTGGATGACCTAGTCCAGCATTTCCGGGATGGCGACATTAGATTGTCGTCGGCTTTTTACTGTCTGCTGGAAAAAGAAAAGCCAATTTTTTTCCTGCCAAAGCCTTCGCATTACCGGTCTGCATCCAAGACACTAAACCGTGTGAAGTTCATTTCCAAAGCCGTTTGGGAAACAGGAGCGAAACCGGAAGATTGGGTTGATCCAGTCAAATATGTGTTTTTACAAAATGGCGATGTGGTTGCTGCCCGGGATGAGATAGCGGAAAAATCCCCGATGAAGGCGCGAAAAATAAATCTCTACAAAGAAGCCGATGCACCTCGCGTAAAAGTCCACGCCGTGGACCAACAGGATGCTTTTTTCTATCTGACTTATATAGCCATTGCCGATAATTCTGAACTATCATCAGATTATAGCGCACATTTTTATTTCCTTATTGAAACTTCTAACGACTTTGAAAAATCAGAGGATTATCAAAAAATCCTTCGCGCGCTACACTTGTTGCCCGTACAAGGCATCGGTGGAGAACGTGCTGCGGGTTGTGGGCAGTTTAAAGGGTTGGAGAAAATAGACTTCGTGCCACCTCAAAATCAAGGAGGTTTCTGTACCCTTTCCCTGGCACTACCAAAAGAAGGAGAACTTGCCCAATTTGAAGATTACCAAGTTCTGACCCGTGGCGGGCGCAACTTCGGTAGCGAAACAACTCAGAAATACCTCAATTTCGTCCGAATGCTGGCCGAAGGAGCTTTCTCCAAAACCAGAATCACTGGCGACATTGCCAACATCAGCGGACCCGCCGCCAATGAAGTTTATCTGCGTTATGGCATGCCAATCCAATTACCCGTAAATGCCTGATCATCATCCTTTCACCGTCGAAATTCACCAAAATGAACGACCGGCTTATTACCTATAAAATCAATTTGCATACGCTTACACCCGTAGCAATAGGTAGTGACAAAGGCGATGTGCTGTCGCCTTACATGGACTATGTGTTCAGTGACGATGGGCGCAGCCTACATTATCTCGACTTGCCCAAAATCGAGCAGGCCGTCATGGACAATGGGCTATTAGATGAATATATTCGACAAATCCGCACCCTCGACAACAACCGCTCGGATTTCACCCTCAAACCCTTCCTCACGGCTCGCTTCGGTCGTGACCTAAGCCCGTTTGTGACTGCTACTGTACGTCAATATGGCCTGAGAAGCACCGACAAAATCAACATCAATCCGGCGGTCAAAAATGCCGGGCAACCCTACCTCCCGGGTAGCAGCCTGAAAGGTGCACTGCGCACTGCAATGCTATATGACTGGTTGGTAAACACCCAATTAGGCGAAAGTGTGTTGAATCGCAACGTGCAAAAAATCAAGGAGTTGGACTATATCAATCAACAACTTTTTGACCTGCGACTCAATCGTGATCGTAGCAATTGGAGCAAATTGAAAGACATAGAAAAGGAAAGCCGAATCGTAACAGCCCAAATATTCAACGAAGATGACCTCTTCGGCCCGCTTCAAAAAAAGAATGATAAAAACTACCCCGGTTCTGATGCACGTCACATCCGGGTATCGGATTCGCCGCCGCTCTCGCCGGATGCGGTAGCGGTATATAATCTGCAGCGCATTCGCATCACGCCCCCGCCCACGCTTCAACGGCGCGGCGCGGCTATTCCACAAGTATTGGAAGCAATCACACCGGGACAGGTGCTGCCTGTTGAAATAAGCGTACTCCCCGATTTTCACAACAGCCGGGTGCTGGACTACTGGAAAAGCGGCAAACCTGAAGACATATTCAAATTGCTGGGCAGTTTCGGGAAAGCCTGTATTGATAATGAAATTTACGAACTCCGCGATGCGCTCGACAGCAGCGAAACCACGCTGCCGTTTGAGGCGGAAATGCAAAAACTGATCGAGTTGTATGAAGGCATGGCCGCTCGAGCCGAAGCAGGCGCTATTTTCCTTCGCCTCGGATTCGGCAAAACCGTGAACGACAACAGCTTGCTGCTCACTTTGCTCTACGGTTTGCAGGATGAGGCCGCTGCTTGGAGACAATACCGCAAAGCGTTTTTCAAAGTCCGCCGGGATAATGCTTTTTTCCCGGTGACGCGGACGTTGACACCGGATGGAATGCCGATGGGGTGGGTAAAAGTAAAATTTGGGGGCTGAGTAAAAACTAACGGAGTATGTACATTCAATTTGATACCTTCATTAAAAGGTTGAACCACCTAATAGGGAAGAATAAAGAATTGATTTGCTATGACTTAATAGGAGAGTCGATTAAAGAAAACTCTATCAGGCATGATGAATTTATAATGCTACAAAGAGAATATTATAGAAAGATAGACTCATACACCCGAAGTTGTGCAAGCATTTCACAACAAGAAGATCTAGAAATTTTAGAAGATAAATTTCACGATACTATTGACACAAACATTCGTGCCTTATTAAACCTTATAAAAAGGTTTATTGAGGACGATTTTACTTTTCAAAATTTTTCTATCATGCCTAAAGTTTTTTTGAGTCACAAGTCGCAAGAAAAATCATACGTCTTAAAAATAAAATCAAGACTAGATAAATACCTGATTGATTGTTGGATTGATAAAGATCAAATTGAAGGAGGTGACCATCTTCATGAAACATTAATACCAGCTATTGATGCGTCAGAGATGGTTGTGATTTTCTTTTCAGAGAAATTTGTTAATGCGCATTGGTGTATTGAAGAAATGGAGACCGCTTATCGAAAAGGGAAAAAAATAATTCCGGTCATTTTAGGTGATATTTCATCCATAAAGGAGTGTAAAAACAGCACTCTTGATAGCATTCTTGGGAAATTTGTTTACATACAAATTGATGAATTCGATTTGGATAAAAGTGCCGACAGAATCGCCAGCGCCATTCAAAAAAACGAAAAAGTCAAAGTCAAGCCAATTGAATTATTAACCATTGATGGTATCACCGTCCAACATTTGGCTTTTGACCACGACAATAATCTCCCAGATGATTTACTGAAAAATTGGAATCTGAATATTCAAGCATTCATAGCGGCTGATAAAAATGACCCGAAACCAATCAGTACAGCATATCCAGTAGCGCTCTCCGGCTTCCGTCCACAATGGCTGATCACATACATATCTATGCCTTTTTTCAATAAAAGGGACGTGTTCATCTACAACTTCCCATCAAAAACCTTTGTGTGTGCGTATGCTATGAATGACAAAGATTTAGGAAGAGTATTGCCGTATGAAATGTAGATCTTAGGTCCACGCCCGCCTCCGCGAACTCCTCGAATTCCGAAAGATCTACGGACCACCTCAATAACCGCCACCACCCCGTTCTTTGACATATCGGCTTTTATAAATTGTACATTGGTCATTGTACATTGCACATTGGTCATTTTTTAAATTTCTAAATTATAAATTTCTAATTGAAAATTATATAAATGTACAATGATCAATGATCAATTTTCAATGTTCAATTTTTACCCCCACCGCACCTTCCCCGCCAACTTCCGGTACTCCTTGTGATCCCTGCCCAGCACAAAGCCCAGGAACTCGATCTGGCCGAACACCGATTTTTTGAAACGGTCGAACACGAAAGCGTGGAACAGGCCGCGTTCGCGCACGGCTTCGCTCATGAGCCAGTGGTAGATTTTGATTTCCTGTTTCAGGTGTTTGAGCCATGCCGTGCCCGGCGCCGGTTTGGAACCTTTGCCCAATACCAGCCCGGTGATCTCGGGTTGTTCGATCCGGCTTTGCAGGCGCACCTTTTTGTCATTGACGACAAAGCCCTGAAAAAGCACGGTGGCGCGCACAGATTCGAGAAAACCGGCGGGCGGCGGCGCGGAAAAAGAAAAAGTAAGGTCGTCGGCGTAGCGGGTGTAAATGGCCTGATGGTGTTGCGCCAGCATTTCCATCTGGTAGTCCATGCCGAGACAGGCGAAATTACTGAGCACCGGCGAGGTCGGCGCGCCCATCGGCAGGCGGCCATGGTAGGTGCAGAGGTCTGTGAGTACCGCAGTAAGATCGGGCGGAAAGAAAAACAGGTGGCGGAACAGGTCTTTCAGGTGCGTTTTGGTGACCGTGTGGAAAAAATCCTTGAGGTCGACCAGCAGAAACCATTCGCTTTTGACGTGTTGCAGGGCGTTGAAATAAATGTTGCGCGGCTGCAACTCGTCGGCAGGCGAAACGACGAACCCGTAAGCGCAGGCAGGCCGGATGCCGTGATAGACGGCCTGAAGGTATTCGTTGAGGGATTGTTGAATGACTTTCAGCCCGGAAGCAGGGTGTTGGATGAGCCGTTTTTCGCCGCCGGGTTTGGGGACGTAAAAACTCAGGTAGTCCTGTTTGGCAGCCGCTTTGCGCAGGGTATTTTCCGTCACGCCGAGCAGTTTGGCTAATCCCGGCACGTCGGTCAATGCCTCGAAGTGTTGCGCCCGGGTTTTGAGTTGAAGCGAATTAAGACCGCTTTTCGGTGAGATATGAGCGTACATATCAGAAAATGACGCGCTTCTTCCACGACGTATTGTTCCAGGGGGAATCTCTTGCCGTTGCGCTCTTTTTTCTTTTTGTGCAGCCGCTCTTGCAGGGCTTCGGTCAGGAGGCGTTTACCCTCTTCATTGAGCCAGAGACCGTCGGCGTTGCCGGGCGTCGGCACGACTTGTTTGCCCGCAGCGGATTTGGCGGCAAAGAGCTGAAAAACGGTTTTTTCCACCCATATCCTGAAAGGTTCCACAAAATCGAACACCATGCTTTTGCGCTGGTAGCCGTCGGAGTGCATAAAACCGATGTAGGGATGCACGCCTGCCATGAACAGCGCCCGCTCCACGATGCGGTACAGGATGCCGTAGCCGTAGTTCAGAAATGCGTTGAACATATCGGCGGCAGGGCGACTGCTTCGGCCGTTGAACTGGTATTCTTCGGGCAGCAGGGCGCTGAGCGTATCGAGGTAGATGCGGCCGGCAGTGCCTTCGAGTCCGCGGATAGATGCAGAAGCGGTGTCGAGATTGGCGTGTACTGGTAGTGCGTGGAGCCGGGAAAGCAGGTCGGCGATGGAGGATTCGGCTTTTTCGATGAGGGCGAGTTTTTCGCCCGTCCGGTAGCCTTTGAGTTTTTTCAGGTATTTGAGCCGTTCCCTGATTTTGGTTTCTACCCATTCTTTCGCGATGGCGAGCGCTTCGGGCGTGAGCGAGATGGACAGTTGATTTTTCCAGATGGTGAGGGTGGTGCTGGGGCGGTTGCTCCAAAATCGCCCCGCCGGATTGCCGAGCGCATCGAGCACCAGGATGTCGGCGCCGTGTTCGATGGCGAGCAGGAGCGCGTCGGAAGAGACGGAACTGCCGGTTTGCAGGAAGATCGATTGCACCTGGTGGGCAGCGAATTGTTCCGTCACATGGTGGTTGGAGCCGCTGAGGTCGGGGACGGTCACTTCAAACAGACCGTCCTTTACCCGGAGCCGCGAACCGAATGATTGCAGGTAAATTTCCATAATAGAAGCATTTTAGCATGATTAACTGACTGAAAGGTTGGAAGTGCTGATTTCATGTTGCCGTAATTGGTTGATGTGTTAGAAAAATAGTGAAGATTGCGATGTTTATTTTCTGTATTACCAAGATGATACAAATGTACTGAACGCTGCACGCATATCAGGAGAAAAGTGCAATTTTCCGGAAAGTCTGAAAAGGGCTTTTTGCATCGAAATCCGCTTTTTTCTCCGATATGTCTCACGTTATCATGGTGTTATATTTCCGGGAATAGACTCATAACAACTCTTTTACCATGCTGCCCACTGATTTTCTTAACAAAATTTTAACCAAAACAGGTCAAAATTTCCGGGAAAAATATTGCCGGAACGCATTGCCTGTCAGTACCTTTCGCCGAATTTACGACTTCTAAACCCATCTCTGCTAAAGGAAGGATTGCGACCGTTAGGATTTAAAAAATCCGTATTTTCCTTGTCATCTTCTAAACCCATCTCTGCTAAAGGAAGGATTGCGACTCGGAGGAGGTTGCCCGCACGTCCCACACTGCCTCCCTTCTAAACCCATCTCTGCTAAAGGAAGGATTGCGACAGACCCCCTTGTACGTTATTTGTACCGAGTACACCGCTTCTAAACCCATCTCTGCTAAAGGAAGGATTGCGACAATCCCAAAGTGAGCATAAAAGAGCGGTTGCCTGTCTTCTAAACCCATCTCTGCTAAAGGAAGGATTGCGACACACTTGCATTGGCTGTAGCGATAATTTGGCTTACCCTTCTAAACCCATCTCTGCTAAAGGAAGGATTGCGACCGCAAAATATTTGTACAGAAAGAATTCGTTGCCTTGCTTCTAAACCCATCTCTGCTAAAGGAAGGATTGCGACGAGAATGGGGCGACGCCGTCGAGTGGGACTGCGACCACTTCTAAACCCATCTCTGCTAAAGGAAGGATTGCGACCGGTAGTGTCCTGCCCATTGACCCACACCATGAAACTTCTAAACCCATCTCTGCTAAAGGAAGGATTGCGACGTGTCACTGAACACCGTGGATTCACGCCCCATCATCAACTTCTAAACCCATCTCTGCTAAAGGAAGGATTGCGACCCAATTGTTAGCTCAGGCATAAAAAAAATTTGAAGCTTCTTGAGGTGGTGCGGTTTATCCGGACAGTAAATAAGAGAGTTTGAGTGGTTCATGGAGTGAGA
>CXWJ01006120.1_pt1 | contig 26210 bp, 40 predicted proteins | sample 590841 | NCBI WGS metagenome assembly CXWJ01 (sample SAMEA3498367, study PRJEB10139) | wastewater metagenome | biome: wastewater treatment plant; material: activated sludge | place: Austria | collected 2015-01-21 | reverse complement strand
TTCACGCTCATCACCGGCACCAAAGGTGTCTTTGTATTCACAGTGGACGACGAAGTGCTTTTCTCGAAGAAAGCCCTCGGCCGCCACGCTGAGCCGGGCGAAGTCCTGGCCCTCTTCCGGCAACACATCGGCCCCGATGTAGAACCCTACCCGCGCAGCGAATGAAGAACGGAACCACAGATTNNTTGAATCTGTGAAATCTGTGGAATCTGTGGTTCCCTCTTTTACTCTTCAGGATAGGTATAGAACCCCTGCCCCGTCTTGCGTCCCAGCCGACCGGCGGCCACCAGGCGGCGCAGCAGCGGCGACGGCCGATAGCGATCGTCGCCCCACTCAGCGAATAGCCCGCTCATCACCCCCAGCACCGCGTCCAGACCCATGAGATCGCCCCAGGCCAGCGGCCCGTGGGGGTAGTTGGTTCCCAACTGCATGGCCCGGTCGATGTCCTCGGCCGCGGCCACCCCCTCCAGCAGCAGCCCGGCCGCTTCGTTGATCAGGCAGCAGACCACCCGCGCTCGCACCAGGCCCGGTCCGTCGCTGACCCACACCGGCTCCTGCCCCAGCCCACGCCANNCGCTCCGGTCGGGCCACCCACGCGGCGGCTTGCGTGGCGCTGGTCGCCAGGGCCGACGTCAGGATGAGCGCGTCGGCCGGCAGAGAGTTGCTCAGCGCCAGCAGCAACTCCTGCTTGGCCGCGGCCGACTCGTTATGCAACTCGATAGCGATCTCCGCCCCGGCCAGCGTCTCCATCGCGTAGCCGGCCTCGATCGCGCCGAGGAAGTCCTCGACCAGGAAGATGGCCGTGTCGTGGGCGGTGTGGCGACAGAGGCGGCCGACCTCGTCAACGAAGGGAATCTCACCGGCAATAATGACTCTCATAATCTTATTGTAGGGCGGGTTGGCAACCCGCCCAATCCTTGCGTGATCTTTACTGGTGATCCTGGGGTGGGTTGCCAACCTGCCCTACAGCGGCCAAGAAGTCGAGGACGCAGGCGTTGAATGCCTCAGCCTGATCGATGGGCGTGGCGTGGCCCGAATCCTCTATAACCACCAGCCGCGCGTTGGGGATCAGCGCCGTGNNACCAGCGCCCGCATCGCCGCGCGGTAGGCTCGCGGATCGTTCTGCGCCCAATGGGCAATGAACTGCGCGCGCAACTCGGCCTGCTCCGGCTTGGGGAAAAGGCGCGGGCCGAGGAAGTGGGCTGTGCGCGCCGGCTTGAAAAGGCGGGCCAGGGCCAGCCGCTGCCAGATGCGCAGCCGCTCACCGAACGTGTGGGCGACCAACTCCGGCGCGCTGTTGACGATGACCAGACTGCGCACCCGCTCCGGCCAGTCGACAGCCATCTGGAAGGCGATCATCCCGCCCATCGACAGGCCAACGATGTGAGCGGCGTCGATGCCCAGCGCGTCGAGTAGACCCAACACGTCGGCAGCCATCATCGCCACGCTGATGGGGCCGGGCGGCTTGGCGCTACGGCCGTGGCCGCGCATATCGGCGGCCACGACGCAATAGCGCGCCGCGAAAGCCGGCATTTGCAACTGCCAATCGTCACTACGCGAACCCAGACCGTGCAGCAGCAGCAGTGGCTCCCCCTGCCCGGCTGTCTCATAGTAGAGTTCGATGCCGTTAGCCCGCTGGGTCGGCATGGCTCTCCTGTAGCGCGGTGCTGATGACAACCAGAGCTGGGAACTCCTCTTGCAGCCAGGCAGCTAGCCGGCCGACCGCGACGTGGACGCCACGCGTCGGCCGCGGGAAACCGACCTCGGCCAGCCCAATAACCACCTCGCCGTTGGACCGCGGACGCAGCTCCAGCCCCAGCCGCTGGCGGAGGGGGTCTTCGTTGATGTAGGTCTCGATGAGCAGCTTGCCGTCGGCCAACGAGCGATACGCCTCGATGAAACGGACGAGGCCGCCGTCAAACTCGCTCATCGTCGGGCGAAAGCGGCGGCCGATCTCGTCCAGATCGACCGGCCCGCGCAGAACTACGTGCGGCATGGCAACCTCCTGGGGAATGGGAAACGACTCGACCACCGGCGCGGCGGTGCGCCGCCACGGGAAGTAGCGCGGCGTGCGCATCTCGCTCCGGGCCACTTGCTCATACTTGGTCGTCACGCGTCCGGGATCGCTCAGCACGAACGGCGCGCCGACCCGGCTCTCGAAGTGGGGCGAGCGGGCCAGACAGCCGGCGATCTGCGCCGCATACTCATCGTGGTCGGTGGCGATATCAAGTGCGCCGCCGGCAGCCAGCCGCGACGCCAGCAGGCGCAGGAAGGGGTCATTGATCAGCCGCCGCGCGCCGTGGTCCTTCTTCGGCCAGGGGTCGGGGAAGTTGATGACCACCGCCGCCAGAGCTGCCGGTTCGCACAGAGCGCGCAGCACGGCCGCGGCGTCGGCCTGCATGAGCCGGACGTTGTATAGCCCCGCCCGCTCCAGCTTGCGGCCCGCCCGGCGCAGGGCGGGAATGGAGATCTCCACGCCCAGGACGTTGGTTTCCGGCTGGCGGCGCGCCCAATCGGCCAGGAAGAGGCCGCTGCCGAAACCGATCTCCATGACCAGCGGCGCGGCGCGGCCGAACAACGCCGCCCAATCGGCCGGCCAGGGCAACTGCTCCACTTTGTACCAGATCGCCGGCGACATGGTGGCCATTATACCGCCCATTCATCCCTGCCGTAAAACTGAGCGGGCGTCGAAGATTTAACGCAAAGGCGCAAAGGGTAAAGCCCTTTCTTCTCTTTGCGTCCCGGCGCCTTTGCGTTGAATTCTTTCCTCGTTTGCGCCGCCGCCTGGCATACGTCACAATAGGCGTGACGGGTTAGAAACCGAGTTTCGATCATGAAACTCGGTTTCTCGTGAGACAAGATGAAACGCACGATACACATTCTGGGTGTGCCGATGGACTTGGGTCAGAACCGGCGCGGCGTGGACATGGGTCCCAGCGCCGTGCGCTATGCCCACCTGCAAGCGCGGCTAGAGCGGCTGGGCCACGTCGTCCACGACGCGGGCAACGTCAGCGCGCCCAACCCGGAGGAGCACACCGTCGAAAGTCCCGAAGGGCGTCTGCGAGCCGTGGCCAACGTTTGCCGCACCGTCTATAACACCGCCTGTTCGTGGGCCGCCGAAGGCGACTTCGCCGTCTTCCTGGGCGGCGACCACAGCATCAGCATCGGCTCCATCGCCGCCGCGGCGCAACGCGGCCCGGTCGGCCTGGTGTGGATCGACGCCCACAGCGACTTCAACACGCCGCAGACCTCACCCAGCGGCAACATCCACGGCATGCCCGTCGCCGCGCTGGTGGGCGAAGGCGCGCCGCCGCTGCTCGACATTGGCACAGCCCGACCACCGCTCAAGCCGTCGGAGATCGTCCAGATCGGCATCCGCGACCTGGACGCGCTGGAGCGCGAGCGGCTCATCGGCAGCGGCATCCACGTCTTCACCATGCGCCACGTCGACGAGTTGGGCATGGCCGTCGTCGCCCGCCAGGCGCTCGACCGGCTGCGCCACCTGCCGCGTATTCACGTCAGTCTGGACATGGACAGCCTGGACCCCGACGAAGCGCCGGGCGTGGGCACACCCGTCCCCGGCGGCCTGACCTATCGCGAGGCGCACCTGCTGATGGAGATATTGGGTGACAGCGGCCGCGTGGCCTCGCTCGACATCGTAGAGATCAACCCCATCCTGGACGAAATGAACAAAACGGCTGAACTCGCCGTTGAACTCGCCGCATCTCTGCTCGGCCAGCGCATCTTGTAGAGGGAAAAACGACTTATGGCCTCACTCATGCGCGGCATCGATGCCGAAAAGTACGACCGCGCCTATAGCGACCGCGACCTGGTGCTGCGTATCCTCAACTACTTCCGCCCCCACCGCCGGAAGGTGGTGGTCGTTGCCATCTGCATCACGCTCATGGCCGCCCTGGGCGCGGTGGTACCCATCGTCATCGCCAACAGCCTGAACGCCGGGGCGGCGGGGGCGCGCTTTCCGACGCTGCTGGTGGCGCTGGTGCTGGTGGCCGGCGTGGGCACGTGGGCGCTGACCGCCGTCCGCCGCTATCTGACGGCGCAGGTCATCGCCGACGTGGTCAACGCCATGCGCAACGACGTCTTCGCCGCCGCCATGCGCCAGGACATGTCGTTCTTCGACGAGTACTCTTCCGGCCGCATCGTCAGCCGCATCACCAGCGACACGCAGGAGTTCGGTGAGGTGCTCAACATCGCCATCGACGTCATCAACCAGTTGGCGACGGCGGGCATTCTCGTCATCGTTCTATTCGGCATCAACTGGCGGCTGGCGCTGGCCGTGGTCGCCATGACGCCGCTGGTTGTGCTTGTGGCCCTCCTCTTCCGGCGCATGGCCCGCGACGTAACGCGCCAGAGTTCGCGCGCTCTGGCCGAGGTCAACAAGGCGATTCAAGAGGCGGTCAGCGGCATCCGCGTGGCCAAGAACTTTCGCCAGGAGCAGGCCATCTATGACGAGTTCATGCAGGTCAACGATCAGGCGTACAGCATCAACGTCCGGCGGGCGTTCGTGCTGGCCAACATCTTCCCGACGCTCAACGCCCTGGCCGGCGTCGGCACGGCCGTCCTGGTCTACTTCGGCGGGCGCAGCGCCATCGCCGGGATCATCAGTATCGGCTCGTGGTACATCTTCGTCACGACAGTCGACCGTTTCTGGTTCCCGGTGACGAACCTGTCCGCCTTCTGGAGCCAGTTTCAGGCCGGGCTGGCGGCCACAGAGCGCGTCTTTGCCCTGGTCGATGCCGAAGTGACAGTACGGCAGACCGACGCCCGGCCGGTTGGCCGTCTACGGGGCGACATCGTCTTCGACCACGTCACGTTCCGCTACTCGTCACAGGAACGGGTGCTCAACAACTTCAGCCTCCACATCCAGCCGGGCGAGAGCGTGGCCCTTGTCGGCCACACCGGCGCGGGCAAGTCGAGCATCATCAAGCTCATCGCCCGCTTTTATGAGTTTCAAGAGGGGGAAATTCGTGTTGATGGCGAGGATATTCGGGGCCTGGACCTGACCGCCTATCGCGGCCGACTGGGCATCGTCTCGCAGGTGCCGTTCCTCTTCGCCGGTACTGTGGCCGACAACATCCGCTACGCCTGCCCAGAGGCCACCGACGAACACATCGAGGCTACGGCGCGACAGATCGGTGGCGGTGAGTGGCTGGAGACGCTGCCGGACGGTATCGCCAGTGAGGTGGGGGAACGCGGCGGCCGCCTATCGATGGGCCAGCGGCAGTTGGTGGCCCTGACGCGCGTCCTGGTGCAGAACCCCAGCATCTTCATCCTCGATGAGGCTACAGCCAGCATCGACCCCTTCACCGAGTCGCAGATTCAGGCCGCGCTCGACCTCATCATGGCCGAGCGGACGGCCATCATCATCGCCCACCGCCTGTCTACGGTGCGCGCCGCCGATCGGATTGTCGTCTTACGTCAGGGGCAAATCATCGAAGAGGGCGGCCACACTGCCCTGATGGCCCAGGGCGGGCACTACGCCGAGCTATACGATACGTACTTCCGGCATCAGTCGCCACGCTATACAGTAAGTAGTGAGCAGTAAACAGTGTTCAGTTTTCAGTCGTATCTGCTCATTAGCGACTAACAACTGCTTACCGAATACTGCTTACTAACTACTGCTCACTGATCGCCAAAAAATCGCGCGCCACCCAACCTTCGACGCCCGCCTCGGTGCGCACCTGCTGCCAGACCAGGTCGTCGGCCGTCTGTTGGCCGGGCAACAGGGTGACGAGTGTGCCGTCGAGCAGCCATTCGAGCTGTTCGCCGGTGGTGCTGGGCGCGCCACGCAGCCAGACACCAACGCCGCTGCTGACGGTGGCGGTCTGCGGCGCGGGGGCAACGGTAGGGGCGGTGGGGGCTTCGGCCGTGGGCGAGGCGGGCAGAACGGTCGGGCTGGCCTGGGGCACAGCCTCGGTCGTTGCCGGCGCGGTCACCTGGGGGGTCACATCGGGCGCAAGCGTAGCCGCAGCGGCGGGCAAGGTCGGCGTGGGCACAACGTCCGGTTCGCGCCCCGACAGCAGCGGCCGGACGGCGAAGATGCCCAGGAAGATGAGCGCGGCCAGGAAGAGGAAGCCGGCGCGAACCCAGTTGAGTAAGCTGGTTCGTCGGGCCTCGACTTGGCCCACACTATAAGCTTGACGGTTGATGCGAGACCGGGCTCCCAACCCCTTGGCCAGGAAGTAGAGAGCTCCCAGAACCGACAACCCCGCCAGCGACAATAGGACGATGTTGAGTACTGTTGTCACGATCGATTTGCCGCACCGGGTCTACCCCGGTTCGCCCGTAACTGTACCAGCTACGCCCGAACGCGCAAGGGCCGCCTTGGCCTCGTCCCACAGCGCGTCTAGCTCGGTGAAGGAGAGAGCCGACAACGACAGCCCACGCGCGGTGGCCAACTGCTCCACGCCGCGGAAACGCCGGCCGAAGCGCTCGTTGGCTTCGCGCAGCGCCGTCTCGGCATCGGCTCCCAGCCAACGGGCCAGGTTGACGACCACGAACAGGACGTCGCCCAGCTCGGCGCGCTTCTCGTCGGCCGTGGTCGCCGCGCGTACCTCGGCCACTTCCTCGTCCAGCTTGGCAAATACGCCATCGATGTCGGGCCAGTCGAAGCCGGTGCGCGCGGCGCGGGTCTGAATCTTCTGTGAGCGGGCCAGGGCGGGCAGCGCGGGCGGGATGCCGTCGAGCGTCGAGGCGGTTGTCGCACTCTCACCACGGGCGCTCTTCTCGCGATCCTTCAGAAGTTCCCAGTTGCGCAGCACGTCGGCCGAACTGCTTACCTGCCAGTCGCCCCAGACGTGCGGGTGGCGGCGCTTCAGTTTGGCCTCAATGCCGGCGATGACCTCGGTCAGGGTAAACGCTCCGGCCTCAGCAGCCAGCGTCGTCTGCATGAGAATGTGGTAGAGCAGATCGCCCAACTCTTCGCGCAGGTTGTCATCATCGGCCGCGTCGAGCGCCGCCAGCACCTCGTACGCCTCCTCCAGAAACCCCTCGCGCAGGCTTTGCGGCGTTTGCTCGCGGTCCCACGGGCAGCCGTTGGGACTGCGCAGGACGGTGACCGTCTCGGCCAGCGCCGTCAGCCCGGCCTTGACCGGCAGCGCCGGGATGTAGAGGCTGGTCAGATGGTCGATGTGGTGGCTATGGTCGATCTCGTGCAGCGGCAGCCGCTCGATCCGCTCGTCGGCCTCGCCCGCGGCGTGTACCAGGGCCACCGGCTGATCGGCGGGGTAGACGCTCATCAGCGACGCCTTCAGATCGCCGGCCAGCAACCGGCTGTACACCTGCCCCAGCAACACGGGCACATCGGGGTTAATGGGCGGGTAAAGGTAGCCGGCTAGCTCAATGGCGTCAAAGAGTTGCAGCCCGTCGAGCGCGTCAACACCCAGCGCGGCCAGCGTCGGCTCGACGAAGCTCAGCCCGGCGACGACGCGCACGGGGATGCCCGCTTCGGCCGCGCCGCGGGTGATAGCCGCCACCGTCGCCTCGCCAACGTAGGGGTGACCGGGCACAGCGTAGACCACATCACCGTCCGCTCCCAGCCGTAGTACCTCACCGGCGATGGCGCGGTAGACGGCGGCAAAGTCGTCGGCTATGTCATAGATGTCGTCGAAGCTGTGGCGGCGCAGGTGGGCAGGCAGGCCATCGACCGCCGGGTGGCGGCGGGTGCGCAGGTAGACGGTATCGGCCGCGGAAAGGAGATGCCAGGCCTGACGGGTGATCAGGTCGGCATCTCCGGGGCCAAGGCCAACGATGGTGATGGTCATGCTAGTGACTAGTGGTTAGTAGTTAGTGACTAGTGACACGACGCTAGTCACTAGTCACTAGTCACTAGTCACTCATTGCACTAACGCTTCGTATAGGTCGGCGCCTTGCGGGCGCGCTTCAGGCCGGGCTTCTTGCGTTCCTTCACGCGGGCGTCGCGCGTCAGGTGGTCACCAGAGCGCAACGGCATGCGCAAGTTCTCGTCGTACTTGACCAGCGCACGCGCCAACCCCAGCCGGACGGCGCTCGTCTGGCCGGTGATACCCCCGCCCTGCACCAGCACGGTCACGTCAACGCGACCGGCCAGCCCGGCCGCTTCCAGCGGGCCGGTCAGGGTCAGAACGTCGCCATAGCGCGGGAAGTATTCGTCCACCGTCTTGTCATTGACGACAAACGTCGGCGCTTCGCCCTGCCCCGCGTCGCGCACGAAGATGCGCACGCGCGCCGAAGCTTCCTTGCGCCGGCCGATTCCTTCGTAATACTGACTCATGTGTTCCTCTTACTGCTGACTGACCACTGATCACTGACCACTGGTCACTGTAGCTCCATCGGCTGCGGCAACTGCGCNNGGCAACATGCCCCGCACGGCCGACTCGATGACGCGCTCCGGGTGCTGCTGCAACTGGTCGCGCAGGCTAATCTCCTTCAGGCCGCCGATGTAGAGCGAGTGACGGTAGTAGCGCTTCTGCTCTAGCCGCTTGCCGGTGACGGCCACTTTATCGGCGTTGAGGACGATCACGTAATCGCCGCAATCGACCGACGGGCTATAGATCGGCTTGTGCTTGCCGCGCAGAACGGTCGCAACGGTCGAAGCCAGACGCCCAAGCGTCTGTCCCTCGGCGTCCACGACGAACCAAGCGCGCTGTACTTCCGCCGGTTTGGTTACGAAAGTTTTCATCTCAATTCCTCACTCATCACTGTAACGCGTCACTCGTAACTCGTCACTCGTGTCATATTCAACCGACACCAAATAAAGGCCGTGGGCCGGCGCGGCCGACGCCGACCGCTTACGATCACATGCCGCCAGGGCCACGGCAAAGTCGTCGACCGACCAACTACCGTCGCCCACCTTGCGCAGCGAGCCAACCAGGCTGCGCACCATCCTGTGCAGAAAAGCGTTAGCGACGACGCGAAAGATGAGCAAATCACTCTCGCGCCGCCACGCTGCGCTATAGATGGTGCGCGTCGTGTTATCGCCGACAGGTGGCCGGCCGAACGTGGCGAAGTCGCGCATGCCGACCAAACATGCCGCCGCCACGTTCATCTGCGCCTCGTCCAGTGCTGCGGCCACGTGCCAGGCGCGCCATCGCAACAGCGGCCGGCGCACGGGCGCGTTCAGAACGCGGTACTCATACGTCCGCCGCCGCGCGTCGAACCGGGGATGGAACCCCGGCAGCGCCTCGGCCAACGTGCTGACGGCGATATCGGGCGGCAGGCTGGCGTTCAGCGCTCGCAAGAGCGCCGCATCACCCCGCCGCTGCGGCCATTCAATTGTAAAGCCGATCACCTGCCCCAGCGCGTGAACGCCGGTGTCGGTGCGTCCGGCCCCGGTCACCCGAATTGGATGACCGGCCAGCCGGCCGAGCGCCTCTTCCAGCTCTTCCTGAATCGAGACGCCAACGCGGTTCGGGCCGCGGCGCTGGCGCTGGAAACCGAAGTAGGCCGTGCCGTCATACTCGACGGTGGCCCGAAAGCTTCGGGCTTCTGCGCCGCCCACGATGATGCGCCCGTTGCCGCCTAGTCGTTGACCAGCATTAGCACAGCCATGTCGGCGTTGTCGCCCGGCCGGCGGCCGATCTTGACCATCCGCGTGTAGCCGCCCGGCCGCTCCGCGTAGCGCGGGGCGATCTCTTCGAACAACCGGCGGACGACATCGACGGTCTCGAACGTACCGTCTTCCAACTCCAGCGTACGCATGCCGGGCAGGCGCGAGGCGGCCGTGCGCCGGGCGTGGATGACGGCCTCGGGCCGCTCGCCGCCCTTGGCCAGCCCGTGCTTGGCCAGGGTGATCATCTTCTCGGCCTCGGGGCGAATCATTCGCGCCTTGGCCTCGGTAGTTGTGATTTGTTCAAAGCACAGCAAGTCGGCGATCAGGTTGCGCCGCAACGCATTGCGATGGGCGGTGTCGCGGCCGAGCTTGCGGCCATGTACTTTGTGTCGCATGTCTAAGTGTCCTCCGCGCGAGAAGCCTCCCGCACTAAGCCGAGCGCTTGACTTCGTCCTCTTCGGCCAGGAAGCCCTTCAGGCGCAGTTGCTGCTTCAATTCGTCCAACGACTTCTCACCGAAGTTGCGGATGGCCAACATTGTCTCTTCGCCACGGTCGAGCATCTCCAGCATCTCACCAACCTTGGTAATGCCGGTGCGCTTGAGCGAGTTGAAGACGCGCACGCTCAGGTCGAGTTGCTCGATGGGCGTGTCGTAGATCTCATTGGGGATCATCTCTTCGTGGCGCTCTTCCTCGATGGTGGAGAAGCTGTCCTCGCTGACGCCGGCGATGGGGCGCAGGTGCTGCATCAGCAGTTGCGCCGCCTGGGCCAACGCGTCTTCGGGCTTCAGCGTGCCGTCGGTCCAAATCTCCATCACCACGCGGTCATAGTCGGCCACCTGGCCCACGCGCGTCTTCTCGACGTCGTAGGAAACGCGGCGGATGGGGCTGAAGATGGAGTCGACCGGCAGCTCGCCGATGGGCAGGCGTCCGCGCTCTTCGGCCGGCGAATAGCCACGCCCGGTCTCGGCCATCATCTCGACTTCCAGGAAGGTGTCGTCAGAGTCGACCGTGAACAGGTAGAGGTCGGGATTGATGATCTCAACTTCCGGCGGGGCCTGAATGTCGGCCGCGGTGACCGGGCCNNTGTTTGATGTGCAGGATGAACTGCATCATGTCTTCGCGCACGCCGGTGATGGCCGAAAACTCATGGGGCACATCGGTAACACGAATGGACGTGACCGCCGCGCCGGGCAGTGAAGCCAACAGCACACGCCGCAGGGCATTGCCCAGCGTCGTGCCGTAGCCGCGCTCCAGCGGGCCGATCACGAAGCGGCCGTACTCCGCCGACATGGCCGTGCTTTCGATCTTCGGCATGATTAGATTATTGATTGCCAAGGCGATTACCTCCCTCGAGTTACGAATGACGAGTGACGAGTGACGAGTTCAGAAGGTTGACTCTGACTCGTAGCTCGCCATTCATCTGTCGTCACTCCGCTTTAACGCGAGTAGTACTCGACGATGAGCTGCTCGTTGAGCGAGATGTCGATGTCCTCGCGGGCGGGCATGTGCAACACGCGACCCGAAAGGGCGGCGGTATCGACCGACAACCAGCGAGGCACGCGGCGGTCGTCCAGGTTCTGGCGCAGGTCCTTAAAGTAGGTCCGGCGCAGGCTCTCCGGTCGCACCGACACGATATCGCCCGGCGCCACCAGCGCCGACGGGATATTGGTCTTGCGTTTATTGAGCATAATATGGCCGTGCTGCACCAACTGGCGGGCCTGCGGCCGCGAGTCGGCCAGGCCCATGCGGTACACCACGTTGTCCAGGCGCTGCTCCAGGGTCGCCAACAGGTTGTAACCCGTCAGACCCTTGGCGCGCGAGGCACGCTCGAAGTAGCGGCTAAACTGCCGCTCCAGCACACCGTAGATGCGGCGGGCCTTCTGCTTCTCGCGCAGCTGCAACAAATAGTCCGAGGCGCGGCCACGGCGGAACTGATTTTCCTTGCCATGTTGCCCCGGCGGATAAGTGCGGCGTTCGACCGAACACTTCGGGGTCAGACACCGCGACCCCTTCAAGAATAGTTTTTCGCCTTCGCGCCGGCACAACCGGCACACAGGACCTGTGTAACGTGCCAACTTGGTTACCTCCGAGTATTGTGCGCGGGCCGACAGCCCGCCAACCAGTCGAGAGAGGTTTACAGGCTTGGCGACCCTTCTTCCCTCTCCGCGACCAGGCCAATTGAATGAACTAGATGCGGCGCTTCTTCGGCGGCCGACAGCCGTTATGCGGAACCGGAGTAATATCCTGAATGGATGTCACGCGGATGCCGCTGGCCTGAATCGAGCGGATGGCTGCCTCGCGGCCGGGGCCAGGCCCCTTGACGACGACATCCACTTCCTGCACCCCGTTTTCCACGGCGATGCGGGCCGCATTCTGGCCGGCCAGTCGCGCGGCATATGGGGTGCTCTTGCGCGAGCCTTTGAACCCCGACGCGCCGGAACTGGACCAGGCCACGGTGTTGCCCTTGGTGTCGGTAATGGTCACGATGGTGTTGTTAAAGGCGGCATAGATATGGGCCTGCCCCTTGGGCACCATCTTGCGCACCTTTTTGCGCGTCGCTTGTGCTTGTCTTCTATTGCGTCCCATCTTTTCTCCAAATATGAGATACGAGGCGCGAGTTAAGAGTCACGCGGACTCTCAACTCGCAACTCGTCACTCGAACTACTTGCCGCCCTTGCGCCGGCCGCGCCCGGCCACCGTTTTCTTCGGCCCCTTGCGCGTGCGCGAATTGGTGCGCGTGCGCTGGCCGCGCGCCGGCAAATGCCGGCGGTGGCGCGTACCGCGATAACTGCCGATCTCGCCCAGGCGCTTGATGTTCATTGCCACCTCGCGCCGCAGGTCGCCTTCGACAGTGTGCTCCTTTTCGACCAACTGGCGCAGGCGCGTCACCTCCGCCTCCGACAGGTCGCGCACCCGGGTGTCCGGGTTCACTTCGGCCTGATTCAGAATGTTGTGGCTGGTCGTGCGGCCAATGCCATAGATATAGGTCAGGCTAATCTCGACGCGCTTATTGCGCGGAATGTCGACACCTGCAATACGTGCCATGCTGCCTCTCCCTTAACCCTGACGCTGCTTGTGATTCGGATCGCTGCAAATCACGCGCACTACGCCATTGCGCTTAATAATCTTGCACTTCGGACAACGCCGCTTGATCGACGATGCTACCTTCATGACTACCTACTCCTCTGTCGCGCGAGCCCGCAGGCTCACGCTACGCGGCCTGCTCGATCACTCGACACAGGTCTCGCTGCACGGCGGCCACACTCTGTTGGCCGTCCACTTCCACAACCAGGCCGTGCTGGGCATAGTAGTCCAGCAGCGGCTTCGTCTGCTCTTCATAGACGCGCATCCGGGTGCGGATGGTGTCTTCGCTATCGTCGACGCGGCCTTCGATCTGGGCGCGCTTCAGCAGGCGCTGCACCAACTCTTCACGGTCGACCACGATGTGGGGTACCACAGCAATGTGGCCGCCCATATCCGCCAGCAGTGCGTCGAGCGCGTCGGCCTGCACCGTCGTCCGCGGGAAGCCATCGAGGATAGCTCCGTTGGCCGCGTCGGGCCGCGCCAGGCGATCTTTCACCATCGCCACCGTCACCGAGTCAGGAACCAGTTCGCCCTTGTCCATATAGGTCTGGGCCAACTTGCCCAACTCGGTCGCGTTCTTCAGATTGTAACGAAACAAGTCGCCTGTCGAGACCTGCGGCAGGCCCATCGACTCTTCCAACAACTTTGCCTGAGTGCCCTTGCCGGCTCCTGGCGGGCCAATCAGGATAATGAACTTCATGGCTACCCCCGAGAGCAGTGGTCAGTTGTTAGTTGACAGTTGTCAGTTCCTGGAACCAGTTCGGTGCTGACAACTAACAACTGACAACTACTGTTACGACTTCAGGAACCCCTCGTAATGGCGCATGAGCAGTTGGGCTTCCAACTGGCGCATCGTGTCAACGACGACGCCGACAACGATGATCAGGCCGGAGCCGCTGATAACCAGCACGCTCCGCTCCAGGCCAGGGATTTGCAGCACCAGGGCCACCACGGCCATGATGCCCGGCAGAACGGCGATGAGGCCCAGGAACAGCGCGCCGATGAGCGTGATGCGCCGCACCACGGACATGATGTAGTTCTCGGTGCGTTTGCCGGGCCTAATGCCGGGGATGAACCCGCCCTGGCGTTGCAACGTCTCCGGCAGATTCTGCTGCCGGATCATGACGTCGGTGTAAAAGAACGTAAAGGCGACGACCAGAATGAAGTACAGCACCCAGTAGGCGGTGAAGGCGACCGGAGCCGTGGTTACATTCTGTTGTGTGCCGAAGTTGCCGACGGCCGTGGCGATATTGTCGATGACGCTGCCGCTACCGGTCACGAACAGACCGGCGATGAGCGGGAAGAAGGTCAGGATCGACTGCGCGAAGATGATCGGGATCATACCCGCGGTGTTGACCTTCAACGGAATATAGGTGCTTTGACCCTGGTAAATCTTACGTCCGCGCACGCGCCGCCCATATTGGACGGCAATTCTGCGCTGCCCCTCCTGAATGATGACGATGACCAACACGGTCAGCACCAAATAGAGCAGGAAGGTCAGAAGCGAGAAGATGCGCGCCGCCGGTTCCAAGGTGAACATCTGAGCCAGCCCGGGGATGATGCCGGAGACAATGCCGCCGAAGATGATCAGCGAGATACCCTGCCCCACACCCTCTTCAGTAATGCGCTCGCCGAGCCAGATGGCGAACATTGTACCGCCGACCATAGCCACCAGCGTCGTCAACGTCGGCAGCAGGTTTGCGCCGGTGAAGCCGAAGTTGGGCATGATCGACTCAACGCCACCCGTCAGGCTGGCGCCAACCAGTCGAATCTGGCCGACAGCTTGCAAGAACGCCAGGGGCACGGTCAGGAAGTAGGTGTAGCGGTTCAGCTTGTTGCGACCCGACTCACCTTCCGACTGCAACTCCTGGAACTGCGGGATAATGGGTGTCAGCAACTGGATGATAATCGACGCGGTGATGTAGGGATAGACACCCATCGCCATCACCGAGAAGTTGCTGACCGCGCCGCCTGACAACAGATCGAGGAAGTCAACGACCGAGTTGCCCGTCCGCTGCGCGGTGAATACCAGCCACGCCTGCAAGTCGACGCCCGGCACCGGGATGTTGGCTACCAGTCGATAGATGACCAGCATGGCGATGGTGAACAGGATGCGACGCCGCAGGTCGGGTAGCGTGAATGCCGCGCGCACTGATTCGATCATGGCTTATCTCCTATACAGTGACTAGTGACTCGTAATCACTAGTTGCCGGCGGGCGTCGCCTTGGGGCTGTAGGGCACAAGCTCCACCTTACCGCCGGCGGCTTCGATCTTCTCTTTGGCCGACGACGAAAAGCGGTGGGCCTGCACAGTCAGCGCCGTAGTCAACTCGCCTTCGCCCAACACCACGACCGGGTCGGTCGACTTTTTGATCAATCCAAAGTCGGCCATCAGCTCGAGCGTCACCGTCTCGCCGTCGAAGTCGCACTCGGCCAACCGTTGCAGGTTGACCACTTTGTACTCGACGCGGCGAATGTTGGTGAAACCGCGCTTGAACGGCAGACGCCGCGCCAGAGGCAACTGGCCACCTTCAAAGTAGGGGCCTTTGATGCCGCCGCTGCGCGCGCCCTGACCCTTCGTGCCGCGGCCGGCGGTCTTGCCCTGGCCGGCGGAGATGCCGCGGCCGACGCGCTTACGCGACTTCTTCGAGCCTTCGTTCGGGCTTAAGTCGTTTAGTTTCATGTTACCCGACCTTCTCAGCCGCGACCTCCTGGGCCGCGACCTCTTCAACCGTCAACAGGTGGCTGATGCGGTTGATCATGCCCCGGATGGACGGCGTATCGTCATGTTCCACCGTCTGGTTCAGGTGGGTGAAGCCCAGGGCCTTGACGGTGGCCTTTTGGCGCACGGTGTAGCCGATGGCGCTCTTGCTATAGGTGATGCGTAGGCGTGCCATTACTTGCGCCCCCAGAACGGCGTGACCGATGCCGGGTCTTTGCCGCGATCGATGGCGATCTGGCGCATGTCCATCAGTCGATCCAGACCGTCCATCGTAGCCATCATGACGTTGAGCACGTTGGAGCTGCCCAACGACTTGGTCAGGATGTCACGATAGCCGGCGGACTCGATGACGGCGCGCACGCCGCCGCCGGCGATGACGCCCGTGCCGGGCGAGGCCGGCTTCAGCATCACACGCGCCGCGCCATGCCGGCCAATGACCTCGTGGGGAATGGTCGTGCCATAGATCGGCACGCTGACCATCTCCTTGCGGGCCGCTTCCAGCGCCTTGCGGATAGCGTCGGGCACAGTGCGGGCCTTACCAATGCCGACTCCGACCTTGCCCCGGTTGTCGCCGACGACGACCGTCACGCGGAAGGCGAAGCGACGGCCGCCCTTTACAACCTTGGCGACGCGGGCGATGTCGATGATACGCTCATCGAACTCGTCTTTCTGCTCGCGAAAGCTTTGATCTCTTCTTCGCTGTCCCATTTGTAGACTCCAGTGGTCAGTAAGCAGTAAGCAGTAAACAGTCAGCAGTCAACAGTAGGCAGTATGAGACTGAATACTGATCACTGACTACTGATTCACTATAGTTTCAGGCCGCCTTCGCGCGCGCCGTCGGCCAGGGCCTTGATGCGCCCATGGTATAGATAGCCACCGCGGTCGAAGACCACTTCCTGAATGCCCGCGTCCAGCGCCCGCCGCGCCACCAGCTTGCCAACCATTGTGGCCTGCTCTTGCTTCTTCTTGTTATCCAGTTGCCCGGCCAGTTCCTTGTCCAGGCTCGAGGCAGAGACCAGCGTGTTGCCGGCCACATCGTCGATCACCTGGGCATAGATGTGCTCCAGGCTGCGAAAGACGTTGAGCCGTGGACGCTCAGCCGTGCCCGAGATTTTCATGCGAATGCGACGCTGCCGCCGCTTGCGCGCTTCGTTGCCGTTTGCCATCCTACACCTTACCTGTCTTGCCGGCCTTGCGGCGGACGACTTCGTTGTCATAGCGGATGCCCTTGCCCTTATAGGGCTCGGGCGGCCGCGTCTTGCGAACACGGGCAGCCACTTCACCGACAAACTCTTTGTCGGAGCCGCTGATGGTGACCTTGCGACCGCGCTCTTCGACGTTGTAGGCGATGTCTCGCTCCGGCGCGAAGCGCACCGGGTGAGAGTAGCCGACATAGAGGACGAGCGTCTTGCCGTCCATCTCAGCGCGATAGCCCACGCCTTCGATCTGCAAGACCCGCGTGAAGCCGGCGCTGACGCCGGTGACCATGTTGTTCAACAGCGCCCGTGTCAAGCCATGCAAGGAGCGGTGCTGCCGACTATCGGTCGGCCGCGTCACGCGCATCACGCCGTCTTCGATGGCGATGACCATCTCCGGGTGCAGCGTGCGGGTCAACGCGCCTTTCGGCCCCTTCACAGCCACCGTCGAGCCGTCGATATCGACGCTGACGCCCTTGGGCAGTTCTATTGGCGCCTTACCTACTCGCGACATTTGGATGATTCCTCCGAGTTAGTGGTCAGTGGCGCGTGACGTGCAGCTCATCGCCGGTCACCCGCCACTCGTCACTAATCACTACCAAACCTTGCACAGCAACTCGCCGCCCAGCCCGAGCTGGCGAGCCTTCTGGTCGGTCATGACGCCGCGCGAGGTCGTGACGATGGAGACGCCCAGGCCGCTGAGGACCCACGGGATCTCGCGCTTGCCCACGTAGACGCGACGGCCAGGGGAGCTGACGCGCTGCAGGCCATTGATGACCGAGCGGCGTTCGCGCCGGCCACCCACGTAGCGCAGGCGAATGACCAGGGTGGGGAACTTGCTCTGCCCCGTGGCGCTGGCCACCGGCGCGCCGGCAGTCGGCGTGCCCGCAGCAGCGATCGTGCCGGGCAAGATCTCGTAACTCTCAATATAGCCCTCGTTCTTCAGCACGTCGGCAATGGCCACCTTCACCTTGGAATGGGGCATGGCGACCGTTGGCTGCTGGCGGTCCAGGGCGTTGCGCATGCGCGTCAACATGTCGGCAATCGGATCACTCATAGACATAGCGCACCTCTACCAGCTCGACTTGACGACGCCGGGGATATTGCCCTTCAGGGCCTGTTCGCGGAAGCAAATCCGGCACAGGCCAAAGCGACGGATGTAGCCGCGCGGACGGCCGCACAGCTTACAGCGGTTGCGGACGCGAACGCGGTACTTCCGCTTCGTTTCACGTGCGATCATCGATTTCTTCGCCATCGAGCGAACTCCTGTCAGTCAATTAGGCCGCTTCGGCCACTTCGCGCCGGAAGGGCATGCCCATCAGGGCCAGCAGGCGGCGTCCTTCTTCGTCGGTGGGGGCAGTGGTGACGATAGTCACTTCCATGCCCCGAATCTTGTCGATCTTGTCGTAATCGACTTCCGGAAAAATCAACTGTTCGCGCAGGCCCAGGGTATAGTTGCCGCGGCCGTCAAAGGCCTCGGGCGAAATCCCCTGGAAGTCACGCGTACGGGGCAGGGCGATGTGGATGAGGCGGGTCAGGAAAGCCCACATCCGTTCGCCACGCAGGGTGACCTTGAGGCCGATGACACGTCCATCGCGCAGCTTGAAGGCGGCGATGGACTTCTTGGCCTTGGTCAACACCGGCTTTTGCCCAGTGATATTGGTAAGGTCGGTGGTGGCGAACTCGATCGCTTTGGCGTTGTCGAGCGCTTCGCCCAGGCCGATGTTGACAACGACCTTAGTGATCCGCGGCACCTGCATGACGCTGGAGTAGTCGAACTCCTTCATCAGGGCCGGGATGACTTCGTCGCGATACAGTTGCGGCAAGGGCATGAAGTTGGTTGCCATTGTTGTTCCTCGTCTGATAGTTGACAGTTGTCAATATCAGTTGTCAGTCAGATGGAACCGGACTGACGACTGATAACTGACGACTGATAACTGATTAATCCAACTCCGCGCCGCTCTTCTTCGAGTAGCGGACGGGACGGCCGTTATCGTCGCGCCGCAGGCCAACGCGCGTGCGTTGGCCGCTGCCGCCTTCGACCAGCATAACCTTCGAGACGTGAATCGGCGCTTCGAACTCGATGATGCCGCCCTGGGCGCGCGAACGGCCGCCGGTGGGACGCGACTTCTGGTGCTTCTTCACGATGTTGACGCCGGAGACCACCACCATCTGCTTGCCCGGATAGACACGCTGGACAGTACCGCGCACGCCCTTGAAGTTACCGGAGATGACTTCGACGGTGTCGTTTACTTTTATTCGCATAATACACCTTTAGTAGTTACTAAGTACGAGATACGAGATACGAATGAAGAGCGCACCCTGAACTCGTAACCCGTCACTCGTCACTCGTAACTAGAGCGACTCCGGGGCCAGCGACAAGATGCGCCCAAACCCCTTGTCGCGCAACTCGCGTGCAACGGGGCCGAAGATGCGCGTGCCGACCGGGTTCTTGCCTTCCGCGTCCAGAATGACGGCGGCATTGTCGTCGAAGCGGATGTAGCTGCCGTCTTCGCGCTTGTACTCTTTCGTCGTACGAACGATGACGGCCTTTACAACGGCGCTCTTCTTGACTGTGGCGTTGGGCGTGGCCTTCTTGACTGTCGCCGTGACCACGTCGCCCACGCCGCCATAGCGACGACGCGAACCGCCCATGACCTGGATGACGAGAAGCTCACGAGCGCCGGAGTTATCGGCGACGTTGAGTCGGCTTTCTTTCTGAATCATGGTACGCCTCGCTTAGTCGGCCCGCTGCAGCACGGAGACGAGCGCGAAGCGCTTCTCACGGCTATAGGGTCGTGATTCGATGATCTCCACGCGGTCGCCCACGCGGCACTCGTTGTTCTCGTCGTGAGCCTTATACTTGGTCACGCGGCTGAAGACCTTGCCGTAGATCGGATGACGCTTCGTCGTCGAAACGGAGACGACAATTGTCTTGTCCATCTTGTCGCTGGTCACAACGCCGACGAGTCGTTTACGCTGTTCTCTCATGGTAGTACCTCTAGCTTAGGGGTTAGGGATTAGGAATTAGGGAGAGTACCTCTTCCCTGACCCCTGGTCCCTAGCACCTAGAACCTATCTTACCTCGTGGCGAACGACCAACTGCGGCGCTTTGGCGTCCTTCTTCTTGGACTGAGCCTTGTTCAGGTTGACCCAAGCCGTGGCCAGCTTCTTGCCGCCCTTGTCATTGAACTCGACCTGCCAGGCGCTGTCTTCATAGACGTAGCGGGCATTGGCCTGCCACTCTTGGCCGTTGAGACGTTCAGCGATGGTCGGTTCGGCAACCGCGGCATCGGTCGCCAGCTGGCGCTGGTGGAGGACAGTCTCCACCCGGGCCACCTGACGACGCACCTGGCGCAGCCGGGCCGTATTCTCTAGCCGGGCCGAGGCGATCTGAAAGCGCAGGTTGAACATCTCTTCGCGCGCTTCTTCGAGCGTCTTTTCCAGCTTGTCATTGCTCATCTGGTTCAATTCGACGATGCTGGCCATTACAGAGCCTCCTCACGCGAGATGACCTGCGTTTTGATGGGCAGCTTATAACCCGCCGAACGCAGCGCCTGCAGGGCGATGTCGGTCGGCACGTCGGCGATCTCGAAGATGACGCGGCCCGGCTTGACGACGGCCACCCAGTGGTCGACGGAGCCTTTGCCCTTGCCCATGCGCGTCTCGGCCGGCTTGGCCGTGACGGGCTTGTCGGGGAAGATGCGCACCCAGTACTTACCACGGCGGCGCATCTGGCGGACGATGGACCGGCGGATGGCCTCGATCTGACGGCTGGTGACCCAGCCGGCTTCGAGGGCCTGCAGGCCGTATTCGCCGATGAGCAGAGTGGAGCCGCCCTTGGCCATACCGCGGCGACGACCGCGGAATTGCTTGCGATATTTAACGCGCTTAGGCATTAACATGGTTCTTACTCCTAGGGCTAGGGGCCAGGGGTTAGTGGCTAGGGGAAGAACGCACTTCCCTAGCCGCTAGCCCCTAACCCCTAGGACCTATTCACTGATATAGACGTCCGTGGCCTCCACGCGCTGCGGCAGGATTTCGCCATTGTAGACCCAAGCCTTAATGCCGATGCGGCCATAGGTGGTCAGGGCTTCGGCAAAGCCATAGTCCAGGTCGGCGCGGATCATGTTGCGCGGGACGCGCCCTTCCCAGAGCTTCTCCTTGCGGGCCATTTCGGAGCCGGACAGACGGCCGCTGGCCTCGATGCGCACACCCTTGACGCCGGCGCGCATCGCCTGTAGCACGGCGCGCTTCATGGCCCGGCTGTGGGAGATGCGGCGCTCCAGCTGGCCGGCAATGTTTTCAGCGATGAGCTGAGCATTGGCGTCGGGCTGGGTGATCTCTTCCACCTCAACACGGGCGGTCTTGCCGGTCATGTCCTTCAGCTTCTGGCGCAGGTCCTTGACCGCCGCGCCCTTGCGGCCGATGACAATGCCCGGCCGGGCGGTGTGGATGGTCACCTGCACCTGGTTCGGGAAGCGCTCGATTTCGACCTTGGCCACGCCGGCCGAGTTCAGGTCGTGCTTGATCATGCGCCGGATGGCCATGTCTTCCTGGAGCAGGTCGCGATAGCGGCCGCCCTCAGCATACCACCGAGCGTTCCAGTCGCGGATGTACTTCAGGCGAAAACCTACTGGATGTACTTTGCGTCCCATATTGCTAATTCGACTCCCGCTCGGCCAGAACGACCGTAATGTGCGACGAACGACGGACGATGGGGCGGAAGCGACCGCGGCCGGCGAAACGCCCGCCGTGGGGCGCTTTGCGATGGCGCGGGCCTTCGTCGGCCCAAATCTCGCTGACGACCAGCTCATCCATTTCCAGCCCGTAGTTCTCTTCGGCGTTGGCAACAGCCGAGGAAATCAACTTAAACACCGGTTCGGCGGCGGCCTGGGGCATGAAGCGCAGGGTATCGAGCGCCTTCGATGCGTCCATGCCGCGCACAGCATTGACGACGAGACGCACCTTCTGCGTGCTCATCGGGATGTGGCGCACGATCGCCCGAACCTCAAAAGCGTTGGCAGCTCTATCGGCCATGGTTTATTTGCGTCCTTTCTTTTCCGACTTGGCCACGTGGCCGCGGAAAGTGCGAGTCGGCGCGAATTCGCCGAGCTTGTGGCCGACCATATTCTCGGTGACGTAGATGGGAATGTGGCGGCGGCCGTCATAGACGGCGATGGTGTGGCCGACCATCTGCGGAAAGATGGTGCTGGCCCGCGACCACGTCCGGATCACCTGGCGCTTGCGCGACGTATTGAGATCCTCAACCTTCTTGAGCAGCTTCGGATCGATGAATGGCCCTTTTTTCAGTGAACGTGACATGTTGTTCTCCTAGGGGCTAGGGGCCAGGGGCCAGGGGCTAGGGAAAGAGTGCTCTTTCCCTGGCCCCTGGAACCTGGAAACCTAGAACCTATCTGCGCTTCTTGCCGCGGCGACGGAAAATATACTTGTCCGTGGCCTTATTCTTGCGCGTGCGCTGGCCCAAAGCGACCTTGCCCCAGGGCGTCTTCGGGCTGGCCATGCCGATGGGCGCGGCGCCTTCGCCACCACCGTGGGGATGGTCACGCGGGGTCATGGCCGAGCCACGAACCGACGGCCGAACACCCATGTGGCGCTTGCGGCCGGCCTTGCCCAGCTTGATGTTGCCGTGCTCGACGTTACCGACCTGGCCGATGGTCGCCAGGCACTCCTGGGCGACGTAGCGCTCTTCGCCGGAAGGCAGGCGGATGGTGGCGTACTGCGGGTGGTCCTTGGCCATCAGTTGGGCCGAGACACCCGCCGAGCGCACCAGTTGGCCGCCGCGGCCGGGGTAAAGCTCGATATTGTGAATGGTCGTGCCGAGCGGGATGTTGCGCAGCGGCAGCGAGTTGCCGGGGCGAATCTCCGCCTTCTGGCCGCTGACGAGTTGGTCGCCGACCTTGACGCCCAGCGGGGCCAGGATGTAGCGCTTCTCGCCGTCAGCGTAAACCAGCAAGGCGATGCGCGCCGAGCGGTTCGGGTCATACTCGATGGTCGAAACGCGCGCGGGCACGTTCAGCTTGTCGCGCTTGAAGTCGATCTCGCGGTAGAGCCGCTTGTGGCCGCCGCCCTGATGGCGCACGGTGATCTTGCCGCGCATATTGCGGCCGGCCTTGTTGCGCAGGCCACGCACAAGGCTACGCTCCGGCTCGGTGCGGGTAATCTCTTCAAAAGAGAAACCGGTCATGTCGCGGCGGCCGGGCGAGGTCGGTTTGAATACTTTGACTGGCATTGTTTACACTCCCTCGAACAGGTCGATGCGGCTGCCCGGTTGCAGCGTCACAATGGCCTTTTTCCAGCTCGCCTTGCGGACGGTCACGCGGCGCATCCGTCGGGCGCGCTTGGCCGGCATATTGGCGATGCGAATCTTCTCAACGCGCACGTTGGGCCAGGCCAATTCGATGGCTTGCTTCACCTGCAACTTGTTCGCGCGCGGGTGAACGACAAAGGTATACTGATTATTGATGTCGGCCAGGAAGTTGCTCTTCTCGGTGACCACCGGCCGGCGAATGATGTCGCGCCAATGCATGTTATGCCTCCACCGTTCCACCAGCCGCGGGGCCTTCGTCGACTAGCACCCATTCGGTGCCTTCTTCCGTCTCCAAGAAGCCGGAGACGACATCGATTGCCGCCAGGGGCATGACGATCTTGCTGTAACCCAACAGATCGCGAATGTTCAGATAGTTGGCGTGCAGCGCCTTGACGTGCTGCAAGTTGCGGGCCGACTTCTCGACCGTCTCGTTGCGCTCTGGCAACAGCAGCAACGCGCTTTCACCGTTGGTCAGCGTGCGCATCAGCGTGGCGACCGTCTTCGTCTTGGGCGCGTCCATGCTGATCTGATCGAGCAGGACGATGTCGCCGGCGTCGGCCTTGGCCGATAGGGCGGAGCACAGCGCGGCGCGGCGCATCTTGCGCGGCATGGCCTTGGTGTACTTGCGCGGTCGCGGCCCGTGGGCCTTGCCGCCGCCGACAAAGATAGGCGCCTTGCGGCTGCCGTGGCGGGCGCGGCCGGTGCCCTTCTGGCGATAGATTTTGGCGGTCGAGCGGCTGACTTCGGAGCGCGTCTTCGCCTTGTGCGTGCCCAGGCGCGCATTGGCCATCTGGCGCACGAGAGCCTGGTGCATCAGGGCGCGATTGATGTTCGCCTCAAAGATGCTCGCCGGCAGCTCGTACGTGCTGACCTGTTCGCCGGACATGTTGTAGACTGGTAGTTCCATGTCTCTTTCTCCAGTGGTTAGTGATTAGTGGCTCGTGACTAGCGACTAGTCACTGACCACGGATCACTGATCACTATCTTCATCCCTTGGCCGCGTCGCGGATGATAACCAGACCACCCTTTGCGCCAGGGACGGCGCCGCGGATGGCGATGAGGTTGCGCTCGGGATCGATGCGGACGACCACCAGGTTCTGGGCCGTCTGGCGCTCGTTGCCCATGCGGCCGGCCATGCGCTTGCCCTTGGGCACGCGCGACATCTCGGTCGCCGAGCCAATGGAGCCGGGGGCACGCCAGCGGTCAGACTGGCCGTGGGTCTTCACACCGCCGGCGAATTTGTGACGCTTGACGACGCCGGCAAAGCCGCGCCCCTTGGTCTTGCCAATGACGTCGACCTTCTCGCCCGGCTCGAACTGGGCCACGGTCAACTGCTGGCCGACAGTGTAGTCGCCGGCGCTGGCGGTGCGGAACTCACGCAGGTGGCGCACGGCAGGAATGCCCTTGTCGCCGCCGCGCCGGCCGCTCTTCTTATTGCCCTTGACGATGCCTAGATGGCCCTGCTCGCCGCGGGTCAGACGCTTGGCCGAAACCTCGCCGAAACCGATCTGGATGGCGCTATAGCCGTCGTTCTTCTCATCCTTGACCTGGGTCACAAAGCACGGCCCGGCCTGGATGATGGTCACAGGGGTGACGACGCCGGTCTCGTCGAAGACCTGAGTCATGCCCACTTTTTTGCCGATTAGTCCTTTCACGATGCACCTCGGGAGAAGGGCCAGGGGCTAAGGGTCATAGGGAGAGCAAGCTACCTTGGAACCTTGAACCTGGAACCTAATTCCTCTCTAGAGCGAGATTTCAATATCGACGCCGGCGGGCAGGTTGAGCCGCATGAGGGTGTCGATCGTCTTGGAGTCAGGGTTGATCACGTCGATCAGGCGCTTGTGGGTTCTGATTTCGAAGTGCTCCTGCGAGTCCTTGTCAATGAACGGGCTGCGACGGACGGTAAAGCGCTCCAGCCGGGTGGGCAACGGCACGGGGCCGATGACCCGCGCGCCGGTGCGCTCGGCCGTGCCGACGATGCGCCGGGCCGATTGGTCTAGAACACGATGGTCGTAGGCCTTGAGGCGAATGCGGATGCGTTGTTTCGACATACTTTCCTCTAGTTAGTGACTAGTGGTTAGTGGGCAGCGACTCGTCACTAGCCACTAACCACTCATCACTTCTTTAGGCCAGAATCTTGGTAATGACCCCAGCGCCAACGGTCAGGCCGCCTTCGCGGATGGCGAAGCGCTGGCCGTCTTCCAGGGCCACCGGGGTGATCAGCTTCACCTTCAGGTTGACGTTGTCACCCGGCATGACCATCTCCACACCCTCCGGCAGGGTGATCTCGCCCGTCACGTCCATCGTCCGAATGTAGAACTGCGGCCGGTAGCCCGGGAAGAACGCCTTGTGTCGCCCCCCCTCTTCCTTGCGCAGCACGTACACCTCGCCCATGAACTCCGTGTGCGGCGTGATGCTGTTCGGCTTGGCCAACACCTGACCCCGCTCCACCTCTTCCCGCCCCACACCGCGCAGCAGCAACCCGGCGTTGTCCCCCGCCTCGACCTTGTCCAGTATCTTGTGGAACATCTCCATCGACGTCACCACAACCTTCTTCCGGTCGTTGCCCAGCCCGATGATGTCGATCTCGCTGTTGGGCGTCAGAATGCCCCGGTCAACGCGGCCCGTCACCACCGTGCCCCGACCCTTGATCGAGAAGACGTCCTCGACCGACATCAGGAACGGCTTGTCCACGTCGCGCACCGGCGTCGGAATGTACTCGTCCACCACCCGCATCAGCTCCCAGATCGGCGCGTACGCCGGGTCGCTGGTGTCCTTCGACTGGCACTCCAGTGCCTTCAATGCGCTGCCGCGCACGATCGGCGTCTCGTCGCCGGGGAACTCCTGGCTCGACAGCAGGTCGCGCAGTTCCAGCTCGACCAGCTCCAGCAGCTCTTCGTCGTCCATCATGTCGACCTTGTTCAGGAAGATCACCATGGCCGGCACTTCCACCTGGCGGGCCAGCAGGACGTGCTCCCGTGTCTGCGGCATCGGCCCGTCCGGTGCGGCCACGACCAGGATCGCGCCGTCCATCTGCGCCGCGCCGGTGATCATGTTCTTGATGTAGTCGCGGTGCCCCGGGCAGTCGACGTGGGCGTAGTGGCGGTTCTCCGTCTGGTACTCCACGTGGGCGATGGCAATGGTGATGCCCCGCTCCCGCTCTTCCGGCGCGTTGTCGATCGAGTCGAACGCCCGGAAGTCCGCCCAGCCCTTCAGCGCCAGCGTCTTGGTGATCGCGGCGGTCAATGTCGTCTTGCCGTGGTCGATGTGTCCGATCGTCCCCACGTTCACATGCGGTTTCCCGCGGACAAATTTCTCTTTGGCCAT
>CXWJ01000452.1_pt1 | contig 26226 bp, 27 predicted proteins | sample 590841 | NCBI WGS metagenome assembly CXWJ01 (sample SAMEA3498367, study PRJEB10139) | wastewater metagenome | biome: wastewater treatment plant; material: activated sludge | place: Austria | collected 2015-01-21 | reverse complement strand
GCCTTGGCAGAAAATGTCGATTGTTTGTCATTTGTGCCATGTCGGCCCCATGCTACGCAAGCGACAACAACAGGAGCCCCCAGATGACCAATCCGTTTCATGTCGGCTTTTTGCTTTACCCGAACCTGACGCAGCTCGATCTTACGGGGCCGGCGCAGTTCTTAGCGCGGGCGCCGGGGGTGAAGGCGCATTACATCTGGAAGACGCTCGCCCCCGTTCCGTCGGACGCCGGCTTGTCGCTGATGCCGACGACAACCTTCAAGGACTGCCCGCAACTCGACCTGATCTGCGTGCCGGGCGGTGCCGGGCAGGTCGCGCTGATGACGGATGACGAGACGCTGGGTTTTTTGCGCCACCAAGCCGCGGGTGCGAAGTATGTGACCTCGGTTTGTACGGGTTCGCTGATCCTGGGCGCGGCCGGTTTGCTTAAGGGTTACAAGTCGGCGTGCCACTGGATGTGGCGCGACTATCTGCCGGCGTTCGGTGCGACGCCCGTCAACGCGCGGGTGGTGAAGGATCGAAACCGCATCTCCGGCGGCGGCGTTACGGCCGGTATCGATTTCGCGCTGACCGTGATCGCGGAGATCTGGGGCGAAGAGGTCGCCAAACAAATGCAGCTGGGATTCGAGTATGACCCGCAGCCGCCGTTCGATTGCGGTTCGCCGGAGCGTGCGGGGCCGGAACGGACGGCGTTCGCGAAACAGCGGCTTGAAGGCATCATGAGCGAGCGCGAGATTGTGAACGCACAAGCTGCGGCGCGGATGCGGGAGGGTGTGTCGTGAGCAACGAAAATCTGCAGTTTCAGTTTGTGCGCTTTGGCGTGATGGTCACGCTGGTCGTGTGGTTGACGTTCAGCGCCGCAGGATCAGCGTAACCCAACCCTCAAGCGCGCTGCGGCGGATGAGGCGCAGACTTTGCGCGCGGGCCATCGCGCAAATGCCGTTTGCTTGTTCGTCGAGGAGGCCGGAGAGGATCGCGTGGCCGCCCGGTGCGAGGTTCGCTTTGATGCCGGGAAGCAACTTCATCAGCGGGCCGGCCAGAATGTTTGCGAAGATGAGGTCGTAGGGGGCGTGCTCAGCGATCAGCGGGGTCTTGAAGCCGACCGCTGTTGCCGCGCGCAGGTAGGGGGCCGCGCGGTTTAGCCTCGCGTTTTCGATCGTCTTTTGCGTGGCAAGCGGGTCGATGTCGGTCGCGATCGCGGGGCGGTGCATGAGGCGCGCGAAAGCCATCGCGAGCACGCCGGTGCCGCAGCCGAGGTCGAGGGCGTTCTTGAAGTGGCGCCGCTTGGCGAGATGTTCGAATGCCAAGAGGCAACCGCGCGTCGTGCCGTGGTGGCCGGTGCCGAACGCGTATGAGGCCTCGATCTTGAGGCCGATCGCGTTCGGCGGAACTTGAGTAGCGGTGTGGTCGCCGTGGAGGAAGAAGCGTTCGGTTTTGACCGGCGGCAGGCCTTCGAGCGCGCGGGCGACCCAGTTCTCATCCTCGATCGGGATCACGCGCATCGGATTGCCGAAGCGTTGCAGCAGGTCGGCTTCGTCCGGTTCTTCGCTGAAAAACGCCTCGACCTCCCACATGCCGCGTTCGCCGAGTTCGAACGCTGAGACTACGGGCGCCGGTTCGATTTGTTCGAGCGCTTCGCTCAACGCTTGTGCGTCGCGTTTGGGCAGAACGGCGCGGGCTTTCCAGCAAACGGGCATGTCAGGCTCTTGCCAGGAAGTTGGCGACGACGCGCTTTTCGCCCGCCTTTTCAAAGCGGACGGTCAGCTTCGTTCCGTCGACGGCAGTGATGCGGCCGTAGCCGAATTTCTGATGGAACACACGCTCGCCTGACTGGAAGGTTGCGGCGTCGGGATCCGACGTTGCGATCAGTTCGGCGTGGCCTTCAATCGCGGGGCGGGAACCGAAGGTTTCGCCGCGGCGGGCTTGGGCGCGCTGCCAGCCCGGCGAGGAATAGCCCGAGTTGAAATCCGGTGCGGTTGAGAGGTTCGAGTTGCCGTAGGGCAGGCCCGGATCGCTTTCGACGACGATCGCGTCTGGCGGGAGTTCGGCGATGAAGCGCGAGGGCATTGCTGATTGCCACATGCCGTGGACGCGGCGATTGGCGGCGTAAGAGATCTTTGCGCGTTCGCGGGCGCGAGTCAGGCCGACATAGGCGAGGCGGCGTTCCTCCTCGAGACCTTGTAGGCCGTTTTCGTCGAGCGTGCGCTGGCTTGGGAACAGGCCTTCCTCCCAACCGGGGAGGTAGACGGTTGGGAACTCGAGGCCCTTGGCGCCGTGCAGTGTCATGATCGTGACCTTGTCGGTCGTGTCGGATTGCTCGATCTCCATGACCAGCGAGACGTGTTCAAGGAAGCCTTCGATGGTTTCGAACTCTTCCATGGAGCGGACGAGTTCTTTCAGGTTTTCCAGGCGGCCCGGCGCTTCGGCCGAGCGGTCGGCTTGCCACATGGCGGTGTAGCCGCTTTCGTCCAGCACCATTTCGGCGAGTTCGATGTGGCTGAGCGCGGTTGCCTGATCGCTCCAGCGTTTGAAGCTTTGCACGAGTTCGCGCAGTGCGGAACGGGCGCGGGCGGGGATTTCGTCGGTTTGCGTCAGCGTGTCGGCTGCTGCGAACAGCGGTTTTTTTAGCGCGCGCGCCATTTTGTGGACGGCTTGCAGTGCCGCATCGCCCAAGCCCCGCTTCGGCTTGTTGAAGATGCGCTCGAAGGCGAGGTCATCGTCGGGCTGAACGACGACGCGTAGGTACGCGAGCGCGTCGCGGATTTCCTGACGCTCATAGAAACGCGGGCCGCCGACGACGCGGTAGGGAATGCCAAGCTGCACGAAGCGCTCTTCGAACGAGCGCATCTGGAACGAGGCGCGGACGAGGATCGCGATGTCCGAAAGCTTGCCGCGGTTGCGGGCGACTTGTTCGATATCGTCGGCGATTTGGCGCGCTTCTTCTTCAGCGTCCCAAACGCCCTTGACCGAGACACGCTCGCCTTCGCCCAGATCGGTCCAGAGCGTTTTGCCGAGGCGGATTTTGTTCGCGGCGATCAGGCCGGAGGCGGCGGCCAAGATATGCGGCGTCGAGCGGTAGTTGCGTTCCAAGCGGATGATCTTGGCGCCGGGGAAGTCGCGCTCGAAGCGCAAGATGTTGTCCACTTCCGCGCCGCGCCAGCCGTAGATCGACTGGTCGTCGTCGCCGACACAGCAGATGTTTCGGCGTTCGCCGGCGAGCAAGCGCAGCCAGAGATACTGCGCGACGTTCGTGTCTTGGTATTCGTCGACCAAGATGTAGGCGAAGCGGTTGCGATAGTCCTGAAGCACTTCCGGGTGTGTCTTCAGGATCGTGATGACGTCGAGTAGGAGGTCACCGAAGTCGGCGGCGTTCAGCGCCTTGAGGCGTTGCTGGTATGCTTCGTAGAGTTCGGCGCCTTTGCCGTTGCCGTAGGCGAAGCTTTCGCCGGCGGGCACGTCTTTCGGCGTCATCGCACGGTTCTTCCAGCTGTCGATCAGTGAAGCTAGATGGCGCGCCGGCCAGCGCTTATCGTCGATGCGCGCGGCTTCGATCACCTGTTTCATCAGGCGTAGCTGGTCGTCGTCGTCGAGGATCGAAAAGTTCGACCTCAGGCCGGCGAGTTCGGCGTGTCGACGCAAAATCTTTGCGCCGATTGAGTGGAATGTGCCGAGCCAGGGCATGCCTTCGACCATGCCGCCGATCAGTTGGCCCGTGCGGTGGATCATTTCGCGCGCGGCTTTGTTCGTGAATGTCACCGAGAGGATTTGGCTGGGCCAGGCTTTTCGCGAGGCGATGAGATGCGCGAGGCGCGTGGTCAGCACGCGCGTCTTGCCGGTGCCCGCGCCGGCCAGCACCAAGACGGGGCCGTCGAGCGTTTCAACGGCTTCGCGCTGGGCCTCGTTGAGGCCGCGCAAATAGGGAGGTTCCGCCGTCGCGGGCGTGTGGACGGGTGCAGGTTGGGTCATGATTCAGGCGGACACTAGCACGATCGCAAACGATCAATCCGCAATCGCTTTGAAGCCATTTGCGCGGATTTCCGCACCTTTTTCGTCGAGCTTTTGCGCGGGCGGGCGCGTCGTGGTGTCACCGTGGGCCGACAGTTTCATCGGGTTGCCCGCGAGCTTGAGTTCGCCGATATCGGGGTCTTGCAGCGTCACGACCATGTTGCGCGAACGGACGTGTGGGTCCGCCAGAACTTGGGCGACGTTGTTGATCGGACCGCAGGGGACGCCGGCTGTTTCTATTTTGGCGAGCCAGTGGGAAGCGGTGTTCGTGCCGAGGGCGCGCTCAAGTTCTTGCGCCAGTGCCGCATGGTTCGTGTTGCGCAGATCGTTCGTTGCGAAGCGCGGGTCGGCGCCCAGGGCGGGCGCGCCGATCGCTTCACAGAGTTTCACGAAAAGGCCGTTATTGCCGGCAGCGATAATGATCGGTTGGTCGGCGGTTTGGAATGCTGCGAACGGGGTGATCGAAGGGTGTCTTGAACCGAGCGGTCCGGGCGGTGTTCCTGTTGCGACATAGCGGGCGATCGCGTTTTCGAGGAGGGCCACTTGGCAATCGAGCATGGCGACGTCGATCTTCTGCGCCTCGCCCGTGCGTTCGCGATGGTAGAGCGCGGCGCCAACACTTGAGAGGGCGAAGAGACCGGCCGCGATGTCGCCGATCGAGGTGCCGACGCGGGTTGGCGGCGCACCGGGTTGGCCGGTCAGGCTCATCACGCCGCCCATGCCTTGGACGACCATGTCGTAGGCGGGCTTGGTTTTGTACGGGCCAGTGTGGCCGAAGCCCGAGATCGCGACGTAGATGAGTTTCGGGAAGCGCGCGTGGAGCGTCGCCCAGTCATACTTCAGCTTCTCCATCGTGCCGCCACGGTAGTTTTCGACGAGCAGGTCAGCCTCGCCGAGTAGGCGCTCGAACACCTCGCGGTCGGCGTCGGCTTTGAGGTCGAGCGCGATCGAGTGCTTGCCGCGGTTCAGCGACATAAAGTAGGCGGACTTGCCTTTGATGAACGGGCCGATGTGGCGGGCGTCATCGCCGGTCTTCGGCGGTTCAACCTTGACCACGGTCGCGCCCAGGTCGGCCAGCATCATCGTGCAATAGGGGCCCGCGAGTACGCGCGTGAGATCGACGACCTTCAGGCCAGCGTAGGGACCGTCAGTCATTCTTGTCGTCGTCGAGGCGCTTGCCTTCGAGCTCGGCGTCGTTGCGCTTGCGTTCGGCGTCGCCTTTTTTTCGCAGATGCTTCGGCGTGCCGTGCTTGACGCGGTTGTTCTCGGCGGTTTTTTCGGCTTCGGCTTTCGCCTTGGCCTTGCGCGCGCGGTTCAGGTTGACGACTTCGCCCATCACAGTTTCTTCCGGTAATGCGCCAGTACGAAGACCCGCAGGGCGCTGGAGAGATTGTTACCGCGTCCTTCGCGTTTGTCGATCTCGTCGATCAGTTTGGCTAGCGGGCGCTTCAATTCCGCGGCGATTTCGGTCAGCGCCTGCCAGAACTCGGCTTCGAGCGAGACGCTGGTGCGGTGGCCGGAAATTGTGACGGAGCGCTTGAGTTTCTTGATCGGCATTGGCGTGGTCTAGCGAATGGCCCCGGAGGCGTCTATTGTGCATTGGACGACAACACTTCGGATTGGGATTCAGGTGAGCCTCGTTCAAGCTGCTATTGCCGTCAACAGGTTCGGGCTTGGTGCGCGCAACCATGACCTTAAGGCGGTAGCGGGCGATCCGCGCGGATGGCTGAAGGCGCAGCTCCGGCCCGAGACGTCGATGCCCGCGCCCCTTGCCGCTCTGCCCTCGACGGAAGATGCGACGACCGCCTTTGCGAAGTGGCTGAGTTCCATCGGCGTCGGGCCGAGTGGCGAAGGGACGCCGCGCATCAACTCTCTTGCGCCGGCCGCAGCTATGGGCGGGACGGGAGGCGGAAACAAACAAGGCATCGAGCAGTCTTACGTCAAGACATTTGGGCCGGGCTATGCTACCGCGGTGAGTGCACGCATTGGCGTCGGCGAGACGAGCGAGCGTCCGTTCTTCGAACGTCTGGTACGGTTTTGGGGCAATCATTTCACGGTGTCAGCAGCTACGGCGTCTGCGATCGTGCTTGCGCCTGTCTTCGAGCGCGATGCGATTAGAGCGCACGTTTGCGGCAAGTTTGCCGACATGCTGCTCGCGTCCTGCCGGCATCCGGCAATGCTGCTTTATCTCGACAACTACATTTCGATCGGCCCGAACTCGTATTTGGCCAAGAACCCCGGCGTTCTTCCGGAATACTTGCGCAGTCTGCTGAAGGGTCTGAACGAGAACCTCGCGCGGGAGGTTCTCGAGCTCCACACAATGGGCGTTCGCGGCGGGTATACGCAGGCAGACGTGACGTCGCTTGCCAAGATCATCACCGGGTGGGGCTACCTCGGGCCAAACAATCAAGCAAACGACACGCCGGGGAAGTTCCGCTTCTTGGGTGCTGCGCACGAACCAGGGACACACACGCTCTTGGGCAAGGCCTACGAGCAGCAAGGTGAAGCGCAGGGCGAGGCTGCGTTGCGGGATTTGGCGGCTCATCCGGCGACGGCGGAGCATCTGGCCACGAAGCTTGCGCGGCACTTCATTGCCGACAATCCGCCACCAGGCGCGGTTGCCGCGATCGCTCGGGCGTATCGCGCGAGCGAAGGCGATTTGGCGGCGACGGCTGCGGCCATCGTCGATGCACCAGAAGCGTGGGCACCACAGCCCCGCAAATTCAAAGCACCGGAAGAGCTTTTGATCTCCACGATCCGCGCCTTGGGCGCGCCGAAGCTGGACGGTCAGAAGCTTGTCGCGTTGTTGGATCGCATGGGGCAGCGGCCGTACTGGGCCCCAGCGCCGGATGGTTGGCCGGACGCGGAAGATCATTGGATTAGCGCGGACGCGATTTGGAAGCGGCTCGAATGGGCGGACGCGCTGTCGAAGGGGTTGGCCGCGGCTAATCTCGATCCGATGGAGATTGCGGCACGCGTGCTTGGTCCTCAGCTTTCCGCCAACACGCAGGCGGCCATTGCGGGCGCCGAGAGTCCGGCGCAAGGCCTTGCCATTTTCCTCGCGAGTCCGGAGTTCCAACGTCGATGATCGTCGATCGCAGAATTTTCTTGGGTTCCGCCGCAGGCGCCTTCATCGCCGCAGGTCAAGCGCGCGTCGCGTTCGCGGCCGGCGAAACGGACAGGCGCTTCGTCGTGGTGATGTTGCGTGGCGCGATGGACGGCCTGTCGGCCGTTCCGGCGTTCGGTGATCCGAACTATGCAAGCGCGCGCACGGGCTTGGCCGTTCCTCGAGATGGGGCGATCAAGCTCAACGACTTCTTCGGACTACACCCGGCGCTTGCGGGCTTTGGCGGACGTTACGCGGGCGGCCAGTTGCTGGTGTTTCATGCGATCGCATCTCCCTATCGGGATCGTTCGCATTTCGACGGGCAGAACCTTCTCGAAAACGGCTCGGCGAGGCCTTTCGGGCTCGCCGACGGTTGGTTGAATCGCGCGCTCACGGCTTTGCCGGGGTCCCTCAAGGCGTCGCGACGCGAGTTTGGCGTGGCGCTGGCGCCGGCGATGCCATTGACGCTGCGCGGTCCAGCGCCGGTTACGTCGTGGTCGCCGTCGATCTTGCCGGCGCCGCGAGCGGATCTGATCTCGCGACTAGGGAGGCTGTACCGCGATACAGACCCGAAGCTGGCGCAAGCGCTCGAGGGTGCGGCGCAAGCCAACGGGGTGACCGGCATGGGCGGTATGGGCCGGGAAGGAGGCGCTAACGACTTCTCGACCTTGATGAGTGCGGCGGCGAAGTTCTTGTCGGAGCCTGCAGGCCCTTGCGTTGCCATGGTCGAATCCACCGGTTGGGACACGCATGCCAATCAGGTTGGCCCGTACGGTGTGCTCCATCGCAATCTGCTGGCGCTTGATAAGGGCATCGATGCGCTTGCCGCCGGGCTTGGCCAGCGATGGAAGCAGACGGCGGTTCTGATCGTCACGGAGTTCGGCCGAACGGTTGCTATGAACGGCACCGGTGGTTCCGATCACGGCAACGGCGGCGCGGCGTTTCTTCTCGGCGGGGCCGTCGCAGGCGGCCGCGTCATCGCTGATTGGCCCGGCCTCGCGCGCGGCAATCTCTACGAGGGGCGCGATCTCAAGCCGACAACCGATCTGCGCGCACTCATGAAAGGTGCGCTCGTCGATCACCTCGGCATACCGGGCGCTTTTGTGGAGCGCGGCGTGTTTCCGGACAGCACGCAAGTGCGCGCGATGACGGGATTGTTCCGGGCCTGAGGTCTACTTCGGGCCGATCATGTCTTCCGGCCGCACGATGCGGTCGAATTCTTCGCCGGTGATGAGGCCGGTTTTCACGGCCTCCTCGCGCAGCGTCGTGCCGTTCTTGTGGGCGGTCTTGGCGATCTTGGCGGCGTTGTCGTAGCCCACTTTCGGGGCGAGTGCGGTCACCAACATCAGCGAGCGGCGCATCAGCTCGTCGATATGCTTCAGGTTCGGCTCGATGCCGGTGACGCAATGGTCGGTGAAGGAGACGGCGGAATCGCCAATCAAGCGGATCGACTGCAGGACATTGTGGATGATGACGGGTTTGAAGACGTTGAGCTCCATGTGGCCCTGGCTGCCGCCGATCGTGACAGCGACGTGGTTGCCGATCACTTGCGTGCAGGCCATCGTCATCGCTTCGGCTTGGGTGGGGTTCACTTTGCCGGGCATGATTGAGGAGCCGGGCTCGTTTTCCGGCAGGATCAACTCGCCCAACCCCGAGCGCGGCCCCGACCCAAGCAGCCGGATGTCGTTTGCGATCTTGAAGAACGAAGCGGCGATGGTGTTCAGGACGCCCGAGAACTCAACCAAGGCGTCGTGCGCGGCAAGCGCCTCAAATTTGTTTGACGCCGTGACAAACGGATAGCCGGTGATCTTCGAGACTTCGTCGGCGAAGCGTTCGGCGAACCCAGGGAGTGCGTTTAGACCGGTGCCGACAGCGGTGCCGCCTTGCGCGAGCGGGTACAGACGTGGCAGCGCATTCACCACTCGCTCGATCCCGAGTTCGACTTGGCGGGCATAACCCGAAAATTCCTGGCCAAGCGTGATCGGCGTTGCATCTTGCAGGTGCGTACGGCCGATCTTGATGATCTTGGCGAAGTCATGCGCCTTCGTGAGCAGCGCGCCGTGCAGGCGGCGCAAGCCTGGCATCAAGCGGCGGTGAACTTCGAGAACCGTCGCGATGTGCATGGCCGTTGGGAAGCTGTCGTTCGACGACTGGCCGCGGTTGACGTGATCGTTCGGGTGCACCGGCTTCTTCGAGCCCATCTCGCCGCCGAGCATTTCGATCGCCCGATTCGAAATGACTTCGTTCGCATTCATGTTCGTCTGCGTGCCGGAACCGGTTTGCCAGACGACGAGCGGAAAGTGATCGTCGAGTTTGCCGGCGATGACTTCGTCGGCGGCCTTCGAGATCGCATCGCCGGTTTTCGGGTCGAGGTCTTTCAGTGCGACGTTGGCGACGGCTGCTGCCTTCTTCACAATGCCGAAAGCGTGGATGAGTGCGACCGGCATGCGCTCGCCGCTGATCTTGAAGTTCTCGAGCGAACGTTGCGTTTGCGCGCCCCAATACTTGTTTGAAGGAACGGCGATTGGTCCGAAGGTATCGGTTTCAGTGCGCGTGCTCATTTTCTCAAGGTCACTTCTTGCGGAATTTGTCGAGGCTCACAACCTCGCCCGTTTCCGGTTTGGGGGTGGGTTCTGAAGCGGGGGGCTGCGGCTCGGAATGTGTCGGCGCTTCGGCTGGTGCGGGAAGGCCCGCTTTCGGAGCAGGTATCTCCGTTTGGAAGCCGAGTTGGAACTTTTGCGACGGGTCCTCGAATAGGAGGATTGCCGAATACGGCACCACGATCGTTGCCGGGATCTTGCTGAATGTCAGCGTGACCTCGAAAGCATCGGGGCCGACCGTCAGATTGGCGTATTGGTGCTGGAGGACGATCTTCATCGCCTCCGGGTATCTTTCGAGCAAGAAGTCCGGGATCTCGACGCCCGGCAGCGTTGTCGCGAACACGATATTGAAGTGGTGCGCGCCCATGATACCGCCCTTGGCGGCATGGGTCAGCGCGTCGCGCACTACGCCCCGCAGCGCCTTGTCCACTAGCGCCTGGTAGCCGATGAAGTCCTTGGACATGGTCAAGGGTTTAGCGCGTGGCGCCCCTTGCTCGCAAGGCGGCCAATTGCGCGGCGCGCCCCTTGACTATATTCTTTGGAATGTTTATTGCATTCCTAGGAATGAAGGAGCCTGTTATGGATCGGACAAGGGAGTACGGTACGGCGTTTGCGGTGACGATGGTGCATGTAGGGCTGTTGTCGGCGGGGTTTCTGATCCTGGCGGATCAGTTTTCCTTCCCCGAGATTTTGCGGGCGCCTTCGGTTGAGCGGCTGGCGCTGTTTCGGCAGAATCAGGGGTTGATCGTTCCCGCCTACTACATGATGGGTCTGTCGGGGCTGACGCAGATCATGCTCGCAGTGCTGTTTCATCAGAGTTTCGCGAGGACCGGCAGCACCCTGTTGGCCGCAGCCTTGGTTGCGGGGGTGCTCGCGGGTGCGTTTCAAATGATGGGGTTTATGCGGTGGCCGATTGCGGTGCCCTATCTCGCGGAGCAGATGGCGGGCGCAGGCAGCGATGAAATGCGCGACGTCATCGCGCTGCTCGAAGGGTTGCTCAATCGCTACGCGGGGATGGTCGTTGGCGAGCATCTGGGCTTTCTGGCGCAAGGTGCGTGGACGGTTCTGATCTCGCTTGCCATGTTCCGCAGTTCGTTGTTTGCGTGGCCGTATGGGATTGTCGGCTTGGTGTTGGGCGTGCTCATCACGGTTAGTGCTTTCGAACAACTCGGCGGTCCGTTCGAGGCGATCGGGTTTCTGTCCGCACCGGTATCGGCCGCGTGGCTGGGTTGGCTCTTGATGTGCGGCGTATCGCTTGCGCGTACGCAGGCAAATGGCGTGGGGCCAAGGTTTTTTGTCTTCTCAGCGCTCGCGCTCGCTGCCCTCATGGGCGGGCTCGCCGCGACAGCCTCGATGTAGGAGAGCTTCATGACTTCGCGCAGAACGTTTCTTCGTGTCGCCGGGACTTCGGCGGTGATTCTGGCGGCAGGCGGTTATGGCTTGACCCAATGCGATCCTATGCCGGAGGCAGCGATTGAGGCATGGCGAGGACCTGCGCCCAATGTGCTTGATCCGCGCGTGCGGGCGCTGTCATACGCGCTGCTCGCGCCAAATCCGCACAACAAGCAGCCTTGGATCGTTGACCTTCGCGAGGCGGGTGTCGCGACTTTTTTCTGCGACCGGTCGCGGCTTTTGCCGGAAACCGATCCGTACTCGCGCCAGATCACGATCGGTTGCGGGGCGTTTCTGGAACTGTTGCGGATGGCGGCGGCAGAGCAGGGCTTGCGTGCCGAGGTCACGTCCTTTCCTGCCGGCGACTGGCCCGAGAACGGAGTCGGCGAGCAACCGGTGTGCCGCGTCGCGTTTGTGCCGGATGCTGGCGTCGTGCGCGATCCATTGTTCGCCCAAATCACGAAGCGCCGGACGAACCGTAACGTGTTCGATGCCACCGCGGTGACTCCGGCAGAAGCGATGGCGCTTGGCGGCGCCCTCGACGGGTTGCAGGTGCGGTTCGCCTGGACCGACGACGGGCGGCAGATCGCGCAGCTTGCGGGAATCGCGAAGCGCGCGTGGGATATCGAGGTCAAGAACGATGCGACGTTCAAGGAGAGCGTCGATGTGTTTCGCATCACGGGCGAGGAGATCGCCAAGCATCGCGACGGAATTGCGATGCACGGACCGTTCTTCTGGTGGGCGAACAATCTCGGTCTATTCACGCAGCAGAATGCAATGGAACCGTCGGGGCGTTCCCAAGCGTTGTCGCTGATCAATCCGCAGCTTGCCGTACGTGCGTTCGCGTGGATCGTGACGGCGACGAACGACCGGCGGGCGCAGTTGGCGGCGGGCGCGGCCTATGTCCGAGCGAACTTGAAGGCGACGGAGCTGGGTTTGGCAATGCATCCTTTGAGCCAGGCGTTGCAGGAGTTTCCGCAGATGCTGCCGCTGCTCGCCGAGCACAAGCGCGCGGTGGGTGCGGCAGAGAGCGAAACGGTGCAGATGTTTTTCCGGCTGGGGCGCGCTGCATCGCCGGGGCCTGCGCCGCGGCGGCCTCTTGACGCGATCATGCGGGCCTAAAGCAACATAGTGGATGGCGATTCGACCGACAGAAGCTCAGGCGGCCCTTGGCTGGCGCATTTTCAACTGGATCGGGATCATCGACCAGTTGGCGCAGACGCGCGCGACGCGTGCGCTAGCCGAGTTCAAGCTGCCGATGCCGCAGTTCATCATGCTCAACCACTTTAGTCACCGCCCCGGGGAAGCGAAGACGGTGACGGGCGTCGCCTCCGCGCTGCAACAGCCGCAGCCCGGAGTGACGAAAACGATCCAGAAGATGGTTGCTCGCAAGCTGCTGAAGGCGGATCCAGCACCCGGCGACGGCCGCTCGAAGCTCATTACAATCACGCCGAGAGGGCTTGAGATGCACGCGCGTGCCATCGCCGCTTTCGTGCCACTGTTCGCCGACGTGTTCTCGGGTTGGGACGACGCAGAGATGGAGACGCTCGCTCGGCAGTTGGATCGGCTGAAGGTCTGGATGGATTCGCGAGGTCGGGAGTAGTTGCGCTTCTCAGAATTGACCGCGAAACGGTTGGCTGCGGCTCGCGCCTCAACTTGAAGACGTGAGTTGGGATTGCGGTGACAGTGATATTGGGCGCTCACACCTGTGAATGGTGACAGAAGTTAATACGGCGCTGATGTTGGAAGCGGTCGACACATCCAGGCTCGTGGAATGCAATCGCGCGTGTTAGCTTGCCGTGTGCCTCACGGTCTGTCCGGCCGGAGGCCCACCCCGCGAGGCAAATAGGGACTTCAAGGCAATGTTAAATGAATTCAAGGAATTCGCGCTCAAAGGCAACGTCGTCGATCTGGCGATCGGCGTCATCATCGGTGGCGCGTTCGGGACGATCGTCAGTTCGCTTGTGGCCGATATGATCATGCCGCTGATCGGCGCGCTCGGCAGCGTTGACTTCTCGAACTACTTTTTGGGCCTCAACGAGGCCGTTACAGCTGCGACGCTTGAAGAGGCCAAGAAACAGGGCGCGGTGCTCGCGTGGGGCAAGTTCATCACTGCTGTGATCAACTTTGCGATTATCGCCTTCGTTTTGTTCCTGGCCGTAAAAGCGATCAACAGGTTGAAGCGCCAGGCGCCGCCCGCGCCAGCAGCGCCGGCTGAGCCGCCCGCGGACGTAAAGCTCCTCACCGAGATTCGCGACCTGCTCGCGAAGCGCTAAGCGCATACATTTACGCTACGACGCCGGGGTTCGATGCCCCGGCGTTACTTTTTTCGGCGAGCGCGTAGTATGCGGCGGATGAGCGATGTTCTCGATGCCGGACTGGAAACGCAGCGCAAGCGCTTGCTCGACGTGTTTCGCCACCGGAACTACCGGCTCTTCTTTACCGGTCAGGCGATCTCGCTGGTCGGCTTTTGGATGCAAGCGATAGCCCAGTCGTGGCTTGTCTATTCGTTGACCGACTCCGCTTTTTTGCTCGGACTCGTGGCGTTCGCGGGGCAGACGCCGGTGCTCGTCGTTTCGCCGTTTGCGGGTGTGATTGCCGACCGGCTCGACCGGCGCCGCATCTTGTTTGCCACGCAAGCGGTGATGATGGCGAGCGCCTGCTTGCTTGCGCTGCTGACGCTCAGCGAAGTTGTCGAGGTTTGGCACATCGTCGCGCTGGCGACGGTTTCCGGCATCGCGAACGCGTTCGACGTGCCGACGCGGCAGTCGTTCACGATCGAGATGGTGGGGCGCGAAGACCTGCCGCGGGCAATCGCGTTGAACTCGATCATGTTCAACGGCGCGCGGTTGATCGGGCCGGCGTTGGCGGGGATGTTGGTTGCAGCCGTTGGCGAAGGTTGGTGTATGGCGTTGAACGGTGCTTCGTACAGTGCGGTGCTGATCGGGCTCTCAATGATGCAGATCGAGCGGCAGCCACCGCGTCCCGCCAGCCATCCGCTGGCCGACCTGCGCGAGGGGTTCGTTTACGTGACGACGAATCGGCAGATGCGGACGCTTCTGTTGCTGCTGGGCAGTTCCAGCTTGTTCGGCACGTCCTACTTGACGCTGATGCCGGTCTTTGCGCGCGACATTCTGCATGGCAGTTCGGACGCTTTTGGGTTTTTGATGGCGGCGGTTGGGGCCGGCGCCTTGATTGGTGCGCTCAGCATACCGCGGGTGCCGGCGGCGTGGTTGCCGCGTGTGCCGTTTTTGGCCGCGGCGTGCTTTGGGGCGGCGTTGATCGCGTTTTCGCAGTCGACGGCGTTTGCGATGTCGCTTTTGCTGCTGGTGCCTGCGGGGTTCGGGATGATGATGATGGGGATCTCCACGAATACGCTGGTGCAGGGGGCCGTCGACGACGCGATGCGCGGACGCGTGATGGCCTATTACGTGATGGCGTTTATCGGGATGGTGCCGCTGAGTTCGCTTGCCGCCGGTTGGCTCTCGCATGAGATCGGCGCCCCGGACACGCTTGCAGTGGGTGGGGCGCTGACGATCGTTGCGGCGGGCGTCGCGTACTGGCGAAGATAGGTGGAGGGGCTTCTGTTGCCCGGCGCCCCTCCGAGCCGCGCTTACCTATTAGGCAGCGAGGGCCATTTCATTGTCGTTGGCACCTATACAGACAGCCCGATAACGGTGAGCCTTGCCGAGCAAAAGCAACGTCTTTACGCGTTCGTCGATCCTAGTTCGCCCCCACAGCTGGGCAGCGCTGGCTGCCCAGGTGGTGGAGGCGCCGGGTACCGCCCCCGGGTCCGATCCGTTTATTACACGCGCGTTTATCGCCATAGCCGGCGAACCGGCGGCTTCTATATAGGCGCTTCGGGTAAAGAAATGAAGGAGCTGGGGACGCGGGATTTCTGGCGCTTTCCGTCCAGATGGCAGAGCCGTTAAGATAGGCGGAAGCGGTAGTTCGCGAGGTTTCGATGCGCCAGTATCACGAATTGATGGAGCACGTGCTGCGCCATGGCGCAAAGAAGCACGACCGGACCGGTACGGGTACGCTGTCGATCTTCGGACATCAGATGCGGTTCGATCTCGACGACGGGTTTCCGCTGCTCACGACGAAAAAGCTGCATCTGAAGTCGATCGTTCACGAGCTGCTCTGGTTCCTGAAAGGCGACACGAACGTGCGCTATTTGCAGGAGAACGGGGTCCGCATCTGGGACGAATGGGCGGACAAGGCCGGTAACCTGGGGCCAGTGTACGGTGCGCAGTGGCGGTCTTGGCCGGCGCGGGATGGCGGTACGATCGACCAGATCACGCAGCTGATTGGGCAGATCAAGAAGAACCCGGATTCGCGACGGCTGATCGTGACCGCGTGGAACCCGGCCGACGTCGACCGGATGGCATTGCCGCCGTGTCACTGTCTGTTCCAGTTCTATGTCGCGAACGGGCGGATCTCATGTCAGCTCTATCAGCGGTCGGCCGACATCTTTCTCGGCGTGCCGTTTAACATCGCGTCTTATGCACTGCTGTTGATGATGGTGGCGCAGGTGACGGGCTTGAAGCCGGGCGAGTTCATCCATTCGTTCGGCGATGCGCACCTCTACCTCAACCACATCGAGCAGGCGGAGCTGCAGCTTTCGCGGGCGCCGCTCGGTCTGCCGACGATGCGCATCAACCCCGACGTCAAGGACATCTTCGGCTTCAAGTACGACGACTTCCGGCTTGAGGGGTACGAGGCACATCCGCATATCGCTGCGCCGGTGGCTGTTTGACGGACGGCATTCGCATTCGCGCGGCGGTGGCTTCGGACGGCGCGCTCGTTTATTCGTTCATCCGTGATCTAGCGGAGTACGAGCGGCTGCTCGATGACGTGGACGCGACGACCGCCAGTATTGACAAGGCTTTGTTCGGGGCCAATCCGCGGGTGTTTTGCGACATCGCGGAATGGGAAGGCGCACCCGCCGGCTTCGTGCTCTGGTTCTATAATTTCTCAACCTTTCGCGGCCGGCACGGAATCTATCTGGAAGATCTGTTCGTGCGCCCAGCCCATCGCGGCAAGGGGCTTGGCAAGGCTTTGATCTTGAACTTGGCGCAGCGCGCGGTACGCGAAAACTGTGCGCGGGTCGAGTGGTCGGTGCTCGATTGGAATGAACCATCGATCAGGTTTTATGAAGCGCTCGGCGCCATTCCCATGGAGGAATGGACCGTCTACCGGCTGACCGGTGAGGCGTTGAAGAAGCTCGGCTCATGAAGGCCCCGGTGATCGCGCTGATCGTTGCCGTCGCCGAGAACGGCGTCATCGGACGCGATGGGAAGCTGCCGTGGCGTATCCCCGACGACATGAAGTGGTTCCGCGAGCGCACGGCGGGACGGCCGCTGATCATGGGGCGCAAGACGTGGGAGAGCTTTCCGAAGCGGCCGCTGCCGGGGCGGACGAACATCGTGATCACGCGCGATGCGTCGTACCAGGCCGAGGGTGCGGTCGTCGTGACTTCGCTCGCGGCGGCGCTTGACGTTGCAGCTGGCGAGGCGCCGGCTGAGATCATGGTGATCGGCGGGGCGGAGATCTACAGGGCGGCGCTGCCGTTCGCACGGCGCATCTATCTCACCAGCGTGCACGGCGAGATTGAGGGGGACACGCTGTTCCCGCCGATCGATCGCGAGTCTTGGCACGAGACGATCATCGGGGTTTATCCCTCGTCAGCGGAGCGGGCGATCGGCTACAGTTTCATCATCCTAGACAAACGCTAAGAGGTAGTGCCCGATGTCCGTTCGCGAAGTCGCCAGTGGTTTGAGGTTTCCCGAAGGTCCGATTGCGATGCCTGACGGCAGCATCGTTCTCGTTGAGATTGCGCGCGGGACGCTGACGCGAGTTTGGAACGGCAAGACAGAGGTGATCGCGACGCTGGGCGGTGGCCCGAACGGCGCGGCGCTGGGGCCTGACGGTGCGGTCTATGTTACGAACAACGGCGGTTTCGAGTGGCACGATCGCGGAGGACTCTTGTTTCCCGGCGACCGGCCGGCGAGCTACGAGTCAGGGCGCATCGAGCGCGTCGATCTCAAGACGGGCAAAGTCGAGCGACTTTACGACAAGTGCAACGGCTTGAGGTTGAACGGGCCGAACGATCTCGTGTTCGACCGCCACGGTGGGTTCTACTTCACCGATCTGGGCAAAGGGTATGGGCGGCTGCACGATCGAGGCGCGGTCTATTACGCAACACCGGACGGCAAGCAGATCAAAGAGATCGTTTTTCCGATCGACATGCCGAACGGCTGCGGTTTGTCGCCGGACGAGAAAGCGCTCTATGTCGCACAGACCATGTCGGGGCGGCTTGTGAAGTTCGATATCAAGGCGCCGGGCGAGCTTGCGCCCGCAGCGGGGATTCTGCACGGCGATCTCGTGTGCGGGATGCCGGGGCTGCAACTGTTCGATTCGTTGGCTGTCGAGGCGAATGGACGCGTGTGTGTGGCGACGATTGCGCTGCCGACAGGGTGCATCTCTTCAATCGCGCCGGATGGCAGCTATGAGCAGGTGCCGTTCATGGATCCGCTTGTGACGAATGTCTGCTTCGGCGGCAAGGAGATGAAGTCGGCCTACGTGACTTTGTCGGCGACGGGCAAGCTGGTCGAGACCACGTGGGCGCGGCCTGGGCTGAAGCTCAACTACGCCGGATGGTGAGCGAGTTGCACAGCGGCGGGTGTCTTTGCGGCGCTGTACGCTTTGACGTGCGCGGGCCGGCGAAGTGGACGGCCTATTGCCACTGCCGTTCCTGTCGCAAGCATACCGGCGCGCCGGTATCCGCGTTTGCGGGCTTCGAGCGCTCGCAAGTTTCGTTCACGAAGGGACAGCTTGCGACCTTCGCTTCCTCGCCGGGCGTCAAGCGTGGCTTCTGTTCCGCATGCGGATCGACGCTGACCTATGAAGGCGATCGGTGGCCCAGTGAGATACACTTCCATGTCGGCGCGTTCGATATGTCGCAGGATTTTCCACCGGCAGGACACGCATTCGTCGAGGAGCGCTTGCCCTGGTTGCACATTACGGAAATTTAGTGCGATGCGGCACGCCTGGCGCGTGCGCGCGCTTGCTTGCGCGCGAGGCAGAGCCTACATCGCCGCGGGTCCGCTTAGGACTTGTTCCAACTGTAGGGAAGAAAACCCATGAAGCGCATTCTGATGGGCGTCGCCGCCCTTGCTCTGAGCACGTCGCTCGTGATCGCGGCCGATGATCCGATGCAGACCCGGTACGACAACACCGTCACGGTGACCGATGCCAAGGGCGGCGTGACGAAGCTGCATTATAACAAAGACGGCACGCTGGGCGTTGTGCAGCCGGACGGCACGAAGGGCACCGGCAAGTGGGCGATCAAGGAAGGCAAGCTCTGCGTGACACCGGATGCAGGTCCGATGGCGGGCAAAGAGCAGTGCAATCCGTTCGATTCAAGCAAGAAGGTCGGCGACAGCTGGGAAATTCCGGCGCCCGACGGCACGAAGTCAAAGGTCGCGATCGTCGCGGGCCGCTAATCAGGTTGAAATCCCCGATGGGGCCGGTGCGCTGCGCCGGCCCCATTTCCTATTCTATCGTGATGCGCGGAGCTGTATGCGTGTCGCCTGCGTCGAGTTTGGCGGCGACGCGTTCTGCCACCGCGACGAAGGCTTTTGCTTGCGGGCTCTTCGGGTCGAGCGCGGTGATGGGCGTGCCGCCGTCGGAGGTCTCGCGTACGCGGATGTGAAGCGGAATCTCGCCCAGGAAATCAGTGCCGAGGTTCGCCGCTGTTTCGCGGGCGCCGCCGTGGCCGAAAATGTGGCTCTCGTGGCCGCAGTTCGGGCACACGAATGTCGACATGTTCTCGACAATGCCGAAGACGGGGACGTGTGTCTTCCTGAACATCGCGAGCCCCTTGCGCGCGTCGATCAGCGCCACGTCTTGCGGTGTCGAGACAATGACGGCGCCTGCTAGCGGCACGCGTTGGGCGAGCGTGAGCTGCGCGTCCCCGGTGCCCGGCGGCATGTCGACGACTAGTACGTCGAGCGGGGCCCATTCGACGTCGTAGATCAGCTGCGTGAGTGCGGTCATCACCATGGGGCCGCGCCAGATCATCGGTTGGTCGTCGCCGATCAGCGAACCGATCGAGATCGCTTTCAGGCCCCAAGCCTGCATGGGCTGCAGGATCTTGCCGTCCTTCGAGGTGGGCTTGCCCTTGAGGCCGAGCATGCGCGGGATCGACGGACCGTAGATATCGGCGTCGAGCAGGCCGACAGTGCGGCCGAGCTGGCTGAGCGCCACGGCGAGGTTGACCGCAACCGTCGATTTTCCGACCCCGCCCTTGCCGCTGGCGACGGCGATGACGGCTTTGACCCCGATTGGGCCTTGGCGGTCGGGAGCGCCCGCACGTCCCGTTTGCGGGCTCGCGGCGGGCTTATGGGCGGTTAGGACTGCAGTCACAGAGCGGGCGCCCTTGAGCGCCAAGGCCGCCTTTTCGCAAGCGAGACGCAGCGGTTCTTTGGTGCGCCCTTCCTCGGGTGCAACCTCGAGCGCGAAAGAGATGTGGCCGTCCTTGACCTGCAACCCTTGGATCAACCCAAGTGCAACAACGTCCTTATTTCGCGCCGGGTCGACGACCGATTTCAGCGCCGCCAGAACGTCGTCAGGCGTGAGGTTCAACATTCGAAAAACTCTGTTGTTTGGCGCCCTTGACGCGATTTCGAGACGCTCCACATAGCAGTCTTGATCGCGTTCTGCGATCCAATGCGGTGACGCGTTGCGCTGGGCGGCATTAGGAACTTATAAACCCGCCCTAACGGTACATCCAATGTGGTGTGTTTCGCGTGATTCGTAGGGATGTGTCCTTGTTTGCGTACGGTGAGTCTTGTTGCTCCGGTCGCCTTGGCACGGCCCGTTTTTTGACGGGATGAGAGGACGGCATGCCTTGGAACGACAATAAGGGCGGCGGCGGTGGGTGGAATCCCGGCGGCGGCGGACGCGGACCGTGGGGGCAGGGGCCCTCGAACGGCGGCGGGCGCGGACAGGGGCCCAACATGCGGCCGCCCGATCTCGACGAGGTATTCAAACGCGCGCGCGATTGGTTCAAGCGGATGTTTCCGAACCAACCGCCAGGCGGGATGATGTTCGCCGGCATCGGCGGTCTTTTGATCATTCTTTGGCTGTTGACGGGCATCTATGTGATCCAACCCGCCGAACAAGGCGTCGTGCTGCGGTTCGGTGCGGCCGTCGACAAGCTGGGTCCGGGTTTGCACATCCGGCTTCCGTATCCGATCGAGACGGTGCTGCGGCCCAACGTCGAGCAAGAAAACCAGACCAACGTTGGGTTTCGCATCGAAGACGAGAGCCGCGACAGCGAGATCGATGTGGCCGTTGAAAGCATGATGCTGACCGGCGACGAAAACGTCGTCGACATCGATTTCGTGGTCTTTTGGAAGGTGGCCGACGCGGAAAAATATCTGTTTGAGGTTAGCGACGTCGAGGGCACGGTCAAGGCGGTCGCCGAGAGCGCTATGCGCGAAGCCGTGGGCCAGGCCAAGATCGACTCGATTCAAACCGAAGGCAGGGCCGAATTGCAGGACAAGGTCCGACAGGTGATGCAGGAGACGCTCGACTTCTACAAAGCCGGCGTGAACATTACGCGGGTCGCGTTGCGCAAGGTTGACCCGCCTACCCAAGTCATCGATGCGTTCCGGGACGTGCAAGCCGCGCGTGCCGATCAAGACAAGCGGCGCAACGAAGCGCAAAAATACGCGAACACGATCATACCCCAAGCGCGCGGCGAAGCTGCGAAGATCGAGCAGGACGCCGAAGCCTATAAGCAACGCGCGATCACCGAAGCGCAGGGCGAGGCGCAGCGCTTCCTTTCGATCCTCGACCAATACAAGAACGCGCGCGAGGTGACGCGCGAACGCATGTATCTTGAGACGATGCAGCTGGTGTTGGGCAACACGAATAAGATCATCATTGAGAGCAAGAGCGGCGTCGTGCAGTATTTGCCGCTGCCCGAGCTTCGGCGTTCGCAGCCCCAAGGCGCGGGAGGAAACTGAGATATGAGCTACACTCCCGGCGTCGTCGGCGCGATCGTTCTCGTTGTTGCGTTCGTCGCATTCAACACGTTTTTCGTAGTCGAGCAACGCGAGCAGGCGCTGATAACACAGTTCGGCGAGCCGCGCTTGCCTGTCGTCCAAGAACCCGGCTTGGCGTGGAAGGTTCCGTTCGTCCAAACCGTCATATTCTTCGACAAGCGGATCCTCGAACTCGACGCACCGCCTGAGGAAGTGATCGCCTCCGACCGGCGGCGTATAGTCGTCGATTCGTTCGCCCGGTATCGGATCATCAATCCGCTGCGGTACTACCAATCCGTGCGAACGGACGCCGTGGCGCGCCAGCGCTTGTCATCGATCTTGAGCTCGAGTTTGCGCGGCGTGTTGGGCAAGAAGTCATTCGCCGCGCTGCTGTCGGAGGAGCGCCCTCAGTTGATGCGAGCGATTCGCGACCAGATCAAAGCGCAGTCCCTGGGACTCGGTATCGAGATCGTCGATGTGCGGATCAGGCGCGCCGACTTGCCGAAGGAAAACCTCGAGGCCGTGTTCGGGCGGATGCAGACCGAGCGTCAGCGCGAGGCCGCCGGGATTCGTGCCTCGGGTGACGAAGAAGCGACACGCATCAAGAGTACGGCAGATAAGGACGTCACGATCATCAAGGCGAACGCGACGCGGAAATCCGAGATCCTGCGCGGCGAGGGCGATGCGGAGAAGAACCGCGTGCTGGGCAACGCCTACGGCCAAGACCGCGAGTTCTTCGAGTTCTACCGGACGCTGAAGGCCTATGAGGCGTCGATGGGTGGTAACAACACGACGATGGTGATTTCACCGGACAGCCCGTTCTTCAAGTACTTTCAAAAAGGGCAAAGGGGCGGACGCTAGGGCGTCGTAAACCCGTTCTTTACCACGCGGCGCTGATCTCTAGGTCGGCGCCGTTTGCGTTTGGCGGGCGCTTTAGCGAGGGGTCGCTTGATCAAAGTATTGTTCGCCGTCGCAGCTGCGATCGGGCTTGGCGGCGCTGCGCTCGCGAAGCCGGTGCCGGACGGGTTTTCCGTGCTGGTCGAGAAGTTGTCGCCGGGTGTCGTCAACATCGCGACCGAGCGGCCGCAGCAGGCCGCGACGAGCCGCCCACTGGCCCCGTCGCCGTCGGCGTGGACCGGACGCGTGAATGGCGAGGGTGACGAGGGCATGGGCCAGTCGTTGGGGTCGGGCTTTGTGATCGACTCTGCCGGACTCATTGTCACGAACAATCATGTCGTCGAAGGGGCGAAGGAGATCTTCGTCGCGCTGCATAACGGGCGGCGTTTGAAGGCGAGCGTTGTAGGACGCGATGCGAAGACCGACATCGCGCTCCTGCGCGTGCAGCCGAAGAAGCCCTTGACTGCGCTCAAGCTCGGTAATTCGGACGAGGCAAAGGCCGGCGACTGGGTGCTCGCGATCGGCAATCCGTTTGGGCTGGGCGGTAGTGTTTCGGCCGGCATCATCTCGGCGAGGAACAGGCAACTCGACGCGGAGCTTTACGACGACTTCATTCAAACGGATGCCGCGATCAATCGAGGGAATTCCGGTGGGCCGTTGTTCGACATGGACGGTAAGGTCGTCGGCGTGAACTCAGCGATCCTGTCGCCCTCGGGCGGATCGATCGGAATCGGGTTTGCGATTCCCTCGAACACGGTCGCCACGATCGTTGCTCAGTTGCGTCGGCATGGGCGCGTGCAGCGGGGGTGGATTGGGGCGAATGTCGAGGACTTGGACGACGAGCGCGCGGGTGTGCGCGTGGGGGCGCTGGCGCCTGGCGGTCCCGCCGCGGCTGCCGGGCTCAAACCGGGGGATATCGTTACCCGCATCAACGGCGTACCGGTCAAGGACTCGCGCATGATGCAGAGGCTGGTTGTCGAGGCCGATGTGGGGCAGGTGCTTGGCTTCGATGTGGCGCGGGCGGGCCGGGCGGCCGCGGTGGCTGTACGGGTTGCACGGCGGAAGGAAAGCGGTTCGCGCTGAGGCCTTTTCAGCCTGGGGCTTTTCCCTGCTTTTCGCAAGCGCGAGATCGCCCGGAAAACCGGCGGAAAGCTTAAATTTCTTTTCGTGTTTGGGGCGTTGAAGCGTATGAGGGCGATCAATATATTCCGCCGCACTTTGGCGCCTGCGTCGCGCCGGGGAGGACCATTCGAATGGGCGTCTCGCTACCCGTCGATTACCGGCCGTCCGACGACGAGCCGTTTATGAATGAACGTCAGCGCGAGTATTTCCGGCAGCGCCTGTTGCGCTGGAAGGACGACATTCTGCGCGAGTCGAAAGAGACGCTGCAAAGCTTGGCGAGCGATTCCGTCCCTCATGCCGATTTGGCCGATCGGGCATCGAGCGAAGCGGAGCGTGCGAACGAACTGAGGGCGCGCGACCGGCAGCGCAAGCTGATCTCGAAGATCGATGCGGCGCTGCGGCGGATCGAGGAAGGGACCTACGGGTTTTGCGAAGACTCGGGCGATCCGATCAGCCTGCGCCGACTCGAGGCGCGGCCGATTGCGACGCTGAGTATTGAGGCGCAAGAGCGGCACGAACGGCGCGAGAAGGTCTATCGCGACGATTAGGGCGCGCAGGGCGGCTTAACTTTCTTGAATGACGTGCGGGCGGAGGCCCATTCTTCCGGAGACCCGGGCGTCCCCTGGACCTGAGAGTGCGGTTGGCTGAAAATGTTGCCCTGAGCGACTCACAGTCGCGGGGACAGCTATGCAGCGAATTCGCGCACTCTTTGCAGAGTATTTCACACCCCTTTCGGCAGCCACCGTCGGCATGGTCATCGCCATTCTGGTCGTGTGCATTCTATTGTGGGAGGTGACGTGGCTCAGGCCCTATCTTGCGGCCATCGGTGCGGGCGCGGCAGCGTTCTTGGGGCCGCTGTCAGGGATCATTTCGCCAGAAGCGCGGACGAAGTGGCTGGCGAGCATTCTCATCGCCGGGTTGATAGCCGTTTTCACGTGGTTCGGGACCGCCGATTTGGATGCTCGGCTGGACGCGGCGGAAACGCGCAACACGTCCTACCTGCGTGCGTTCGAAAAGGTTCTCAAGGAAAGCAACGGCGAAGCGCAGGACAGTGTCCTGATGGCGGCAGGAGGCGTGTGCCGGCATCTTTATCGAGAAAAGCAACCGCAGGCGGTTCTCGATCTGGCGCTGTTGATCTTGAGCGTGCAGCCGAACAACGGACATGGACTCTACTTTGCGGCGGAGGCGCATCGCGATCTGCACGATGCGGGCGGTGCGATCGGGCGGTTGCAGAACTATCTGGCACAGGCCGATCATGAGCCGGATGCATCTGTCGGCGACGCTGCGGCTTGTTACGCGCGCGCGAACGGGTTCTGCGCCGAACGGACCGGGTGGGCGTTGCATTTGATGGCCGATCATTTCGTGAAGGACGCGGAGTCGCTTGCGGCGGATGCGCGCCAGCAGGCACTTTGGGACGCGTTCCGGCAAGAGGAGCGCAACCTCGAACTCGTGAAATGGGAACGCGCGGCGGAGAAGGATTCGCTCGCGGACGCAGGTCAGCCGTTCCGCAGGCAGGGTACGGTGCACTCGAGTTGCGAGATCTTGCGCGTTGTCGAGCGCGAGTTGGCGGCGCTCGGTCAGGATGTTGCGGATGTCAAAGCCACGCGGCTACGCCTGCTGGCGAACTCGTGCCGCGATCTTGCTGCGGTGGGGGCACGTTAGGCGATCTGTCGGAAGTCGAGGCCGAGATCGAGGCACTTCGGCGAATGCGTGATTGCGCCGGAAGNNATCGAGGCTGTCGACTTCGATTTCGATGCGGACCATGTGGCCGGCGTGGGCGCGGGCCGCGTTGATCGCGTTCGCGATGCCGCCGGCGGCGACGATGTGGTTGTCTTTGATCAGGATGCCGTCGTCGAGACCGAAGCGGTGGTTGTGGCCGCCGCCGCAGCGTACGGCGTATTTCTCGAACGCGCGCAAGCCCGGTGTAGTCTTTCGGGTGCAGACGACGCGGGCCTTCGTGCCCTCGCAGAGCTTCACGAGTTTGGCGGTTGCGGTTGCGATGCCGGAGAGTTGGCCTAGGAAGTTCAGCGCGACGCGTTCGCCGGTGAGGATGGGGCGCGCGGGGCCATCGACGATGGCGACAACGTCGCCCTTGCCGACGTCACAGCCGTCGAGTGCGCGAACGGCAATCTTGATCGCGGGGTCCATCAGGCGGAAGGCCGTCAGCGCGAAGTCGAGGCCCGCGATGCGGCCCGGCTCGCGGGCGGCAATGATGCCATGCGCGCTCGCCGAGGCCGTAATCGTGGCCTGTGTGGTGAGGTCGCCGGCACGACCGAAATCTTCCAGCAGGGCGGCGCGCACGGCCGGTTCGATCAGCAGCGGCGACAAGGGTTCGATGGCGACGACCGGCGTCTTGGTGGTCATTTGACGGCCTTGAGGCTTGCTCGAACTTTCGTGTCCTGCACGGCGAGGGCGACAGTTGCACGGATGTCGGCGAGCGTCACGAATGTGCGCTTGGCTTGCGCCGGGTCGGCCTGCGGGTGGTCGCTGCGGAAGTGGCCGCCGCGGCTTTCGGTGCGGTTGAAGGCGGCGCCCGCGATCAGGCTCGCGGTCGCGGTCATGTTGCGCATATCCGGGTCGGCAAGGTGCGCTTTCTCGAGCTGCGCGATTGTCGCGAGTGCTGAGACCAGGTCCGGTGCGTTGCGTTCCAGCCCGACGTTCAGCGACATCGTCATGCGCAGCTTCGTGACGGCTGGGCCGTTCGCTGCGCCTGTGGTTGCGAGTGGGGCTGGGTGATCGGGCTCTGGGACTTGGTGGCGGGCGATACGCTCGACATCGGCGGCGGCGCGGGCGCCGAAGACGACCGCTTCAAGCAGCGAGTTCGAGGCGAGGCGGTTTGCCCCGTGAGCGCCTGTCGAGGCGCACTCGCCGATCGCCCAAAGGCCTTCGAGGCTGGTGCGCGCATGGTCGTCCACGGCGATGCCGCCCATGTGGTAGTGGGCAGCGGGGGCGACGGGGATCGGCTCGCTACGTGGGTCGATGCCGGCCGACATGCAGGTCGCGAAGACGGTCGGGAACTTGTCGGGAAATGCCGCACCGACTGCTTGGC
>CXWJ01001921.1_pt1 | contig 26239 bp, 19 predicted proteins | sample 590841 | NCBI WGS metagenome assembly CXWJ01 (sample SAMEA3498367, study PRJEB10139) | wastewater metagenome | biome: wastewater treatment plant; material: activated sludge | place: Austria | collected 2015-01-21 | reverse complement strand
ATGTGATTTCGATATACTCATAACCTGACTGATAACCAATAAAATTTGTGTGCATACCGTAGGTGAAAACACCAAGCGTGGCTTCGAATGACTCTTAATGACCTGTAATGGCTCTTTCACCCCGCTTGCTGTTTTCACCAAGCGGGAAGCGTACAGCACGATCAATCTTACGCCAGCCAGTGCGGATTTACAAATATAGTAGTACGTTAGCTGCACGTTTTAATCCGTCATCCGTATATCCTAATCTCATGAGCGAAAGCGGCATCTGAATGCTGCGCGTTTTTTGTTTTCCGGCTTCCACGCTCCTGCCGATTTTTGACTTGCCTTCTTTCCTTTACTTTTTTCCTGATTTTCAGGCGCTTGTGGCACATTGTTTTGAAATGCAACTATGAAAAAACTGGTATTTTATTGCCTACTGTTATTGGGTCTTACCCATCCGGTAACGGCACAGATCACCATCACCAATTCCGTTTTTCCTGCGGTGGGCGAAACGTTTCACTTTGCTTTTGGCAACCAGCCAGGGGCTATTAATGAGATTTTCACCGCGCCCGGCGGCGGTCAGCAGTGGGACCTGAGCGACCTGCAGCCAACCCAATTCTGGGATCAGGTCATGAAAAACCCGGCAACGGGCACGAATTCCGGCTCCTTCCCCGGGGCTTCTATCCTGTACAATCCTCTGAACTCCGGTTCGGAAGTTTATTTGCAAGTCACCGGTACCCAAGTCCTCGATATGGGCTATTTTGGCCTGGACGAGCTGGGTTTGGGCTTGAATTTATTGTTTGACAAGGTGCCCAACCTGGAAGAATCCTGGGCGCCGGTCAATTTCTTTGACATCCACCAAAGTACTTCCAATGTATTAACTGCTTTCGATGCATCGATTGCGCCGCCCATTTTGCTGAACCTGGTTCCTACTGCCGATTCTTTCCGTATCCGGGTTACGTATCAGCGGCTTGGCGTCATCGATGCCTGGGGCACGCTGACCATCCCCGGCGGCACTTTTGATGTGCTGCGGAAAAAACAAACCGAATACAAGTCACAAGCTGTGGATGTAAAGGTGGCTCCCTTAGGATGGATAGATATATCCACCATCGGCGGCCAACAGATACTCCCCCTGGGGACGGATACGATAACGACCTTCCATTTTCTGAACGATGTGTCCAAGGAAGCCATAGCCATTTGTTCGCTCAATACTGCACAAAACGAGGTAACCGGTGTTCAGTATAAATCTATCAATATCTGTCCCACGATTACATTCACCGCCACACCCACCAATACCTGCCCGGGCAGCAACAATGGGCAGATTGTGGTAAGCGGCGTGTCGGGCGGCACAGGGCCGTATATGTATTCGAAAGACAACGGCGCCAACTTCCAATCCGGCGCGACTTTTACCGGACTGTCGGCAGGCAACTATCAGATCGTAGTAAAAGACGCCAACGGCTGCACCGGCGGGCCGCAATCAGTGACGGTGGGTACGTTTACGGCGTCATCCTGCACCATTGACTTCAGCGGCAAAATCATATTTTCAAACAACAACAGTCTCGGTGTGAACAATGCCACGGTAAGCCTCACCGGTTCGGCCACGGGCAGCGATGTGAGCGATACGAACGGCGATTTCTTTATCGCCACCGCTGTCAGTTCGGGCAGTTTCATACTAAAACCAAGCAAAACGATCAACAAACTGAACGGCGTGACAGCCGGCGACGTAATTGCCATACAGCAGCACGTCGCCAATACTTTACCAATCACCGACCTTTACAAACAGGTGGCTGCCGATGTGAATAAGACGAACAGCATCAATTCTACCGATGCATCCATCATCAACCAGGCACTCCTGGGCAACCCGGCGGCGCTGGCGCAGATCAAAACCTCCTGGCGCTTCGTACCCACCAGCCACACGATGAACAATCCGCCTTGGGGATTTCCCGAGCAACGCACATACACGAATATCAATTCCATACAAACCAACCAGGATTTCTACGGCATCAAAACGGGCGACGTGGCGACCGTTTTCGCCAATCCGGCCAACTTCGGCGCCGGCCAATCCTTCGTATTGCAGGAAAAAGACCGGCTGTTGCAGGCGGGCGAAACCTTTGCGCTGGAGTTCAGCGCCGGTCAGATGGACGACCTGGCAGCTTTCCAATGCGCACTCCGGTTCAATCCTGCGCAGTTGCAATTCGTTGAGATACAGCCATTTGCGGCGCTTCCGCTGACGATGGACAACTTCGGCACCTACAACATTGCCGAAGGAGAAATCCGCCTCGTATGGGCACAGGCGACGGCTGTGGCCGTATCCGAAGCGGCGCCGGTGTTTAGCATTCAGTTCACCGCCTTGCAAAGCGGTGCAAAACTCAGCGACGTATTGCAACTCGACGAATCGGAATTGCCGGCCCTGGCCTACACGAGCGCGCTGGCAGAGTCCAAATTAGAGTTGAAATTCAGCGAACTAACAGGCACGGGCAATCCTGCCGGTGCGGGTGGTGTGCAGTTGCTGCAGAACCGGCCTAATCCGTTCAACGGCCAAACCGTGATCGGTTTTGTGCTGCCGGAAGCCTGCGAAGCGCAGTTGCGCGTATTCGACGTGTCGGGCCGGCTGCTGGCCGAGCGCAAGGGACTATACCCTGCGGGCAGAAACGAAGAAATACTGGAAGTGAACGGCGCTACCGGCGTGTTGTACTACGAGTTGACCACGCCGTTCGGGGTGGTGTCGAAGAAAATGGTAACGATGTAAACTTTAGGGAGTTTGCCCAACAACGGCAGAAAATATCCCTATTGTACTCTCCGCACCAGCACTTCCACCCGGTTGTTTTGCCCATGTTCTTCATCGGAGCAATTCACGCCTTCCGTGCAGCGGTTGCGCGGCGCAGATTCTCCCTTGCCGTAGACGACAACGCGATTGGGCGCGATACCCCTGCCCTGAAGGTAGCTTTTGGCATTTTTTGCGCGGGCCTCCGTGAGTTCCTGATTGAGCCGGGCATCGCCGCGTGTGTCGGTGTGTGCGACGAGGTTGATCTCCATGGCGGGATATTGTTGCAGCAGGTCGAATATCGCATCTAAGTAAAGTTCCGTCTGCTTATGAAGGGTGGCGCTGTTGTTTTCCGGGAAAATTTTTTCGAGAATAATCGTCGTGCCGGCCTGTAAATCACTGGCGGGCGATTCGGAACGGGTTTCTGGAATAACCTGTTCCTTTTTTCTGGAAAGTTTGAACTGGAGGGAAACGGGGTTTTCCGTATCCACCGATACCAAGCGTTGTGTCTGACTATAACCGGGCAGATTGACGACAACAAAATAGTTTTGGTAGCGGGTCAAATCAATCTGCGCCTTGCCTTCGGCATTGCTGTACAAATCGGCTGTGCCGAGGTCTTCGGCATTTTTTAGTACGAGCCGGAGGCTGAGTACATCGGGTTTGCCCTGCACAGGCGTCAGGTCGGCGGTATAAAAATCTTTGTGGCCGCTCACAAAACCGTCCTCGGACGGTTGCAGGATGCGGATTTCGGCTTTTTGCAGCGGTTTGCCGGTTCCGGCATCGCTGACAGTGACGGATACGAAGTTGCTTTGCGGTTTTTTTACGCCCGCCAATCCGGAGGGTGTTTCGAATCGATAGATATCGACATTGCCGGCGCCATCAGGACGGCTGCTGGTAAAAAAGCCGCTTTTCCCTTCCGTGTCCAAAATCAACGACATATCGTCGGCGCTCGAATTGAAATCATCGCCGAGGTTGACCACTTCTTCGGGATTGTTCAGCGGGTTGTCGACAAAGTAATTGTCGAAACCGCCGAGGCCGGTGCTGCGGCCGTTGGAAGTGAAAAACAAGGTGCCGGATTGACTGACAAATGGGAAAATCTCCTGTTTTTCAGTGTTGACCACCGGGCCGAGGTTGACCGGTGTGCTCCAGCCCGAACCCTTGCGCTCCGCCACATAGATATCGTATCCGCCCTGTCCTCCGGGCATGTCGGAGGCAAAAAACAGCTTCGTACCGTCGGCACTCAGGCTTGGGTGCATGCAGGAATATGCGTCGCTGTTGAAGGGCAGGGCTTCGGGTTTTGTCCAGTTCCCCCGAACATACCGGGATTCGCAGATTTTCAGCATGGTTTTGCCGTCTTTGCCTGCTTTCGCATTGTCGGGCAAAGTGAGAAAAACCGTTTTGTCGTCGCGACTAAAACAAACGGGTCCGTCGTTGATGCCCGGTGCTTTTTCAGCGATAAATGATACTTTTTGGGGGAATTCCGGTTCGCCGTTGTAGTTGAAAAATGCATAATACAATTCTGCCGGTGCGTCGCCTGTTTTGGGATCGCGCGGGCCGGTCGTGGCGCGATTCGACACAAACACGATGCCCGCTTTGAAATACGCCGGTGCATAGTCGGCGCCTTCCCGGTTGATTTCGCGGGCATTCTGCAACAGCACCGGGTAGCGGCCGTCGTCTTTTTCACGGAAACGGTCTTTGGATTTGCTTTTGGACGACTGCTGCGCCGATACATCGCTCAAAAAGAGCACGCATATATAAAAAATGAAGTGTTTCATACGCAGGAAACGGATGGAGAGCAATGAAAAATACAACAACGACAGGAAATTTTTCATATTTCTCAGCAATGAAACGGAGATTACTCCACCCGTTGCCAGTATTGGGTGCGGAACAATGGGCCGAAAGACCCGCGCACGACAAGTACATTCGTGTCATCTTTTTTAAGCCAGTATTTCAGGTTGTACCATTTGCCCTGCTTGGGGTACAAGATCCGTCCCCGTTGCCAAAACCCGTCTTTTAACTCCATGTCTTCGATGATGACCATATCGAGTACGGGTTGGTTTTTCCGCACACCCGTGCATTGGTCGCAGGGATGATTGAGGTTTTCCCGCAGGAGTTTGGTGATTTGGCCAAATTGTTTGCCGTCTTTTTCATAGATGCGGATATGGCTTTTCACCTCTCCGGTCTCGTCGTCGGCGGTTTGCCAGGTGCCAACAGGGGTGGATAATTCAGATGTGACCTGGCCGAAAAGGGTGGTAATGCCCGACAGGCATACGAGGAGCAGAAAATGCTTGTACATATATGATTGCAAGGTAAAAAGAATTTAAGGTTTCCGGGGTATTTGATGGCCGCGTGCAAATCCAGGGCCAATTTCAACTTGTTCAGGAGGGGGCACGCAGCCGGGTTGGGGCTGCGGTGGATGGTGTAGACGTTTTTATTACCTTGCAGGTACAGGAGAGGTGGCGTTATTCGTGGTTCATGGCTTTTTTTGTGGCGGTAAGATGCTATTTTTGCAAGAAAAAAGAGATGGATACACTTATAGTTTCACCGAAAACAGCCGAAGACCTTAAAATTTTGGCTGATTTGCTTAACAGGCTTGGAATTTCCGTGCTTCGCCTCAGTGAAGAAGAGAAAGAGGATTTGGGGCTTGTTATCTTAATGCATGAAGCAAATCGCGAAGAAAAAGTAACCCGCGATGAGGTGATGAAAAAATTGCGCCGGGCATGAGAACTGTATTTCTTCGCAAGTTCAGCAAAGACCTTGACAAGATTGTCAATTTGCAAGAGTTCTGCATCGGAAAGACATTTACGATGTGTTTCCGTGATGTTCGAGAGCCGTTCAACCTATTAATAATCAAGCAAACCCTGTTATATTACCGTCCCTCTCACACCCGCATTTCCCATCCCTTCTCATACTCCCTCGACCACAATTTCATCGCTTCTTTATCTTTGAGGATATGGCCGTTGGCAGGATCGCAATGTAATGCCCTGCCCGTCCGGAACGCGATGTTGCCGAGTTGCGGCAGGAGGGTGGAGGCATGACCTTCGGAAATGGGCGACGTCAGCGCCTTTTTACCGCGGATGGTGTCCAGAAAGTTGATCAGGTGCAGGCTGTCCAATTGTTCGCCCATGCTGACGGTGTTGGTACCGTCCACGTTCTGGATTCCCGATTTTTCTTCCCGGAGCATTTTATTGTCGAGGTCGAAAATCTTATATTCATCGCCGCCATAGGAGACCAGGGAGCCTTTTTCACCAAAAAACGCGACACCTCTTCCGCTGTCTTCTAAGCGAAAACCGTTGCAACTGCGCCCTTCCCACGTCATGGAAGTGTTGTTGGGAAATTCGAAGGTAATGGTCTGTGTATCAGGTGTTTCCCAATCGTCTTTGAAAGCGAAGCGCCCGCCTCCGGAGACAACTTTGATCGGGAAAGTAGCGCCGAGTCCCCAGCGCATCACGTCGATTTCGTGGGTGCCGTTGTTGAGAGCTTCGCCCGTGCCCCAGTGCCAGAACCAGTGCCAGTTGTAATGCACGAGGTTGTCTTTGTAAGCGCGGCGCGGCGCCGGGCCCTGCCACAGATCGAAATCCAGGTGAGCGGGTGGTTGTACGGTCTTGCCGATGCCGATGGGTTTGCGCGAGTTGGCATACCAGCCTCTGGCGTAATACACCCTTCCGATCACGCCCTGCTGAAGCGCGCCCATTGCTTCCATGATGTTCGGGTAGGAACGGCGCTGGTTGCCCATCTGGATCAGTCGTTTGTATTTTTGAGCGGCCTTTATCAGCATTTCGCCTTCGGCCGGGTTGTGCGAACAGGGTTTTTCCAGGTAAACGTATTTGCCCGCCTGAACAGCCATCAGGGCAGCGGGAGCGTGCCAGTGGTCGGGTGTGGCGATGGCGATGGCGTCGCAGTCTTTTACTTCGAGTAGTTTGCGCACATCGGTGAAGCCTGCGGGCCTTTTTCCGGTCAGTTTTTCGATGGCAGCGATGTTTTTCTCTGTCACCGTACTGTCCACGTCGCAGATGTACCCGACTTCCACGCCGGGCAATTTGGCGAATGCCTGCGCCAGAAACGCGCCCCGGCTGTTGGCGCCGACGATGCCGATGATGATTTTTTCATTGGGGCGACCGCGATAAGCGAAGAGGCTGGAAGAACTCAAAGCGCCGAGTCCGATGAGGGTGGATTGTTTGATGAATTGTCTGCGATTTGGCATGGTTGAAAGGTTGAAAGGTTAAAAGGTTTACGGGTTTACGGGTTGGAAGGGGCGGTGGAAAGGGTTATGGGAAATAACTCAAAATTTCTTTCGGATAATGCGGCAGGGCTACTTCCGGCTCTTCGATTTCGGGGTGCCACATTTTTTCCCATTCAAAACTGTAATAGCCCTTGTAGCCGCCTTTCGAGAGGGCTTTTACGGCTTCTTTGATGGGCGCCTCGCCCTGTCCCAACAGCACATAACGGGTTTTGCCGTCAGCGAAAGTAGCGTCTTTGATGTGAACGTGCCGGATGAATTTTTTGAGCGTTTTGTGCACTTCTTTGGGCGGCGCCTTCGTGACCGACCACATATTGAACACATCCCACACCAGACCCACCTGCGGGTGGCCGGCGCCTTCCATGATGCGGAGCAACAGGTCGCTGCGGACTACTTTGCCGTGCGATTCGAGCAATACGCTGACCCCGCTTCCCCTGGCGTAGTTGCCCAGTTCGACCAAACCATTGATAATCAGATCAATCGTCGCGTTTTCTTCCTGGTCTTCGGGCAGGTCGTCTGGAAACACCCGGATGAATGGGCAATTGAGTTGCCCGGCCAGGTCGATAAAGCGTTTCGCTTCGTCGAGGTGCGTTTTTCGTTTGGCGTTGTCGGCGTGGTGCATCTGGGCGGAAGCGCCGAGATCGACGATGCGGAGTTGATGCGCTTCCACGAGGCGGCGTGTGGCGGCGATGCGTTCGGGCGTGCTGAATTCGGGACATTTCGGCAAGTCCAACTGGCCCTGCAAGCCCCGGATTTCTATGCCCTGGTAGCCGTTTTCCACCGCGCATTGCACGATTTTTTCAAACGACCAATTGGGGCAGCCCAAGGTGGAGAAAGACAGCAGCGGTTTTCTTTTCCCGATTTGAAAAGGTATGTCTTGCAAGGCCATGCCGAGCAGGGCGGGAGTTGTTTTCAGAAAATGCCTTCGTTGCATCGAGTCGTTGTTATAGTGTGCGAAATTAAACGCAGTGGCTTAATATTCAACAAATTCAGCATAATTTTCGCCGCGCTAACAAGCGGTTCAGCGCCATTCTATGCTCCTTTTATTAACGACCCGATGAAATACAAAGCCTTTATTTCCTACCGACACACTGAAAACGGCAGACGCCATGCCGTAGCCCTCGAAACGGCACTGAAACGCTACGCCAAGCCAACGCTCGCCCGCCCGATGAAAATCTTTCGGGACGAAAAGCACATGAAACCCGACGTCAGTCTGCCGAAACTGATTCGGGACGGGCTGGAAAATTCTGAGTACCTGATTTTTCTCGCTGAAAAGTCTTCCGCCGAGTCGCAGTGGTGTGGCGAGGAATTAGAATACTGGTGCGGTCACTTGCAGCGCACCGACCGCCTCATCATTGCGCTGGTCGACGACGACATCGTGCTGAACGAAACGCGCAGTGTCAATTTCGAGCAGACGACCGCCCTGCCCAAACTACTCCAGCCTTACCTGACTTCCATCCCGCTCTACATGGACCTGCGCTGGGCGAAAAGCGCGACGGATACCGACTTGCAACACCCGAAGTACCGCCACGAAATCAACGCCCTCGCCGCCCGGCTGAGGGGCGTACACCCGGAGGATTTGAACGACGAGGAGATACGGGTGTATCTGCGGAATATTCGGTTGCGGAATGGGGCGATTGGGGTGTTGCTGGCAATGTTGTTGGTTTCGGTGGGGGCGACGTTTTGGGCGTTGGATGCGCAGAAGAAGGCGGAATCGAATGCCACTGAAGCCTTGCGACAGCAGCAAATTGCCGAAGATAACGCTGCCGAAGCGCGAAAAAACCTCGCTGACCGCATTGAACAGGAAACTCAGAAAGAGCGGCTGAACTTTGATAAATACGTCCGCGATGGCGATGTCTTTGCCAATTCGGGTGATTTTAAGATTGCCCTGCGCTACTATCAAAAAGCGGACAGTATTCTGATGAAATTCCCTGACGACCCGCAATTGCTGGCGAAAAAAGAAGTCTTGACTCAAAAACGCAATCTTGCTCTCACCAAAACTCAAACTAAACGATGAAACAAATTTTGATTTTTTTGATTTTTGCACTGCCATTTTCCGCTGCTGCTCAATGCAGCATGGAGGAATACCAAAACCTTTTGAAAGAATCTAAAACCGCTCAGAAAAAGGGACAATACGACTTGGCAATCAACAAACTTTTTTCGGCGCGAGTGTGCCGGCCGGAGAAGGATGAAGAAATCAAAGGGGAAATTTTGGAGGTTTTTAGGGAAGTGAATCAGCAAAGGGAAATTGCAATTTTTGAAAAGGATAAAGCTGAAATAAAGACTAGAGAAAACTACGCCAACAACTTAGCATTCAAAAGCCAGGTTGCCTTAGAACACGGGGCTCGCAGCATAGCATTCCGGATCGCTGAGTTCGCCCATATCTATGTAGATGATGAAAACTCCAATGTGGATAGAGCTCTTGTAGAGGCCCTCTACTATAACGACATTCCATATCACAATTCACTCCCCTGGCAATGGAGTCTTGAGGGGCATAGTAAAGATATTAATAGTATCGCTTTTTCGCCAACAGGTAAAAGGCTTGCAACGGGGTCCGCTGATGGCACGGCCAAAATTTGGGATTTAGAATTAGGGGAGCAAATTTTGACCCTTAAAGGAGATACTGATGTCACATTTGTCGCTTATTCACCTAATGGTAAAAGGCTTGCAACGGGGTCCGCTGATGGCACGGCCAAAATTTGGGATTTAGAATTAGGGGAGCAAATTTTGACCCTTAAAGGAGATGCTGATGTCACATTTGTCGCTTATTCACCTGATGGTAAAATGCTTGCAACAAGGTACGCAGACGGTACGGCTACAATTTGGGATTTAGAATCAGGGACGTTAACATTGACCCTTAAAGGAGATACTCGTAAAGTTAACTTTTGTCGCTTTTGGGATGGTAGTAAAAAATTAATAACGAGAACTCAAGACGACACGATTAATATTTGGGATTTAGAATTACAAACAGTGGTGATAAGCCATCCAAATATGTCAGGCCTTATCTCACCTGATGGCAAAAGGCTAGTAGATTTGATCTATGAAAGTGAGGGGTACATTGTTATTAGTGATTTAGATACTACGAATTTTAATCTGATAATCCCAGGGGAGTTTGTCCACAACCCTGGTAAATTGACCCTGACATTTTCGCCTGATAGTAAATTTTTTGCAATGGTGTCAAGTCTTGGCGGAATTATAGATGTTTGGGATTTGGAACACAAAGAGTTAATCGCCACCTTCAATAGACATAAAGATTATTGTGATTATTGCACAGTTAATGATATCGCTTTTGCACCCGATGGATCAAGTCTTGCAACGTGGTGGGAAGATGGAATAATAAAAATTTGGGATATGGTAAATGGTGAAGAAAAATTGACTTTAGGAGAGATTACCCACGATGCGTCAAATGGCACCTACTCACCAAGTGGTGAAAGTATCGCAGCTATCGAATACAACACCGTGAAAATTTGGGATTTAGCAGACGTGACAGACAATTGGAATGAGAAGAATTTGGAAAATGAAAACACTGAAATAATTGAGGATTTTCAAAACAAGATAGAGGAAACTATTGTCAATGGGTACATTAGCTCTTTTCCAAATATTGTGTATTCACCGAATGGCAAAAGTGTTGCTTTAGGGTCGGAGATAAGTATGGATAATAAAACTGCCGTAAAAATTTTGGATTTGGAAACCGGAAAAGTAATCCTAACCCTTGAAGTATTTGATGTGATTAGTAAAATCGCCTTTTCGCCTGACTGCAAAAGTATCGCAACAGGAAGTGAAGAAGGAATCGTAAAAATTTGGAATTTGAAGAGCGGTAAAGCGGTCTATACTTTTCAGACACCCAGAGGATATAATTATGGTGTTAATGACATTACATTTTCAATTGACTGCAAAGCAATCACTACTGTTGATGTAAATGGAATTAAACAAATCTGGCTTCTTGATGCCGGTTCAATTATCCGTGAGGTACACTCAAAACGACGTTTGCCCACCCTTCTCTTTCCTCAAATAGAACAATATGATTTGGAATATCTACTTGAAATCCGTCCTGAAAATGAACAATTGCTTATCAATAGCCGAGATACTTGGCAAATTGCCGCTTTTGCCGAATTGTATACCAACAAAATCCGCCAAACCGGCCTCCCAAAAAAAGAAGACTATGAACGGGCGCTGCGGCTGTACGATTATTGTGCCAAGAGCGGCGAGGCGCCGGAATATTTCGCGCAGCGGGTGGAGGAATTGAAGAAGGTGTGGAAAGAGAAGACTGAGTAAAGGGGCATAGAAAACTATGACATCGAAACCATCTCCAGTTCCGTATTCGCTTGCCGCGCCCGGGCTGCGATGCTTTCCAACTTGGCAGAAGTCGGGTTGTCAATCCATTCCTCACCACATTGGGTGCAGATGAAAGCAGGGACATTGCGGACAACGACGACCCCCGTCTTCATGTCCACGGTAAAAGTGGTTTTGCCAGGCTCAACTTTTCCGCCGCAAAGCGGGCATTTTGAAGGAATATGTTTCATGCTACTTTCTTTTCGTTTTAAAATCAGGTTCAAAAATGGACAAGCCGGGTTCGTAGGCGGTAATCACTCTGAACCTCCGGGTTCCCGCTGTTTAAGCCGAAGTTTTGCCCTCCATTCTCCCAGTTCTTTTGTGGTGATGCACTTGGTGTAACCTTTGGCAATCAAGCCTTTGCGCAGTTTGACATCGCCTGTCCAGAGCCTGCCGTCCATAAATTCGTTCAGCGCCACATAAGAAATATCATCAGGGTCAATATCCCGAACCAATGCGGCGCTTTTGTGCCAAAACTCAAACGGAATGGACTCTTCCGGGATGAAGGACAAACGCTGGAACAGTTTTTCTATAAGCAATTCAATTTCTGCTACCGGCAAGCCCGAAATCTCGGCGAGTTTCGGTCGGTGATTTTCAATTTCCTGCCGAAGGAATTCGGTTGCATAAAACCGGAAGAACCTGCGCGAAGTCAAGAGCAAATTCCCAATCTGACTATTAACGTTGAGAACGCCGCTGAACAAAATGTTCGCGTCAACTATGATGATGTTCATCTTTCAGGAACTTGTCTTTGTTCGCTTCCCACCAGCCTTTTTTGACCGATTTTGCCAATTGATTCACATCTTTTTGCGTGGCTTTGCTTTTGAGCGTGACCTCCCGGTAAAACAGGTAGTCCAGCAAATCCTGTACTTCCATGAAGGTCATCATGGAAGTCGGAATCCGAATGACAGTTTCTGTACTCGTGCGTTCAATGACCATTTTTAAAAAATTTTCCACAAAAATACGGATTTTCTACTCCGTTCAAAAAAGAATCACTGCTTACACCGGATCCACATCCACCGCCACCAACACCTGCCCAAAACCCTGCCGCCCCAGCATGATCTCCGTCGAATGACGGATCACAACCTTCGCGTTCGCCAGCAGCGGCGCGGATTTTTCCAGTTTCAGCATGATATTTTCGGCATAAAGCCCCCGTACCCGCGGGATGTGCGGCAGCACGGGCCCCAGCACCCGCTCACCCATTTTTTCTTTCAGGAGTTTTCCGAAAAACGCCGCCGCTTCGTGCACGGTGCGCGCGTCCTTGTGTCTGAGTGTCAGGTGAATCAGCCGTGTGAACGGCGGATAGCGAAACTCCTGCCGCTCGCCCATTTCGCGCCGGATAAAACCCGCGAAGTCGCCTTTCAGCACTTCCTGCAACACCGGATGCGCGGGGTTGAACGCCTGCATCAGCACGCGGCCCTGTTTGTTTTTGCGGCCTGCGCGACCTGCTACCTGGGTGAGCAACTGGTACGCCCGCTCGCCCGAGCGGAAGTCGGGGAAACGCACCAACTGGTCGGCGCCGAGGATGCCTACCACGCCGACATTCTCAAAATCAAGCCCTTTGGTCACCATCTGGGTACCCACGAGGATGTCGATGCGTTTTTCCTCGAAGTCGTTGAGCAGGGCGGAGAGGTTGGTTTTCGTACCTGCCGTGTCGAGGTCCATGCGGGCGATGCGGGCTTTGGGGAGGAACATTTTGAGTTCCTCTTCGATTTTTTCGGTGCCGAAACTGAGCAGCGTGATTTTGCCGCTGCCGCAGGCGGGGCACACGCTCACCGGCTCCTGCTGGTAGCCGCAGTAGTGGCATTGCAGGCGGTTGGAGTGTTTGTGGAAGGTAAGGCTCACGTCGCAGTGGCGGCACATCGCCGTCCAGCCGCAGGTCTGGCATTCAAGCACGGGCGAATAGCCACGCCGGTTCTGGAAAAGGATAGCCTGTTCGCCGTTGTCGAGCGCGGCTTGCAGGCTTTCGATGAGCGGCGTGGAGAAAATGCTTTGCATTTGCCCTTTCTTGTACTGTTCGCGCAAGTCGACGGGCAGGATTTCCGGCAGTTTCAGACCTCCGAAGCGCTCGTTGAGTTCCACGAGACCGTATTTGCCGGCCGTGGCATTGTGGTAGGTTTCGATGGAAGGCGTAGCCGTGCCGAGCAACACTTTGGCGCCGTAGAGTTTGGCTAAATAAATAGCGGTGTCGCGGGCATTGTAGCGCGGCGCCGGGTCAAATTGTTTGAACGAGCCGTCGTGCTCTTCGTCCACGATGATGAGTTGCAGGTTGCGGAAGGGCAGGAACAATCCTGAGCGGGCGGACATGATGACCGGTTTGCCGGCGACGGCGCTGCGCCAGACTTCGACACGCTCGTTGTAATTGATCTTGGAATGGTACACCACGATCTCGCTGCCGAAGATGCGTTGCAGCCTGCCCACGAGTTGGGTGGTGAGGGCAATTTCGGGCAGGAGGTACAACACCTGGCCGCCTTGCGCTATTACATTGCGGATGAGTTCGACGTAGATGCGCGTTTTGCCGCTGCCCGTCACGCCATGCAGGAGTGCGACGTTTTTATCTGAAAAACAAGCGTTTATCTCGGTGAAAGCACGGTATTGTTCGGGCGAAAGGGTGCCTCCGTCGCTCAGTTCGTCCTCGTAACCGCTCATGCGGCTCACTTCGCGGTCGTATGTTTCGAGGATACCTTTTTTCACCAGCGTCTGGAACGAAGAGGGCGACACGTCGGCTTTTTGCAGCACTTCCTGACGCAGCACGACGGGTTGCCGTTTTTCCAGGGCCATGTACGCCATGAGGATTTCGACCTGGCGCTCTTTTTTTTGCAAATCTTCAAAAACAGGTTTGAGCAGATCGGGCTGCGAGCGATACGGTTCGGCGAGGCGAACGGCGGTGACCTTGCAGGGTTTGAATTTTTCCTGCAAATCCTCGCGGAGAAACAACACGCCCTTGTTCAGGAGTTGCTGCACCACCGGGAACACGGTTTTTTTGTTCAGGATTTTGCGCACGTCGTCGATCGACACCTCGTTCTGGATGTGCAGCGCCTCGGCCACGAGGTATTCGTCGTTGTTCAGATCCGAAAAATCGTCGCCGAAATTGGGGTTGAAGATGAGTTTTGTTTCGCTCGTCAGTTTCAGGTGGCCGGGCAGGGCGGCCTGCATCACTTCGCCGAGGGTGCAGCAATAATAATCGGCCAGCCAATCCCAGAGCCGGAGTTGCTGCGGCGTCACTACGGTCACCTCGTCGAGTACGGCGGTGATGCTTTTTGTCTGATAATCAGGCTTTTCCGAATGGACACGCTCCACCAGCCCGCTGTACAGTTTGCTGCGACCGAACTGTACTTCCACACGGACGCCGGGTTGCACCAACGCTTCCAGCAGTTCGGGCACGGCGTAGGTGTAGGTGCGTTTGGGCAGTGCGAGGGGGAGGATGATGTCGGCGTATACAGGCATTTTGTCAGGGATACATTCCTTTCAAAGTCAAAATTTTGCGCAAGGTGACCAAGTCCGGCTGGTTGAATTGCAGCAATTTTATCGTTGCCTCGCCTGTCCTTGATTTTGGGAGAATAAGTCCCGATTCTGTTTCAAAATGTTGCGACCAAACTTGCTGGCGCGGATTGAAAAGGGTTACAATATCATCATAAGAAAGGAGAAAAGTGGTCAGGTCAGTGCCTTTATGCTGATTACAATGTTGACAGGAAAGCGCGAGGTTGCCGAGCTCACTGCCTCCGCCGTGTTTCTGACTAACGATGTGCTCTACTTCAAAAGCGAGGAAAAGGTCGTCTTGGTGGAAGCGGCAATATTCGCAGCGTGACCCTGCTCGTACGATAACTGCGTGGCGAATGCGTTCAGGGATGTAGGCGCTCATGCTGCGGCGAGAAATTCCCGTGCGCGTGCTTTGGCCAACCCTATAAAAATGTCCAAAGCCAAAAATCGCTCTAATTCGGTATTTTCTTCAAGGGTAATTTGCCCCTCTTTTTTCTTGTGAACGAGTTGGCTCACCCGCTCATTCATTGCTTTGGGGGCTTTTAGAGCCGCAATAGTGGCAGGGTCTAAACGGGCAATTATTTCCGCCACATCGCCAAATGCTTCTGCTACGGTCATGGTGGTGTGAAATTTTGGACAAATTTACATGAAACTTTTCATAAATTCACCTCTTTGCATTTGAAAAAAACATGCTCCAGTTGCTTGGTTTGAATCCCAAACGTAAAACAATTTTTTTTTCCTTACCTCTTAATCTGTTGTAACACAGAATTTCAGTATTTTTGTGAAACTTTTACAGACATGGGTACGCCGTTTCGGTTCTGCGTGCCTCGTTTTTTTCACCAAACCAACTCATTAATTGGCTTTTAAACCTTACCGACCCAAACCTCCAGGCAACCGCCCGCCAGGCTCCAGGCCCGGCGGCCCTCGCCCGTTCAATCGTGGCCCACGACCACCGGAACACAATATCAACGGTTTCATCAAGGCAAATGAAGTACGCCTCGTGGGCGATAATCTTGAAGAAATCAGCGCTGTTGCCGGGCAAACAGTGGAACCCGGTGTATATGCTACTTCCAGGCTGCAAAAATGGGCTGAAGAACTGGGCCTCGACGTGGTGGAAATTTCACCCAACGCCGATCCGCCCGTTGTCCGCATTGTAGACTACAACAAATTCCTGTACCAGAAGCGGAAGCGGGAAAAAGAGTTGAAGGCCAACACCACCAAAGTGGAGTTGAAAGAAATCCGTTTTGGTCCGGAAACGGGCGACCACGATTTTGATTTCAAAGTGCGCCACGCTAAAAACTTTCTTGCTGAAGGCAACAAGGTGAAAGCCTATGTGCAATTCAGAGGCCGCGCCATCGTCTTCAAAGACCGGGGCGAGCTGTTGCTCCTCCGTTTTTTGAAAGAACTCGAAGAATTCGGAACGGCAGAACAACTCCCGCGCATGGAAGGCAAACGGATGAACGTCATCCTGACGCCGAAAAAAGCGCCGGTGAAGAAAAGAGACGGAGAGTAGAGCGATTTACGATTTACGATTTACGATTTACGATTTACGATTTTTTTGATTACGAAAAATGACAGATCGTTGTTAAATTCGGATCAGGGAAATCGTAAATCCAAAATCGTAAATCTGTAAAATCGTCCTGCCCGGCACTTCCTGGCAGGACGATTTTTTTGGGTATTTCCGCTTTCTAAAATTTATCCAACAATTTTGAGCATTTATTTTCTATTCCGCTCCGGTATATTACCTTTGCGCTCCATTTTTAAAAACACATCATTTTTGTCATGCCGAAAATGAAAACCCACTCCAGCGCCAAGAAGCGTTTCAAGGTGACTGGTACAGGTAAAGTAAAACGCAACCGGGCGAGAATGCGCCACCTGATGCGTAAAAAGACGACGAAAGCCAAACGCCATCTGCGCGATGCAGTGGTCACGCACACTTCCGACCATGCCCGTCTGGAGCGCCTGCTGGTGATCTGATCGTCGTTCGTATTATCCGCCTCTTGCTTTTAACAAAGGCGGGTCGTTACCAAATGCGCATTGCTCCCGAAAGCGGGAGTTTTTCAAACCACATTTTTTAACGAGGGTTTTGGTAAAAGCACTGCCGGTGAACAATTTACGTCGTAAATCGCAAGTCGCAGTCCCGAAACCGTACTAAAAAATTTACACTCATGCCAAGAGCAACCAACAACCCGGCAAGCCGTGCGCGCCGGAAAAAAATCATGCTCGCTGCACGCGGATTTTTCGGCGCCCGTTCGAAGGTTTACACCGTAGCGAAGAACACGCTGGAAAAAGGCTGGCAATATGCCTTCCGCGACCGCAAGTTCAAAAAACGCACTTTCCGCCGCCTGTGGATTGCGCGCATCAACGCCTCCACCCGTGCCGAAGGACTTAATTACAGCCGGTTCATGCATGCGCTGGGGCAAAAAGGCATCGGCCTGAACCGCAAGGCACTGGCCGATCTGGCGCTCAATCACCCGAAGGCTTTCAAAGCCATCGTGGATGCCGTGAAAGCGTAAGGATAAATTGTTGCTAAGGCCGCAGGCGCCTTTGCTGTTAAAATGTTGGAACGAGGAATCAGCCGTGTGCTGATTCCTCGTTTTGTTTGTATCCGGGCCGAAATTATGCACTTGAAACTAAATTTTTGTCTTTGTTCCAATAAATCCCGAAAATGCCGGAAATTGGTCGCGCTTTTAAACCAATCCTTTTATTTTCAATCGTTTCCAAACCGATTCTGGAACTTTCAACAACCTGAACTATGAAAAAAACTGTACTCCTGCTGTGCGCCGTCGTATGGGCGGCAACGATGAATGCTCAAGACTGTGTGCGTGATTCCTCCCTCCTGATTTCGGGCGCACTAGTTTCTCCCCTGTATTGGTCGCCCGACAGTCCTGTCATTTTAACAAAACCGGCTTGTATCGGAGATCCATACACCCAGTCGATCACGTTCAACGTGCCTGACACCCTTGCGATTCCTAATGTGGGATCATTCCCGGTTACCAGTATTAACGTCGCAACCACCAATGCGATCACGGGTTTGCCCGCCGGACTGACCTACAAGTGCGATCCTCCCAACTGCGTATTTAATAAAAACACGTTGGGTTGTTTGCTGATTTACGGTACGCCGACAGGTCCGGTCGATACGGCAGATTTGTCCATCAAGGTATCAGTGCCGCCGTTCCCGCTTCCGTTCGACTTCCCCGATATTATTTCGGACGATTTCCATTACTATATCATAGTCAAGCCACAGGGGCAATGCGTGAGTGGAACCGACGACCTGAGTGGTCAGATCGCCTCGGTGAAAAACACGCCCAATCCCTTTGGCGACCAAACCGTGATCACGATTGAGTCGAACATCAGCGGTGAATTCCGCTTCGAGGTATTCGACCTGACCGGTCAACGGGTGCATAGCCAGACAATTGGCATCATGACGGGCGCCAACCAGTTCACATTTGAAGCGGGTGATCTGCCCAACGGCGCCTACTTTTTCACTTTCGGAAATGCCGAAGGCAGGGTATCGCGCAAAATGGTGATTGCAAGATAAAAACAGTTGGCAGTAGCAGTAGCAGTAGCAGTAGCAGTGTACCCAATCCCCCCAGAAGCAGTTGAAATAAAACGAAATACATAGACTGCCTACTGCTACTGCTACTGCTACTGCCACTGCCCACTGCCACTGCCTACTGCTACTGCCACTGCCAACTGCCTACTGCCACTGCCACTACCAACTGCCACTGCCAACTGCCAACTGCCACTGCCAACTGCCACTGCCAACTAATCCAAACATCCGGTCTCATTGGAAAGTCGTTGCCGCTGTTCGGCTTAATCGCCCTGCCCTCCTTCACTCCGCAACGTATTATTTCACATTTAAAACCGGTTGTTTTTTTATGCGACAACTTCGCCTCTTTTTTGCCATTTGTACGATATTTATAACACACGCCCTGAACGCTCAGACCGGCTGCCCCGGTTGTGTGGTGAACCTTCCCCCCGGGCTTCCTGCCGATACGTTGCTGCTTCAAAATTTACCGGACGGTGAAGCGGGAACGTATTACAATCAGGATATTTCGTTCCGGATGCCAAAGACCACTACGCCGGTGTATGCCATCGACAGCGTCACTCCCCCGGGACTTACAATTTCAAAGATTGAGATCATTTCCATCGACGGCGTGCCGCCGGGTTTATACTGGCAGCCCAGCCAAACGGTGTTTGAAACTGCTACACAAACAGATGGTTGTGTAAAATTCTGCGGCACTCCCACCCAGTCCGACACTTTCGTCATGACGGTAAAGGTTAAGGCGACGGTATTCATTGTCACGCAGGAGACTTCCTTCCCTTTGCGCGTGTACATTGCCCCGGAAGTGAGCATCACCGACGGATTTTCGATGACGAACTTTGAAGGTTGCGGGGCTACAACCGCTTCGTTTACCAACAATATACCATCGGGCGGACAACCCGGTTTTACCTATCAATGGGATTTTGGCGATAACACCGAATTTGACGGAGAGAACCCGCCGCCGCATACTTATAGCACACCGGGTGTTTATCCGGTGACCTACCATGCAACGATTGATACCGCCGGTTATTTATTGGAAAATATCCGGATTCTCGACGTGGATTGCGGCGACAATTTGAGCGGTCCCGATTTGTATTTTTTCATCTACGACTCCACCGGCACAGAAGTTTATAATTCGCAGCCCGATGTGCCGGATGTCGTGTTGCCGCATACTTTCCCGGTAAATTTATTATTGGGCAGCGGTAATTATACGCTGGCGGTCTGGGAAGAAGATTCCGGTCTGAAGGGCACAGACGATCCGTGCGGTACCCTTCCTTTCAATATTCTCAGCAGTGATACAGTGACGGCAGCAGGTCTGTCAGTCGTGCTGAACATCGTGCACGATGTGGAAGAAGTGACATCGGAGGATACGGTGTACGTTTACCCGCAGCCACCCGTGCCGGGCATACAGGCGCCGAACGGTTTGAGCGAATGCGCCGGCGAAAGTTCCATTCTGCTGTTGTCCTCTTCCGGGGTGGACAACCAATGGTTGTTGGACAGTCAACCGGTTGCCGGAGCGACAAATTTCCTGTATGAGCCGTCGCAAACAGGCTGGTACCAGGTGCAGGTGATCAATGCCGACGGCTGTTCGGCTATTTCCGACAGTGTATTGGTAGAAATCTATCCTTTACCTGCCTCGCCGTTGTATGTGAACATCAACAATTCGCTGCGTCTGGCGGATACGATGGCTTTACCCGATGTATATGCCCTGCAATGGTACGCCGGCAACGACCCGATTCCCGGTGAAACGGGCTTTCGCTATTGCGCTACCGAAACCGGCGATTACGGTTTACTGGTAACCGATCTGACCACCGGTTGTCAGAGTTACTATTCGTCTTCCGTTACGTTCGATCCGGATTTCGATTGTACGGTCGGCACCGATGAAGTACCGCTGCTTGCGCTCGGTATTTATCCCAACCCTGCATTCGACCGGGTACAGGTTGGTTTGAACCGGCCATTATCCACCGGCGGCATACTCCGTGTGTGGGATGCGACAGGGCGTTTGATTCAAACGATGACGCTTCCTGCAGGTGTTGAAATCCACACATTTGAATGCGGCGATTTAAGCGCCGGATTTTTCACGGTAGAAATTGTAGCCGACGGGTTCCGGGGTATCGGAAAACTGGCGGTGATGCGGTAGGGGCGCTAATTAATCATTGAAAATTGGTCATTGTACATTGAACATTCGATGTTTTATAAATTTAATAATGTCCAATTTTCAATGTACAATGACCAATTTTCAAGTAGTATTGAGATAGCGCCATAAGCAACAATGTTGATAAAAAAACGAGCGCCCACCCGGATGACCAGGTGGGCGCTTTGCATCTTAGTTGCAGGGTATTAGTTTACAAGGTTGCAGGATTACACGGTTCGTCATTTGACTGAGCAACCTTGAAACCCTGCAACCTCGTAACCATGTAATCCTTTATTCAAACACCACTATTTTGGTCGCAAAGCCCTCTTTGAAATTGACTTTGAACACGTAATTGCCCGCCGGGAGTGTACCGCGCCGGAAGACAAAAACATTATTGTTCACCTCATGGACGGATGCCAGCAGACGGCCCGTGCGGTCGATGACCTGTACGGACAAAATCATGTTGTTTTCTTCTGCTTGCAGGGTCACTTGGTCGCTTGCCGGGTTGGGTACTGCGGTCAGGTGAATGTTTTTGGCCAAAGGCTCTTTGTTGGAAAGAATTTGGTCGACACAGCCCTGAAGCCCGAGCGTAAAGCAGGCACGCGGCGCGTAGAAGCGCATAATGGTATCGATGTAAGGAATTGCGGCGGCTTTATTGGTATTGCAGCTAAAGCCCGGCGTTACGCCCGGAATTGGCGGCAAACCCTGGAAGGAAGTCCATTCCCACGGAGCGGTAGTGGTCGGAAGAGCAGGGTTGGCGGGGTCGGGCGGCATGTTGAAAGGGTACAGGCCTGCGCGGGGCTCTTTCAAAACTTCGCCGGTGCTTGAATTGGGAGTATTGGCAAACGCCAACGCCTGTGCATCGGCCAAATCTAAATAACTCGGTGCATCGAGCAGTGATTCCTGCTGACCGGCGGCTTCCATAAAACCCTGCACCATGTAACTGCCCTGTACTTCCACCACCTGCAACGGCGGATCCTGACCGGGCACGGACAAAGTGCCCGTAGTATACGGTGCGAAATTGTCGTTGGGAACGTGGAAGGAGATCATCGCCGGCTGCGGGTTGGTTGCAGCAGGGTCTACCCATCCGGTATCGGCCAATGCGCCGCCCATGTTGACAGAAAGGTTAAAATCGGAGGAATATCCGGGCCAGTTCTCATAACATAGGGTGTCAATCTTGATAATGGCGCAGGCGTTCAGCGGGTCTGTGATCGGCGATTGCCCTACGGTAGTGCCATTGATGTCGCCGTTGACTTGCTGGATGACCATCGGAATAATAGAATTCGGCGCGCATGGATTGCCGGTAGTCGCCTGCGGGTTCCAGACGAACTTGCCGTTTGTCGCCGTGGGGATTTTGGCATAATCATCGAGCAACGCTGCGTTCAGGGAGATATAACCACCGGTACCTTGTCCCCACAGCACAACTTTATCGGGGTCGATGCCGTAGAAATTGGCTTGCTCGGCTACCGAGCGACGCATGAAGCGGATCGCAGTGCGCGCGTCCTGTACGCCGCGGTAAGCAGCGTTGATCAGTGTATATCGCCGCAATTCCTGGGTGGTGGCAGTGGGCAGCCAGCCGAGGCGGTAATCGCAGGAAGCTGCGACGTAGCCCATCTTGGCGAGGCGGGTACAGATTTCAACCGCTGCAGAGTCATTGCGCTGGCCTCCGCAGGAGCCGTTGAAGCCGTTTTGCACCGGGCTGGTCGGGTCAGGGTTTTTGAACGGTCCGAAGTTGCCCGTGTGGAAATAAAACACAACCGGGCGGTTGGTGGCCGTATCGCCTGCAGGTTGGTAAATATCCATCTTCAATGCTTCCGGTATCGCCTCTCCATAAAGAGAGTTGTAAAGCACCGTCGCATTCGAACCGTATGTAACATTGGGTGTTACGGTCACCTGGTTGAACACTTGATTGAGGTAGCGGGTCTGGGCCGATATTTGATGTGTGGCGATGCACATCAACAGTAAAAGCATGGTAGTTAGCCTTGTCATGGTTATTACTTTTTTTGTTTATGAGTGAAAATTTTGGTTGCAATTTTTTACAAGTAGAGCGTGACGTATCTTTTGGTTTTTTCACGAGGCTGTCTCAAACGTCGGTTCATCTCTTTTCAAGATTATAAACGGCGCTGATGTAAGCCATACGCCCGATGCGGGGGCCGCCGTAGGTTTGGAATTGTCGGTTATTGAACGCTGCCTCCATACGTGATTTACCTGCCGGCGGCTCTTCGAAGAAAGGAATGATGCCGAACAGGTTGGAAACGCCTATTTTAAACGTAGTATGGATGCGGTCGACAGTGACATTCCACTGAGCATCCACCATGTCGTAGCTCGGAATGAAGCCTGTAAACTGCGGCGACCCCTCGAACAGGAATCCTTCGATCCATTTGTAATTGAGACTGAAGCCGGTTCTTTTCAACCCCAGCATCGGTATATCGCGACCTGAAATACCGATATTGAATTTATGCTCCGGCGTGTTGAATGCCGGAATGATCGGGTCGTCCACATTCGTTTTAAGCAGTTTGTTCCAACTGTAATTGCCGTTTACCTGGTAATAGGTGCCAAAGTAGAAATTCATGCCGATGGCAAAACCCTGTGTGGTCACTTCATTCGTCGAGTTGGCGGCCACCCGGTAAGCCCTGATCCTGGTCACATCCAGAACGCCGAAAGATACCGGCGCCACCACACCTATATTATATCCGATGAAATCATTGTACGTATTGTAATAATAGCCGGCGTCGAGGTAGAGCCGGTTCCACAAAGTGGTGCGGTAGCCGACCTCGAAAGTGCGCACTTGTTCAGGTCGGATAGGCGCGACATTAAAATACTCGAAATTGTTGTAGTTGCCTGTATTGGCTCCTTCAAAGTAGGAATCCAGTGTAACGAGGCTGTCAAAGCCGGTTAGATTTCCCACCAGGGTGGCCGGGCCTACGTTCAGAAACAGGTACTGATCGGTGAGCGTCGGGTTGCGAATAGCCGAACTGAACGACACCCGGAAGTAATTTTTTTTGTCCGGTGCGTATACGGCACTGAACGCCGGGGTGAACAGGTAGTCGAAATTCTCGTTTTTGTCCATGCGCAGCGTGGCCGACAGCATGACCTTATCATCCATTACCTTTTTCTCTACACCCGTGTACACACCGAATTCTTTGTTAGTGATGCGTTTGTACGATGAGTCCGTAGTAAATCCGGTTCCGCCGCTATGAGTAAGCGTATCTGAAAAAATGGTTCCTTCCGAATAGGGCCGATAATAGCGCACATTGCCGCCAACTACCCAGTAACTCAGCCACTTAGGTTCAAAACGGTATTCGCCGTGTACGTGATACAGCGCCGATTTGTCCAAAAAACGCGTGCCGCCTGCTTCGCCTCCTTTCGTGCTGGTGATCCGGTCAAATTCCTTCTGGAACTCCGGCGTGCCCGGCTGCAGGTGTGCAGAATAAAACGGCCCTGTAGTCGTGTCGGCATAATTGCGGCTGTATCGATGCCACACGACAAGGCTGTCGAAATTATTCTCATACCACATTTGCGCTTCCACCGTATCAAACGAGGAAACAAATGTCATGGTAACCGGGTCGTAATAAGTTTGCAAACTGGGATAACCCGACTGGCGCATCTTCGCATCGTAATTGCCGATGTTGAGCCAATATTGCGAGTAGTCGCCCAGCCATTGGCCGTTCGTTTTGGCGGCGGTTTGCAGTTGCGAAGCTGTAAAATAAGGGTCGTATGAGTTGCCGGCGTCTTCGTTGGTGGCATAAGCGCGCACGAAGTATTTGTCCTTTTTCCGGAATTCGAGACGGTTTTGGAAAAACAAAATATCGCGCAGGCTGAACCGGTTGTCTCCCTGATAAACGGTAGTCCCGCTGCCGAAACTTGACGACAAGATCAGTTCCGGCGACTCGAACTCTTTCTCTGGCTGTAGCCGGAAATGAAAGGCGGCATTGGCTTTGGTATTGCGGGTATCGTAGTCTACCAAATCCACCTCGCGATACCCGGTGCGGTGCAGCGTTCCCAGCCCGACGCGGTCCGACCAGGGCGGCTCGCTTGAAAAATCGAAGCCTGCTTTGTATTCGTCACCATAAATATTCACGGCGTCGTAACCCCCCGGGTTGTTGGCCGGGCTCGCACTTTCATACACCGGGTCGTAGTTGTCGGCTACCCAGTCGTAGGCGCGCAGGTAGAAAAAATTGAGTTTATAGGCAAAAAAGTCGTGTCCTGATTTTCCTTTTACAGCATCGGCCCAGCGAATTGCGCCTTCGAACAGATCGCGTTCGCCGCCTTTAAGTGACACCGAAAGTCCTTTGTGGAAAAACGGGTCTTTGGTTTTCATGCTGATCACGCCGTTGAAAGCGTTGGGGCCGTAAAAAGGCCCGCTCGCACCGGCGACCAATTCCACGCCGTTGATGTCCAGTTCCGAAACACCTAAAAAGTTGCCCAGCGAAAAATTCAGTCCCGGCGCCTGGTTGTCCACGCCGTCGATGATTTGCAGCGAGCGCACCGGGCTGGTCGAATTGAAGCCCCGTGTATTAATGATGGTAAAACCGAGCGAGGCCGTGGTCATATCCACGCCTTTCAGGTTGCCGAGGCCGTTGTAAAAACTGATAGCCGGGGTTTCCTTGATGGCAATGGCATCCAGATTTTCAACGGTGAGCGGTGCGGCTTTTTGTTTGTCGTCGATGCGCTGGCCTTTTACTACGGTCTCCTCGATGAGGATAGCGCCTGTCTGCAAGCGCACGGTGATGCGTTGTTCGGCATTTGTCACCTGGATTTCCTGTGCGGTATAACCCGTGTAAGAAACCTTTATACTGATCGGTAGCGCGTCCGGTTTCAGTACGAATTCTCCGTTGTAATCGGTGATGGTACCGCCGCTGGCGCCTATATACGCCACTGCAGCACCGATCAGATCTTCCCCGGTTTCGCTGTCGATTACCTTGCCCCGGATGGTCGTTTGACCAAACGCGGAAGCGCTGCAAAAGGCGACCCACAAGAGACTGAAAATCAAAATTTTGTTGAGTTGCTTCATACGGGAGTCAGATTATTTTCAGTAAAAACTATTTCAAACGGGCGTTTTTTTGAAACGCTGTTTGTCTGGCAAAAAAAGAAAGAAAATTTGATTCCAAAATAAAAAAGGAAGATTTCAATCAAGTCAGGCAAAAAAGCAAACTACACAAGTTCAACCGGGACGCGGCAAAGGAAGACAAAAACTTCATTCGTTGGCTGGAACAATCTCCCGGATCCTGATTTTTTCTAATGCAGAATGGAAATCCTTTAACAAGGGGACTCCAATGCCGTGATTCGCTTCCTGTACGCTTGTCTCACAAAGTCAAATCCTTTCAAATTCGCTGCGGGGAGATGACCTGCTTACACCTATATAATTGGGGAGAGAAAAAAGCGCCTTTAAAATTGTGACCGATTGCCAATTGCGGCGTTTTAACCCCCGCTTAGGTTCAAGCGACAAATCTGGCCAAAGAATATTTTTTTAAAAATTTTTAACGGGGGGCTTTGCAATACAAAATTCGTTTCTACCTTTGCGCCCGCTTTCAGAAACAGCGAGTGGACGGAATACGAAATCCACACCCGATGTTGAAAAAGTGTTGAAAAATAATCTTTCGAAACTCCTTCATTTAATCCCTTTGTAGTATCTTTGCCGTCCCTTTTGAAGGGTGACACAAAAATCAGCAAAAAGATCTATCCTGAAGAGGATAGGGAAATATAAAGAGTTCATTGACAGGTTAAGCGAAAGGCTTTGAATTAGCGGTATTATTGCAGGAATGC
>CXWJ01003968.1_pt1 | contig 26304 bp, 24 predicted proteins | sample 590841 | NCBI WGS metagenome assembly CXWJ01 (sample SAMEA3498367, study PRJEB10139) | wastewater metagenome | biome: wastewater treatment plant; material: activated sludge | place: Austria | collected 2015-01-21 | reverse complement strand
ATGCAGCGCCGCGTCGTTCGGGCTCTCACGCAACGGCTTGCGCAAGTCTGCGGCATCGTCTTGCCCCAAGCACATGTAGAGTGTTCCGGTGCAGGTCAGCCGCACCCGGTTGCAGCTCTCGCAGAAATTATGCGTGAGCGGCGTGATGAACCCAAGCCGCCCGCCGGTCTCGGCGACGCGCACGTAACGCGCGGGCCCGCCGGTGCGATAGTCGATCTCATCTAAGGTGAAGCGCTGCACCAGCCGGCTGCGCACCAGCGACAAAGGCAAGTAACTGTTCGTCCGGTCTGCTTCTACCTCGCCCATGGGCATGGTTTCGATGAGCGTGAAGTCCATTCCTTTGCCGTGCGCCCACGTCATGAGGGGCTCGATCTCGTCCTCGTTGATGCCGCGCAAGGCTACCGTGTTGATCTTGATCTCAAGACCCGCCGCCAACGCCGCATCGATCCCTTCGAGCACTGGCTCGATCTTTCCCCACCGCGTTATGTCGCGAAATCGCGCAGGGTCGAGCGTGTCCAGCGACACGTTCACCCGCCGCACGCCCGCGGCCCTCAGATCGCGGGCGAACTTCGCAAGCTGGCTGCCGTTCGTCGTGATGGTGAGCTCTTCGAGAGCGCCGCTCCGCAAATGACGCCCGAGGCTGTTGACCAGGCTCATCACGTTTCGCCGCACCAGCGGCTCGCCGCCGGTCAAACGAAGCTTCTTGACGCCCTTCGCGACGAACACCGAGCACAGCCGGTCCAGTTCTTCCAGCGTCAGCAAGTCCGCCTTCGGCAGGAACGTCATGTCCTCCGCCATGCAATATGTGCAGCGGAAGTCACAGCGGTCCGTCACCGACACGCGGAGATAGGTGATCTGACGGCCAAACGGGTCGAGCATGTGGGCAACTTAGCAGCCGGAGCCCAGAGGTCCAGTGGGAGACAGTCGCACTTTCCGCGGAATCGTGGCTAACATCGCCCCACCGCCACGTTACTCACCGGACCCACCCAATGACCCGCTACATCCTTGCGATCGATCAAGGTACCACCTCCAGCCGCGCCATTCTGTTCGACACACGCGGCACGCCGGTCAAAGTCGCGCAAGCCGAGCACAAGCAATTCTACCCGCAAGACGGCTGGGTCGAGCACGACGCCGAGGAAATCTGGAACGCAACGCTCAAAGTGTCCCGTGAGGCGATTGCGGGCCATGCGAGTGCCGTCGCCGCCATAGGCATCACGAACCAGCGCGAAACGACGGTCCTCTGGGACCGCAAAACCGGCGCCCCAATCCACAAAGCCATCGTCTGGCAAGACCGCCGCACCGCAGCGACCTGCGCGCGCATGAAAGACGAAGGCAAAGAGAGCACAATCGCCGCCAAGACCGGCCTCCTGCTCGACCCGTATTTCTCGGGCACCAAACTGGCTTGGCTCCTCGACAACGTCCCGGGTGCCCGCGCGCGTGCCGAGAAGGGCGATCTCGCCTTCGGCACGATCGACAGTTGGCTGGTCTATCGCCTGACCGGCGGCAAGGTCCACGCGACCGACGCGACGAACGCCTCGCGCACGCTTCTCTACGACATCGTCAAAGGCCGCTGGGACGGCGAGATCTTGGGCTGGCTCAATATCCCGGAAGCCGTGCTCCCCACGGTGCACGATTCGGCAGCGATCTACGGCAAGACCGACGAGAAGCTGTTCGGCGCCGCAATCCCGATCACCGGTATCGCGGGCGACCAGCAAGCCGCGACGGTCGGCCAAGCCTGCCTCCGCCAAGGCCTGATGAAGTCAACCTATGGCACGGGCTGCTTCGCGCTGGTCAATACGGGCGCCGCCATGGCGCCGTCGAACAACCGGCTGCTCTCAACGATCGCCTATGCAACGAACGGCAAGCGCACCTACGCGCTCGAAGGCTCGATCTTTATGGCGGGCGCCACGATCCAATGGCTGCGCGACGGCTTGAAGCTGTTCAAATCATCCGCCGACAGCGCAACCCTCGCCAAGCAAGCCGACCTGCGCTCGCGCGTCTATCTGGTGCCGGCCTTCGTCGGCCTCGGCGCCCCATACTGGGATGCCGACGCCCGCGGCGCCATCATCGGCCTCACCCGCGACAGCGGCCACGCCGAAATCGCGAAAGCGGGGCTCGAGTCCGTCGGCTTCCAAACCCGCGACCTGCTCGAAGCGATGGCCGCCGACATGTCCGCAGCAGGCCTCGGCGCACCCGCGGCGTTGCGCGTCGATGGCGGCATGGTCGTGAACGATCTCTTCTGCCAATGGCTCGCCGACCTCACCGGCCGCCCGATTGAACGCCCCGAAGTCGTGGAAACGACCGCGCTCGGTGCCGCCTACCTGGCGGGCCTCGGCAGCGGCATCTATTCGTCGCTCGACGAAGTGGCCTCAAGCTGGCGCTGCGAACGCCGTTTCGACCCAAAAATCAGCACCGACGAACGCGATGCCAAGTATGCCGGCTGGAAAGAAGCCGTCGGCCGAGTTCTTAGCCAACGCTGATTTGACAGGCTGAAGCCTGAGGCGCCACTCTCATCCCGAACCCGTATTGGAGACACCGCATGTCCGCAGCCCTACACGCCGTTCCGTCTGTCCGCGACAAGGTCTCGAAAGAGGAATGGCAGATCCGCACCGATCTCGCGGCGACCTATCGCCTGGTCGCGCACCACGGCTGGTCGGACATGATCTTCACCCACATCTCCGCGCGCATTCCGGGGCCCGAGCATCACTTCCTGATCAACCCTTACGGCATGACGTTCGACGAAATCACCGCCTCCAGCCTCGTGAAGATCGACGTCGACGGCAACAAGGTGATGGAGAGCCCCCATCCCGTGAACCCGGCGGGCTTCACGATCCACTCGGCGATCCACATGGCGCGCGAAGACGCGCAAGCCGTGATCCACGTTCACACCGCCGACGGCGTCGCCGTCTCGTGCCAAGCGCACGGTCTTCTACCGATCAGCCAACACGCGATGCTCGTCCACGCCGACATTGCCTATCACGACTATGAGGGAGTCGCGCTCAATCACGACGAACGTCCGCGCCTGGTGAACGACCTAGGCACGAAGAACATCTTCATCCTGCGCAATCACGGCACGCTGACGGTCGGCCAAACCTGCGCCGACGCCTTCCTGCGCCTCTACAATCTGGAGCGCGCCTGCACCATCCAAGTCAAGGCGCTGGCGGGAGGCACGAAGATCAACCAACCGAACGACGGCGTTCCCGACGTTGTCACCGGACAGGTTACGGGCATGAACAGCAGCAGCGCCTTTGCCGACAAGTTGGTATGGCCCGCAATGCTACGCCTGCTCGACCGCAAAGACCCCAGCTACCGCAACTAAGCTCATAAGGGCTCGGCAAACATGAAGTTCGGCGCAGGTCAGCCGGTTCCCCGGCTTGAGGACAATCGTCTCATCACGGGCAAGGGTCAGTTCACCGACGACCTCACCCTCCCGGGCGTAGCGCACATGGTGCTGCTGCGCTCGCCGCACGCCCACGCGAAGCTGAAGGAGGTCGACACACTGCACGCGCGCAGCGCGCCCGGCGTCATCGGCGTCTTCACGCACAAGGACATCGAGGCCGCGGGCATCAAGCCGCTTCCCTGCGTCGCCGTGATGCCGAACCGGGACGGCAGCCAAATGGTGATCCCGCCGCGCTATGCGCTGGCCAAAGATCGCGTCAGCCACCTTGGCGAACCCGTCGCGATGGTGGTCGCCGAAACCGCGATCCAAGCACGCGACGCGGCGGAGATGATCAACGCCTACTACGAAGAACTCCCCGCCGTCGTCGACACGGTCGCCGCCCTCACCGCACCGCCCATCCACCCCGGCATGAAGTCGAACGTCGCGCTCGACCACGAACTCGGCGACAAGGCCGCGACCGATGCGGCGTTCGCCAAAGCCGCCCACGTCACGACGCTCGAACTCGTGAACCAGCGCGTCGTCGTGAACGCGATGGAACCGCGCGCGTGCATGGGCGACTACGACAAGGCGAAGGACAAATACACGCTCTACACCGGCAGCCAAGGCGTCCACGGCATGCGCGGCGGCATGTCGAAGTTCGTCCTCGGCATCGAGGAATCGAAGCTGCGTATCGTCACGAAAGATGTCGGCGGCGGCTTCGGCATGAAGTCGTTCATTTACCACGAGTATCCGCTCGTGCTCTTCGCCGCGAAGAAACTCGGCCGCCCCGTCAAATGGGTGTCGGAACGCGCCGAGGCCTTCCTCTCCGACACGCAAGGCCGCGATCATGTGACCGAGTCCTCGCTCGCGCTCGACAAAGACCACAAGATCTTGGCTATCCGCACGACGACGACCGCCGCGATGGGCGCNNTTCTACACCGCAACGAAGTGCGTGTTCACGAACACCGTTCCGGTGGATGCCTACCGCGGAGCCGGGCGTCCGGAAGCGGCCTACGTGATCGAACGTCTTATCGACAAGGCGGCCGGCGAACTTAAGATCGACGCGGCCGAGTTACGCCGGAAGAACTTCATCCAGCCCGCGCAAATGCCCTATGCGTTCCCCTCGAAGAACGTGCTCGACAGCGGCGAGTTCGCCCGCAACATGGACGACGCAACCAAGCTCGCCGATTGGCAAGGCTTCGCCGCGCGCGCCGCCGCCGCCAAGGCGCGCGGCAAACTCGCCGGCATCGGCATGTCTTACTACGTCGAGAAAACAGCCGGCGGCTTCGAAATGGCGCATATCGAAGTGCGTGCCGACGGCGAAGTGCACGTCATTGCAGGCACCCAGTCGAACGGCCAAGGCCACGAAACCGCCTATGCCCAGCTCGTCGCCGAACGCCTGAATGTTCCGATCGAGATCGTAAAGGTCACCTCCGGCGACAGCGACGCGATCAAGGCGGGCGGCGGCACCGGCGGCTCGCGCTCGCTCACCATGGCGGGCGGCGCGATCGGCGTTGCGGTCAAGGACGTCGTGGAAAAGGGCAAGGCCGTCGCCGCGAACGAACTGGAAGCGGCGGCTGCCGACATCGAATACGCCGACGCGAAATTCCGCATCGCCGGCACCGACCGTTCGATCGGTCTCTTCGAAGTTGCACGTATCGCAAAGACGCAAGCGAACATCGAAGGCGTCGAAGGCATCGCCGCCGACGGCGAGTTCAAGAACGCGTCGAACACCTGGCCGAACGGCTGCCACATCTGCGAGGTCGAGATCGACCCCGAAACCGGCGTCACCGACATCACCCGCTACACGATCGTCGACGACTTCGGAAAGATTGTGAACCCGCTTCTGGTCGCGGGCCAAGTCCACGGCGGCGTCGTCCAAGGCCTCGGCCAAGCGATGGGCGAAGTCGCGGTCTACGACAACGACAGCGGCCAGCTCGTCACCGGCTCATTCATGGACTATTGGATGCCGCGGGCCGACAACTTCCCCATGATGACGTTCAAGACGAACGAGATTCCCTGCAAGACGAACCCGCTCGGCGTCAAAGGTTGCGGCGAAGCCGGCACCGTGGGCGCCGCCCCCGCGCTCGTCAACGCCGTCGTCAACGCGCTGAAGCCGTACGGCGTAACGCACGTCGACATGCCGCTGACCCCGTTGAAGATCTGGGAGATCACGAAGGGCAGCGTTGCCGCCTAGTGGTGAGCTAGAGGCTCTCCGGCGCCAGCGTCACCTGCAGCCCGTCGAGTTCGGCATTCATCTTGATCTGGCAGGAGAGCCGTGAGTTCTCCTGCACCGCGACGCCGAAGTCGAGCATATCGACTTCCTGCTGCTGCGCTGCCGGAAGCCTATCGACCCACGCCTCGTCGACATAAACATGGCACGTCGCGCACGCACACGCGCCGCCGCATTCGGCCGAGAGCGGCAGGTTCGCGTCGCGAATGACCTCCATCGCACTCCAATCGTCGCGCGCGGTCAGTTCGTGCGTCTTTCCTTCGCGGTCGGTGACAATCAGTTTCAAGCGACACCCAATTTTTTCTGCAAGCTAGATGACGACGTCGTGTACTGGAAGCGAAGCTTCTCCTCCGGCTTGCAATAGCGGAACGCCTGCTGCGCCATCAAGGCGCCTTCATGGAAGCCCGACAGAATCAGCTTCAACTTGCCCGGATAGGTGTTGATGTCGCCGATCGCAAAGATGCCGGACGTCGTCGACTCGAATTTCTCGGTGTCGACCGGGATCAGGTTCTCGTGAAGATTGATGCCGAAATTTGCAACCGGCCCAAGCTTCATCGTCAGCCCGAAGAACGGCAACAGCATTTCCGCCGGCAACTGATAGTCGCCCTTCTCCTTCGTATTCAACGTCAGCGACGTGAGCTGTCCGTTCGCGCCGTTCAGGCCTTTGATGTTCGCGACCTGGAACTCCATCTTTCCTTCGGCAACAAGCGCCCGCATCTTGTTCACGCTGTCGGGCGCCGCACGAAACCCGTCGCGGTGATGCACGAGCACGAGCTTCTTGGCGATCGGTTGCAGGTTCAGTGTCCAGTCGAGCGCCGAGTCGCCGCCGCCGGCAATCACCACGACCTTGTCGCGGAAGCGATCCATCTTCCGCACCGCATAGAACACCGACGTGTTCTCGTAGCCCTCGATCCCCGGTATCGGCGGCTTCTTCGGCGTGAAGCTGCCGCCGCCGGCCGCAATCACCACGACGCGCGCCTCAATCTGCGTACCGGCATCTGTGGTGATGCGCCAACCGTCGCCCGCCTTCTCGAGCGACTCCGCCATTTGCGAGAGATGGAATGTGGCGCCGAATGGTTTGATCTGATCCATCAGCTTGTCGGTCAGGCCTTGCCCCGTCACCTCGACGAGACCCGGAATGTCGTAGATCGGCTTCTCCGGATAGAGCTCCGTGCACTGCCCGCCCGGCCGATCCAAGATGTCGATCAGGTGTGCCTTGAGATCGAGCAGCCCAAGCTCGAACACGGCGAAGATCCCAATTGGCCCTGCCCCGATGATCACCACATCCGTTTTGTGCTGCCCGCCCGGCTGCGCGATGTTTGCTGACATTCTACAGTCCAATCTTGATATTTAAATATTCACACGAACGTACATGTATAAATTGGATCGCGCCAGAGAATTTCAATCACGAAGCCAACACTTTCCAGCGTCCGCTTGCCGCGTTGCTGGCGCGAAGTGAAGCGGCCATATCCACCCTCGGTCGGCCACCAAAGAGGATGCATCACATGCCAGCCCCCTGGCCTGACCTGCAAGGCGTACCCGCCGAAGACTGCCAAAACATGGCCGACGTCCGTCGCGAGATCGACCGCATCGACCGCGCACTCGTGCGCATCTTGGCCGAGCGCCTGACCTATATCGAGCGCGCCGGCCACATCAAGCAAGAGCGCACGACCGTTCGCGACGAAACCCGGATCAACGACGTCCTCGCGAAAGTTCAGGCGTCCTGCGCCCGCGAAAACTTCCCATTCGCCATCGCCGAACCCGTCTGGCGCCGCCTCATGGACGGCTGCATCGCCCACGAATTCGAGGTGTTTGACGAGGTGAAAGGCGCACGCCCGCGAGCTAAGCTCGCGGCGCAATGAAACCCAGAAACATCCTATTCGTCACCGCCGATCAATGGCGCGGCGAATGCCTCTCCGCGCTGAACCATCCGGTCGTGAAGACGCCGAACCTCGACGCACTCGCCCTCGAAGGTACGTTGTTCGCCCGCCACTACTCGAACACGTCGCCCTGCTCGCCGTCGCGCGCGACGCTCCACACCGGCCTTTACCAGCACAATCACCGCGTGACCATGAACGGCACGCCGCTGGACCGTCGCCACGCGAACTGGGCACTGGAGGCGCGCAAGCGCGGCTACGACCCTGCGCTCATCGGCTACACCGATCAAACCGCCGACCCGCGCGATCTCGCGCCCGGCGACCCGCGGCTCAACACATACGAAGGCGTGCTGCCTGGCCTGACCGCGATCGCCGACACCGGCATGGATCATCCGGGGCCTTGGGCCGAGTTCCTGCGCGCCCGCGGCTACGAACTCCCGCACGAGGAGCGCTTCATCATCTGGATGCGCGAGAGCGGACCCGACTACGAAGACGGCGCCGAGCACCCGAAACCGTGGATCGTGAAAGCGGAGCACAACGACACGACTTGGCACGTCGATCAAGCGATCGACTATGTCAGCGAGCACCGTAACGAACCCTGGATCCTTCACCTCTCGCTGCTGCGGCCGCACCCACCATGGGTCGCGTCCGAACCGTGGAACCGGCTCTACGACCCTGAAACTTTGCCGCCGCCCCAACGCCGCGCCACGCCGGACGACGAAGCGAACCAGCACCCCTGGCTCGCCTATCAACTGAAACACCCGCTCTATCAAGCGCCGGACGACATCCGCAAACTGAACCGCATGCGCGCCGTGTATCTCGCGATGATGAGCGAGGTCGACGAAAATCTGGGCCGCCTGTTCGCGCACCTGAAACTCGAGGGACTCTGGGACGACACGCTGATCGTCTTCACCAGCGACCACGGCGAACAGCTTGGCGATCACTGGTTGCTGGGCAAGTCGAGCTACTTCAACGAAACCTACGCCGTACCGCTGATCGTGCGCGATCCGCGCCCGGCCGCCGATCTGACGCGGGGCGCAAAAGTGCGCGCGTTCACCGAGCACGTCGACATCATGCCGACGCTGCTCGACTTCATCGGCGCGGAGATCCCGCCGCAATGCGACGGGCGCTCGCTCATGCCGCTCATCGAAAAGGGCGCAGCCCCCTCCTGGCGCAAGCACGCGCACTTCGAATTCGACTTCCGTGACGCAAGCTTCGACGGCGCCGAACACGCGCTGGGCTTAACCCTGCACCAGTGCAACTTCAGCGCCATCCAAGACGACCGCTTCAAATACGTGCACTTCGCGAACATGACGCCGCTGTTGTTCGATCTTCAGCGCGACCCGTACGAGTTCACGAATCTCGCGGGTGCTGCCGACTACGCCAAAGTCACGCTCGCCTATGCGCAACAGCTGATCTCCTGGCGCCTCGCTCATGAAGACCAAACGCTGACCCATCTGATGGCGACCGACAAAGGCACGATCGCCCGCCCGAGCCCGCGCTTCTGATGGACCTGGAAGCCGCCATCGCCGGCCACGAGCGCCGCGGTTACCGCCTCGACATGATCATGCCGGCCGACAACCCGCGCATCGCCATCGTCTCGAAGGGCGGCGAGATGCTGCGCCTCACCGCTACCGAAAGCGGCGTACAAGCCGAACCGTTCACCGGCCTCGGCCATCCCGTCCTTCCACCGAGCACGCAAGAGTTCGTCATCACCCGCGCAAACAACGGTGCCTGGCAATCCGGCCGCGCCGGCATGCAATACCGCGACCTGATCCCGGGGCGCCTCGGCGGGCGCTATATCGCCTCGCACATCCGCATCCCCCATGGCGGCCCGGTGAACGACTACGTCCACCACCACCGCACCCGCTTCCAGGTAATCTTCGCGCGAAAGGGTTGGGTGCGCGTCGTCTACGAAGACCAAGGCGAGCCATTCGTCATGCACGAAGGCGACTGCGTCCTGCAGCCACCCGGCATTCGCCACCGCGTGCTCGAAGCCTCGCCCGGCCTCGAAGTCATCGAGATCAGCTCACCCGCCGAGCACGAAACCTTCCGCGATCACGACCTCACCCTACCGACGTCGAAGCTGGATCCCATGCGCGACTTCGGTGGCCAGCACTTCGTGCACCACCGAGCCGCAAGCGCAGGTTGGCAGCATGACGACGGCTATTCGTTTTGCGACACTTGGATCGCAACCATGAACGCACAGCTCGCGAGCGTTCGCGTCCTCAAACCCCGGATGATGCGCGAAACGCACACCGGCGACTTCCTGTTCCTGCTTGTCCTGAACGGCAGCGCACAGCTCCAAAGCGGCGCGCTTGGGTCTCACATTCTTGGTACGGACGCTTGCTGCGCGATACCAAACGGCACCGCTTACGAACTCACCGGCACCGGCGGTTGCGAAATCCTGGAGGTCGCGCTCCCCGCCCGCTAGCTAGATCAGATTGATCCGCATATTGTCGCGTGCCACGAAGCAGCCCGGCCACGCGGCCAGCGCCGACGCCTCGACCTCTTCCATGAAGTGATCCTCGTGATCGGGATCGTGATGGAAGATCGCAAGCCGCTTCACCTTCGCGGCCTTCGCGAGCCGCATCCCTTCCTGCCACGTCGAATGCCCCCAGCCGCGCCGCGAGGGGAACTCGTGATCGGTGTAGGTCGAATCGTAGATCATCAGATCCGCACCCTCGACGAGGCCCAGGATGTTCTGATCGGGTTTGCCCGGCGTGTGCTCCGTGTCGGTGATGTAGCAGAGCGACCGGCCCTGATAGTCGAGCCGATACCCCGTCGCGCCGTCCGGATGGTTGAGCGGCGCCGTACGCACCTTGATGTCGTTCTCAAGCACGAATGCATCGCCCGCGCGAAAATCCTGGAACTCGATCTTCGCCTTCATTATGTCGATCGGCACCGGGAAGAACGGATGCGTCATCTGCCCGGCCAGCACGGTCTGGATCGCCAACCCCGTGTTCAGGTGCCCGGCCATGATGCGAAAGTGATGGCCATCTGCGAACGCGGGTTGAAAGAACGGAAAGCCCTGAATGTGGTCCCAATGCGTATGCGACATCAGCACGGTCGCCTCGCGCAGCTGTTTGCGCATGAACCACTTGCCGAGATTGCGCACGCCGGTGCCAAGGTCGAAGATCACACGACGCCCGCCCATGGCAACCTCGACGCAACTCGTGTTGCCCCCGAAGGCAAGATGATTGGGGCCAGGGCACGCAACGGTCCCTCGTGTCCCCCAAAACTTGACCTTAAACGCCATTTGACTTCGAACCCTCAGCCCACCCACGAGTTTATCTGCAGCACACCGGACGCGAAGCAAAGCCTGTCGTGGTCGGCCGTGACAGGCGTCACAACGGATTCTCCCCGATGAACGACGTGGCCTCGGCAAAAGCGGCCCGGATCGGCGCCAATTTGGTCTTATCCATGGAATGACGCTCGGCTTCGGCCGCGGCCTCGGCAACAGCAAACGCGCCAATCCCGCGCGCAGAACCCTTGAGTGTGTGGGTCCATTGTTTCCACGTTTTCGCGTCCTGGGCATTTTCGAGTTCGGTTAGCACCTGCTCGCAATGCGTCACGAACAGCTCCAACACCTCCCGCATGACACTGACGTTTCCGGCGGCTTGGTTCCGCAGGTGGTCGTAGTCGACTGGTCTTGCCGCGGCCGCCATGAAATCCCCTAGTCTCTTCAGCCGCAGAGTCTAAGCCTCAAGAGGCAACCAGACGGTTAACACACGTTAGGGGAAGGCTAGAACGGCACCCAACCGCCGGGAAACGGAGACGCCGAAAACAGCCAAGCGTGGGCGAAAAGCAATATTAGAAAGACCAAGATGGCGATCGCCTGCCGGAAGGTGATCAATTCCCCGAGCTTTAACGAATTGCGCCCCGCCAAAATCGCGACGAACGGCACATTCGAGGTTCGCCCCGCAAATTCTATCCAGCCCGTTGCCATCTTGCGCGCGCGCTTGGCATCGATCGAAACCGTGCCTGCGACGGCCAAGACAAGGAACGTTCCGAAAAACACGACGGAGGCGGCGTCGCCGTTGGCCGCCAAGTGGAACGCCGCCCACAACGCTACACCCCAAAGGAATGGGTGGCGCGTGATGCGTAGAATGCCGGTCACCTCGCGCGTCGCGGCGGCTTCCATACCGACGGCGGTCGGGTTGGGTGTAAGAAGCCCGGACACAGCGAAAATAACGGCAACGGCAATAACAACAGTGCCGAGGTGCCTGACGCCTGGCCCCAAATCCCACAACAGGTCGGTGCCAAGCTCCGTCGTGCTGTTGTAGCTGATGGCAAGCCAAACGATGCCGGCGACGCTCGCGACCGAGAACGCACCGAGATACGCCTGCTCGCCGATCCCGCGAACAATCGCATCGCGCAATCTCGTTCCGGCGACCAACAAGTGCAGGACCAGGAAAAAGACGGCGGCGGCGATCAGCATCGTCATAGAGTTTCTCCCGGCACGCGAATCAAGCTGGTGAAAAGCGCGAACGACCAGCGCCAGTCTAGCGCAACCGCGGCCCATCTCTCGATGCGAACGCGCAACACTCTTTTCCACACGCTGTGCACACATACGCGCAAAACGTCAGGAACCCGCAACTCATGCGTTAAGACTCTCCGATCCACAGCCCCCTTGTGCTGTTGCGAATCTTCGTCAGTGCGGGCCGTCACAGGAAATGGTAGAAATATAGTAAATGTAACCGTGGAAGGCGCATGCAGCGCGTCGAACCCTCCAAGATTCACGACTTCACAGAGACGGCCTTCGGTGAGCCTCGCCTCCGCGCGCGCCCCGTCGTCGAACCGATCGACGATCCACTGCCGGTTGAAGCGACACCCGTCCACTTACCTGAGGATTCTGGAAGCTACCTCGGCTGGGGGACATTGTTGTTCTGCGTGTTTTGGCTGGGTGGAATCAGTGCATACCTGGTCGGCCTCATTGGTTGGGCAAAAATTTTTGAATTACCGCTGGCGTGGTACGGCTTGATCGTTGCAGTCCTCATAGTTCCCGTCGTTCTTGCGCTTTTCATCGCGTTGCTTGCGCGTGAAGCGAAGATTCTCCGGGGCCAGTCGGCCGCGCTCGCCGTGGCCGCAGCCGAACTGACGGAGCCCGAAGACCACGCCGCGCGCGGCATGGCGAAGCTTGGCCGCGCCATTCGGCGCGAACTCGACACGTTCAACGCCGCCGTGGAAGCCGCGACCGCACGCATGGCTACACTTGAAACGACGGCGAACGAGCGCCTGCAGCTGATCGAGCGCACCGCGCTTGCGGCTCAAGAGCGCGTCGAACGCGCGACGGGCAAGCTCGGCACCGAGCGTGAAAAGCTTGCACAGTTTACGCAAGCGCTGGACACGGCAGTCTTGGCCGCCTCGGACACGCTGACCGCGCGCCTGCAAGAAGCACGCGTCGCCGCGCGCAACGCGAGCGAAAGCCTGCACACCGAACATGGCGCCATTGCGGGCCTCATCTCGACGCTGCAAAACGCATCGGCGACCGTTTCGAACCGCGCCGCGGAATCGGCGAAGGAAATCGAACGTCAGGCGCAACGTCTTGATGCCGCGTCCGAAGCTGCCGCCGCGCGCTCCGAACAGGTCGTAGCCCGCCACGAGCGCCAACGCGCGGCACTCGCCGAGACGATCGAGCGCTTGAAGCAAGAGAATGACCATATGGCCCGCGCGCTCGACTTCCAGCGCGAAGGTCTTACCAAGCTCGTCGGCGTGATGGTCGATGAAACGAAGAAGATCGGGACCTTCACGATCGAAGGCTCGCGCCGCCTGGACGAGACCGCGGCGATCATGGCCCAACGCATCGTCGAGACGACACAGCTTTTCACCCGCGAGTCTGAGAAGCTGCGCACGTCGACAGAACTCACCACCTCGGGCCTCGAGCAGGCCATGCAAACAATTCGCTCGGCCGGGGATTCCTCGTTCGACGCGGCGGGGCGCTTGGGTTCGGTTCTCATCAGCCTCCGCGAGACGGCCGCAACCGCCTCGCAGCAGATCGAAGGCACGGTCGAACGCCTTGGCAAGCTCGCGCATCAAATGCCGGGGTCTGCAGCAACGCAGACGCACCAATTGCGAGCAGCCCTCGACCAACAAGCCGAAGCCGCACGCGATCTCTCCGCACGCGTCAACAATGCCTTTGACCGCGTGCGCCAGATCGAACCGGAAAAGGCGAAGCCGCAACAGCCCGTCCCGAACTTCAACGTGCCGCCGCCACAGGCAAACCTCGCACCGCCGCCACGCAACCAAGTGTCGCCGGTCGCCGAGCGCCAAGCGCCGGCACAAGACGCCCCTGCCGAGCAACAGCGCGGTTGGTTCGGCCTAACCAAGCGCTACGCAAAGCCGATCGACAGCGCCGGGGATCAGCCCGAAGACCGCAATGCCTGGGACATGAAATCGCTTCTGGCCGCCGCGGAAAGCGAAGCGACGAAGCCTGCGATCCCGCATCAACCCGCACCGCAGCGCACGCCGCAACAACCGCCCCGCGTCGTCGAATTGCGCGCGGACCAAGTGGTTCCGGAATCGACGGTGAAACGTGCGCCACATCCGGCGAGCCCACCGCCTGCTGCGCACACCAAGAACGGACACGGCGAACAAGCGGCAACGTCGTCACGCCACATGATCGAAACGCTGCAGGCGATGGCGATCGATCTTGATCGCTTCCTGGAAGACGATCCGCCGCTCGATCTTCTGCGCCGCTACCGCAACGGCGAGCGCAACGTCTTCGCGCGCCGCCTTGTGCAGATCTTGGGCCGCGAACAAGCCGAAGCCATTGGCCGCAAATACGCCGAGGACGGCGAGTTCCGCGAGACCGTCGATCGCTACATTCTTCAGTTCGAAGCGTTGATGGAACAGACCGCGCGCAGCGACCGCGAAAACGTGCTCGTCGAAACCTACCTCACGTCGCAAACCGGTAAGGTCTACGTAGCCCTGGCCTCAGCAATCGGACGTTTGTCGTAAAACCTACTTCCAGTCGCGCGGTTTCTTGTCCTTCGATTCCTCGCCGGCCTTGAGCGTCCACGCAACCGCGCGTTTTAGTACCGCACCGACGGCGTCATCGAACGCTTGCACGATATCGGATACGTTCTCGCTGTTCGCAGGCTTAGAGAAGTCGAAGCTCTCCGACCCTACGATTTGTCCCAACGCCACGCGCACAAGCTTCAGGTTCACGCGCACATGCGCGACCGTGCCGCCTTCGGGGGTCTTCTCGGCCTGAAACTCGCGTAGCTCCACCTTCAACACATAGTCGGAGCGAAGCCCGATCGATTGACGCCCCACCGACACGATCTTCTTCGAGTTCTCGAACGACTGGATCAACAGCTGCTGCACCATGCGCGGCGCGCGATCCGCCCAACGCGATCCGGCAAGATACTTCACCTCCAACGCCGACGGCGCGATCGCGATGCGGTCGGTATCGATGCCCTTAGCCGTCGACGGCTCCTCGACGACAAGCTGCCAGTCGACCGAAGGCAGATCATCCGGAAATGTGCTCTTCGGCGAAAGCACGTAGAGATCGGGCGGCGGCCCGCTGCCAAAGTCCGGCAAGCTGCACGCCGACAAAGCAACCGCCGCCAGCACGGCGATCGAAAGAACTTTAAACCGTCCGCGCATTAGCGCCCTCCCCCGGACTTATACTCGACCGCCTTGTCGCCGAAGATCAACGACGACGGGCTGCTCTCGAACCGCTGCGCCGCACGATCGATTGATGCTATCATTTGCCGCGCATCCCCGATCGCGAGCAGCAACTCCGGCAAACCCTGCCGTGCAAAGTCGCGCAACGGGCCCCGTGCTTCGTTCATGATCATCCGAATGTCGCCCGCAACGCCACGAATGTCGGCCAGCGTCGTTTTCGCGTCGCCCGCGACGATCTTGTCAAGATTACTCGCGATCGAGTCGAACTTGTCCGACGCCTTGGCGAGGTTGGCCGAGAGTTTGGTGAGATGGTCCATCGTCTCGCTGAACTTCCGCTCGTTGTCTGTGCTCAAGAATGCAGCCACACGGGCGAGCACCACGTTGCTCTTGTCGACGAGTTGCGGCGCACTTGTGAACAGCTCCGAGATCACGGATGCTTTGGTCGGGATGACCGGATAGCGCTGCCCCTCTTCCGCAACCAGAGGATTCGACTTCGGATCGCCGCCCGCAATCTGAATGGCGGCGACCCCGGTCAATCCCTGTGTCTCGAGGCGGGCATAAGAGTCTTCCTTCACCGGCGTCGAACGGCCCACTTGAATCCGCACGAGGACGTTCTTCGGGTTCTCCTCGTCGATCTCGATCAGAATGACTTCGCCGACTTTGATGCCGTTGTACAGTACGTCGCCGGCCTTGCTCAGGCCCGACACCGAGCCTTCGAACTTGAGATCGTAGAGCTGATACTGCCGGTCGAACTCGAACCGTCCGATCCAAAACAGGAAAATGATCGTGAGCAGCGTGATGCCGATCGCGAAGACCCCGATCAGAAAGTGGTGTGCACGCGTTTCCATAACTAACGTTCCCTACCTCAAGACCGCGGCGGCGCGTTCTTGGCGGCCATCGCCGCCCGCCCGCGCGGTCCGTGAAAATACTCTCTGATCCAAGGATGGTCCTGTGTCATCATTTCCCCGATTGTACCCGTGACCAGCACTTTTTTCTCGGCCAGCACGGCAATCCGGTCGCAAATCGCATAAAGGCTGTCGAGGTCGTGCGTCACCATGAAGACGGTGAGCCCCAGCGTCGCCTGCAAATTCTTGATCAATTCGTCGAAAGCCGAAGCGCCGATCGGGTCCAAACCCGCCGTCGGCTCGTCCAGAAACACGATCTCCGGATCGAGCGCGAGCGCCCGGGCCAGCCCCGCACGCTTGCGCATGCCCCCTGACAATTCCGACGGATATTTGGGCCCCGCCTCCGGCGGCAGACCCACAAGCCCGATCTTCAGCGCCGCGATCTCATCCATCAGCTTCTGCGGCATGTGCAGATGTTCTTTGAGCGCGACCTGAATATTCTGCGCGACGGTAAGCGAAGAGAACAGCGCGCCATCTTGGAAGAGAACGCCCCACCGCCGCTCGATCGATTGCTCCTCGGCCCGGCTCATCTCGCCGCGCACCTTGCCGAAGATCTCGATACGGCCGGCCGCCGATCGATTGATGCCGAGGATCGTGCGCAAGAGCACCGACTTGCCAGTACCCGACCCGCCGACGATGCCCAGCACCTCGCCGCGATAGATATCGATATCCAAGTGATCGTGAATCACCTGGGTTCCGAACTGATTGCGCAAGCCGCGCACGGAGATGATGGCCTCGCGCGTCATATGCCGAGCTTCACGAACATGATGGAGAAGAACGCATCGACCACGATCACCGTGAAGATGCCCTCGACAACCGACGCCGTCGTACGTTGACCGACGGACTCGGCGCTACCCTCGACCTTCAGTCCCTCGAAGCATCCGATCATCGCGATCAGAAGCCCAAACACCGGCGCTTTGATGAAGGCGACGCTTGCGTCCCAAACGTCCACCGCCTCCTTTACCCGCTCAATGTACATGGCAGGCGACATCCCGAGCTCGATCCAAACCACCAACCCGCCGCCCAAGAGCCCCATCATCGCCGAGATGAAACCCAAGATCGGCATCATGATCAGCAGCGCGATCACGCGCGGGAGTACCAGCACCTCCATCGGATCGAGACCGAGCGTACGCATGGCGTCGATCTCTTCGCGCAGCTTCATCGAACCGATCTGCGCAGTGAACGCACTGCCCGACCGGCCAGCGACCATGATTGCCGTCAAAAGAATGCCGATCTCGCGCAGGAAAGACACCGCGACGAGGTTGACGGTGAAGATCTCGCCGCCAAAGCGGCGCAACTGTTCCGCGCCCTGATAGGCAAGCACCGCACCGATCAAGAACGAGATCAAACTGACGATCGGAACTGCGTTCAAGCCCGTCTGTTCCATGTGATAGACGGTCGATGTCGCGCGCATGCGGAACGGATTGGTGAATGTCTTCCCAAGCGTCTCAAGCACGAGCCCGAAAAAGCCTACCAACTCCCTCCCTGTCCGCGCGCCCTCCTCCAGCGCTGAACCCATGCGCACGATGAGGTTGGAGAAGATGTTGCCGACATGCGGCTCCACCTTGACCGGCCGGTCGCTCTTGGCAACCGCATTGAGCAACGTAGATTGGGCCGCCGTTGCCCCCGCGTACGTGACCTTCGCACCTGCGCGCTCAAGCGATCGTCCGGTGCGGTAGATGAGCCACGCCCCGGCGGTGTCGAGCCGTGTCAAATGCGAGAGGTCGAACGTCGCCGCCCGCCGGTCGAAGCTGTGAATATCGGAAAGCGCTTTGTCGAGTGTCTCGGCATGGCGCACGACCCAGTCGCCCTGGGGCCGAAGCATCAGGGACGACGCATCCTCGGACACGTCAAGCCACGCCTGAGCATCCCCAGTCATTAACTAGGCCCCGCAAACGCCAACACCGCGCACCCCGCGTTGCGCCCGAATCGGAGTGTGCCCGGGCGATCAAAACGCAGCAAGTTCGTGTGCAAGTTGCGAGCCACACCGTTCCAATGAAACAATCCGGGGTGACCGCCGCCACAGCCGCGCGCTTGCCTTAAGGCCCGGTTCGGCCAAAAATCGATTCGACAACGGGGACTTAGCCCGCGCATTTCCGCCACCGGATCCAAGGGCTTTTGAGGCGCTTCCAATGACTGCCGAAAGCCACACTGCAGAGAAATCGATAGAACTCACCCATTCCAGGACGCACTTCATCCCCGTCCTGCGCGCCGACCTAATCGCGGCAGCTCTGGAACAGGGCCTTGCGGACGACCAGGTTCACGATTTCAAAACGCTCGCAACCTTCCTCGGCGCGTACTTTCACCATGATTTCTACGACGAACTGACCGAGCTGAAAGACACCTACGCTTGGTTCTCGCCGACAGGCCCTCATCCGGTCCGCCGCGAAACGCGCGACGCGGATGCCGCATTCTCCAAGCTTGTTGCGACGTTCGAGACCGTTATGTCCCGTGCGAACTTCATAGAACTGCCGCAAGCCGACGTCGCGGGACTCGGAGGCGATCATCCGCAGTTCGACGTAAAGACGCGCACACCGCTTGAATCGTACGAGACCATCCGAATCTTCTATCGCGGTTGCCGCACGCAAACGGTCAAGCAGGCAACAGCCTTGGGGTTGCGATCTAAGCAATTGCCGCTCGACACGTTCGACGACGTTATCGTCTTCGTGCGCTTCAAGCAGCCGACGGACAAGCCGCGCCGGCGCTTCCTTCGCGGCATCGGCAAGCTCCCCGGTGGCGCACAGCCCGGCAGCGTCATGGTCAAGTCGTTCCGCAACATCGCACGTATCGAACTACCGATGCTGCTCCCAGACGTACAGATCGTCATGAGCCGCAAGGACGCCGTTCTGCTCGGCGGTCCCGCGGTCCTCGGCGGCATCCCGATCGCACTGAACCTGTTGCCGGCGCTCTCCGTCATTCTGATCGTGATCGGCGCATACCTCGGCTTCTCCGGCCAAGTGAGCCAAGATCAGTTGATGAAAGCCGTCGGCGCGCTGTCAGTATTGATCGGCGCCGGCGCGTTCATGTGGCGCCAGTTCTCGAACTACTCGTACCGCAAGCTGAAGTACCAGCGCAAAGTCGCGGACAACATTTACTTCAAGAACATCAACAACAACGCCGGCGTCTTCGAAACGCTGATCAGCGCGGCTGAGGACCAAGAGGTCAAGGAAGTCATCCTCGCGTATCACTCGCTCCTGACCGCGGGGCCGGCCGCCCACGCAGGCGAACTCGACCGAAGGATCGAGAACTGGCTGAAGGCGACGTTCCACATCGATGCCGACTTCGAGGTTGGCGACGCCCTCTCGAAACTCGAAGGCTTGGGCTTCTTAACCCAAAAAGATGGAAAAATCGCCGCTGTCCCCCTGCCCGATGCGCTCGCGCGTCTCGACTCGCTCTGGGATCGGCTCTACGACTTCACCCGGGCGCCGCCTGTCAACGCGGCCGCATGACGAGCTGATCGGGGGACATGGCTCAACGCGACTCCACAACACGCGAAAACGCGCTCGCGATGGCCGGCATCGCGGGCCTTCTGCGTTGGCTGGGTGTGGTCCCGTGGATTGTATTGTTTCTCATGTCGCTGCTCCAGATTTGGGACCCAGGCGGCGTGCTCAGAGGATTACAGAACCAGCTCTTCGACTTCTACCAGCGGACCGCGCCGCGCCCCTACACCGATGCCTCAGTTCGCTACGTGGACATCGATGAAGAGAGCTTAAAGCGAATCGGCCAGTGGCCTTGGCCGCGAACGACTCTGGCGCGCCTGACGACAAAGTTGCAAGCCGCCGGTGTTGCTGTAATTGCCTTCGATATGGCGTTTCCCGAGCCCGATCGAACGTCGCCAGATCTCATCGCCAAATCGCTGCCCATCGATCCGACATGGGAGGGAACACGCAGCCAACTCAGCGGCCTACCAAACAACGACGCCGCGTTTGCAGATGCACTAAGGCAGTCGCGCAGCGTCCTAGGCTTTGTGTTGACGGGCATAGACACGGGTCGCAAACCCATTCTGAAGGCGGGTCTCGCCGTTGTTGGCGACGGTAAACCCGAGAAGACTGTGACGAGATTCCCCGGGGCCACGGTGTCGCTTGACTTGCTGCAAGACGCGGCACCCGGGTCCGGATCGTTCAACACCTTACCCGATGCAGACGGCATCGTCCGCCGCGTACCCTTGTTCGTCGAATTTGGCGGCAAGATCTACCCGGGCCTTGCGCTTGAAGCATTGCGCATTGCTCAGATGGACGAGAACGGAGCAACGCCGTCCTATCTGATCAAAACAGCCGGCGCTTCGGACGAAGTGACCGGCGGCATCGACCCCAATCGCATGGTCGGCGTGAAGATCGGCGCGTTCGAAATCCCGTCGACGAAAGACGGGCAGATGTGGGTGCACTACACAAGCGGCAGCAACAAGCGCGGCATCCCCGCGTGGAAAGTCCTCGACGGCTCGGCGGACATGAGCGTACTCCAAGGTGCCGCCGCCTTTATAGGCACGAGCGCCGCTGGCCTGCTCGATCTGCGCTCGACGCCCATGCGACTGGACGCGCCGGGCGTAGAGGTACACATCGAAGCTCTGGAACAGATGCTCACCCGCGACTTCCTGGAACGCCCAGATTGGGCGCCGGGCGTCGAGTGGGCGTTCGCAACATTGCTGGGGCTCATCGTTCTTGTCGCGATTGCGCGGGTGCCCGTCTTTTGGATTGCCGCCGTGGCGATAGCCGCCGTTGCCATCGCGCTTGGCGTGTCCTGGCACTCCTTTACCCAGTGGAAGTGGCTGCTCGATCCCGTAGCGCCGTCGCTCAACATCGCTTTCGTTTTCGCCGCCGCCAGCCTCGTCAAATTCATGCGCACGGAAGCCGAACGCCGCACGGTCAGAAGCGCCTTCGCCCAATACCTGCCGCCCGACGTCGTCGAAAGTATCGCAAACGATCCTTCAAGGCTGAAGCTCGGCGGCGACACGCGCGAACTCTCGATCATGTTCTGTGACATCAAGGGGTTTACGCCGATCGCAGAGAGCTTCCGATCCGATCCGCAAGGGTTGACTCGCCTCATCAACCGCGCGCTGACGCCGCTGTCGCAAGAAGTGCTGAACCATCACGGCACAATTGACAAATACATCGGCGACTGCGTGATGGCCTTTTGGAATGCGCCGCTCGACGACATCGAGCATGCGACGCACGCCTGCGAGTGCTCGCTCGCCATGATGGACGCGCTCATCGTGCTCAATCAGGAACTAACGGCCGAAGGTTTCTACAAGTCGCATAAGGTGAACCCGATCGACGTGTCCATCGGCATCAACACCGGCGTCTGCGTCGTCGGTAACATGGGCTCCGAACTGCGTTTCGACTACTCGGCCCTCGGCGACGCCGTGAACGTCTCCGCCCGCATCCAGTCGTTCTGCGGCAACTATGGATTCCCGATTGCCATCGGCGAAGACACAGAGGTCGTCGTCGCCGACAAGTTCGCGTTCCTGGAACTGGACTACATCGCCGTCAAAGGCCGCGCGACGCCGACCCACATCTACGCGCTGATGGGCCATGCCCATGTGCGCGAGACGAAGACGTTCCAGGACCTAGAAGCCGCGCTGCAAGCGCTGTTCGCCGCGTTCCGCACCAAGCAGTGGGACGAGGCACGCCGGGCAATCGCCGTCGGCCGCACGGTCCAAGGCGCACCGTCCGCGATCTTTGAAACCTACGAATCGCGCATCGCGCACTACGAGTTGGAGCCGCCGCCCGCCAATTGGGACGGCGCATGGTCCGCCAAGGAAAAGTGATCGCGGCGCGATCACGCCCGTCACACACGGTGCGCTTCGCACGGGACCGCGCGGGATCGATAGGCTAAAAAGGCCCCCGAATCCTCGATGCTCAACTCTGCGCCCATATCGCGAAATGACCAACCCGCTGAGCCACTTCTCCGCCGGCTACTCCGAAGCCCGGGACAAGTTCCTCGCCGCCGCAAATCGCAGGCGTTGCGAACTGACGGCGCACTTGCATCCTCACGCAAAGGGCCCCAATGGCGAAGATCTCCATCTCGATGTCGCGACCTCGGGCCCCGCGCGCGCCGCAGCCGGATTGTTGTTGATCTCGGGCACGCATGGCGTCGAGGGCTATGCCGGTTCCGCCTGCCAAATTGGTTGGCTCAACACCGACAGCGACATGACGTGGCCGCCGGAACTACGCGTGGTGATGATCCATGCGCTGAACCCGTACGGCTTTGCGTGGAACCGGCGCGTGACTGAAGAGAACGTCGACCTGAACCGCAACTTCGTCAGCCACAATGCCCCGTACCCGGCCAACGACGGCTATGAGCTCTTAAAGACGGCGATCGCCCCAAAAGACCTCGAACCGGAAACGCTTCGCCAAGGCAGCGAACTCTTCCGCGACTTCATCAAGGAATACGGGCCCTTCACGATGCAGGAAGCCGTCAGCAAGGGCCAATATGCGCATCCCGACGGCATGTACTTCGGCGGCACGCGCGAACAATGGTCGGCCGGCATCGTCAAGCACGTGGTCCGCCGTGAGCTGGCCCACTGCCAACGCGTCGGCGTCGTGGACTTCCACACCGGCCTCGGAGCTTACGGCCACGGCGAACTCATCAGCGAAGACGCAACCGGAACGCCGGCCTACGCCCGCGCCCAGAACTGGTGGCCCGACGTGTGTTCGACCCAGTCCGGCGACTCGGTCTCCGCCGCCGTTTCAGGCAGCATCGACTCCTGCCTGCCCGACCTCCTTCCCCGCTCGGAGGTTACGGTAGGGTGCCTGGAATTCGGTACGGTCTCGACGCTTCAGGTGTTCGAAGCGCTCCGTGCCGACAACTGGCTCCACACCCGCGGCAATCCACAAGGGCCGGGCGCCGCCGAGATCAAGTCGCAAATCCGCGCTGCCTTCTATCCCGACCACGACGACTGGAAAGAGATGGTCTGGAAACGGGCGGAACTGGTGATGACCCAAGCTGTCCAAGGCCTTATGGCGCGGGCCTAACGCCTGCGTGAGCCCTCTTGCGTCCAAGGGGGCGCATGCCCCAAACTGTCTGCCGACAACTCATCCGAAGGTGCTCCCATGAAGAAGGCCTGGCGCAAGCCGAAAGTTCGTGAAATCTCCGCCGCGATGGAAATCAACTGCTACTGCTCGGCCGAATAGCTGACGCTTTGATGTCGTGGTCCGCGCAGACGGACCACGCACGACTTCGCCCATGAAGGTCGTCGTGCTCGGCGCCGCTGCGGGTGGCGGATTTCCGCAATGGAATGCTGCGAGCCCGAACAATACCAAGGCCTTCGAAGGCCATCCCGATTGCCCGCGCCAAACTCAAGCAAGCCTCGCCGTCTCGCCGGACGGCGACAACTGGCTGCTGCTGAACGCCTCGCCCGACCTACGCCAACAGATTGTTGCAACGCACGAGCTGCATCCCAAAGCCCCGCTGCGATCCTCACCGATCAAAGCCGTCATCGCGACCGGCGCCGATGTCGATGCGCTGACCGGCCTGCTGACGCTGCGCGAGCGTCAGCCGTTCGATCTCTGGGCTACGCCTTACGTGCAGAAGGTGATCGCGGCGAACGCGCTGTTTGGTGTCCTCGATCCTGAATTGGTCGCCCGCAAGCCGGTCGCCGGGACATTCACCCCGCTACCCGGCATGACGGTCGCCCCCTTCCCGGCCCCTGGCAAGCCCCCGCTCTACCTTGAGCGCATTGAAGGCATCGGCGACGCACCCGGCGCATCCATTGGCCTTCGCCTCACCGGACCGGATGCAAAGACGCTCGTCTTCCTGCCGTCTTGCGCGGAAGTAACGCCAGAGGTCGTGAGAGCGATTGACGGCGCCGACGCGTTGTTCTTCGATGGTACGATGTACACGGACGATGAGATGCTCCGCTCCGGCGAAGGGAGCAAGACCGCCCGCCGCATGGGCCATGTCGCGATGACCGACGCGATGGAAGCCTTACGCGAGATCAAGGTGGACAAGCGCTACTTCATCCACATCAACAACTCGAACCCGGTGCTGAACCGCACGTCGCCCGAGCGCAAGGCGGTCGAAGCAGCCGGCTGGCGCATCGCAGAAGACGGCATGAGGATTGAGTTGTGAGCTCACTTTCGCCCACCGAATTCGAAGCCCGCTTGCGCGCGATCGGCGCCGAGCGCTACCACAATCTCCACCCGTTCCACCGCCTTTTGCACGACGGCAAGTTGAACAAAGTTCAAGTGCAGGCCTGGGCGCTGAACCGCTACATTTACCAATCGCGCATTCCGATCAAAGACGCGATCATCGTCTCGCGCCTGCCCACACCCGAACTGCGCGCGACATGGCGCGTTCGCATCGAAGACCACGACGGCACGGATGGCAGCGACGGCGGTATCGCCCGCTGGCTGAAGCTGACGGACGGCCTCGGCCTAGACCGCGCCATGGTCACCTCGGAACGGGCAGCGCTCCCAGCCACGATCTTTGCCGCCGAGGCCTACGTTCATTTCACCCGCGACAAGAGCCTGCTCGAGGCGGTCGCTTCCTCGCTGACCGAAATGTTCGCGCCCACGATCATCGCGGAACGCGTCGAAGGCATGCTCGCAGGCTACAGCTTCGTCACGAAGGAAGCGCTCGCCTACTTCGGCAAACGCATGACGCAAGCCCCGCGCGACGCCGACTTCGCGCTCCGCTACTGCATCGAGCATGCCCGTACACGCGAGGAACAGCAGCTGTGCCTCGACGCGCTCACGTTCAAATGCAACGTCCTATGGGCGATGCTCGACGCGCTGCATTTCGCCTACGTGATGCCGGGCCTAGTCCCGCCAGGCGCCTTCAAGCCATGAGCGATCCGGCCCCCAAACTCGCCCCCGGCGTGAAACTGCGCAAAGACGCAAAACGCGGCACGGTGCTGCTCGGCCCCGAACGCATTCTCGAGCTTGACGACATCGCGCAGGCCATCGTCGCCGAATTCGACGGTACGAAGCGCGTCTCCGAGATCGCCGCCGCTCTCGCCAAGGAATACGATGCGAACGCCGACGACATCCGCGCCGACATCGATAACCTCCTCAAAGATCTCACGCAGAAGGGTTACGTGAAACCGTGACGGACTTGACGCCCATCGGACTGCTTGCCGAATTGACCCATCGTTGCCCGCTTGGTTGTCCGTACTGCTCGAACCCGCTCGAACTCACCCGCGCCAGTCATGAACTCGACACCAAGACATGGACGCGCGTCTTCGACGAAGCCGCCGACTTGGGCGCGATGCACGTTCACCTGTCCGGCGGTGAACCGCTCGCCCGCAAGGACCTTGCTGAACTCGTGAATGCCGCCCACCTTGCAGGACTTTACACGAACCTCATCACCTCCGCCGTCGGCCTCACACCCCAGCGATTGACTGAACTGCGCGCTGCCGGCCTCGAACATGTACAAATCTCGATCCAAGGCACCGACCCCGATTACGCCGACATCGTCGCCCACCACAAAGGCGCCGCCAAAGCGAAACTCGAAGCCGCCAAACTCGTCGTAGACGAGGGCCTTGCGCTCACCATCAACGCCGTCATTCACCGCGGCAACATCAAGGAACTGCCCGCGATCATCGACCTCGCCGTCAACCTCGGCGCTGGCCGCCTCGAGGTGGCGCACGTGCAGTATCACGGCTGGGCGATCGCCAACCGCGCAAACCTGATGCCCTCCCGTGTGGATTTTCTCGAAGCCGCCAAACACGTCGAAGACGCGCGCAAACGCCTCGAAGGCACGCTCGTCATCGACCACGTGATCCCCGACTACTACGGCGAGCGCCCGAAAGCCTGCATGGGCGGCTGGGGCCGCCAGGCAATCGTCGTGGCGCCTGACGGCCGCGCGCTCCCCTGCCACGCAGCGGCGACGCTGCCAGGCCTCACGTTCGACAACGTCAAAGTCCGCTCACTCTCCGAGATTTGGGAGGCGAGCGAAGCGTTCCAGAAATTCCGCGGCACGGGCTGGATGCCCAAACCCTGTCAAGGTTGCGACCGCGCCGAAATCGACTTTGGCGGCTGCCGCTGCCAAGCCTTCGCCATCACCGGCAACGCAGCCAACACCGACCCCGCCTGTGCCCTCTCGCCCGAGCACAAGCGCCTCAGCGACATGGCCACGGCTGACGCAGCCGCGGGAAACGGTCACTACCGCTTCCGCCGCATCGGCGGATAGCTCACGCAGACAAATCGATCGCGATCTTCCCGAAGTGGCCTTGGCCCGCCATGTGGCCGAGCGCTTCCTTGGCTTGGGCAAACCCGAATGTCTTGTCGATCACCGGCTTGATCTTGTGCAGCGCGATCGCCCGGCACATATCTTCAAAGG
>CXWJ01008519.1_pt1 | contig 26376 bp, 22 predicted proteins | sample 590841 | NCBI WGS metagenome assembly CXWJ01 (sample SAMEA3498367, study PRJEB10139) | wastewater metagenome | biome: wastewater treatment plant; material: activated sludge | place: Austria | collected 2015-01-21 | reverse complement strand
GCCTCGCGGCTGCGATAAATATCGAGGGCCACCACCCGGTCGGCCTGGTCGAAGGCGGCGGCGAATTCGTCCAGCAGCAGGCGTGTGCGGCTGTACGTATGGGGCTGCCACACGGCCCACAGACGGCGGCCGGGATAGCGGCGGCGGGCGGCGGCCAGCGTGGCTCGGATTTCCGTCGGGTGGTGGGCGTAATCATCGATGACCGTCACACCCTCGGTCTCGCCGATGATCTGGAAGCGCCGCTGGACGCCGCCGAAATCGGCCAGCGCCCGGCAAGCCTGGGCGAAGTCGATGCCCAACTCGCGGGCCACGACCAGCGCGGCCAGCGCGTTGCGCACGTTGTGCAGCCCCGGCAGGCGCAGGCGCGCCAGCCCGACCGTCTGGCCGTCGATCTCCACCACGAAATCCGTCCCGCCCAACTGGTTGGGCCGGGCGTCAAGGGCGCGGGCCATCGGCTGCGCGCCGCCGTTCTCGCCCAGGCCATAGGTAGTGATCGGCGTGCCGGACGGCAACTCGGCGGCCAGGGCCATGGCGCCGGGGTCGTCGGCGCACAGGATGAGCCGCCCGCCGGCCGGCAACAGCGCGGCGAAGCGGCGGAAGGCGTCGCGGTAGGCTTCGGCCGTGGGGAATAGGTCGGGGTGGTCGTGCTCGACGTTGGTGATGACGGCGATCTCCGGCCGCAAGCCGAGGAAGGTATAATCGTATTCGTCGGCCTCGATGACGAAGTGCGGCCCGCGCCCGAAGCGGCCGTTGCCGCCCAGTTCGGGCAGCGTGCCGCCCACGATCACCGTCGGGTCCAATCCGGCGGCCAGCAGGATGTGGGCGATGAGGCCGGTGGTCGTCGTCTTGCCGTGCGAACCGGCCACGGCGATGCCGGTCGTGCCCAGCATCAATTGGCCGAGTAGATCGGCCCGCTTCAGCACGGGGATGCCGCGGGACAGCGCCGCCGTCCATTCCGGGTTGGTTGGCGGCACGGCCGAGGAGATGACGACCAGTTCCGCGTCGTCAATGTGTTCGGCGGCGTGGCCGTCGTAGACCACCACACCTTCGGCGGCCAACGCCTCGGTCTGGGCGTTGGTNNAATGTGGACACGCCTTCCGGGAGTGATCTGAACGGTCATGGCTTCCGTCGCAACTGATTGGGCCATTCGTTTATACCAGTACCACCAGCACAAAAATAACCACGCCTACCAGCAACAAGGGCAAGATGTAGGGCGATTGTGTCAGAAACGGGATAGGTAAATTGTCGATGATTGCCGCCAGCTCAGGCGCGGGCCGGACGATGCGCGTCGGATCAAATGGGTAAGGGACTTCCGGCGAGTAGCGCACCCAATTGCTGGCCTCGACAAGCTGGTACTCCAGGAACGACCAGATCGAGCCNNCGGGTCAGTCGCGCGCCCACGCTGCTGCGGGCCAGTGCCGGCCCCTGATAGCCGAAGAAGGCCAGGGCCAACAGGAAAGCCGACATCACCGCGAATTCCCAGCGGCGCAACTCCGGCGACGGGACGGGCGGTGGGTTGATGGCGGGGCTTTGCTGCCAGCCGACAAAGCCGAAGATGGTGGGGAAGAATTGGTTGATGGTGAAGAGCGCCAGAACGACCGACAATGTGACGACGACTTCCTTGCTCCAGCCGCGCATCATGCCCACAAAGGCGAAGATAAAGACCATGATCCAGAAGGCGGCGGTCAAGCTCAACATAGTGTCTCCTCGCGCGCGATTGACGGATGCGCGCGATGGTCCGGGTGGCCCGGGTCCAGGCTGCCCTCGGCCAGAATCAGGCGGGCCAAATCGGCCGCCGCGTCGGGCTTGTCGAGGGCGGCGGCGGCGGCACCCATCCGGCCCAACCGCTCGTGGTCGAAGAGCAATTCCTGCACCGTCGGCAACAGGGTTTGGCCCAGAGTCTCATCGACCAACTGGACGGCCGCGCCCCGCTCGGTCAAATAGTCGGCGTTCACTTTCTGATAGCGCCAGGCAAAGGTCAGCGGCACGAGGATGGACGGCAAGCCAAAGGCCGGGCATTCGCCCAGCATACTGGCCCCGGCGCGGGCCAACGCCAGATCGGCGGCGCGAAAGGCCGTCCCCATCTCTTCGTGCAGATAGGCATAGGGGCGATAGAAAGCGCGCAATTCGACCGGCAACGTGGCCGCGTGGGCCTCAACTTCCGGCCAGGTCAATTCGCCGCTGACGTGGATAATCTGCGCCCGGGTCAGCAGCGCCGGCAGGGCGGCCATCAGCGCCCGGTTAATGTTGCGCGCGCCTCGGCTGCCGCCAAAGACGAACAGCGTCGGTCGGCCGGGGGTCAGGCCGAACGTCGCCAGCGCCTCGGCCTTGGTCAGCGACCGGGCGGCGCGCACGTCGGCCCGCACCGGGTAGCCGGTGACCACCAGCTTCTCGGCGGGCACGTAGGCCCGCGAGCCGTCGGTGGTGGCCGCAATGCGCCGCGCCAGGGGGACGACCAGGCGAATGGTGCTGCCCGGTTCCACGTCGGGCAGATAGATGACGATGGGCACGCCCTGACGGCGAGCGGCCAGGGCCACCGGCGCGGCCACGTAGCCGCCGGTCATAAACATGACGCCCGGCCGGAAGCGGCGCAGATGACCGCCGGCGGCCACCGCGCCGCGGGCCAGCTTCAGGGCGTTACGGGCGCGTGTCGGCAGCGGCACGCCGACAATCGGTCCGCCGGGGATCGTCTCCAATCGCAAACCCGCTCGCTTCACCAATGTTTCTTCCATCTCACCTTTCGCGCCGATCCACAATAAATCATCCTCGGCGACGCCCAGCGCCTGTAATTCCGTCGCCGCCGCCAGGGCCGGGTAGATACCGCCACCCGTGCCGCCGGCGCAAATCAGAACGCGCATCAGCCCTTGTCCTGTGGGCCGCCCGTCGGCTGGCGGCGGGCCTGGCGGGAACCCAGGGCCGCGTCGCGCGATACGTTGAGCAATACGCCCACGCCGATGACCGTCATCAGCATCGACGACCCGCCATAGCTGAGAAACGGCATGGGCATCCCGGTAAAGGGCATGACGGCGGTGATGACGGCGACGTTGATCAAGGCCTGATAGGCGATCCATACCGTCACGCCCACGGCCAGCAAGAAGCCATACGTATCGCGGGCGCGAGCGGCCACGCGAAAGCCGCGCCAGGCCAGAAAGCCCATCAATAGCACCACACCCACCGAGCCGAGCAGCCCCATCTCCTCGCCCACGATGGCGAAGACGCCGTCGGTATGGGCCAGCGGCAGCGGGCCGAATTTCTGATCGCCCTTACCCAGCCCGACACCCCACACGCCGCCGTTGGCCAACGCGCCCAGCGATTGCTGCACCTGATAGCTGGCCTGTTGCGGGTCGCGCAGCGTAGCCAAGAAGTCGGCCCATCGTTGCTGAGCATGGGGCAGCGTGAGCATCATCACGATGACCACCGCCAAAGCCAGCACCCCGGCGACGAGCACCTGCTTCAGGTCGGCCCCGGCCACGAAGAAAAGGGTGAAGCCGATTAGCCCAACCAGGATGGCCGCGCTCAGGGCCGGCTGCAATACAATCAGGGCGAACATGCNNTCCAGCCAGTGGGCGATATAGAGGATCGTCGCCAGCTTGGCCAACTCCGATGGCTGATAGGAGCCGGCGGCCAGCGTCCGCACCGCGCCGTAATCGTCCACCTGACCAAAGACGAGCAGGAACAACAACAACACCACGGCGACGGCGATGGTAAATATCGAGAAGTAGCGCAGGATGTGGTAATCGAATTGCATGAAGACGACGATGAACAGGATGCCCAAACCCATCGCCACGAGCTGGCGCGTCAGGTAATAGACCGGATTTCCCTGGAAGCGGTCGCCCAAATCGAACGTGGTGCTGTAGACCATCAGGAAGCCGAGCACCAGCAGGGCGGCCGCGGCCAGCAGCAGCCAGTAATCGACGGCATATTTATTGCGCCCGGCCAGCAAGGATGTCGTGCGCCGCTTGACGACGTTAAGGGTGGTCATCGATCTGCCTCCTCGCTCCCGTCCAGTTCGCGTACCAGGAGCCGGAAATGTTCGCCGCGCTCGACGAAATCGGAATAGCCATCGAAGCTCGTGCCGCCGGGCGACAACAGCACTACGTCGCCGGCGGCGGCCAGATCGTGGGCCACCGACACGGCCTCGGCCAGCGTTTCGACCGTGGTCGTCGGCGCGCGGTCGCCCAACCGTTGCCCCAAGACTGGGCCTAATTCGCCGAACAGCACCACGTGCTTCACACGCTGGGCCACCTGTCGCGCCCAGCCGTCCCAGACCATATCCTTGTCGCGCCCGCCGGCCAGCAGGATGATCGGCTCCTCGAAGGCGGCCAGCGCGGCCAGCGCCCGCTCCGGCGCGGTGGCGATGGAATCATTGACGTATTGCACGCCGCCCACGCGACGCACGGTCTCCAGCCGGTGGGGCACGCCGTCGAACAGGCGGATGCCCTCGACGATGGCCTCGTGGGGCACACCGGCCGCATCGGCCAGCGTGACGGCGGCCAGGACGTTGAGCACATTGTGCCGGCCGCGCAGCCGGCTGGCGGCCACGGGACACAGCGCCGTCTGGCCGTGTCTGTCGCTCAGCCAGATCTGGCCGTCGCGCACAAACGCGCCGTCGCTGACCGGCTCATGGGCGCTGAACAGCCGCAACCGGCCGCGCGCCAGGCCGCGCATCTCCAGCGCGCCGGGGTCGTCGGCGGGCAACACGGCCACGTCGCCGGGCTTCTGGTGGCGCAGGATATGGCTCTTGGCCTCGGCATAGGCGGCCATCGTCCGATGACGATCCAGATGGTTGGGCGTCAGGTTCAGCACCGCGGCGATGGGTGGGCTACATTCGTCCCACAGCTCGAGTTGGAAGCTGGAAAGTTCGACCACGATCAAATCATTCGCCGACATGTGGGCCAGGTCTTCCAGCGGCGGGCGGCCGATGTTGCCGCCGATCCACGTTTGCCGGGCCGATTTCTGTCCCATCTGGCCCACCAGGGCGGTCGTGGTCGTCTTGCCGGCCGAGCCGGTGATGCCCATGACCGGCGCGGGGGCGCGGCGCATGAACTCCAGCGAATCGTTGGTCAGGGGGATGCCACGCCGCCGCGCTTCGGCGACCAGCGGCGAATCGGCCGGTACGCCGCCACTGAGGGCCAGCACGTCGCACGCGTCCAGCAGGCTGAGCGGGTGTTCGCCCAGCACAAAGCGCAGGTGGTCGGCCGGCAGATCGGCCAGGGCATGCCGCGCGCCGGCCAGCTTGTCGGCCGGGCGCATGTCCGATAGGGTGACGAACGCGCCCGCGCCCACGGCAAAGCGCGCCAGGGCTGTTCCCTGCCGGGCCATGCCGAGAATGACGAGTCGTTTACCGTGTAACGGATCCATAAAAATTCATCATACTAATGCCAGAGCGATGCCAATCATCGCCGCCAGCATACCGATCAGCCACCAGCGCTGGACGATCTGGGTCTCGCTCCAGCCGATCAACTCGAAATGATGATGGAGCGGGGCCATCTTGAACAGCCGCTTGCCGCCGGTGGCCTTGAAATAGAGCACTTGCAGCGTCGTCGATAGTTCCGTCGCCAGGGGAATGGCGATGATGATGGGGAAGATCAACCATTGGTTGGTCATCAGGGCCAGCACCCCCAGCGCCGCGCCCAACGCCTGCGCGCCCACGTCGCCCATGAACATCTGCGCCGGTTTGGCGTTGTACCACAGGAAGCCGAAGGTCGCCCCAATCGTGATGAAGCTGAAGACGACCAAGAACTGCTGATCCTGTAGAAAGGCGATGATGCCATAGGCGACGAAGGCGGTGGCGGCGATCAGCCCGGCCAGCCCGTCGAGACCGTCAGTCAGATTCACGGCGTTGGCGGACCCCGTGATCAGAATGACGGCCGCCGGGATATAGAGGATGCCGATGTCGACCAGTAAAGGAACCGTCGGCACGGCTACCCAGCCGTGCCGTTCGTTCACCAACCAGTACAACAGGACGGCGGCGACCAGCGCGATGGCGAGTTGTATCCAGATCTTGACCCGCGCTTTCATGCCTTCGCCCGGTCGTAGGCGAATCCCCTGGTAGTCGTCGATACCGCCCAGGATAGAGTAGGCTACCATGACGCCCAGGGGAATGACCACGCTTTCGGCAATTTCCAGCGCCTGCACGAACTGCACAATATTTACCACGATGCTGACCAACAACGTCCAGCCGATGATTAAAATACCTCCCATCGCCGGCGTGCCCACCTTGACGGCGTGGGTCGCCGGGCCATCGATGCGGATACTCTTGCCCAATCTGAGGCGGCGCATCAGTTCGATCAGCGGCGCGCCCCATATGACCGACAACAGGAAGGTGGCCCCGGCCATGGTCAATGCCAGACCCATTACACGATCCTCCCCAGCTCGGTCACGATGCGATCCATACGCATCCCCAGCGAGCCTTTGATCAGGATCACGTCGCCCGGCCGGATGAGTTCTTCCAGCAGGCCGACCGACTCCGGGGCATCATCGACCATTTGCACTTGCGCGCCGGTCAGGCCCGCGCCCAGGGCCTCGTGGCCGATGGTCTGGGCGCGCCGGCCGACGGTGATGAGCGCGTCGGCCACCTCGGCCGCCCGCCGGCCCACCATCCGATGGGCCTGGAACTCGGCGTCGCCCAGTTCCAGCATGTCGCCCAGCACGGCGATGCGTCGCCCGTCCAGATCGGCCAGCAGGTTCAGCGCCGCCAGAGCCGAGTCGGGGCTGGAGTTATAGGTGTCGTCGATGAGCAGCGAGTCGCGCGGGCCGGGGATGACCACCAGCCGCAATTGTGATGACAGTCCGCCCAACCCGGCGACGATCTCCTCCCAGCCCAGCCCTTCGAGGATGCCCACGGCTGCCGCCCGCAGGGCGGTATGGACGCTGTGACGCCCCAGTAAGGGCACGCGCACGCTCAGCGCTTCGTCGCGGTGGTGCAGGGTGAAGCGCACGCCGTCCAGCCCCATAGACTCGATCTGGTCGGCCCAGACATCGGCGGCGCTGTCCAGGCCGTAGGTGAAGACGCGGGCGCGGGTGTAGGCGGCCATGTCCATGACGCGCGGGTCGTCCAGATTGAGCACAGCCGCGCCGTCGTCGGGCAGGGCGGCCACCAGCTCGCGCTTGGCGGCGACGATGGCCTCGAGGGAGCCGAGCCGCTCCAAGTGTACCGGGCCGATCATGGTGACGACGCCGATGACCGGCCGGGCCAGGTCGCACAGCAGGTCGATCTCGCCCTGGGCATACATGCCCATCTCGACCACGGCCCGTTCGTGCTCCGGCCGCAGGTTCAATAGCGTCAGCGGTACGCCGATCTCGTTATTCTGGTTGCCCTCGGACTTTAATGTCCAGTAGCGCTGCGACAGCACGGCGGCGGTCAACTCCTTGGTGGAGGTCTTGCCGACGCTGCCGGTGATGCCGATCAGGCGCACATCAAAGCGGGCGCGCCAGGCGCGACTGATCTGTTGCAAGGCGCGCATGGTGTCATCGACCAGGATGCACACCGGCAGAAGCTCCGGCGCGGCAGCCTGGCCGCCGCGCGCATCGATCGTCGCCCAATCGCCGTCTACAGGCTCCTGGACGAGAGCGGCGATGGCCCCGCGGGCGAAGGCGTCGGCGACGTAGTCGTGGCCGTCGACGTTCTCGCCGGGGAAGGCGATGAAGACGCTGCCGGGGACGGCCTCGCGGCTGTCCACGACAAAAGACGAAACGGCCGGTTCCTCGCGGGTCGGCCGATACTCCGTCAGCGCCTCCAGAATGTGGCCCAAGTCAGGCCCGGTGTGTTTCATGCGTTTGTTATCCGCCGCCACTGCCCGTGACGTTATTGGCTTGCAGCCGGATCGAATCCGGGGGAATATCCAGTAAAACGACCAACTCTTTAGCCAGCTTGGAGAAGACCGGCGCGGCGGTCATCGACCCCCACGGCGCGCTGGTCGGCCGGTCGAGCTTGACGAAGACGATGATCCGCGGGTCGTCGGCCGGCAGCCAGCCGATGAACGAACCGATGATGTCGGTCGGGTGATAGCCGAACGGCTCGGCGATCTGGGCCGTGCCCGTCTTGCCGGCCACGGTGTAGCCCTCCACCAGGGCTTCCTGCACTTCCTGCTGCACGGCCACGGTCGCCATGGCCGTCATCTGCGCCGCCGTCTCCGGCCGGATGACCTGGTTCGGCAGCGGCACGTGGCGCTGCACGCCGTTCTCGTCGCGCACCTCGGCCACCACGTAGGGCTGCATCAGCCGGCCGCCGTTGGCCAGTGCCGACACGGCCGAAATCATCTGCAACGGTGTGACGGCCAGGGCCTGGCCGTAGGCGTTGGTGGCGATAAACGACTCCTGCCAATCGCCGCTGCCGGGTAGGGGCATCAGCCCTTCGGATTCGCTCATAATGTCGATATTGGTCGGGCGGCCGAAACCGAAGCGCTGGTAGTAATCGTAGAAGGTCGTCGGCCCCATCCAGGTGGCGATGGTCGCCGCGCCGACGTTGAGTGAGCGCGACAGCAGCGTGGTCATGTCCACCGTGCCGTGCGCGCCGCGATCCCAGTTGTAGGAGATGTGGCCGCCGACTTCGATGGCCCCGGTGTCATTGTAGGTCGTCTGGGGCGTCACGGTTCCCGAATCGAGCGCGGCGGCCATGGTGATCAGCTTCATCACCGACCCCGGCTCATAGGCGGCGCTGACCAATGGATTGAACGTCGCCCCTTCGGGAATCTCCAGCACCTCGTTGGGCGAGTAGCACGGCTCGGCGGCCATGGCCAGAATCGCCCCAGTGCGGGGATCCATGACGATGATCGAACCACTGACCGCGCCGTGCTCCAGCAGCGCCTCGCGCAGATGGCGCTCGACGACGTACTGCACATTGCGGTCGATGGTCAGCACCAGATCGGAGCCTTCGCGGGCGATGACCGATTTTTGTTCGCGGATGGGCGAGATAGCGACGGTGTCGCTGGCGGCCTCGCCGGCCAGTTCGTTCTGNNCGGCGCGGCAGCGGGTCGAGCTGCACCTCGTCGGCCAGTTCCAGGGCGCGGATGGCGTCGGCCACGTCGGACGTGACGCGCGGGGCCAGGACGACGTACATATAGGGCGATTCCATATCGTACAGCAGTTGGCTGCGCGGGATTTGCAGGATGGGGGCCAGCTCGTTCGCCAGTTCTTCGGGGTCGCTCAGGATGCTGGGCGACACGGCCACGCGATAGTCCCAGCGGTCGACGGCCAGGATAGCCCCGTTGCGGTCGTAGATGACGCCGCGCTCCGGTTGGTCGGTGACGGGCAAATCCTTGATCAGGATTTCCTTGAACTCCTCGCCCTGGAACATCTGGAAGGTGAGGAGTCGGCCGACGACGACGATGGCGGCCACGCCCAACACGGCGGCCACCACCCACATGCGTCTGATCTGGCTATTGGTCATTGGCCTCTCCTCGGGTCAGATCGATGCCCAAATCTCGAACGGCCAGCGTCACCGCCTCCCACAACGTCTCCGGCGGCGCGGGCGGTTCCTCCACGGTCGTCGGCTCTTCCCGTTCCGGCAGCGGCTCGGTGGGGTAGTTGGGGATGACCACGTAATCGATGTCGGCCGGCGTGGAGGGCACAAAGCCCAGCCGCCGTGCCTCCTCGTCGAGCCGTTCCAGCACCTGAGCCTCGGCGATCAGCCGTTCTAACTCGGCGTTCTGCCGCTTTACTTCGTCCAACGTGGCCTGCTCGCGCTGCACGCGGCGGCCGATGGTGGCGATCTTGCTGGTCTGGTTGAGGTAGATGGCTCCCAGCAGCGCGCCGAGGATGATGATCACCCCCCAGCCGGCGGCGGCCTGGGCCTGGGTGAGCAGGCCAAGTCGCCGGGCCAATTCCCGGGCCTGACGTGGGCGCGGTTTTTCTTCGGGCGTTGCCATCATCGTGAATCCTCAACCGAACTTNNGTACACACCGCTTGCGCCGGCGGACAGACGCAATCGCGGGCCGCGGCGCGGAAGAACTGTTTCACGAGCCTGTCTTCCAGCGAATGGAAGCTGATCACCGCCAACCGCCCGCCCGGCCGGAGCAAGCCGATTGCGGCCTGCAAGCCGCGCTCGACCTCCACCAGCTCTTCGTTGACGGCGATACGTAGCGCCTGGAACACCTTCGTGGCCGGGTGGCGGCCCGGCCGTCCGCGACGTCCAATTTCTCGCTCGATCAATCCGGCCAGTTCCGTCGTCGTCCCCAGGGGGCGGTGAGTAACAACGAGCCGGGCAATGCGCCGGCTCTGAGCTTCTTCACCGTACCGACGGAAGAGGTCGGTCAATTCTTCCGCGCTCAGATTGTTAACCAAATCGGCGGCCGTGGCCCCCTGCCGGGGGTCGAACCGCATATCCAGCGGCCCCTCCTTCAGGAAGGAGAAGCCGCGCTCAGCGTCCTCAAGTTGCCGCGACGATAGCCCCAGGTCGAGCAGAATCCCGTCAACGGCGGCGAAGCCATGCGCCGGGGCGACGGCGGCCATGTCGCCGTCGCTGCCTTGAACCGGCGTGAAGCGCTCGCCGAAGGGGGCCAGCCGCCGCGCGGCGAAGGCCAGGGCCGCCGGGTCGCGGTCGAAGCCGAGCAGACGGCCGTCGGGCGCAGTGGCTGCCAGCAGGGCCGCGGCATGGCCGCCCGCGCCGACCGTGCCGTCGATGAAGCGCCCGCCCGGATGCGGCTCGAGAGCGGCCATAACCTCGCGCAATAGCACGGGTTCGTGTCCACTCTCAGCGTCCGGTCGGTCGTCTGCCATGTCATATCTGCCAATCCCCAATGGCCGGCGGGCCTAGATGCCCAGGATTTCCCAGTGGGTTTCGTCGCTTTCGGCCGCCTGCCGCACCGATTCCCAGGCCTCGCTATTCCAGATCTCCAGATGGTCGAACATGCCGGCGATGACCACTTCGCCGTTGATGCCGGCGAAGTCGCGCAGATTGGCCGGCAACAGGATGCGCCCCTGCTTGTCCGGTTCCAGGTCAATAGCCCCGGAAAAGATGCGCCGGCGGAACTCGCGCGCGCTGGGGTCGCCCCAGGGCAGGCCCTTGACCCGCCCGGCCAGGTCGCGCCAATCGTCGAGCGAAAAAGCGATCAGGTTGCGGTTCAGGCCGCGCGTGACGACGACGCCGGCGGCCAGTTCGCCGCGGAATTTGGCGGGGATGGTAAGCCTTCCCTTGTCGTCAATCGTGTGCCGATACTCGCCTAATAACATGATCACCCTATATTAGAACACTTGTTCGCATTGTCCCATTTTGGCTGTGAAAAGTAGGGATGGCGCACCGATCTGTCCCACATCGCCCCACTTTTTCCCACAATTGAGCAAAGTATAGCGTATGAAGCGCGTAAAGGGAATGGGGAGATGTTAAATTGGTGGATATTTTAAGGTGGGGTGGGGAAAGGGCAGGGGAGCAGGGGGCATTCAGTATACGGTGTACAGTTGGGAAACAGATACCAGGTGTAGTCCGGAGTACGTCACTTGCCACTCGCTATGAGTCTCAGTTTCTCACTCGCTTCGGCCGCGAAATGCGTGTGGCCGATGGCTTCGTACAACGCGAGCGCCTCAGCGAAGTGGCCTGCCGCGGCCCGGCGGTCGCCCTGTTCGACGGCGATTTCCCCCAGCATCATGAGCGCCGAGCCGACGCTGTGGGTGTGGCCGACGAGGCGCTGTGCCGCCAGCCCCTCTTCGATCAGTCGCCGCGCCCGGTCGTGGTCGCCTTGCTGCCAGGCCAGCTCCCCCAAATTCAGCCGGCCCAGCCCGGTCAGCCACGGAAAGCCGAGATTATCCACCAGCTGTAGATGCTCAGCTGCCGCGGCGTCGGACCCCGCCCGATCGCCAAGTGTCAGCCGGATTTTCGCGACCTGCGGCAGAATAAAGGTCACCCACCACGTTTGGCCCAGTTCGCGAAAGCGAACCAGCGCGGCTTCGGCGAGCGGCGCCGCGGCCCAAGGGTCATCCAGGTACGACAGGGCCATGGCCAGGTGCTGGCGGGTGACGGCCGCCTCGAGGCCGTCGCCGCGCCCCAGCGCTTCCCAGATCGCCAGCGCGGCAGCCTGCCGGTCGCGCGCCAGGGAGAACTCACCGCGCATCCAGGCGAAATGACCGGACTCGAAAAGGAGTTGTGCCGCGGCCGGCGTTTGGGCGGGTTTCATACCCGTACCGACCGGGGTAAGTCCCAACACGGCCAGGGCGCGCTCGATCCAGGTTGACGCCTCGAGGACGCGGCTGCGGATACGCCAATACCAGTGGAGCGCGGACAATAAACGGACCACACTGTCGACGCGTTCGGCCCGCGCCAGACCCCACTCCAACGCCGCGGCCACGTTGTCCGAATCGGCGGCAATGCGTCCCAGTGCCTCGGCCTGCTCCCAACTGCGAACACGCGGCGCGAGAGATTCGATGTAGGCCAGGAAATAGTCGAAGTGCCGTTGGTGAGCGTCGTCGGCCGTGCCGAGGGTCTCCAGATTGGCATAACCATATTGCCGGAGCAGTTCGTGGATGCGATAGCGCCCGGCGCTAGGGTCGAAGGTGATGAGGTACTTGGCGGTGAGGCGGCCGAGCAGCCCCAACGTGACTCCGGCCACTGCTTCGGCCGCCGATCGCGTGAACCCGCCGCGGAAGACGCACAATTGGGCGAAGGCTGCTCGCTCGGCCTCGGCGAGTCGCGCCCACGCACCATCCCACACGGCGCCCAAGCTGCGATGACGCTCCGGCCGGTCATCGCGGGTCTCGCCGGGTAGGCTCAGGTCATGGCGAAGCTCGGCGGCGATCTCGGCCAAGCTCAGCGTATCGATCCAGGCCGCGGCTAGCTCCAGCGCGAGTGGCAACCCATCGACCAGGGCACACAAACCGGTCAGAGCGCGGCGGTCGGCCAGGCCAGGGACGAAGTCGGGACGCAAGCGGCGGGCGCGATTGAGGAAGAGCTGTCCGGCCGGGAAGGTCGCCGGATCGGCCGCGATTTCGGAAGGATAAGCCAATCCTCGCAGCGCCAACAAATGCTCCCAGGGCAGGTCTAGACGCTCGCGAGAAGTCGCCAGTACCTTTAGGCTGGACGTGGCCCGCAGCAGATCGTCGATTACCCGGCGCGCCCCGTCGAGTTGCTCCAGGTTATCGAGAATGAGGAGGGTGTCACGCCGGCGCAGGAACTCGGCCATCTGATCGAACACGGATCGGGGAGCGTGGCTGCGGGTGTCGGGTTCGAAACCCATCGCGGTGGCGACCGCGTCGGCCATGCCGGCGACATCGGAAACGGCGGCCAGGTCAACGAAGACGATGCCGGATGCGAAGGGACGCGGCCGAACCTGCTGCAGCGCTGCGGCGGCTCCCAGCGCCAGCCGGGTCTTGCCGATGCCGCCGGGGCCGACGAGGCTCACCAGCCGCGCGTCGGGCGAACCGAGCAGGGCCAGGACGGTGGCAATATCCACCTCGCGACCGATGAGCGGTGTAGCGGCGAGGGGCACGACGTCGCGCGGCGGCAGCAGGGCGGGCGGTGGCTGGGGTGCGAGTGAGTCCACCGCCAGCAGGCCGCGGGCGGCGGCCAGAAAAGGGGCCATCTCGGCTTCGGGCATGGCCAGGCATTCGGCCAATCGGGCAGCCATCTCCGGGGATGGGCGACGCTGGTCGGTCTCGATCTTCTTCAGCGTCACCAGGGCGCAGCCGACCGCTTCGGCCAGTTCGCGCTGGGTCATGTCCAGCGCCTTGCGTCGCCGCCGAACGAAAGTGCCGAATGAGTAAATGTCCATGTCGTGACCGGTGCCGCATCCGCCGGACGGGGTTCGGCCGTCCATATTGGGAGAAGGACGAGCTACCCGCCGGAACTATTCAAAATCGATCGATCGTCAGTGAAAGCGTCAGCCGGAGCAGGCTTCGCCCGTCACGAGCCTTTCCCATGCCAATTGTATTCCAAAGGGATACCAGGCGACAGCGAAAGTCGGGTTCAATGTGGGCATCACAACCGCCGGGAGAAATGACGATGAGCAACTACGAATGGGAAAAACAGTACACCAAACAGCGCATCAACAGCCGGTTGAAGGAAGCCGAGCTTCACAGGCAGGCCGTCGCCGGCCGGCAATCCCCCGATCAGGCCCCTCGCCATCCCCGGCGCAACCCGCTGGCGTCCTTGCGGCGGGCTATTCGCAGGCTTATCCCCGCGCGCCGTCGATTGTCCGATTCTTAACTCTTTCACTCCGCAAACCAGGTCGACGCGTGGCGCGGGTTAGGCACACCTCAGGGGTTTGTCAGGCCCCTGAGGTGTTTCTATCAATCACCGGCGAAAGCCGGAATAGGCCGGTGGGCGAAAGCCCGACCGGCGGGAGAGGTTCGCATGGCAAATCAAGAGACGTCGCTGAATGAAGCGAAATTGGCCGGAAGGTTTACGTCCCGCGGCCATCTGGGTGTTTGGATATTAGCCGCGACGGCCGTGATCGTCGTGGTAGCCATCGCCGCCATTGTGTCGGTGTCCGGCGACCGCTCACCCGCGCCATCCGCCGGCCGGCAAACAGGTATTGAACAGCAACCCATCGATCCCGCCGTCGCAGCCGCATCGTTGAACCGCGCCGACACGGTCCGGGTAACGGGCGGGTACGGTTCTCCGGCGGCGGAACTTTATTCGACCGAACCGGGTTGGGTTCAGGCTCTGGAATATGAGCGCGTGATGGCCCGCAAGGCGGCCAGCGAGGCAGCCCGGATGCGTTACGAAATGGAACACGGCCGCTAGATCCAATACGGTAGAAAGTGCAAAAAAGCCTGCGAGTGGACATTCACTCGCAGGCCGTGCCTGCCCGATGCGCTTATGTCCGGCCGTTACGGCCCGGTCGAAAGCGAATTATACGGCGGGCTATCGACGTCCATCCCCAGGCGAAAAGCGAAGCCGTCCACATAGCGCGGCTCAACACGAAACGACGGCCGTTGGAACAGGATGACCGCGGGGACAGTGTCATAAAAAAGCTGTTGCAGTTCGAAGTAGATGTCCTCACGCGTCGCCGGGTCGGTGGCAACCGCGGCCGAATTGACCAGCGACGCGAACCGCGTTCGCAGTTCGTCGGGCATACCCAGATTCATGCCATACGTCCCGACCGTGTAAGGCGCAGCCCAGTTGTGCGGGTCGTGGACATCCTCGATCCAGCCGCTATAGAACAGAGGGAATTGCCCGGCGAACACGCCCGGAAAGAATGCCGAAGGTGGCAACCCGACCAGATCGACGACGTATTTTTCGTTGATCGTCGCCAGTTCGTTCTGCAACACGGCCCCGGCTTGTGCGCCGCCGGGCAGCGCCGCCGGATAGACGAATTGCAGGCGAAAACCGGTTTCCGGGAGCACGCCACCCCAGGCCGCGGCGAGGTTTGCGGCGCAGGCTTCGCTGTCGTAGGTGTGGAGCGGGCCGTCGGGGTTATAGCCGAGCATGCCGGTGATAACCGGACCGTTGTTGCGGATGCCCTCGCCGTCGAGTACTTCGACGTTGTAGGTGTCGTAATCGAAGCAGTTCGCCATCGCCCGGCGCGCGTTCAAATCGGCGAAGAAGTCGGGCGGGATACCGTTGCCGTCCAGTTGGCCGCGCCCTAGATAAGGCGAGTCGGGGGCGACGGCCTGGTTAAGGAATATGTCTTGCCGGCTCACGGTCGGCAGACTATCCCACTTGCGCAGTAACCCTCCCGGATTGGCCGGGTTGGGTTCGCAGTGACCGGTGAGGTAATCGCACAACTCGCCTACCTGAAGGTCGACCTGGGATTCAAAATCGAAGGGCACGGCGGCATAGTCGGCGTCGCCGTTCATCAGGGCCGCGAAGCGCGTCTCCCACTCAGGCATGACGTCGACGATGACCGTCGGGATGTGCGCCGGGCTGGATTGTCCGTTGCCGGGCCGGAAATCCTCGAATGCGGTCAACACGTACCCCTGACCCGTCTGCCGGCTTTCCAGCCGGTAGGGGCCGGTGCCGTTGGCGGCGGCGTTGAGGGTCGATCCGCCCGGGCCGGGGGCGTAGTGGTCGGCCCAGGTGTTACACGAGCCATCCCACGCACCATTGGCGGCCGCCCATTCCTGATCGATGACGCTTAGCCAGGGCATCGTCGCCATAAACGGCCCCCAGGGTTGGGCCAGGGTGATGGCGACCCGGCCCTTTTCATCGTCGAAAGTGACCGCAGCGAACACGCGCTCGCAAATCGCGGCCAGGTCCTGGGCCGTAACGTTGGCGCGCAGCCCGTCGGGATCGCCGACGTAGGCGCCGCCGGCGATCTCCTCGGTGATGTCGCTGACACCCAGGATTGGCTCTAGAAAGAGCCATGCCGGGCCGGTCGGGTCGGACTGGAGCAGTTCGCGGCGGATGGAGTAGGCGACGTCGTGGGGTTCCAGCGTTCCGCCGTTATGGAAGGTGACGCCGCGCCGGATGGGGAAGGTGTAGGTCAGGCCGTCGGCCGAAATGAGGCCATTGGCGTCATCGGGCACGGCCTGGGCCAGGACGGGGACGAATGAATTGGAATCGCTCCGATCGAAGGTGATAAGCCCTTCATAGATATTTTGCAGGGCGTCGGCCGAGGCGGGGTCATAGGCTAGCGCCGGGTCAAGCGTTTCGATGTCGGCGGCCGTGAGCCTGATGAAGGTGGTCGGGTCGGGGTCTGTGTGGGCGTTGGGTGCGGTCGGAGTGGGATCGATGATCACCTCGCTGACTTCCGTGACGAGGCGAGTCCCATCGACGAGTTGTCCTCCCTCTGCAGTGGTCCGGGTGATGTCGTTGTGTGGTGGTGAGGGGCTACAGGTGGATAGAACGACTGTCAAGACAAGCGCGGCGGCGATCTTGGCGGCAAGGCCGGTTCTCTCGGCCATTACCCCTCTGTCGTCTTCTTGCCGCGTTGGCGTTTGGGTGGGGCGGCGGCGGCGCGCATGGCTTGCAGCAGGTCGTCGATGCGGTTGCGACGGTAGAGGTAGAGCAGCAGGTCGCGCGTCTTGTCTTTCTTGTCGCCCGCGGCCAGTTGTTCCCAGTCGATGCCCAGTTCGGCGGCGAACTGTTGCAGTTGTTCCACGCTGTAATGGGCCAGCAGGTAGTGGCGGATGACGGTGCGCGGCGACTCGGCGTTCAGCTTCTCCAGGCGGGGCAGGTGCTCCGGCGGCGGCGGGGTCAGGATGCGCTCCACGGCCAGGGCCACGGTCGCGGCGTTGCCGTCCCGGTCGGCGGCGTCCATCACGTTGACGATCAACTCGTCCATACTCTGCCCCACGGTCGCCACGTCCAGTTCGTTGATTTCCAGGTCGAACATCAGGTCGCGCAGGTCGGCGTGGCTGAAGCGCTGGCGTATCTCCTCGTAGAGCATCTGCCTGTCGTAGCCGGCGGCGGCGAACTGGTCGACGTGGTCGGCCGGCAGGGCTGGGGGGAGTTTGAGCGCGGGCTTGGGGAATGGCGGCGGCGTCGGCGCGGGCGCGGTGGTTACGGGAGTAGTCATGCGGGGGAGAACCGCCGCCGCCGGCGGGGTCGCGGCCAGGCGCGTCTCTTCCCGGCTCAACCACGGCCGGGCCAGCCCCCAAAACCAGGTGGCCGCGCCGGCCAGCAGCGCGCCGCTGATGACGTAGAAGAAGAAGCCCATCTCGGCCAGCAGTTCTTCACGGTTGAACGTGCCCAGCAGCGTATCGAGCAGGGCGGCCGTCGTCACCGTCAGCAGCCCAATGCCCCAGACCACCGTGGGGCGGCGGATGAACATGATCAGAAATATCAGGACGATCAGCAGCTTTAGGACGATGAAGACGATTTGCATACGGGCAGGGATTGTAGCAGGCGGGGCTGATCGGGCAACTTGCAGGGTGCGAAGCGACTGCGCCCCTTTACCTCGTCAGTCATTCCCGGCTCATCTACTCACGCTCTTGAGTGAATGTGACGAATATCATCCTAATATTATTACATTTGTCACATGACAAAATGCCCGCAATCTCCCATCCTTTATCTAAGGGGAATAGATTAAGCCGGCATCGCCAGACGCTGGTTCCGACGATCCCGACGAACGCTACCCACCCATCTTGCTTCAACCCATCCTGTTAACATTGTTGAGTAAGGAGCCAACATCGTGAACATGAAGCGTATTGTCAGATGGAGTATCGTGCTGTTTCTGCTGCTGGCGCTGCCGGGATTGACCGCCGCGCTGGCGCAGGGGCAGGAGCCGGTCAAGCAATTGCCGGTTGTAACGGAGATAGGGGAGTCGACAACGTCCATCCCCTGGGTTGATAATGAACACAATCCGAATAATTCGATCGCGGAGATCAACTGGATTCCCGAGTTTGACCATAATATGGTCTGGGGCGGCGCGATTAATTCCGCCAGCGACGTCGATTATTGGGCGATCGATTGGTATGACCAGGGTGAAGATTGTTTCGACGAATCCCAATGCAGCGGGGAGTCCAGCTTGCCAATCCTGATCGACATCGAGGCCCAATCCAACAACTCGCCCATCGACTCGTACATCTGTCTCTATAGTGACGACTTCATCGAATTGAGCTGCAACGACGACACCGACACGCTCGATTCGATGCTGTTCTATAACATCGAGTGGGGAAGAACATACTACCTGAGGGTCAGTAATTGGAACGGCGTGGGCGGGAGCGCGTACAAGTATCAGGTTCTCGTCTCGGTGCCGATGTTGATCAGCGCCGCCGCCGGCGGCCTGGGCACCGGCAACGTGGCCGGCANNGCTGTTCGATCTGTCGGACCTGGGGGTCAATGGCAACGTGACCAACGTGGCCGCCGGCTGGCGCAACAGCGACTATTTACTGCTCGGCTTTGCCGCCAACGCCACTCTGCCGGGCATCAGCGGCAGCGTGACACCCTGGGAAGTGGTGCTCTTCGACCCGTCGCGGATCGGGCCGGTCACCCAGGGCACCTTCCAGCGCTGGTGGAACGGCAAGCAGCAGGGATTGACCAAAAGCAGCGAAAAGGTCGACGCCATCGATTGGCCGTGGTGGAATGGAGCAGCCCGGTTGCGGGTTAGCACGACGGGTACGGCCAATGTGACCGGCGTCTCGGGCGCGACGACGAAGCTGTTCGATGAAGACGTTGGCCTGTGGAACGTCAGCAATGGGCGATGGACGCTTGAGTTCGACGGCTCCCAGGAAGCATCGGGCATCGTCAGCGAGGACGTCATCGCCATGTCGTTTGGCGGGTACTATTACATGGGTAGTATCAGTATGGCTGCCGCGCCCGAGCAGCCAGAGTTCATCGTAGATGTAATTAGCCACTACGTGGTGTTACAGGGTACAGCCACGCTTGAAAACATCAATACGGGAGAGATCCTCAACGTTAACCAGAAAGACATTGTTAGATTTGAGGAAAATACTTCACCAGGCTTGGGGTCTTATTTCGACCAAGCAATAGGCTGGCACGGCCCGGATCACGGCTGGAATTACAACATCGACGCGATTGATTACCTATCGCCCGGTGACTGGGCACCCAACTAATATTCGCTGTTGAAGGATGATCGACCCCCGGCGGTGCCAAGCTGCCGGGGGTGGTCGTGCACCAATCGTGCCGGCAGTTGAATCTGTTCAAGTGCCGAATGTGTTCAAGTAAGGAGCCAACATCGTGAACATGAAGCGTATTGCTAGATGGAGTATCGTGCTGTTTCTGCTGCTGGCGCTGCCGGGATTGACCGCTGCGCTGGCGCAGGGGCAGGAGCCGGTCAAGCAATTGCCGGTTGTAACGGAGATAGGGGAGTCACCCACGGTCATACCCTGGGTCGATAGCGAGCACAATCCGAATAATTCGGTTGAGGAAGTCACCTGGAAGCCCTACATAAGTGATGACTTTGAATGGGGCGGTAAGATCAATTCTGTTGGTGACGTAGATTATTGGGCTTTTGAATGGGCAGTGTGGAAAGGTTACGAATCCCACTCCTATGAAACCAGTTTGCCCATCCTGATCGATATCGAGGCCCAGTCCATCGGTTCGCCCATCGACACGTACATCTGTCTCTATAGCGACGATGGCTTCGAATTGGGCTGCAACGACGACACCGACACACTCGATTCAATGCTGTTTTATAACATTGAACCGGGTAGGTTTTATTATCTGAAAGTCAGCAACTTGAACGGCGCCAACGGCAGCGACGCCAAGTATCAGGTTCTGATCTCGGTGCCGATGTTGATCAGCGCCGCCGCCGGCGGCCTGGGCACCGGCAACGTGGCCGGCATTCCCTTCCAGTCCGGCGACATTCTGGCCTGGAGCGATTTCAACTACGGCAGCAACCAACACCAGGAGAAGTGGGTGATGCTGTTCGACCTGTCGGACCTGGGGGTCAATGGCAACGTGACCAACGTGGCCGCCGGCTGGCGCAACAGCGACTATTTACTGCTCGGCTTTGCCGCCAACGCCACTCTGCCGGGCATCAGCGGTAGCGTGACACCCTGGGAAGTGGTGCTCTTCGACCCGTCGCGGATCGGGCCGGTCACCCAGGGCGCCTTCCAGCGCTGGTGGAACGGCAAGCAACAGGGGCTGACCCTGGCCGCCGAAAAGCCGGATGCCATCGACTGGCCGGAGTGGAATGGCGCGGCGCAACTGCGGGTGAGCACCACCGGCACGGCCAAAGTCACCGGACTCTCCGGCGCAACGACGAAGCTGTTCGATGAAGACGTCGGCCTTTGGAACGTCGGCAATGGGCGATGGACACTTGACTTCGATGGCTCCCGGGCAGAATGGGGCATCGGCGGCGAGGACGTTATGGCCATGTCGTTCGCATCTTTTTATGTACAAACTGGCGGGTTAGCCATCACGCCGGAAAGCCCAAATAGCGGGGTGGATGTCTATGATTACTTCCTGGTACTACAAGGCACGGCCACACTGGTAAACCCTTATAACGGAGCAACTTTTAACGTCAACCAGAAGGATATCGTCGAATTTCGAGAAGTATCTTATCCCGAGTTGTGGGTCGGGGTTGAATGGCATGGCCCGGACCACGGCTGGAACTACAATATCGACGCGATCGATTATCTGGCTGGTGATTGGTACTAATTTGTAACAGACGTTAAGAGTATAAGCGACCCCCGGCAGCGCAAAGCCGCCGGGGGTTTTTATTAAGAAGGCCAGGCACACTCCGGCCGCCCCATGTGAATCCAATGAAGTCGCCGCGACCACACCCGCATTATCACGTATAATAAGTAGAAACGTCGGCATGAACCGACGACACAAGGGCAGGTTGGGAAAAGTGGCCGATAAGAAACAAGCGACAGACGAAAAATTGAAGGACGTGGGCTTTCTGGGCGAATTATGGCAGCAGATTCGCCTGGTGTTCTACCTGATTAAGGATCGCGACGTGCCGATCTACCTGAAGGTCTTGCCGTTTATCGGCATCCTGTACACGCTGTTCCCCATCGACATCATCGCTGATGTCGTGCCGGTGCTGGGGCAATTGGATGACCTGACCGTACTGCTGATCGGGGCCAAGGTCTTTATCGAGATGGCCCCGCCGCAAGTCGTGGCCCGCTACATGGGCCAGATGCGCGGCGAGAAGACGGCCACCATTGTCGAGGGCATGTCAAGCGATCTGGACGATGCCTATAATGCCGACATGACCCCGGACGTCAAACTGATCGAAGGCGAAATCATCGACACGGCGACCGAGCCGGACGGCAAGCGGCGCTGGTTCGGCCGCTAGAGCGAGCGCAACAGGTTCAGCAGCCAGTCGCCGGCGATAAAATACATAAACAGCGACGAGGCGCAGCAGCAGGCCAATAGAATCAGCAGACAACCGGCCGTGATCCACGCCAGCCGGTTGTTTCTTTTGGGCGGCGGGGGCGGCATGGCCGGCAGCGGTTCGGGGTGAATCGGGGAGCGAACCTCGGCCGCCAGTGGCGCGAGAGCGGGTGTTGCCAACGGTTGCTCATCCACCATCGCGCCCGACTCCCCATCTTCTTCTTCAACCGGCGGCTCATCCGGCGGCGCGTCGTCGTCGGCCGGCTCCATAAGCTGGTCGATGATGACCGGCCCGGCCGACAGAAACGCGGCCGATACCCGCGCGCCCAGCAAGATCACGTCCCCCGGGGCCAGGGCCACCGGCTCCGCCCCGATGCGCCGGCCGTTGACGTAGGTGCCGGCGTCGCTGCCCAGATCGGCGAGGCGATACGTCGCCCCCTGCCGGGTCAGCAGGGCGTGGCGATAGCCCACGTCCGGGTCGTCGATCACGATGTCGGCCAGGGGGTAGCGGCCGATGGTCAGACTGTCGCCTTGCAATTCGTAGCTGCGGCCCGGCTCCGGGCCGTTCTGCATTTGTAGCCGGTAGGCATTGTCGCTCATGGCTTCCTCTCGATTCCGCTCAGCGCCGCCGGAGCAGGCGCGGCAGGGCGCGTGTTTCCTCTATATTAAGCGCAAAGACGCAAATCGTGTAGATCAATACGCCGGTCGCCCCGCCCACAACCACCGGCAATAACTGGGTCAGCGCCCGGCCCGCATCACCCGGCAGCAAATGGGCCGCCGCGAAGGCCCCCAGCCCGGTCAGCGCCGCGGCCAACAGCGATTTGGCGGCGCTGCGGGCCACCGGACTGCCGCCCAGGCTGCCCAATTGCCGCCGCAACACCCAAAGCATGATAATCGTGTGGACGACGTGTTTCACGGCGTCGGCCACCATCAGGCTGAGCAGCCCCAGCGGCCGTAACAAGACCAGCGCCGTCAACGAATAAATTAGAATACTGATGAAGCCGACCAATGCCGGCCGCCAGGTATCCTTGCGGGCGTAGGAGGCGAAGACCAGCATCTGATCGGCGGCGGCGAAGGGCATACCGACCAGGTAGACGCGCAGCACCAGGGCCGTCGTGGCCGTGTCAGCGGTGGTGAAGCGGCCGTGCTCGAACAGCAGGCCGATAATGAACGGCGCCAGCGCGAATAGCCCGGCCGTGGCCGGCAGAATGAGGGCCAGCACCAGCCGCAGCCCGTCGCTGAGGGTCTGCTTGAACAGGGTCAGATCGCCCGTCGCCTGTCGTGAGAGCGTGGGCAGGGTGGCGATGGACAGCGCGGTGACGACCAGCCCCAGCGGGAACTGGTAGAGCGTCGTGGCGTAGTTCATGTAGTTGAGACTCTGGTCGCCGGTGCGAATCGCCAGATTGTAGCTGAGCATGATGGCGATCTGGTTGACCACCAACCCGGCCAGGATGGGGATGTAGAGGCGGACGATACGGCGGATGGCTGGATGGCGGAAGGTCAACGTCGGCCGCAGCCGGGCATCGCTCAGCGCCGGCAGTTGCAGCAGCACTTGCAGCAGCGCGCCGAGCAGCAGCCCCCACACCAGCCCGCTGATCTCGCGCGTCAACAGGGCGGCCACGACGATGGCCCCATTGAAGGCCGCGCCGATGAAGGCCGGCACGGTGAAGCGCTTTAGGGCGTAGAGCGCGCCGGTCAGGATGCTGGCGATGCCCAGGAAGAGGACGGCCGGCGTGGTCAGGCGGATGAGGTCGATGCTAACTTGCGATAATTCCGGCTCGGTGAAGTTCAGCGCGCCGACCAGCCAGGCCACCTGCGGCGCGAACAACTCCACGATGGCGACGACGCCCAGCAGCACCAGTGTCGCCAGGCTGAGCACCATGCTGAGGACGTGCCACAACTCGTCGCGCCGCTCCTCTTCGGCGTAATCGGAGAAGACGGGCACCAGCGAGGAGTTGACCATGCCGCCGATGATCAGGTCGAACAGGCCGGTGGGCACGTAGGCCGCGGCCTGGAAGGCGGCCAGCAGCGGCGTGGTGCCGAACAGGTTGGCCTTGACCATCTCCCGCGCCAGCCCCAGCACGCGGCTGGCGACATTGCCGGCGGCCAACACGGCTGCCGCGCGGACGATGCCGCGGTTTTCCTCGCTATCGCCTGACAGGTCTTCGGCCGACCTGTCAGGGGCGACGATTAGCGCGGGCATTCCTTCCGGGGTGGCGGGATCGGGGATTTGCTCCATCTGCGAGCAAGTCTAGCCCAATGAGTGGGGCGCGCAATGGGCGGGAAGGGGGCGGTTGAGCTACGAGGGTTGTTTGGACGGGTCAACCGGCGTCATCTTCATCGGCAGATCCGGAAGCCAGCGCCGTCGCGACGAGGCCCTTCACCGTTGTTGCCAGTGTCATTGCTCCGGTCGCGGTTTCCTCATCCGGCCAGAATTGTAAATCGTAGCGAGCCATCACCGCATAATCGGATGCTTCAAACAGGTCCAGGGCGGCCAGATCAGCGTTGTTGCTTATTGCTAATAGCAATCGTTGCAGTTCTTCAAGGTCGTGGGTGCGCGGCGGTGGCTGGTCGAAAAATGCCAGAAGCGCCTTTAGAAGCTTCTCGATTGCCTGTTGAGCATGGAAGCAGACGACGTCATATGGCCCACTGGACAACAAATGATGCCCCGCGTCTAGATCGCTGTCGGCTTTAGCCAGCCACCCATTGACGAGATCAGCTTTCTCGCTCATACAAGACGACACCTTCGCTTATTGCTGTTGTAACAAGAGCCTGTGGAACAGTTGACCACTCCGCCGTTTCGTCCGGCGTCCATACCAGGATGTCCTTGGAAGGCAGAAGCCCGGTCAACGCGCGCCGATACTTGGCGGCCCGCCGGTAGCGAGGCAACTCAGAGTCCTCGATGACCAAAAAGTCGTAATCACTGTCCGGTTTTGCATCGCCCCGGGCACGCGAGCCGAAGAGTATGATTGTCAGTGGTTTGCCCACGTCCACCATGCGCGCGACCACTTCACTGAGCACCTCTTCTTCAAACTCGGCCAGATGGCCTTTGTTGAGTTCGATATCAAACATTTCATTAACCTTAGTGACATTATATCTTATAATGGTGTTCATGTACGACCAAGCCAAACTCGCCCAATTAGCCGAATCCCATGACCGTTGGGAAGAGACAACCCTCCACCAGACCCTGGCCCGCGCCCCGGAGCGTAAGGAACATTTCGTCACCACGTCGGGCGAACCGATCCGGCGGCTCTATACGCCGCTGGACGTGGCCGACCTGGACTATGCCGACGACCTGGGCCACCCCGGCGAATACCCGTTCACCCGCGGCGTCCACAGCACCCTCTACCGTGGCAAGCCGTGGACGATGCGCATGTTCGCCGGCTTCGGCAGCGCCGAGGAGACCAACGCCCGCTACAAATATTTGCTGAGCCAGGGCAACATGGGCCTGTCGGTGGCCTTCGACCTGCCCACCCTGATGGGCTACGACACCGACGCGCCCCAGTCGTTGGGCGAGTTCGGCAAGTGCGGCGTCGCCATCAGCAGCCTGCGCGACATGGAAATTCTGTTCGACGGCATCCCCCTCGATCAGGTGACCACCAGCATGACCATCAACAGCCCGGCGGCCATCATCTGGGCCATGTACATCGCCGCGGCCGAAAAGCAGGGCGTGGCCCAGGCTAAGCTCGGCGGCACGCTGCAAAACGACATCCTCAAGGAGTACATCGCCCAGAAAGAGTACATCTTCCCGCCGGAGCCGTCGATGCGCCTGGTCATCGACACCATCGAATACGGCGCGCGTCACATGCCGCTGTGGAACACCATCTCCATCAGCGGCTACCACATCCGCGAGGCCGGCTCCACCGCCGCGCAGGAATTGGCCTTTACGCTGGGCGACGGGCTGGAGTACGTCCGCTGGGCGGTGGCCCGCGGTATGGACATCGACGATTTCGCCCCGCGCCTCAGCTTCTTCTTCAATAGCCACAACGACTTCTTCGAGGAGATCGCCAAGTTCCGCGCCGCGCGGCGTATCTGGGCGCGCGAGATGCGCGAGACGTTCGGGGCCAAAAACCCGCGCTCCTGGCTGTGCCGCTTCCACACCCAGACGGCCGGGGTCAGCCTGACGGCCCAGCAGCCGGAGACCAACGTCGTGCGCGTGGCGCTCCAGGCCCTGGCCGCCGTGCTGGGCGGCACGCAAAGCCTGCACACCAACAGCATGGACGAGGCCCTGGCCCTGCCCAGCGAGGCGGCCGTCACCGTGGCCCTGCGCACACAGCAGATCATCGCCGAGGAGAGCGGCGTGGTCAACACGGTCGATCCGCTGGCCGGCTCCTTCTTCGTGGAGCACGAGACGAACAAGATCGAGGCCCAGGTCTACGACTACTGGCGGCAGGTCGATGAGTTGGGCGGCGTATTGCCGGCCATCGATCGCGGCTTCTTCCAATCCGAAATATCGGCCGCGGCCTACCGCTACCAGCGCGAAATCGACCGCGACGAGCGCAAGATCGTCGGCGTCAATGCCTACGCCGACCCCGACGAGGCGTTGCGTATCCCCATCCTCCAGATGGATCCGCAGGGCTACGACCGGCAGATGGCCCGGCTGGCCCAACTGCGCCAGGAGCGCGACAACGAGCGTGTGGCGGCGGCGCTGGAAGGGCTGCGGGCGGCGGCCACCGGCACGGATAACACCATGCCCTTCATCCTCGACGCCGTGCGCGCCTATGCCACGCTGGGCGAGATCACCGACGTGTTCCGCG
>CXWJ01008900.1_pt1 | contig 26565 bp, 21 predicted proteins | sample 590841 | NCBI WGS metagenome assembly CXWJ01 (sample SAMEA3498367, study PRJEB10139) | wastewater metagenome | biome: wastewater treatment plant; material: activated sludge | place: Austria | collected 2015-01-21 | reverse complement strand
CACCGCCATCCGGGCAGGCGGGCGCAGGACGGAATCAGCCGAAAGTGGGATTTGGCTGGGGGAGAGGTACTGCGGTCGAACATTCTCCGCTTGCTTCTTCAATGAGTTACGCTTTTCCCGTGAACAAGCGCCGGAGAGCGCCATGCTTATCCCCGATCCGGACCTCGAGCAGTTTGGCAACACCACATCGTGGTGCGCAGCGAGCGCGCCACCGGAGACACGACCCGACCCGGCATCTCGTCCACAGCTGGTGCTGCCCAGGGCCGCCGCCGCGGTCGATCTCGACAACGCTGGCGAATGCTTGAGCCGTATGCGGGGAGGCCCGCCCGTACCGTCCTGAACGGCCGGGCAGGAAGCAATGCCCTTGCGGCTACCCGACACTATGGCCTAACATTCTACACTTCAGTTCTAGAACAACGGCCCATCGAAGGAATCACTTTGCGTTCACTGTGACTAAGCTCCAAGAGGAACTGGACTCCAGGTGATCGCCACCACCATACGGCGCCTCTTCGTCGCGGCCGGCCAGGGTCGACCATTTGGTGTCACATGGGACCAAACATCCTGTGAAGCGCTGAGCTTAAGGACTCGCCACGGCACCGACCCTGGTTCACGGTGGGGTGGTTCCAGCGCTAGTCCCACCGCCGCTCAACCCCTCTTGGGGCCTGCCTGCGGTCGACGACGATCTGGCGGCGGAAGGGTCGGAACCTGCCGCAAGCACCCCGCCGCTGGCTGTTCCACTGCCTGAGGGCGGCGCTGCACCAGCAGCGGCTCTAGCTCCACCGCTTTCCGCCTGTCTCGCCGCTGTTCCTCCCCCGCTGCCCGAGCCACTAGCTCCGTCTCCGATCGCTCCAGTGCCTCGCTCAGCCGGCGGGCGGTTGGGAGCTCCCGACGCACCGGCGCCCGACCCGCCGCCGCCTGCGCCACTCGCGCTTGGCGGTGCCGGCATCGGTGGAGCCTCGGGCAGCGGTGGCCGGGCCGTCAGACGTGTCTGCAGTCCCGTTCGGCGCCCCTCCTCGGCCGTCCGCTGCGCCGTCGTCCGTTCGCGCGAGGCGCTCTCGGCAAGGCGTGCCTCCTCGGATGGATTGATCGTGTTGACGCGGATGCGATCGACTTCCTCGACGCCAGCCAACCGGGTCAGCGGTACGTAGTCGGACCGGAAAAAGAGCTCTACCGAAGAGTTTAGATCGGCGCTCGCGTTCAGCTCCTCGGTGGTCGAGACGTTCTGTGTGCTCACATAACCGATGGTATTCTTCATCTGGGCGTTCATGCCCCAAGGCCCGAATCCCAGGCTGCCGCTGGCCGACGTCTCATTGCGAATATCGAAGCTTGATCCCCGGTCCTCGGCGGCGGCGCTGCGCGCGTCGATGTGAAAGCGCATCGAGGCGTTTAGGCGTCCGCTCTCCACAACGATGCGCTGCAGCCCCATCATCACCATCGTGCTGAGCACCTGCTGGCGGTTGCGCGCCATCGCCTGGCGGGCGTAGCTGACCAGATTCTCCGGCCCTCCGCCCGGCAGGGTCTCGTCCGGCCGCATGCCGAGTGCCCCTTTCAGGGCACCGTCGGCCGGCATCGACGCGCCGGCGCGGAGCACCAGCTTGGTCGAGCGCTCGCGCTCGGCCTCATGCTCGCGGCGCTCCTCCGGCGTCATCTCCTGGAGTTCCTCAGGGCTGGCGTCGTCGTCGCCGCGCACCTCGAAGCTGGCGGGGAACCGCTCCGCAAGCCAAGCCCTGGCACCCACCGCGCCGACATTGGCGTCGGCGAAATCGCCGGTGGAGGCCGCCACGTTGCGGATCAGCTCGACGAACGACTGGAGCTGCTGCTGATTGCTGTCGATCAGGGCCTTGAACACGCCGGTGATGAGTTCGTTGACGAAGCGCGGGAAGCTGATCGCGCCGAGGATGTTGCGCGTCGCCGCCGCCACGCGGTCGACGGCAGTGCCCGAGAACTCGGAGCCGGCGCTCTGCCCGGCGGCCAGCGGCCGGCGCGACGCGGCCGGCACGGAATGGCGCGAGTCGTCGCCCGCCTGATCGGCGAGCGCGCGTGCCGTGTGGGAAATGCGCACGAGCGAGTGCGCGATCTCGCGTCGGGACCCGGCGTCCAGGGCGTTGAACTCGGCCGAGGCCCCGAGCAGGTTGCGCAGGGCGTTGCGCACCTCGGGTGCGGGGGCCGGCGTCGCCGCCGGGGCCATGGTCACGCCGCCAGCGACGCCCAGGCCGAGCGCGCCGGTTCGACCCGGGATCGAGGAAGGCCCACCTCGCTGATCGCCAGTGCGGCCTGGAGCCACGCGACCGCGGCGGTGACCACCGGGTGGTCGAGCCCGACCAGCGGTCCGCCGCCCGCCAGATGCGGCGCTGCCTCGGCGAGCCAGGCGATCACGGTCATGCCCGCGCGCCCGCGTTCGGCGTGGAGCCGCGTCGGGGCCGGGGAGAGCCCGGTCAGGCGCGCGGCGGCCTCGACCGCGCGCCAGGTCTCCGTGACCCGAAGCGCGCGCTGGAGGTCGTGGTGGCGCAGGATGGCCAGAGCCTGGCGCAGCGTCTCAAGCAGCTCCCCGGCGATGAACGCCGTCAGGGCGCCGCTGCTCGCGACCAGCCCGTCGATCAGCCGCTCGGCGGCGCGGCGGACCCGCGCCTGCTGCGCCACGCCGCCCCAGCTCGGGTTGTCGCCCAGTTCGTCGAGCTTGTAGAGCGCCTCGGTCAACTCGATCATGTCAGTGACGAAGTCGTCGTAGGCAGGGCCCTCGGCGGCGGCCGCCCAGTCGGCATGGCCGAACAGCCGGGTGAACGCGGCCGCCCGTTCCGCCGCTGCCGGCCGGTCGTTGCGGTCGCGCCAGAAGGCAGCCATCGGTGCCGCCGCGCCGCCGAGCGCGAGCGACAGCCCGCCGGAGGCACCGAGCGCGGCGAGCGCCTCGACGACGGGGATGACGCCCGCCGCCTCCAGCTCGGCTACGAGATAGAGGCCGGCGACCGCGCGCAGCTGCGCCGCGTCCGCCTGTGCCGCCGCCGGCGGCGGCAGCCCGATGTCAATGTCGGCCAGGGTGACGGCGAGGGTGGCGGCGCGCGCGACGAGCCTCCGGGCCTGCTCAAGCGCCCCGTCGAGCGCCAGATCGGCCGCATCGGGGCCGACCTCAGCCACGCTCAGGCTCCCGGCGCGGCCGGCTGCGCGGCCGTCGGGCGTCGGTTGGGGTTGTAGGGCGTGGAGTTGCCCTGGATGACCGACATCATCTCGGGTGTGGCCATCTTTTCCAGCGGCAGGTAATCACTCTTAAAATTGACGCGGACGTCGCCCGAGAGCTTGGCCTTCACTTCCGCCTTCGATTCGCTCGACTCGTCCACGGCCGAGCCCACCGTGGCCACGTGTTCCTGCACGTTGACGTTGGTCATGCCGGCGCCCCAGCCCCAACCGCCCATCCCGGCCGCGGCGGTGTTCTTGTTCATCTGGCTTTCGCGGTCGAACATCGAGGCGCGGCTCTCGACCTTGGCCCGGTCGGAGGCACGCATGTCGAACACCACCTTGGCGTTGATCGAGCCGTCGGTCACGACGATGCGGTTGATGCCGAGCATCACCATCGAGGAGAGCAGCTGCTGCCGCTGCCGGGCCAGTTGGAGCCGGGCGGCGGTGACCAGACGCAGTTCGGCATTGGCGTCGGAGAGGTCTGTCACGGGCGGGTTGACGTTCATCTCGGCGCTGATCTCGGCGAGCCGCGTCGCCGGGTCGTCGCCCTGGGCGACCAGGCGCGGGGCGGCCGGCGGGGCGTCGCCCTCGGCGAACGCGGCAGCGCCGCCGCTCATGTCCAGCGCCAAATCGTCCGGGAAGCGGTTGGCGAGATAGTCGCGCCCGGCGCCGGCGCCGATATTATCCTCCATGAACTGGTCGACGGTCTTCGCTACGTTGGCGATCAGCTCGCCATAGGCGCGCATCTGGTCCATCGAGCTCTCGACGATCGCCTGGAAGACGTTCTTGATCAGCCCGCCGACGAACTTCGGGAAGTCGACCTTCTGGACCAAGGCACCGAACTGCTCGACCCCTTCGCGGACGGCACCGGCCTCGAAGTCCTTACCCACTTGGTCGGGTAGGCCTTTGGTCAGGTTCTGGAAGTTCTTGACCGAATCCGCCTGCGCCAGGCCGCCCGCGAGTGGCGCTGCCGGGAGCGCGGCCGAGACACCGTTCGGGTCGGCAATATAAGAGAGGACCTTGACCATGTCCCCGGCCAGCCGGCGGCGCTCCTCCGGGGCCAGGTCGCCGAAGCTCGGGACGCGGGTGAGCATCTCGCGGACTTGCGGGCGCACGTCCTCAAGCGCCTTGGCGCTCGTCCATCGTGCTTGGTCGGGCCGGAGCACGACGCCACACCCCTACGCTGCTGGCGCCGGCGTGGCGGCCGCGGCCGGCGGCGGCGTGCGGGGCGAGGGCACGACGTTGGGGTCGACGGGGGTGGAATTGCCCTGGATCGCCGCGATCATCCCGGGTGTCGCCATCTTGTCGAGCGGCAGGTAGTCGCTCTTGAAGTTGACCTCGACGGTCCCGGCCAGCTGTGCGCGCGTGCTGAGCGCCGCGTCGCTGACCTCGGACGCGGTGCTCATCGCCGTCATCACCGGCTTGGCTTCGTACTTGTAGGTTCCCTTGGCGTAGCTGTCGGCGGAGTAGTCGGTCGTGTTCGTGTCCTTGCTGCGATCGCGATTGTAGTCGACCTTGCCGCCGGATTCGTAGGAGCCTTCACCGGCCCAGGTGGTCTGGAGGTTGCCGGACTGGTCGCGGGCGAAATCGTAGGCCTGCGCGCTGCGGGCGAGCTTGCGGCTGTCGCGCGCCTGGAAGTCGTACATTACCTTCGCGGAGAGCCGCCCGTCGGTGACCACGATCCTATTGATTCCCATCAGCACGATACTCGCCATGAGCTGCTGCCGCTGCTTGGCGAGCTGCATGCGGGCGCCAATCACCAGCGCCCGCTCCACGTTCTCGTCGCTGAGGTCGAGGCTCTTGAGCGCGCCGTTCTCGAAAGTCAGGCTGCTGTTGACACGCTGGAGCGCCGCGCTCTCCTCCACGCCTTCGCGCAGCTGCAGCCGTGGGCTGGGGCTCTCGGCGAACTCGTCGACACCGATCTCGAACAGATCCGGGAACTTGTCGACCATGTGGTCACGACCCTGATTCTCCGAGACATTGTCCTCCATGAACTGGCCAAGCGACTTGGCAACGCTGGCGATCATGGAAGAATAGGCTTCCATCTGTTCTATCGAGGACTTGACGATGGCCTGAAACACTCCCGAGACGAGCCCGGCCACAAATTCTGGGAACTTGACCTGCTGCATCAGCAGGCCGGCCGCCGCACCCGCCTCGCGAGCCGCACCAGCCTTGAAGTCACTCGTGCCGATCTCGCGCACCTGCTCGCTGGCCGTCTCGTAGTCGGCCTCAGCGTCAGCGAGGCCGCGCACCGGGCTGCCGAGCCCGCCGGGCAGACGATCGCCGCGAATGTTCTCGGGCGCCGCGATATAGTCGGCCACGAGCGCGGTGTTCTTGGCCACCTCGCGCCGCTTCTCCGGCGTCAGGGCCGCGAATGCTTGGCTCCTGCTCAGAAGATCCTGCACCGCCTGGCGCACCTCGGGGCGCGGGGTCGGCGGCACGGCGCCAGCTGTGGCGGCCGGCGAGCGAGGACGGGAGGCGGGCGGATGCATCTCGGCTCCTCCAATGGTCACGCGGCGAGCCGCTGCAGGCTCTCGCGCGGAAGCTCAAACTCCGCGGGGCGCAGATAGAGGCTGACGCGCGGCTGGCCGGCAGCGCTGACCCGCACCGAGAGGATCGAGAACCGGCCGGGCCAGACCTCGTCCTCAGGGGTGAAGGCGCCCATCCAGCGGCCAAGGGCGGCTAGCTCGCGCGGCCGCTCGGCGAGGCCGAGCGAAAGGAGCTCGAGGAACTCCACCGGCAGGTCGGGGATCCGTGCCAGCAAGACATAGACCTCGACCTCCGCTCCCTCCGGGCTGTAGCCGAGTGCCAACAGGGTCGAATTAGGCGGCAGCTCGAACCGACCGCCGAGGACCAACCCGATAATCTGCATCAGCCCCGGCAGGCGCGCCCCCAGCCCCAGCGCGTCGAACGTGGGCCCGAGATCGGCAAGCTTGAGCGGTCCGGGATGGGCGAAGGTGAGCCGCTGGCCGCCCAGGTCGCGCTGTGCCGCGATGGTCGTGAATAGCGGTCGCAGCCCGGGCAGGAGCGACAGCGCCGTCGAGACAATCGCGAACAGGCCGGCGGGCAGCTGGTCGATCTGGTGCGGGCTGGTCTCGTAGTAGACCTTCGATGAGTAGAGGCCGTCGCGATCCGTCGCGGCGCCGAAGAACGCGCCGTAGTCCAGGCCCCCGTTCCCGAAGCCGCGCCAGGGCTCCGAGCGCATGTCGAACCAGCGCAGCGTCTCGCGGCCAAAGAACTGGTCGATCAGCCGGCGCATCTCGCGTGTGGCCTCGTTACGCCGGTCGATGCCGGAGGCCTCAGGCGGTAGAGGCTCGATCGTGAAGCGGAGATTGCCCGGCTGCAGCTCTGAGAACGACGGCTCGAACGGTGGGGCGTACGGCACCAGCGCGTTGCGCGCGTAGCGCGGATCGCCGGCGGGCAGCGGGAAGGTTCGCTGTAGCAGCCCGCCCAGCGGCTGCGTCGGGTCCGCGGCACCCAGCGCCCGGGCCGCCTGCGACAGGCGGCGAGCGACCTTCTGGGCCAGCGGAGGATTGCTTGGACTCGCCATCGGATCGACCCTCACCCAGCCAAGTGCCACTCAGTGCCGTGCGCCGCGGCCGTTCAGGCCCATGCCCAGCCCCGGCATGCCGGACATCCCCGGCAGGTCGTCCAGGAACTCGCGGGCGAACGCGGGAATCTGGACTGGCTTGGAGGTCATGACCGGTGTCTCGCGTGGCTGGGCCAGCTCCTCGATACGTGTGTCGGAGGTCGCAGTGTCGGCGAGCCAGAGCTCGCAGGCGTTGACCAGGTCGTAGTCGCTGGGGTCGCTCGTCGCCTTCTGGCCGGCGGTGCGCGGCATCGGCGAGCGTACTTCGACCAGGTCGATGAGCTGGCCGACCGGGCGCATGATCTTGCCGACATTCTTGGCCAGCCAAGCCGTGATGATGGCGCCGCAGGTGGCCAGTGTGCGGAAGCGCGAGCTGGTGCGGGCACCGCCCAGTTCGAAGGTGGCGACTTGGTCGATCACCTGCCACATGTCCTTGGCGCCAAAGGCGCCGAGGATCTCCGGGTCCGAGAGCAGCTTGATCATGCTCTTCACCTCGCCCTGCAGCTCGAGGGCGGCGTAGTAGGTCATGCCGTAGCCGTGCAGGGAGAGGTTGGACGCCAAGTCCCGCGCGGCCTTGCGCACCTGCTGCTGGCCGATAGCGCTGGGCAGGCTCGCGCGGAGCAGTTTGTCCACGTCGGCCTGGCGCACGAACGCCGAGACCGAGGACACGAAACGCAGCCAGAGATCGTCGAACTCGCGGTTGACGTTGGCGTTCGGGTCGCCGCCGGGCTGGCCCATGGTCATCGCGTAGATGCCGCGGCGCTCCTGCTCGGAGATCCGGTTGGGCGCCTCCTTCCAGCGTCGGTAGAGAAGCTCGCCGGCTTTGCCCTTGCCGACGATCGGCAGCGTGCCGGCCTGTGCCATCTCGACGAGCCGGTCGACCACCTGGAAGGCCTTGAGCTCATCCAGCATCGCCGCACAGATGACCGGTCCCATCAGAGCGACATTGTCGGCGACAATCTCGTTAGCGGCTTGGTCCTCGAGGTCGGGCAGGTTGATCCCAATCCCGAACTCGCTGACGACATCGTCCTGGCCGACGCGCTGAATCCGGTCGAGCGCCTCGGTGACCTTGCGCCCGAGCTGTGGCGTGTTCTCGTCGTAGCCGCGCTTGGCGAGCTCGCGCATCACCTGGGCGAACTCCGCGAGGTCCACAACGGGCGTGTCGTTCTCGTCGTTAGCCGCGAAACGGCCGCCTTCGCGCGCCAGGACGAGAAGTACGCGTACGGCGAGCTCACGCTGGGACTGCGCTTCGCCGACGGCGGCGAAGAACGCACGGTTCATCCCGGCCCAGGCGCGGTGCTCGCGATTGGCGTTGATAGCAAAGGGATCCGGGTCGTGCTGCTCTACGTCCCGTTCGGCATCATCGGGATCGCCCGGCTCGCCCTCCGCTTCGGGGCGATCGCTCTTGTCCACAAAGACGGGCGGCGGCTCCGCCCGATCGACGATAAGCAAGCCCAAGGTGAGCGCGCAGTCAGCGGCGGCTGCCCGGACAAGGTTGGCGCCCTTCATGCTCCGCAGGGAGACGCCGGGCAACTCGCTGTCGATGCTCCCTTCCGGATTGCCCAGCTTGCGGCCGAGAAGGGCCCATCGGGCGTTGAACAAATCGCGTACGGCAACGAAGAGCGGATCGCACCACTCGCTCGGTCGCTTGTCGATGACCGCAAGGACATCGCTTATGAGCTTACGTTCTTTCCGTTCGTCCTCAGAAAGGTAGACGGGTTCTTGCTGCCCGTTGCCACCGCCGCCGCCCAGGCGACTGCGGGCGGTGCGGTCGATCTGGTTTAGGCGGTTCTGCAGCCGCTGCCGCTCGTCGCGCTCGCGGATCGCAAGATCGCGGTAGCGAATGGTGGTGGCGTCCATTTAGGCTCTCCATGGTCCTTTGTTGCGTCTTGCGGTCCTTCGGAGTGTTCGGGCCATCAGAGCCCTCCGGCCTCTCGGTCGACATGTCCGTCGACCGCGGCGAGCGCCGCTGCGGCATCCAGCACGCCTGCGCCGCAGCCGGGCGTCGGCGACGCGAACGGTCGGGCGGAGGCGCGCAGCAGGCTTGCGATTGTCCAGCCGTCCATCGGGCAGGCCCGCCGCGACGCGCGCGCAACCATCAGCGTCGCGGCGGCGGCCACGAACGGCGCCGCGAAGCTGGTCCCGGTGGCTTCCTGCAGCCCGGTTAGCCCGGTGGTGATGATCCGCTCGCCCGGCGCGCACAGCGCCACATGGGCGCCCGTGGTCGAGAAGCGAGTCGAGCGGAGATCTATCCCGACCGCCCCGACGGCGATCACGCCCTCATAGCCGGCCGGCCAGTAGAGCGTCTCGCGGCCGTTGTTGCCGCTGGCGGCGACGAGTACGCAGCCGCGGTCGAGCGCATAGGCCACGACGTCGGCGTGCGGCTTGGGCAGCCCGGGCACCAGCAGCGCATCGTCGGTGCCGAAGCTCAGATTGAGCACCTTGGCGCCGAGATCGACGGCGAGCTTGACCGCGACGTCGAGGTCGGAGATGGCGCCCATCCCGACGACCGCCGATTTGCTTGAGATTCGCGCGGCGCCCAGAGCGCGCATCGGCAGGATCTGCGTGTCCCCGGCGAGCCCCGGCGGCAGCGACTGGCCAAGCGCGCCGATTATGCCGGCGCAGCCCATCCCGTGACCGACGAAGTCGTCGACCGGATCGCGGTCCGGCGTCGCGCGGTCGCCCAGCAGCATGATGCCGGGTGCCACGTCGCCTTCACCGAGCTGTACGGTGTCGTAGCCGCTGCGCAGGCGACCCGTGAGCTCGGGATGAGCGACCGCGATGCCGCTGTCGATCACGCCGACGATAACAGACGGGTCGCCCGGCTCATAGGCCAGCGCCTCGGTTGCGCGCACGATCCGGCGTGGCGCCCAGGCCACCTCCTCGGCATCGGGCTCTGAGTCGAGCGGCGCGCGAGCCGACGCCTCGAACGGGGTCACCGACACCCAGTTCGGGCTCGCCGCCTCCACGGTTGTCACGCCCGAGAGCGCAGCGGCCAAGTCACCGACCGAGGCGGTCCGCTCGGCCAGCTGCAGCACGAAGGTCCGAGCGAGGCCGCGCATCTGCTCGCTCGCGTCGTAGTCGCGGTTGCGGCGTCCGGCGCGGCCGATGTTGGCGGCCGCGGTGTGCAGCCGGGCCACCCGGGCGCCGCCGGCATGGTGGCGCACGATGCGGTCGACCGGCCCGCCGTCGAGCGCGGTCGCCACTTCGGCGGCGCCGTCGCGCACGTCGTTGCGCGCCGGCACCCGCTCGGGCGCCTCGCCCAGGGCGAGCTTCAGGATCAGCGAGCCCGGCACGCAGTAGGCGCGCGATCCGGCGGGCGCCCAGGGCGTGGCGAGGCGGCGAAGTGTCATGCGTGCAGCCCCCCGCCGTCGTGCGCGCTGCCGTTGGGAGAGACCCGCGCCGGCGCATGCGGCGTCAGGTCGAAGGACAGCGCGGTGGAAGCCGCCGGTGCCGGCTCGATCGTCAGCTCGCCGGCCCACTGGTGCGGCGCCGGCGCCAAAAGCAGCTCGCGGTCGTCGGCCTTGACCACCGCCACGGGCTCGCCACCCACGCTCACCCGCGGCGGGCCGCCGCGCTTGAGGTTTCGGCCACGCACGCGCAGGAGGCCCGGCAGGTCGTCCGGGTCGTTTGCGCGCCGCGCCACCGGCAGGATGTGCTCGACCATCGGCGCGGAGGCCCGCGCCAGCGCCTTGCGCAGCCGGTCGACGGGCAGGCTCGTGACCCTGCCGACCGTGCGCGCGGCACCCTGCTCGTCGAGCTCGCGCAGCTTGCCGACCGTGCGTACCCCGACCCATTCGAGGCGGCGGCGCTCCTCGTCGGACAGCTCCTCGCCCAGCTCCTCGATCGGCTGCTCGTCGGTCGGCTCGGCGAGCGCGATCGCGTTCTCCTCGATCATCGGCCGCGTGATGGCGGTGAACACCAGATGGAACACACTGGCCTGCGTGTCGGCGGCCGCGGCGGGGCGGATGCGGATCTCGCCGCCCGTGAACTCGACCTGGGCCCGCAGGTCGAGCGTGATGTCCTTGATCGCGAAGGTCAGCGGCAGGTTGAGGTTGCGCGCCTTGACCGCCATCGCGGTCTGCGCGTTGTCGAGCTGGCTCTGCACCGCCTGGATGAAATGCTCGAGCGGAACGGTAGCGTCGCGCGTCATGCCTCGGCCTCCCAGAGCACCGTCAGCCGCGACGGCGGGGCGTCGAACGCGGTGCGCCGCACGAAGCGCGGCAGGTCGCCGGCAAGCTCGCTGCCGTCGAGCTCGAGCTCGACGGGCAGGGACACCTCGAGCCGGGTGATGCGCAGGCCGGGCATGGCCGCGCTCGCCAGCGTGGCTTCGGCCAGCTCGACCAGCATCGCCGCCATGGGCCGCCGCGCCGTCACGAGGTGCTGCCCGAGGACGGCGGCGCGGGCGGCCGCGGCGTGGGCGCGCGCGCTGCGCGGGCATGACGCTCCAGCTGGCCGCGCCGCGCCTCGTCGACGAAGCGGTCGAGCGGCAGGGTCTCGCTGGCGAAGTTGATCTTCACGTCGCCGAACAGCTCGGCCTTAAGCTCGCTGTCCGCCTGCACATTGACGCCGACCGTCGAGACCTTGGTCACCGGTGCTGCGAAGGTGCGGCTGCCGCGCCGGCCCCACTCGGTGCCGCCGGTCGCCGGGTCCTGGCCGGTGGCGTACTCGACCGCGGCCCGATCCGCGGCCGCCGCCCGGAAGCGCAGCCGCGCGCCGATCGTGCCGTCCTTGACCACAACCCGGTTCATGCCGAGCAGCACCATGGTGGACAGGGTCTGGAGCCGCTGCCGGCCGACGCTCTCGCGCGCCAGCGGGATCAGCCGCTCCTCCAGCAGGTCCGTGGTGAGCTCTTGGCCTTCAAGGCCGTAATCGGCGAGCCAATCGGGTGAGGCGGGCCCGTCCTCGCCGTCCGGAGACGCGATCGGTGCCAGCCGCACCTCGCCGCCGCCGTGGACCAGGGTGACGTCGCGCGGATGGTGCTCGACCAGGTAGTCGCGCGCCTGGTTCACGGTGACGTTCTCGCGCGTGAACTGGTCGAGCGGCTTGGCGACAGCCGCCACGAGATCGGCGAAGCTCTCCATCTGCCGGATCGAGCTGTCGACGATCGCGTCGAAGGTCCCGTGCACGAGGCTCGCGACGAAGGCGGGAAAGTCGAGCTCGTCCGACAGGGCGCCGGCGCGACGGCCGAGCGCGTCGGTCGCCATCTCGCGCTTCGGGGCGGGGGTTGCGCCGCTGCCGTCGGCTTCGGGCTCGGGTTCGGGCGCAATCTCGCGACCGAACGCATCCCGTGCCAGCGCGCCGGCATGGGCGCGCACTGGCCCGCCCGAGCTGGGCGGCGGCGGCGGCGGACGAAGCGGCGACGGCATGGGCGAGATCTCCGCCTCACCGCCCAATCAGGACGGGCTCGGCCGCCCACTCGTTGCTGCGTTCGTGGCTGCCGTCGCCACGAAGAACGACCCGGATCAAGGCGCGCTGCTCGGCCTCGCCAGGCCGATTGAAGCGATAGGTGAGCTCCACCGTAACCGCCGCGCGCGTCTCCTCGTCGGGCCCGTCGACGATCCGGCCCGCGACCTCAAGCTTCCAGTCGCCCTCGACGTGGGCTTCGGTCGGCGTGAGGCGCATGTCGCTGACGGCTCCGGCGCCGTGGTGCCAGACGATCGCCACCCCGGCGCGCGTGCGGCCGTTCTCGTCGGGCATGCGCGGCCAGTCCTCGACCGCGAGCCGCGCTTCGATAGGCGGCGCCACGATCGCGGGCTGGGTACGCGGCGGCCGTGAGCCGTCCATCTGTTCGAGCTCGTAGCGCACCCCGCCGCGCTCGGTGGTCTCGGTTCGCCGGACCGTCAGGGATGGGGCCAGATCGACGTCGAGACCGCGGGCGAAGCCCCGGCTCGGCGCGGGCGGCGGCGCGCGCCGGGCAGCCATGCCCGTCGCTGCGCGAGGCGTGCCCCGGCCGAGGCCGTGACCCACCGAGATCTGTCCGCCGGCGTGGATCCAGTCGATCTTCGCCTGCGTCAGCCGACAGCACTGATTGAGCGTCCGATCGTGCTCGTCGACATGGACCGCGATGGCGCGGATGTCCTGGACCGACATCTGGCGCGCCTCGTCCTCGTAGCCGGTAACGTAGAACACCGGCGCACCGCTGGTCCCGCCGGTCGTCTGCAGATTGTAGAACCCGATGTGACCATTGGCCGACAGCTGCCGGATGGTGTCGCCGTCCATGTGCTGCTTATAGGGATCGCCGGCGCGGGCCGCGTAGCCGCAGACCACGATCCGGTCCTCGATCGACATGTCGAGCGCCTCGAGGCTGAAGAAAGCGCCGCCGGGCGGCGGCGTGGCGACCCTGATCACGGCGATGTCGAAGTCGTGGCCGCCGCCGGTGTAGTTGGGATGGATCGTCCAGTCGCTCGCCTCGATGTCGAAGGTGCCGAGATCGCTGCGCTCGCCATTGCGCGCGACGTGGACGCGGCCGCGCGTCTTGTTCCACAGGACATGGCCGGCCGTGGCGAGAAGGTTGGAGGCCACGTAGAAGCCCGTGCCCAGCGCCATCGTGCCGTCGTCGTTGGGGAAGGTCAGGTAGCAGATCGCCGAGTGCGGCATGTAGCCCGTGTTGGGCACGCCGGCGCGCCACTCGTTGTAGCGGCGGGTGAACTCGGCGACNNATACCGCCGCCGCCTGTCCCGGATCCGCCGGCAGATAGTCCGGCTCGACCACCGCGAGGGCGCGAGCGGGAGGCGCGGGGCGCGGCGGCACCGAGGCGGCGTGGGCGAACAGATGCCCGAACAGCCCGCCCGACGGGGCCGCCTTGAGATGCCCGACATAGCGCATCTTGGACAGGTCGAGCCTCAGCTCGGCGAGTTCCTGCGGCGAGCCCCAGTGCGGCGGCTGGGTCGTCAGCGGATGCCCGGCCTGGGCGTAGGCCTCCAGGACCAGCTGCGAGCAGAAGAAGGACTGGTTGTCGGCGGTCCCGAGATCGATCCGGCCGGCGAAGGAGCGGCAGCGATCGGACAGGCCGTTGGGCAGCGCATCGCACAGGCGGCGGTCGATCTGGAACAGGGCCTGACGGACGATGCCCACATAGTTGTAGGGCAGATCGAGCATGCCCGCCGCGAGATCGGCCACTCGTTGACGGTCGGCTGCTCCCAGCCCGGGGACACGGAACGCCACCGCCGCGGTCGCGTCGGCCAGGGCCTGGGCGAGCGGACGGAGCAGCACGCCCTGCCCGACGGCCTCGATCACCTGACCGCCCTGGTCGACGTAGAGCATGGCATGGCTGATCTGCCCGCCGGTCCCGAACCGGATCAGCCCCGAGACCGCCGCGTCGGTCGTGGACAGGATGATGTCGCCGACCTGGAGCGCGTCGTAGGCGATCGACATCCCGCCCACGCCCGGGTCGAGCGGGATCTCCGCGTCGAACGCCCCGGCCACGACGCCCAGGGCCGCTGCCATCCCGAGCTGCTGGGCGACCTGCCGCTGCACGGCGACGTAGAAGTCGATCGGCGAGAAGCCGGCGCCGATGCCGGCCTCGGCGCTGACGCCCTGGAAGTTCCCCTGGGTGTCGAACAGCGCCGAGGCGCCGCCGACGATGCCCTCGCCGCCCGAGACCTTGCCGGCCATGCTCCAGCCGTTGAAAGATTCGATGCCGCCGCGCACCACGGTAATCTGCGCGGTTGCCGAGATCGACAGGATGAAGCCGATGTTGAACTGCGCAGCACCGTAGACGGCAAGCTCGCCGTTGGGACCGAACACGAGCCCGACGCCGAAGCTCGCGCCGGCGCCCAGCCCGCCGCCGACGGCCGGCCCGAGGCCGATCGAGACGGGCGCGCCCGCAGCACCCGACAGCCGGGCCGCCGCGCGCAGCGCCACGATCAGCGGCGCCAGCGGCCCGGAGAGCGCCAGCAGCGCCGCCTCTGCGGCCGCGTGCGCGACTCTTGACAAAGGCGTCACCGACGGGGCGACCACGGGCACGCGATCGCCGCTCAGGGCGAGCGCGGTGGGCCGTCGGGCCTGGACCTGGGCCATCGGCCGCGCCCAGGCCGCGCCGTTCGGGCGCCTCGCCATGCCCTCGGCCGCGACCTGCTGCGGCGCGCACACCCGCTCGGTCACGAGCCGCATGAAGTGGTCCCAATTCCACGGGCCACGGTTTGGGCAGCTGGTGTGCGAGGTACTGGCGTCGGCCTCGGTGTGGCCGATGACATGCTGGCGGTCGGGGGGAATCGCGTACTTGTCGCAAAGATAGGCGACCAGCGCCGCCGATTCGCTGTACTGCTGGTCGGTCGGCGGCATGTGCGGGAAGGTCGTCCTGCCGTAGGTCGCGCCACCCTCCTTCACGCAGACATGCTCGATGCCGATGCTCGTGCTGTTGGCGCCGCGGGCGTGCCAGGCCACGTCGTTCTCCCGCACGAACTGGACGATTTCGCCGTCCTGGCCGACGAGGTAATGTGCGCTGGAATTGGCGTCGGTGCGCGTGAAGTGGTTGACCGTGCTCGCCGTGGTCGACGCGTCGGTGATGTGGATCACGATCCGCTCGATCCGGCGCGGCGAGGAGCGCGCAGTGAACGCGGGCGACGCGGTAAAGCGCGAGGCCGAAGGATACTCCGGCGCCATGTTCTGGGCGCGCACCCAGGCCTGCGGCGCCGCTGCGGGCGACGATACCGCCGGCCCCTCGATGCCCATGGCGTCGGGATCGACCTCAAGGCCCTGCGCGGTCGTGGGCGGTGACACGTCGGGCGCGGTCGGAGGCGCGGGATCTGGCATTGGCCCGAAGCCGTCGTCGTAGGGCGCGGCCTCGGCTGCTGGCCCAGCTGTCGCAGCCGGGGCCGGTGCCGCGCCGCCGTTCACGGGTCGCTGGCCCGGCTCGGCCGCGTCGCCTGCCCACTCGAGCCGGCCCGTGAACGGCCGATTGCGACTCGGCATCACCCGGACCCGCCGCAGACTCCGCCCGGTCAACCCACGCAGTGACACGTAGGGGCTCGCCTCGCCGGGCATCACGTCGACGGCGAAGCTGCCGTTGCGCGCGGTCGCGAGCCCGAAATAGAGCCGCTCGGCGCCGACGAAGCGCGCAAGCACTTCCGGGGGTACGACCCACACCGCCTCGCCGCGCGCAATAGTGAGATCGCCCGTGCTTCGGCTGGTGAAGAAGTTGTCGGTCGTTCTTTGATCCTTGCTCGCCCCGAACAGGCGCGGGTCGGTGGCGATGGCGACCTCGGCGCGAACGCCGGGGGCGCTGGCGCGCAGCGTGAACCCCAGCATCGGAAAGCGGTCGTTGACCTCAAGTCGGGTCGGACGGATCTGGGCGGCGGGCATCGGCGACTACCTTTCCGTCGAACGCGGGTCACGGGTCTTGGGACGCGGCTCCCGGCGGGCGCTACGCGCGAGGGTTTCGAACTCCGGCATGGCGACCATCAGCGCGGCGAGGGCGTCGTCGTCCCCCGGCACGGCGATGGCGCCGTGCTCGTTCTCGTGGCGGGCGAGCGCCTCGTTGAGGACGCGCGCGAACAGCTTCGCCTGCACCGGGCCAGCGACGATGCGCGAATGGACCCGCACTTCTCCAGCGGCGGGCTGGAACTGGCCGAAGTCGATCAGGAACTCGTAGGCGTTGTGCCCGACCTCGCAAAAGTTCGCGTACGTTGCGATCGGCGGGCCGTCGTCCGACCGCACCACCACCGCTTCCGAAATCTCGTGCCCGCTCCGCGTCAAGCCTCACCTCGCATCGCTTTGCGGTCAGGGCTCCGCAAGCGCCGTGCCACCGGGTCAGGCCTGCGAGAAGGTAGGATTAGTGGTCGCCGCTTGCCCGGACTGTCACAGCCTTTCCGTCACTCCGCTTGCAGAGCGGGTGTGGCACTGTGACGGTGCCTTAGCCGTCGGAGGTGGTCTCGATCTGGTAATGCGCGAGCTTACGATAGAGCGTCATGCGCGACCAGTTGAGCGCCCGCGCCGCTTCGGTCTTGTTCCAACGCGTCGATCGAAGCACTTCCACCAGCCGGTCTCGCTCCGCAGAGCCGTACCGCCGGTAGGGCTCGAACAATGCACGGAATGCGGGAGGCAGGTCGCAGAAACGGACATGCCCCTCCGGCGGATCAATGAACAGCGCTTCCGCGAGATTACGGAGTTCGCGCACGTTCCCCGGCCACTCGTAGGCCATGAGGCAGTCCAGCACCTCGCACGCGACCGCGCCCACCCGGCGCCCGTCGCGGGCATTCAGTTCGGCGATGGCCGCAGCCAGCAGCATCGGCACGTCCTCGGCGCGGTCGCGCAGCGGTGGCAGATCGATGCGGGCGACGTTCAGCCGATAGAATAGATCGGCGCGGAACCGGTGATCGCGCACCAGAGCCTCGAGCGGCTGGTTAGTCGCGGCCACCACACGCAAGTCGACCGGCACTGCTCGCCCGCCGCCCACTGGCTGTACACGGCCGCTCTCGAGCGCGCGCAGGAGCTTAGCTTGCACATGAGCCGGCATCTCGCCGATTTCATCCAGGAACAGGGTCCCTTTGTCCGCCTCGACGAAGCGGCCCCTACGCGCGCTACTTGCCCCCGTGAACGCACCGCGTTCATGACCGAACAGCTCCGATTCGACGAGCGATTCGGGCAACGCCGCGCAATTGACGTCGACAAAGGGTCCCTGCGCGCGTGGACTGAGCCGATGGACCGCTTCCGCGACGCGCTCCTTGCCGGTACCCGTTTCGCCGGTGATCAGCACTGTCGCCGGCGAGCGCGCGACCTTAGGTAGGTAGGAACGTAGCGCCGCAATGCTGGCGCTCTTGCCGATGATACCATCGACTTCGACTGACATCGGTCGCGGCCCGGCTCAATTTTGCGTCAGTAGTCTAGTCCGCTATGGCAGGCCCATTGCTAAGGGTCACGTGCTGCTCAATCTCCTCGGAGGCTAAACTCCACTCGATCCAGTAACCGTCATCGACGCTGGTCAGTTTGCCTAGAACAAGCATGCGAGCGGCGCCGTCATCGAGTGACAAGCCACAACGGCCCCTAACTTGATTTCTTTCTCCAGCCATGCGGACCCCCGCTCTCTCGATGCGTGTTGGCGGAAGGCTGATAGTTCTTGAGGAAAACCCTATCACGCCTCATCGACCAGCCGAACCCGAAGGGACCGTTGCCAGCCAGAGTCGTAGCTCAATGACAGCTGGGGGCCGAAGCCAGACCGGCCCGACCTGATGGCAATCGGCACGCTCGCTATGCCCGTCCCGGTCACCGGGTTGGCGGCGAACGTCTCGCCGATCCCGCGGATGGCACGGCCGTCCTTCGGCAAGGTTATGGTTGGCGCGCGGACAGCATCGTTCTCTGGCGATGGGCCAGAGCGCTTGGCATCAACGTCAGCGCGACCCAGCATGCCGTCCCCAATGCTGCTCGGGTACCGGCTGAAGCCTTAAGATAATGTGATTCATAGTAGCACGCGTCGAAGGCGGAAACCACTGGAACAGACTGGCGACGGAAACATTCGCCTATTGCGCTTGTTATACCTGCCGCATAAATCCGGCAGTTGCACAGTCCATCTGTTGATTCGTGAGTTAGTTCAGAACTACGGGGTATTCGCTGATGCTCCCGTCCGCCTCAGCGTGAGATGACGTTGATACAAAGCTGCCTGTTCATAGCAGCCATCGCACGACGGTGGCGAAGCGTTGGAGCTACCCGCAGATGCAAATAATGAACAAAGGTGATCGAACGAGTGCGCCGCTGGAAAGTTCTGTGCTTTGCAGCACTTCGATAGTCTGTTGTCCAAGCCGTACTTTGGAGGCCGGCACCAGGAGGATCTCCGCTGCGTGCTGGCCGAGTCGCGCCGCCGCCACTGCCTGCGAAAGCGCCTCAACCGCAGCCTGGCTGACCCGCCCGACCGTCACGCCACGACCTCCACCCCCGCCTCGAGCGCATCCACGCCAGCCTTGGTCCACGCTACGCCTGTCGCCGGATCGACCTCGAACCGATCATCGTGGAGCGCGTAGGTGGTCCCCAGCACACGCGTGGCGCCGTTGGCCATGGTCGCCCCCGACTTGAGCACCGCGCGCAGGCTGCGGCTGCCGGCATCGTCCTTCCGCGCGACGGTGGCGAGCTGCACCGCCATGATTGCCGCCGGCGTGGCGGTCAGCTTCTGGTAGGCGTATAGGTCCTTATGCCCGACGGTGCCGCTCTCGACGTAGGTGGCGTCACCGTCGTCGTCGGGCGCCTCGGCGACGAGCGCATAGTGCGCGCTACCTGTCGATGGCGTGAAATCCCCCTGCCCCGTATCGGCGTCCGGCCTGAGCGTGACCACCTTGACGTCACCCAGGAAGTCGTTGTTCCGGCCGCCGCTGGTGTCACAGAGATATACGTCGTCGAGGCGCAGCAGGTGCCGGTTGCCGGTGCTGACAAGGTGGGTGCTGAACCGGACCGTGGCGATCTCGACGGTGCCGGCGTTGCGGGTGTCGCCGCTGAAGCTCAGCACCTGCGCCCCGTCGAGGCGGACCTCGACCTGGCCGCCGCTGTCGGCGATCGTGGCTTTCAGCTCGAGCAAGGCCCAGGCCTGGATCGGCAGCGCCTGGCTGGACGTGGCAAGCAGGCTACCGGCCTGAGTGCCGCGGTAGACGCGCAGCAGCTGGTCCAGGCTCGACCAGGTCAAGGTCAGGTGGACGACCGCGGCACTGTCGAGAAGCTGCAGGATCTCGTCCTCGCCGGCGGTGCTCTCGGGCTCGAGCATCACCGCGGCACCGATGATCAGGGTGGCCGAATAAGGTGGCGCCAGGTTCTTTGATAGCGTCTCCTCGCCGGCGATGGTGCGCAGGCGGATGGCGCCGCCGCCGAAGCGGCCGCCTGTGGTCAGCACGTCGACCTGGGTCGACGAGCTGGCCGAGCTCCAGCGGCGCAACAGGTCGGCGTGGCTGGCGTGGAGGTCGCAGCCGTCGAGGAACAGCAGGGCCATCAGGTGAGGCTCCCTTTGAGCAGGATGGTGAGGTCGGCGAGCGTGGCGTCCTGCGGGGCCGGTGCCATCAGCTCCAGCCGGTCGCTCTCGGCGAGGCTGATGGCCGTGGCCATCACGAAGGTCGCGGTGGCGCTGCCGGCGGCGAAGCTGGCGGTGCCGATCGCGCTGCCGTGCCGGCGCAGCTCGAAGTCGGCCTGGGCGGTGGCGACGGTGCCGGCATGGCCGCGCGAGCCGGCGAGGCCCGCGGGCAAGATGAATGCCCGGACGACGACGAGCTTGAACAGCAGGGCCGCGGCTGCGGGCTTGTCGGGAATGAACACGCCGACGTCGAGCCCGCGCGCTGCCGGCGCCCAGGTGGTGCCGTTCCAGCGCAGCCAGTCGCCCGGGCCGGGCTGTGTGCTGCTGGTGTCGACATCGGCGAGGTCGTCCAGCGCCGCAACGGCGCCGGCGGCGGCCGGCGACAGGTCGACCACATTGGTGCCGTCGACGTAGAGCAGCTTCACCTGGCCGTCGGCGACCGAGACCCCGCTACCGGCAGCGGTGCGCAGCGTCACCGCACCGCCCGACAGATTGCGCACCGTGTAGGGCTTGCGGTTCGTCGGGACGACCAGGTGGAGGCTGCCGCCAGGATGGACGGGATCGAGCTGCAGCACGGCACTCCGCAAAGCGGTGGCGGTTGACAGCACCAGGGGCGAGGTCTGCCCGGTGAGGCTGATCGCGGCGAGGCCACAGATCGCCTCGTCCAGCCGGTAAGGCGTCGTTGGCAGTGACTTCTTTCTGATTCTGGCTGGCGGCGATGTGGGCAATGGCGAGGTTCGGCGTGCTCATCTAGAGGCTCGCAATGGAGGGAAAGCCACGGCCGACCGCGGCCGAGAGCTGGCAGACTCGGAGATGGACCAGGGCCTGTAACGACCCGAAGTCGGCGGCCTGCGCGGCGGCGGTGTAGATGGCTACAGGCTCGGAGAGGCCGGTGATGGTACGCACCACCTCACCCCCCAGGCCATCCAGGATGTCGACCTCGTAGGCCTCGGAAGCCTCGCCGAGCGGCACCGTACCGGTGCCGTCGCGCCAGGCGCCGCCGATCCTTGTGCGGCGAACCCAAGTCACGGTGAGATCGCCAGTCTCGTTGCGGTGGCCTTCGAGATGCACGGGTGCCAGCGGCATCAGATCGCGGCCGCTGTGGCTGTGGACCAGCGGCCCGGCGTCCTCGAACAGTGTGCCGAAGCCCACGGCCTTGAATCTTCGGGCCAGGCCCAGCTCATCCAGCGAGATCGTGAGGGTCTCGACGTCATCGACGTCGAGCAGGACGAAGAGATCGCCCTGCTGGTGGCCGGTGACGAAGACGTCGGTGCCGCGCCGACCGCGCAGCAGACCCCGCAGCGTGAACGAGCCGTCGGCGTTTTGGGCGACGTCGCGGAACTGCAGGATCTCCGGCTCGCCATTGGCCTTCAGCAGCAGTGCTGCGTTGGCGCCGGCGAGCATCGCCTGCTGGGTCACGCTTTCGAGCCGCTCGGCTCCGGTGGTCATGAAGACGGTGAGGTCGTTCGTCTCGTCGGTCGAGAACGGGGAGCGCTGCGCCCCCAGCGCGTTGACCGCGGCACCCCAGGCCGCCTCGGCGACGGCCCGGCCGATCCGGGACCAGCTGGTGCCCTCGGCGGAACGGTAGAGGGCAGCCCCGGGCCAGCCCGCCGCACCGTAGCCCGCCATCAGCCAGTAGAGCCGCGAGCCGGCGCCACCGGTATCGTCGACGTCCCTGAGCAGCGGCAGGTCGGCCAGGATCAGCCGGGTCGCCGCCGACCCCGCGATCAGCTGCGGTCGATACCCCGAGCCACCATCGGCGAGGACAGTCGAGACGTAGCTGGGTGCCTCCTGCGACACCGCCTGGATGGCAATCGAGAAGTCCGCGCCGACCTCGACCCGGCCGAGCCGGCAGCGAAAGCTGGCACCACTCGGGAAGGCGACCTCGACCACGTCCGTGGGCTCGAGGCGGAGAAAACCCGGCGGCAGCAGCGCCTCGAAGGAGGACCGCTCGAGCCAGGCGCTGTAGAGCGTCCGCTCGGCGATGCGCCTGGCGGTGCTGGCATCGAGCGCCAGCGGCAGCTCGAGGCTGGCCTGGTGGCGGGAGTGCATGGTCGGCATCGGCAGCGCCGCCCGCTTGGCATACTGGCTGCCCTGCTGGTGGTCGGAATCCTTGGCCAGGTAGAGGACACTGACCCGCTCGGGCAGCTCGACCTCCTGAGTGCGCCGCTCGCGCCAGCTCTCGCCGCTTCGCTCATCCAAAGGCAGCAATAGATCGGAGGCAATGCTCGCCACCGGACCGCGGCCGCGTTTGCGAAACACCAGCCGGTCGTCGCTCTCGACGGCGTCAAAGGCAAAGGCCTGCATCAGAGGCTCGATGGCGCCGCGCAGCGGGCTCGGGCGGCCGATGACGTAGCCCGGCACGACATTGTCGAGTTCGCCCGTGTCGATGTCGGCGGGGCCGAGACCGGCCCGGGCGCACAAGCTGGTGATGATTGAGCCCAGCGTCTCGCCACTACCGCCGCCGCGGTTGAGGAACAATCGCGCCCAGCCCGAGGTGCTGCGGACCAGCTGGGTGTCGCTCTCGCCATCGTAGGTCTGGGCGCCGGCCTCGAGCGCCGTGCCCGCCCAGTCCTCGTCGGTGACGACGCTGCCGCTGGCGGTGTCGACCTGCACCACCCGGGTGCCCCGCTTCATCGTCCAGCGCGCGCCGGTGAGCCGGCTCTGGCCGGAGAACGGCCCATCGTAGTTGATCATCACCGGCACCGGCACCGGCACCGGCACCGGCACCGGCACCGGCACCGGCACCGGCACCGGCGTCGCCCAGACCAGGCCGTCGCCCGATCGCCACTTCATGACGAAAGCCTGGCCCTGGGCTCCGGCGTCGGAGATGCGGACCTGGAAGATCAGCCGTCGTCGCTCGGATCGTAGGCGAGCCCTCCGGCCGCCTCCCAGAAGGCGGTGGAGCCTGGCTCGACCTCGCCGGGATCGATGGCTGCCACCTGGTCGAGCTCGACGCCGACGGTGAGGCCGGTCGCCGGGTCGTAGGCGGCCATGGCCGAGACGCGCAGGCGGTAGAGATCGATGATGGTGTGGCTGGCGCCACTGCCGCTGGCCAGGATCCAGCCCTCGCCAAGACCGGCTTCGACGCGGCCGCCGACGCAACCGTGGACTTTGCCCCGCGCCACGGTCTCTGCGGCACCCCAGACATAGCCGAGGTCCCGCGTGCGCAGGAGGCCGATATCGTCCAGGATCGAGCCGGTGAGCAGGAAGTCCACACGGCCATCCAGGCCATAGGCCGAGACCACACCCATGAACCGCGTCGCCACGAAACGGCTCGTGGTGTTGGTGAGGCCGCTGCCGGTCGAGCCGAAGCGCGCCACCTCGCGCAGGGCATCCGGATCGATCCGGATGATCGGCAGCGCGTTGCCGGCACCGACCGTGAGGTAGAGCTGCCCGTCCGGGCCGCAGCACAGCGCCGAGGGGAAGTTCGCGGGTGTGTCGCTGCAGACCTCGCTCATGCGGGCCTGGCGATCCTCGCGCATGGTGGCGAGGTCGAAGCGGCGCAGGCCGGCCTCGGCCGGATCGATGTCGCTGGTGAGGAACCAGCCCTTGCCGCGACGCCAGTCGACGGCCAGCTCGTCGGCCTGATAGCCGTCGAGGCTGCCGCCCTCGGCGAGGTCGAGCCTGTCGAGCAGTTGGTAGGGCTGGCTTGCCGTGCGCCGCCAGGCGATCTCAGCGGTGATGTTGGGGATGGTGTTGCCGAAGTCGGCGAGCGGCAAATCCTCGATGACGAGGTAGGCGAGGCCGCGATGCGCCGGTGCCCGGCCGATGCCGACCTGGCTCTCGATCAGCGGATCCGGCAGCTGCGTCTCGTCACCCTTGTGGAAGCGAAACCGCAGCCCGGGCTTGGTGGTGGGCCCGGTGCCGGTCCGATCGAAGATCAGCATGCCGTGCGCCCAGATTCTGAGCACGTCATCGGCAGGGCCCTCGCCGAAGCCGATGGCGAAGGAGGCGGTGTAGGCATAGCTCACCGCGGTCTGGCTGGCGCCGCCTCCGCCCTTGCCGACTTCCGAGCGCTGCACGCGGCGCTGCTCGCGGATGCCGGACGACCAGATCAGGTTGCCGGCCAGCCGCAGCGTGCCGAAGCCGATCGGAATTGGCGCCCCGTGGGCGGCCGAGGTGACGCCGAGATCGCCGAGCCGCGGTCCCTCGATCCGGTTGTCGGCTCCCTTGGCCGGAAACAGCAGGTTGCCGAGCACCGAGCCGCCGAGCCAGCCGGCACCCCAGCCGAGGCCGGTGGCGGCACCGAGCCCGGCGCCGCCGACCGCAACCCGCATGGCCATGGCTCAGCTCGACAGGCGGGGTCCCCAACCGATCGAAGATCGGTCTGGGGTGGACAAACTACGGAAGCGGAAGGCGAGCCGGGCCTTGGCCGGCCATTCGTCGACAAAGGGTTCCTCGATCACCTGCCGCCGCAGCGCGTGGGCGTGCAGCAGGTGGGGGACTCCGCGAAGCTCGGTCAGGATGCCGCAGTGGCAGGGATAGGCCGCATCCGCGAGCAGCAGCACGTCGCCGGGTCCTGCCTCCGGCAGCGGGATCGTGTCCATGGCTGCCCGGAAGGCGTCGACCAGGGCGAGGCCGGAGCTGTGGCGGCCGTAGCCGGTGAGGTCGTGATCGGCGAGGCCAAGCTGTCTCGCCACCAGCACGACGAGCCCGGCGCAGTCGATGCCGCGGCGCGAGCGGCCCTGGTGGCGCCAGGGCACACCCAGCCAGCTCCGCGCCTCGGCGACGACAGCCTCCCGCGTCACCGGTTCAACGGGCATCGGGGAAGCTCATCAGCAGGTCCTGGCCGGGGATGTGGGGCTCGCCGCGGAAATTCAGCACGTTGGCGAAGCGGTCGATGCAGGTCGCGAGCCGCTTGTCGCAGCCGGGGTGGATGCGGAACACGTCACCGGCGGCGATCGGGTAGCCGAGCGGCAGGTAGAGCTCGATCCGGCCGGTGCCTTGGGTCCAGCCCTTGACCTCCATGCTGCGGCCGGCATTGGCGCCGGTCTCGAAGGTCAGCACGCCGCCGGTGAGCCAGCCGTCGACGGCGCGCGGCTCCGTGATTGCGGCCGTAAAGACGGTCCGGCTCTCCACCGTCAGCACAGTGCCGGCGCGGGTCCAGGCTTGCAGCGCTGCAAACGACGCCGTGCCGTCGGTGGTCTCGGCAGCGACGGTGGTATCGTAGACCGGCTGCGCGACGCCGGTGGTACCGGCGACGACGCAGCGATAGATGCGGTCCTCGAAGGCAAACGAGCCGAACGCTGCCGGCGCCGTCCGCACCCGGACGACATCGCCGATGGCGTAGGCCTGCTGGCCGAGGACCTCAGGCGGCTCGATCGGCACTGCACAGCGGTGATCGCCGAGATCGGCCCGGCACTCGGGCCCGTAGAGCTCGCCGGTGCGCTGCTGCAGCGGCTGGGTCATGCCCCTGAGCTCAGTGCGGAAGCTACCCTGCTCCCCCAGCACCACCTCGCCGAACCAGCCGCGCCGTAGCTTGAGCATGCCCTGGGACGCATCGGCCCAGTTGACCAGGAACACCCGCACCTCGGCCCGATCGAAGCGGCCGGCACGCAGGTCCGCCTCGGCGATCTCATCGGCGTCGAACACCGCCTCGACGTCGAGATTGTCGACCGCGAGATCGGCGTCGCTGGCCACCGCCGTGCGCGAGTAGCCGGTGGAGGCACGGTAGGTCTCGCCGTCGACCAGCAGGTCCCGGTCGTGGTCGGTGAAACGATAGATCTCGCCGTCGACCCGGGTGATGCGCCAGCAGGTGGCGAGCGTGGTCACCCCGCTGGCCAGATGCGCAGCGAGGGCATTGGATACGAGTTTCATTGGGAAGGCCGCGCTGTGGTCGTTTGGCTCCCGCTTGGCGGGAGATGGCTCGCGAGGCTGCTTCGCGTTTGGAGCTTGGGCGGTCCGTACGCTTGCTTCGGAGCGCGCCGCGAAGAGATTGGTTGGCTCCAACCGGCTTCTGTGGAGGGCATGCGCGACTGTAGATTCGGTCGCCGGCTACCTGACACCGAGTGCGGAGACTTTACGATGACGAACATGCCCGCAGAGAGCACGAATCGGTTCGCGTCCTTTGAGAGCCCGTCCGAAAAGTCTGCTCGCCTTATCACGGACATACGATTCGCGGTCAGCTGGCGNNTTGCTCGGCGTCATGCGCACGGCAAGCCATTGAAGGCCCTGCAAAACTTGTCGGACGGGCTCTGAGAGCGGATTTACCGCCTACGAGAATGGAAAGCATCGGCGCTACGAGCTGCTTTTTGCCGTGAACGGTGGCGCGTTCACGGTTGCCAAGCTTTTCACGGAGCAAGACGCAGTCTATCTGGGTAGCTTAAGTATTCGAGGGCTATCATTTGTCATGATTGCGTTTATTACTGCGATGTTCATCGATATCTTGAGCTTTGGCCTGAGAATGCGAGAAAAGGTCGGTTGGGTGTTCGGTGTTTGGGGAGCCGTCGTGTTATTCGCTATCTGCTTCAGCATCTGTGCGGGATGGTATCTGGCGGCGAAGGGCGTGGCTGCTGTCTGAGATGCTCGGACCCGGCCCCAGCCCTCCTTGCGGACTCGTCGACGCCCGCCTCATGCCCGAATCTCGACCACCGGGATTTGCCCCCAGCTGCCCAGCTCGAAGGTCTCGATGGTGATCTCCATCTGGTCGGTGTCGAAGCGGGCCGGGACGTCGAAGTCGAGATCAGCGGTGACTACGACCGCAGTCGTTGGGGCTAGGGCGAAGGTGACGAGGCCGGTCGTGAGATCGACCGAACACCTCGAAGAACCGCTGGCTTTGGCCCGGAATCGGTGATTCGATCGCGTTGTGACGAGG
>CXWJ01000526.1_pt1 | contig 26626 bp, 23 predicted proteins | sample 590841 | NCBI WGS metagenome assembly CXWJ01 (sample SAMEA3498367, study PRJEB10139) | wastewater metagenome | biome: wastewater treatment plant; material: activated sludge | place: Austria | collected 2015-01-21 | reverse complement strand
ACATCGTACAAAGCATCCGACAATGCAACTTCTGTTTCAAGCAATATTATTACAGGCATTACGGTTACTTCCGATAATAATTTATTAGTAGCAACTTTTGGCGGAGGATTATGTGTAATGAAAAACGGAAAGTTTGAAAGATACACCACATCACAAGATATTAATAGCATTAGCAATAACAACATCAACTGCATTTTGCCTGCAACAGATGGCGGCTATTGGATTGGCACTTACGGTGGAGGATTAAACTATTTTGATTTAGCGGCAAAAAAATTTATGCGTTTTACCGAGCGCAATGGCTTGCCTAATAATACCATTAACGGCTTGGCAATGGATGCTGAAAACAATTTGTGGGTAAGCACCAATCAGGAAATTTGCAAACTGACTTTTGATGCAGCTAAAACAAAAGTGAATGTACATTTATTTGATGCCCCTGATGGAATTGAAAACAGTTTTAATGCAGGTGCTTTTTGTAAAAGAAGAAATGGTGAAATAATTTTTGGTGGAAATAATGGCTACAATCTTTTCGATGCTAAATCAATTACAGACAATCCGTTTAAACCACCGGTGGTAATAACCAAGTTTTTCTTATTTGAAAAACCATTTTTTATGGATACGATTGTTGCATCAAAAAGTGCAATTGAATTAGATTACCGCCAAAACTTTTTTTCGTTTGAGTTTGCGGCTCTCAACTTTACTTTCCCCGAAAAAAATAAATATGCTTACATGATGGAAGGGTTAGATCAGGAGTGGGTGTATAGTGGCAGCAGGCGTTATGCGCAATACACAAACATAGACCCGGGCACTTATACCTTTAAAGTAAAAGCATGCAATAACGATGGAGTATGGAATGAGGAGGGGACATCTTTAACCATTATTATAACTCCGCCATTTTGGAAAACATGGTGGTTTTATTTGCTAAGCGCCATTGCATTTATAGGAATAACCATTGGCTATATACGTTTTAGAACACGAACCATTTTAAAACAATATGAAATACTTGAACAAAAAGTGGGCGAGCGCACAGCGGAATTACGTGATGAAAAAGAAAAGACAGAACAAAAATCTAAAGAGCTTGAAAAAACACTTACCGATTTAAGAATCACCCAAAACCAACTGATACACTCAGAAAAGATGGCATCTTTGGGTCAGCTTACTGCGGGCATTGCCCACGAAATTCAAAACCCGTTAAACTTTGTAAATAATTTTTCATCGCTTAGTAAAGATCTTATTGGAGAACTATCGGCATCGAAGGATGAGCAAGAGAAAAAAGATATAATGGGCGACCTTACGCAAAACCTAGATAAGATAAACCATCATGGCAAGCGGGCAGAGCGTATTGTAAAAAGCATGTTGATGCACAGCCGGACAGGAGCGGGAGAAAAATCAGTTACTGACCTAAACAAAATTATTGAAGAAGCATTGAATCTTTCTTACACCAGCATGAGAAGTAAGGATGGAAGTTTTTCATGTAACAATACAACAGCACTAGACTCTTCATTGCCATTAATATCGGTAATGCAGCAGGACATAAGCCGTGTAGTTTTAAACATGCTCAACAATGCATTTTATGCGGTAAATGAAAGACAAAAAAAATCAGGTACTGACTACAAACCAGAAATTAAATTAACCACCAAAAAGGAAAATAACAGGATATTAATTTCAGTAAGGGACAACGGTATGGGTATGCCTAAAGAGGTGATGGATAAAATATTTCAACCGTTTTTTACCACAAAGCCAACCGGTGAAGGCACAGGGCTTGGTCTAAGTTTGAGTTACGATATTGTAACCAAAGGACACAACGGAACCATTGATGTAAGGAGCGAACAAGGGAGTGGCACGGAGTTTATAATTTCGTTGCCGTACTAATCAACTTTTCCCTCCCTTTTACGAGTCCTTTTATTTCGCGCTACAAACTTTACGGTGCGTTCTAATTCCAATGCTTCCATAAAAATTTCTTCAACAGCGCGCACCCTTTTCTTTTCAATCTCAAAAAAAGTAACCCCTTTAATCATGTTTCTTTTTTTAGCATCTAAAATTCCCTGCTGGTTACTCAATTCAAAACCACGTATAAAACATATTTCAATTCCGTGTGGTTTAATAGGGTTAATATAACACACCCATGTTTTCTGATAATAAAACGGAACCCGGAATCTTATCTTGGGAGTAATGTTGGGGTAATCCTTAAACCGCGAATGAAAAAAGGAAATCAGTCTTTTCTGATTTTCATTTTGAAGATTGGCAATATATACTTCCACATCATCCATAGTTGTTTTACTTTTTCACTAGCCTNNCGCTGCGGAATGGTTGGGTAGCGTGCAATAAAATCGAGATATTTTTCTTCGCCAGTTTGTGCAATGGTTTTAAAAAGTCTGCGCTGTAGTACCGAAAGGTTTTTTTGAACAAGTAACCTGAACATACGCTCAAAGCGTGGTGCTTTCATAAACAATTCTTCCATTAATTGTGGAGTAAATGTAAGTAGCTCGCAATCTTCAATCGTTTCAATAAACATATTGCCCGGAGTTCTGTCGTAAAAGCTTGCCACATCACTTACCCACCAGTCTTCTACGGCAAATTGAATAATTACTTCAAAGCCATTTTTATCAATAAAATAATTTCTGATGCAACCTTTGTTTATGTAAGCGCCAAAATTGCAAATCTCACCTTCGCGTAGCAAAAAAGTTTTTTTCTTTACACTTTTGGGAGTCATTACCGAATTAAAAATCTGTAACTCCTCTGTTGTAAAAGTTACATAGCGTGCTGCATGTTTATTTATTTGTTCAAACATGATGATGCTTCAGATTATAATTTTTATTTCTGAATCCGTTAGCAATTCTTCTCCTTTCATTTTTAAAACTATTTGCGCTATAGTTAACACATCTTTCTGGCAATAGGTAACTATGCGCTGCAAATTTTTTTCTTCCCAATATACCTGCCATACTTTAGAACCATCAATATCATCTTTAGGTGATGGAATACCAAACACATGTGCCATTAAATTAAGAGGAGTAAAGTTTTTGTAATCGCCAAAGCGCCACATCTCCATAGTGTCAAGGTGATTTATTTCCCACGGCTTTTTGCCTGATGTGTTTAATGCTTTTGGTAATTTAATTCCGTTAATGAGCATACGCCTGCTCAGGTAAGGAAAATCAAATTCTTTACCGTTGTGTGCGCACAACAAATGATTTGATTTATTAAAAAATTTATTGAGCAATGCAGCAAAATCATTCAACAATTGTTTCTCATCATCGCCATAAAAGGACTTTAGACGAAACAATTTTTTTGCTTTATTGTAATCAGAAAAATAGCCTGTGCTTATGCAAATAATTTTTCCGAACTCGGCATAAATGCCGGCACGGTTGTAAATGCTCTCGTGGGTTTCTTTGTCTTTAATTAAATACCTTGCTTTGTTTGCCCAAAGCTTTTTTTCCTCATCGCTAAGCGCCTTAAAATTTTGTTGCTGTGGAACAGTTTCAACGTCAAGAAATAAAATATTGGTAAGGCCGGTTTCTATCATGATCTGAAAAGTTGAGATAAAAATAAAAAAAGACGGTTGATGCCGCCTTTTTTGTTTTTGAAATTTTCTTATGAAGTAATATCTGTTCCTATTTAATCTTCACGGTTTTTTCTACCGATGCACCAGGCTCAAGTCTAATGTAATCTCTACCCTCAAGCGATCCTTTTGATGCCTCAATATTCAGTACAGCTTCTTTATCAAACGAAAAATAGGCTTGCCCGTAACCATCGGTAGTCGATTCTTTATGAACACTGGCTTTAACACCTGTGTTTGGATTTACTACACTATCCTGGCTTAAAATTACCAAAGCGCCACTTACCACTTTACCTGTTGTATCGATAACTGTTACAACCGCATCACAACCGGTTTCCTTTTTCTTACATGAAAATATGCCTGATGCAATGCCTGCTAATAAAACAACGGGTAATAGTTTTGTACGAATGGTGGTTTGCATGTGATGTATTATTTTAATTAAACTTGCAGGGATTTTTTACGAATCAAATAATAAAAAGTTTACACCCTCAAAAATAATATTTTAATCAATGGTTTTTAAAAAATATTTACCTCTAATCTTACTTCTTTTTGTTTCGGCATGTGCAGTAAACAAAAACAAATCAACAAAAACAGATAAATCAAAGCCTATGGCACCCAAAGAAAATTTAGTAGACATAACAACCGACTACGGAGTTATGAGAATAAAACTTTACAATGAAACGCCTAAACACCGCGACAATTTTTTAAAACTTGTGAAGGAAGGGTTTTATGATGGGCTTTTGTTTCATCGTGTTATAAACGGATTTATGATACAAGGTGGCGACCCTCAATCAAAAAATGCAGCACCGGGCGTACAACTGGGCAACGGAGGGCCGGGATATACTGTTCCGGCAGAATTTAATCAGGCATTGTATCACAAAAAGGGGGCACTTGCAGCAGCACGCATGGGCGATCAGGTAAACCCAAACAAAGAATCATCGGGCAGCCAGTTTTATATTGTGCAAGGTAAGGCAGCCAGTGAACAGGAACTTAATATGATGCAGCAGCGCAATAACATAACCTATACAACCGATCAGCGACAATATTACTCTACTGTGGGCGGCACACCGTTTTTAGATATGGGCTACACTGTTTTTGGCGAAGTTGTTTCGGGTTTAGAAGTGATTGATAAAATTGCTGCTGTTAAAACACAACCTGGCGACAGACCGGTAGAGGATGTGAAAATGACAATGAAAATTGTTGAGAAATAAAAACGCTTGTATGCCTTACTGCCTTTATTAAAAATGGTTAGTGCGGCTTTTTTTAACAGGGCGCAAAAAATTAATTGAACGAAAAGCATGTCTTCCGATAAAGTAAAATCTCTTTTAGCTGAGGTTGAAAATTTTAAGATTGAAACCAAAGAACAACTTGAGAATTTCCGTTTACAGTTTTTAAGTAAAAAAGGTTCTATACAGGAATTATTTGGCCGCATGAAGGATATAGAGCCTGCCATGCGAAAAGAGTTTGGCGCTGTTGTAAACGATTTAAAAAATAAAGCGGAAGAAAAATTTGCTGCATTAAAAGAAAACTTTGAAGATGCTCCGGCTGATTCAGCCGGAATAGATTATAGCTTGCCCGGTGAGCCAATGCAAAGCGGTGCACTGCATCCTATTTCAATTACGCGCAACAGGATTATTGAAATATTTTCTGCCATTGGTTTTGTGGTAAGTGATGGACCTGAGATTGAAGATGACTGGCATAACTTTTCTGCTTTAAACTTTCCGGAAGAACATCCTGCAAGGGATATGCAAGATACTTTTTTTGTATGCCCCCCCTCAACCCTCCCCGAAGGGGAGGGCGTTAACAGCCCTATGGCATTGCGTACGCACACCTCATCTGTGCAAGTGCGCATAATGGAAAATAACCAGCCACCTATACGCACCATCAGTCCAGGCAGGGTTTACCGTAATGAAGCAATTAGTGCAAGAGCACATTGCTTTTTTCATCAGGTAGAGGGATTGTATATTGATACAGATGTGTCGTTTGCCGATTTAAAACAAACGCTTCTATACTTTGCAAAGGAGATGTTTAGCAGCGATACAAAAATTCGATTGCGGCCATCATACTTTCCATTTACAGAGCCTTCGGCAGAAATGGATATTAGCTGCAGCATTTGCAAAGGCAAGGGCTGTAATGTATGTAAGTACACAGGCTGGGTAGAAATTCTTGGTTGTGGAATGGTTGATCCTTCGGTACTTGATAATTGCAAAATAGACAGCAAAAAATATTCGGGATATGCTTTTGGAATGGGTATTGAACGCATAGCCATGCTCAATCATGGAATAAACGATTTGCGTTTGTTTTCCGAAAATGATTTGCGGTTTTTGAGGCAGTTTAGAGGGCAGTAATTTGAAATAGCATTAGGCAGTAAAATCTGGTTTGTAGTCTGTATAGCTTTTTATACCTATTCCTTTAGTTGTTTCAGTGGCTGTTTTAAATTACGGGTAGAGATATTAAACAAAGATTTTTCTATAGTTGTGAGAAAATGAACAGGGTCTTACACCGGATCAATAAGTAATGTAATGTCTGGTTGTAACAAGAATATCATTTATTGAAGACTAAACAATATTAGAGCCCCACAAATTTTTTTAGGAACTGTTTTTCTCCCAATTAGCAAATAAATTCTAAGTAAAAATCTTACATCAATATAACCCTTATCCTTTTTCATGCGTAAAAGAAATATCTTTGGCGCACTATTATGTTAAAACAAAGTTTACAGCAAAAGCTTTTACAAAAACTTTCTCCGCAGCAAATTCAGTTAATGAAATTGTTGCAATTACCCGCTGTTGCTCTTGAACAACGCATTAAAGAAGAATTGGAAACCAATCCGGCATTAGAAGAAGGTGATGAAAATGAAATTGAAGATGATGAGTTTGCCAGTGCAGATGATGCTATTGAAAAAACAGAAGGGGAAGAAAACAAAGACGAAGTAAAAGATGAGCAGGATGATTTTTCAAACAACGATGTGCCCGATGAACCTGCCGATAAAACATCAACTGAAGATTTTGATATTGATGATTACATACAGGATGATGATGTGCCCTATTACAAAACACAGGCAAACAACCATAGCGATGATGATGAACGCTTTGAATCTCCGGTAGTAAGTAGCGCAACTTTTCAGGAATCTTTATTGCAACAATTAGGATTGCTTGAAATTGAAAACAAACAATACACTATTGCAACGCATTTAATTGGCAGCTTGGATGAGGATGGATATTTGCGCAGAGATTTGAATGCAATTGTTAACGACCTTGTCTTTACGCAAAACATTGAAACAAACACCGAGGAACTTTTAAAAGTATTAAAAATTGTACAGGGTTTTGACCCTGCCGGCATTGGTGCGCGCGACTTGCAGGAATGTTTGTTGTTGCAATTAGAAAGAAAACCCAATCCAGATCGTTATACAAAACTTTCCATACAGGTAATTAAAAATTACATGGAGGAATTTTCTAAAAAGCATTACGAGAAAATTGCCGATAACCTTAATATCACTGACGAAGATTTAAAGGAAGTGATTCACGAAATTATAAAGTTGAATCCGCGCCCGGGAGGCGATGCTACGCCTGAAAGCAGAACTTCACAACACATCATCCCGGATTTTTTAATTGCAAACAATGATGGAAGATTGGATTTGAGTTTGAACTCACGCAATGCTCCTGAGTTAAGAATTAACCGTGAGTATTCGCAAATGATTGAAGCTTATTCAAAAGACAAAAAAAATAAGTCGAATAAGGATGCAGTTGTTTATTTGAAACAGAAAATAGATTCGGCTAAATGGTTTATTGATGCCATACTGCAACGACAACTTACGCTGCTAAAATGTATGGAAGCGATAATGAATTACCAGTACGAGTATTTCCGCGATGGCGATGAAACCAAACTAAAGCCAATGATTTTAAAGGACATTGCCGAAATTGTTGGTATGGATATTTCAACCGTATCGCGCGTTGCCAACAGCAAATATGTGCAAACACCTTTTGGAACATTTTTATTAAAAACATTTTTCAGCGAATCGCTTTCTACCGACAGTGGCGAAGAGGTTAGCAGCCGCGAAGTGAAAAAGATTTTGAGTGATGCCATTGCTGCCGAAGACAAACGCCATCCGTTGCCCGATGATCAGCTTACAAAAATACTGCAGGAGAAAGGTTACAACATTGCAAGACGTACCGTTGCCAAATACCGCGAACAATTAAACTTACCGGTAGCTCGTTTAAGAAAAGAACTTTAATTTTTTTGCCTGTGCAGTTTTTTTCTAAAGCCATTTCTGTTTTATTACACCCTTTATTTTTCCCCACGTACATATTTTTAATCCTGCTCAATAGCGATACATATCTCGCATTTCGTATTCCAGAGCAATTGCAATGGCTGCTACTGGGTTTTGTTTTTGTTATCACATTTGTCTTCCCAACCTTATCAAGCTATATCATGTTAAGAAAAGGAATGATACAATCGCTTGAAATGGAAACAGCACGGGAGCGTTTTGCGCCTTATCTTATTACTGCCATTTATTTTTTTGCATGCTATTTCATGTTAAAAAAAATGCACCTGTCTGCCCCATTTTATAATGTGCAGTTAGGCGCTGCGGTTTCTGTGCTTATTGCTGCGCTAATTAATTACAAATGGAAAATTAGTGCACACATGACAGCCATTGGCGGATTAGCAGGTGTTTTTTTTACTTTGAGCTTGGTACTGCCCGATAATTTTTCTTCTCAGTTTCTAATAACCATTTTAGTTGCCGGTGTATTAGGAAGTGCTCGTCTTGTAAACGGTTCGCATACACATGCACAGTTATATGCAGGGTTTGGCGTGGGATTTTTGTGTGAGTGGGTAACGCTGGTTTTTTCAAACTAAAGATTAATTAAATAATTACGCAAAGCCCGCAAAGAAAAATACGCTCATTTGCGGGCTTTGCGCCTTTGCTTGAAACAAATTACACTTTTAAATCCTTAATCCAGCATTCTAACAAAAACACTTCTTTCTTTTTTAGCAGTTTATGTTTAACAAACCATTCGTAACACTTTAAAAGGTTTGCAGAAATATTTTTTTCCCCTCGCTTCAGTTTGAGTCTTTCCAGTCCCTTTTTTATTTGGTTATTGTGTAAGTACCCATCATACTCTTCCTCAAAATCCTTTAACAGGTTATGATGATTACGCTGATGATAAACCGTAGGCGACTGAAATAAAACATGCCAGTTATTTTCAAAGCAAATGCGTTGTGCTACAAAACTGCGCCATATATCAGTTAACCGCATAGAGCATGTTGAAGGCAAATATAAAAGCGGGAATGCAGGCTTATGCCAAACAGTGTTCTGGCTGTTAAACGGGCTCCATGTATTTTTTCCTAAAGCAATTTCAACTCCCTTTTTAAATTTTATTTTGAAATCAGTAGTGATCCTGAATATAGCATCCACATCAGCATCAATATCTGCAAGCCCTTGTTGGATGGGCGCAGTTAGTTTTTCTTTTTTAAAATTTGTTTTCGGAAAAAAATCTGCATCAACCAGCTCCAAAGGAAAACCCCTTGCCCAAATATTCTTATCAGTAAATAAGCGATATACATTTATCCAGTTGTTACATGAAACAGTTTGCGTTTTTATGTGAGGGGAGGAGTTAAAATTCCAAAACTGTGGGTAAGGAAAATTGTCATCATCAGTTTCTAAAATAATTTCTGATCCATTGGCAATAGCCTTTAGGTAACCAATATTTTTTCGGGAGTAATGGTTGAATGGAGCAGCTTTTGCCAATGAAAAATTCAGTTCCAACTGATCTTCAACAGAAACATAATCGGCAAACTTTAGAGAAAAATTGTTTGGTGATTTTTTATCCCCGACAACAATAAAGTCAATTGACTTTTTGTGGCATTTTTCTGCAAAAAATTTCAGGCACTTATTAGGTGCAGAAATGGTTGTTATTACCAATGCCGTTGGAGGAAAGTTCTTTTTACCTGATTTTTTTTGCATTTCCTGTTATGCGGCAAATAAAATAATACAAAAGCACATTTACTGCATTTAAAATAAATTTAAGTTTAACATTTGGTGAAGGAGAATGGTACTGAATAGGAATTTCAATTTGTCTTTTAAAGCGTAATAAATATCGCACTTCTGTTTGGTAAAAATGTGCAGTTGACTTTAAATGATATTCCGTTAACTGCTTTGCAGCCGCCAAAGACAATCCCTGATAGCCGGAAGTCATATCTTTTAGTTTTGTGCCGAGCATTAAATTAGAAAGTACTGTTCCAATTCGTGAAAGCAATTTTCTGCCAATAGCGCTTTTATTTTCTGCAGTGCTGTTTACATACCTTGAACCCCAAACACATTCGAATCCGTTTTTATACTGAGTAACAAAATCAACAAGCTGCGCGGGATTGTGTGACATACCACCATCCATTTCAATGATAAAATCATGCTTATTTCGTACGGCTTCCTTTATTCCAGCTAAGTAAGCATCTACCACATTTTTGTTTTCAGGAGCATGTATGTGTTTAACCCTTTTGTCGTTTGCAGATGCAGCATCACACAGTTTAACCGTATTATCTTTTGAAGCATTATCTGTAACAAGATAAACAATGGTTTCCGGTAAGTTTATCAGAACTTTTTTTAATGCGTCAATAAAGATATGAAAAGTGGCTTCCTCATTTGCCAATGGCACTACAACAGCCACGCTAACACTCTGCATCTTCAAAAAAGTTTTGTAAACAACTCTTTAAAATAAACAGCAGATAATATGCCAGATGGAATGCTAACAGAAAAATAAGGAATGAGTAAATTGACGACCATTACCGTATTTGCAAAAGCAGGTTTTACCTTTTGGTAGAACACAGGTAAAGCCAGCAACAATGCCGGAAAACAAAAAGCCATCATGCGTGATGTGTCAACCCCAAGCATACATAAAATGAGAGAAGATATTATCAATGCCAACATCATTTGCCCCTGTTGTGCAGGAGCACTCATCATTCCTTTTATAACAACCATCCACAATAGTTTAAAGCTGATGGCAATACCAAATAAAACCAATAAAGGATTTTCAATCACCCATAAAAGTGCAGGTTTGTTTTCTATTGCATACACAGCAAAGAGTTTATCAAAATTAAAATTAAAAGAAAGCGCATAAATCAAAACATATAAAACACCAATGGCTGATGCAACTATTCTTGTTTTACCTTTTAACTTAAGCAGGATTAAAGGCATAAAAATAAAAAGGCTTAACTCATGCGTGCACAGCCCTAATACAAATAACGCAACCAACGACCGTTCTGAAAAATGAAAACAATAAGCACACAAAAGAATAATACATAATAAATGATCGGCATAACCCGGATAGAAAAAAAGAAAACTGATAAACTCCAGTGAACAAACAGATACCAATGCTAAAATTCTTAGCGTTGTTGAAAGATGTTGTAGTGTGTGTTTTAGATAGTTGTAGGTAAATAGAATAAACAACAGAGAAAGTATTTGCGAAAACACAAAGTAAGGAGTGATGTTACGAAACCCGGTTATATAAGCCAGCGCAGGCATGAGTAACCTTTTGTAATACCATCCTGTTTGCATGTCAAACGGATGAACACTCATTTCGGCATAACCATAACCCATACTGAGTGGCATCAGGTTAAAGAATGCGGCAAACAAAGGCAGCCAAACTCCAAAAGCAATTCCAATATCCTTTAGTTTAAAACGGCTGTACTTTTTTAGCTCCCCTATAAATGGAAAGGCAATAATTGCAATACAAATAAAATAGGCGCTTATTTTAAACGGAATAATGTAAGCAAGCAGTTTTTGAATAAAGGCTTCATCATAAGAGTATGATGAAAGTATCGTGGTAATTTTTTCGCTGTTAAAATGTGTAATCAAAAAACAAATAATTACAGGAATAAAAACATAAACGTTAGCGGGTTTATGTTCATGCGAATGAGCATGGGTTTGAGCGTGCATCGGGTTAAAGATAATTTAAAATCTATTTTTGCAGACACTCCTTTTATGTCCGCTATATTTTCTAATCGCTTCGTTCTTTCTTTAAGCACCGGCTTGTTGCTCTGGTTCTCATGGAGCCCTTCTGGTTTTGCCCCGTTGTTATTTATTGCATGGGTACCACTGCTTTTATTAGAGCAAAAGTATTTTGAGGATAATACGCTCAAAAAGAAATCGTTGTTTGGGTATGTGTACTTAAGCTTTGTGGTGTGGAATGTATTAACTACCTGGTGGGTTTATTTTGCAAGTGATTGGGGTTCGTTAGTTGCGTTTTTGGTCAACTCACTTTTTATGACTTCGGCTTTTATGTTGTTTCATTTTACTCATTGCCGCATCAAAAAAAACTGGGTTTATTTTTCGTTGCCCGTTTATTGGATTGCATTTGAGTTCTTACATTTAAACTGGGAGCTATCGTGGCCATGGCTAACATTGGGAAATGGATTTGCAGCCTATGCTCCTCTTGTGCAGTGGTATGAGTTTACAGGAGCATTAGGTGGAAGTTTATGGGTACTTGAAATAAATATTCTAATTGCATCAATCATCATTACAAAAAACAAGAAAGAAATTTGGAAGCCTGTAGCTTTTATTGCAGTACCAATTATTTTTTCGCTGCTCATTTACTTTAATTACAAAGAAAAAACTAATCCTGTTAACGTTGTGGTGGTTCAGCCAAATGTTGATCCTTACAACGATAAATTTTCAGGAATGAGTAATGAGGAACAACTTGCAAAAATTTTGCGTTTGGGTTTTGAAAAAATAACCGACAGTACACAATACCTTGTTGCGCCCGAAACAGCCATACCGTACTCTATGTGGGAAGACCGGTTGGAAGAATATGAGGTGATAAACACATTACGTAAAATTCTTGAGCAGTTTCCTAAATTAAAAATTGTAATAGGCGCTTCTACAAACTATGCTTATATAAATGGTGAGCCGCCATCTGCAACAGCGCGATTGATAAAAAAAGAAAATGTTTACTACGACTCTTACAATACAGCACTTCAAATTGAAAAAGACAAACCCATTCAAATTTTTCACAAGTCAAAGCTGGTTCCGGGTGTTGAGCGCATGCCATATCCTTCCATCTTTGGTTTTTTAGAAAATCTTGCCATTGATTTAGGAGGTACTGCAGGAAGTTTGGGCACTCAACCGCATCCAACAGTATTTTCTTCAAACGAAAATATTATTGCTTCTGTAATTTGTTACGAAAGTATTTATGGCAGTTATGTGAGCGAATACATCAACAAAAATGCATCACTCATTTTTATAATTACCAATGATGGTTGGTGGAAAGACACTCCCGGATATAAACAGCATTTACAATATGCCAGGTTGCGTGCCATTGAAATGCGAAGGAGCATTGCACGTAGTGCCAACACAGGTATTTCTGCATTTATAAACCAGCGTGGCGATATAGATAAGCCAACTAAATGGTGGCAGGAAGATGTGATTGCTGCATCAATCAACAAAAACGAGGGGTTAACTTTTTACGCAAAGTATGGCGATTATATTGGGGTGATTGCTGTGGTATTCACGCCACTTTTTTTGTTAATGACTATAGTTAAGAAACAACATACCTTATAAATGTTAATGGACAACAACATAAAAAGAACATTTTATCCGCCCACGCAGGTTTTGCTTGGTGTTATTGCTGTTGGGTTTTTGCTTTATATAGGCCAGGAAATTATTGTTCCCCTCATATTCGGACTCATCATTGCTATATTGTTAAACCCACTGGTAAAAAAAATGCACAGTAAAGGAATAAACCGCACGGTTGCTATTTTACTGGCTGTTACGTTAGCGTTTTTATGCACAGCCGGTTTGGTTTATTTTATAGGCTCTCAGGCAAGCATGTTTGCCGAAGCGCTACCGCAACTTAAACAAAGGCTTACCTCGTTGCTTAACGATGCCATTAACTGGGTATCTTTAAATTTTAATGTAAGCACCAGGCGAATAAATGAGTGGTTGCAAAAACAACAAAGCGAAGGTCTAAGCCACACACCTGAAGTAATAGGTCAAACCCTTACCACAATAACAGGTGTGCTGGTAATGATATTTCTCATACCTATATATATTTTTCTTTTTCTTTTTTATAAACCGTTACTTCTTGAATTTATTTCTATGCAGTTTTCTGAAGCCAAACACCATACTGTTGCCGAAGTGCTTGCCGAATCAAAAACAATGATTCAAAGTTATTTAATTGGCTTGCTTACCCAGGCGGGCATAGTAGCTATACTACTTTCGGTTGCACTTTTTATTTTAGGAATTGATTATGCATTGCTGCTTGGCGTTATTGGTGCGCTGTTAAATATTATTCCTTATGTAGGAGTTTTTGTTGCTACAATTTTACCTATGCTTATTGCGCTTGCTACAAAAGAACCCATTTATGCTTTGTATGTTTTTATTGCTTACACCATTGTTCAGTTTATAGATAATAACTTTATTGTGCCGCGTGTAGTTGCTTCAAAGGTTCAGATAAATGCGCTTATTTCGGTTATTGCAGTTTTAATTGGCGGTTCGCTATGGGGTGTGCCGGGCATGTTTCTTTCATTGCCACTTACCGCTATTTTAAAAGTTATTTGCGATAGGGTTGAACCATTAAAACCACTTGGTTTTTTAATAGGCGATACCATGCCCCCCATCGGTAAAATTTTTTTTAAGGGGAAGAAGAAAAAAGTCTAATGTTCCCCTCTGTGCTTTGCATGTGCGAAAGTGTGAGGGGGTAGGCTTGCCTGCTGCAAGCAGGGGTGTGTTTAAACAACTGTTTAAATTGTTTTTACAATTTTTTTTCTCGCTATTTTTTAATCTGTGAATCTGTGGCTAATTTTGTTCCCCATTATGCACTCACTTTCTTCTTCAATAAAACTTGGCATACTTGGTGGCGGACAACTCGGTAAAATGTTGTTGCAAAAAGCAGCCGATTTTAATATCACTTCTTTTGTTTTAGACCCCGATGAAGATGCGCCCTGCAAACATCTTTGTACTAAATTTTTTCATGGCAGCTTTAACGATTACAATGCCGTAATGGCTTTTGGCAGCGAGTGCGATATTATTACCATTGAAATTGAACACGTAAACACTGATGCACTTTTTGAGTTAGAGAAACAGGGCAAAAAAATATTTCCGCAACCACACATTATAAAAATGGTGCAGGATAAAGGATTGCAGAAACAATTTTATGCGCAACATCAACTGCCTACTTCTCCTTTTTATTTAATTGAGAAAGCCCAGGAAATTAGAACAGGAAAATTTCCAGTTATACAGAAAACGCGCAAGGCTGGGTATGACGGCAAGGGGGTAAAAAAAATTATTGATGCCAATGATTTAAAGAATGCTTTTGATGAGCCCTGCGTAATTGAAGATTGTGTTGAGATTGAAAAGGAGATTTCGGTGATTGTTGCCCGTAATCAAAAAGGAGAAATAAAATCTTTTCCTGTTGTGGAGATGGAGTTTAATGCAGAAGCAAACCTGGTGGAATTTTTATTTTCTCCGGCTGCCTGTAGTGCAATAATTGTTGAAGAAGCTCAACACATTGCAGAAAAATTAATTGAGCAGTTGCAAATGGTTGGGTTGCTTGCGGTAGAAATGTTTGTTGACAAAAGCGGTAAAGTTCTTATTAATGAAATTGCCCCACGCCCACACAACAGCGGACATCATACCATTGAAGGAAATATGACTTCGCAATATGAACAACACTTGCGCGCTGTTTTTAATTTGCCGCTTGGCGATACTTCCTGCATTGACTGCGCAGGCATGGTTAACCTGCTTGGTGAAAAAGATTTTACTGGCGCTGCTATTTATAAAGGCATTGAAGATGTGATGAAAATATCCGGAGCGTACATTCATCTTTATGGTAAGAAAACAACTAAGCCATTTCGTAAGATGGGGCATGTAACAGTTACAGGAAAGAATATTGAAGAAGTGAAAACTAAAGCAGAGAAGGTAAAGCGGCTTATAAAAGTTGTTGCTTGATTTTTTTACTTAATCAAAACCGGAAGTACCAAAGCAGAACTATTTACACTATTGTTATAAATGTTAATGGTAGATTTTACTAAATCTTTTGAAGTGCAGGTGTAAGGATTAATAAACTGCTGTGGATTTCTGTCGCATAACGGGAACCATGTGCTTTGTATTTGCACCATAATGCGATGCCCTTTTTTAAAAGTGTGTGCAACATCAGGTAATTCAAAGTTTACGTTTGTAATCTGATTAGGAACCATTGCCTCAGGAGTTTCAAAACTGTTGCGGTAACGTGCGCGCATGATTTCGCCACGTACGAGCATTTGGTAGCCGCCCATTTGACTGGTTACATCCTGCATTTCTTTATCGGGGTATTTGAAGTCATCAGGAAAAACATCAATTACTTTAACAACATAATCAACATCGGTGGTTGAAATGCTGGTGCTGAGCTGTGCAAGTATGGGTCCTGTAACGGTAATGTCTTCGGTAAGTATTTCTGTCTGGTAAACCAGCACATCAGGTCTGCGGGAAGCGAAGCGCTGGTCATCGGTCATATATTCGCGGGTGCGACCGAAGTGAACATCCTGCGTATAGGGTACAGGTTTCATGGGGTCGCTTATGTAGGAATCGAAGCCGGTTGTGGTAGTGGGTTTATCAAAAGAGAGTTTTCCGTTTTGGTGCAGGTAGAGTTTTTTATTTTGTGTGTTTGCAGGTGGCCATGTATCAAAGCGATGCCATTTATTATCGCCAGATGTAAAAATGTTTGCTTCGGCTAGGGATGATAAATCTCCTTTTCCTCTTAAATAAAATTCAAAGAAGGGGAGCTCGAAGTTTTTATAGTAATGCTCTGACTGGTTTCCTTCAAAAGAAATGTTTCCGATGCGATTGCCTTTTGAGCGTGCCCAGCCGCCATGCCACCAGGGTCCATCAACAATTACGTTGTATTTACCCGGATTATTTTTTTCGATGGCGCGGTATAAGTTCCAGGCGCCCCAGCAGTCTTCGGCATCAAACAAACCGCCTACTACCATGCTTGCGGGTTTAAGGTTAATGGTTGCGTTGCGTGCATTGCGGTCTTTCCAGAAGTTGTTGTAATCGGGGTTGGCGGCTACATCGTTCCAGAATTTGATGGTGTCGGCTAAGTATTTTTGTTTGACTTCGGCAAAGGTTCCGTTGTTGAGGAAGAACTGGTAATTGTCGCTACTACCCAAGGGTGGCATGTTAACCCAATCGGTGGTGGGTGTGGGGCGCGGGCGACCAAAGCCACGGTAAAAAGTAAATGCATCATCTAAAAAGAAAACACCGTTGTGGTGAAAGTCATCGCCTATGAACCAATCGGTGACGGGCGCCTGCGGGCTTACGGCTTTGAGGGCCGGATGATTGCTAGCAGCAGCCATGGTTGCGTAGAAGCCGGGATAGGAAATGCCAAACACACCTACCTTGCCGTTGTTGTTGGGAATATTTTTTACCAACCATTCGATGGCATCGTAAGCATCGGTGCTTTCGTCAACTTCTTTTTTTGATTTTTTATTTTTTATGAAGGGAGGCACGTCTTCAAATTGTCCTTCGCTCATAAACTTGCCTCTTACATCCTGCATAACCACTATGTAATTGCGGTAGAAGTAGGCGCTGTCGCCACGTGTCCACCAGCGGTTGGTAAATTTGTTTTCGCCATAGGGTGCGCATGAGTAAGGCGTGCGAATAATGATGATGGGATGCTTTTCGGAATTGTTTTTGGGTATGTGGATGGCGGTAAAAAGTTTTACGCCATCGCGCATGGGAATTTGTTTTTCGAGTTTGGTGTAGTTGGTTACGATGTAGAGGGAATCGGGGTTGGTGGTTTGTGAGAAAGAGAATGAATAAATGAAAACTAAGAGGGAGGAGATGAGGTATGTTGGCTTTAGCATTGAGTAGTAATTGAGGGAATAAATGTAAATTAAATTGTTAGCCCTGAAATGGCACGAGGCAGAGCTTCTGAATGTAAGGGAATTATTTTTTAATTTTTATTTCCCAGGCTTTGTTTATGAATCTTGCTTAAAAGTTCTATATTTTCTCTTGCAATTTTCGATTCTGGGTCAATAATTTTCTCTAATTCTTTTGCATTTCCTGAAATGAAATCGACACAAACTTTAGCTCGTTCTGAATATTCTTCGTTCGGGTTAATTTCAAATAGTTTTTTTTGAAAATCCTTATATGTGTATAAGGGGATTATTTGCCTAATTAAATTTTCGTTAGCAAACCCATTAAACAGTTTACCTTCTTCAGTTAAAGGGACTATTAATTGACAAATTAATTCAACTCCCTTTTTCTCCGTAGTAATTTTATTGAATAAAGTCTCTTTATATTCATTAGGACAAAATTTGCTTGCTGCTTCAATAAATGTTCTATTTAACTCAAAAAACGTAATGCCGTCAATTAGTTCCATATGCCTATCGAAAAAATTTTCAATCATATATTTTAGAGATTGCGCCATCTTCTTTATATTTGGCTCTAGAACTTTTTTATAATCATTCTCATTAAAAAAATGAGGGTATCCTGATTCAATCTCTAACAATAAATAGTATAAGAAAACAAATCGTGATTCGCTTAATTTAGATCTACCAACCGTCAATTCGTAAATAAGACTATTTATTTCTGTGCTGATACTCTGATTACAGGCAATAAGATTTATAACTGCATCAATCATTCTTCTTGTTTCATTATTGCAAAGTACCGGATATTCATCAAAGAAGTTAAAAATGTCAACAAAGTATCTATAATTTTTTAATGAGAATTCTTCTTTCAATTTTCGGTTTCCAATTTTTGTGAGTAAATCAATAATTCTACCCTCCCTTTCCATCCTCCTTAACAAACCAGCCCTATCTTCATAAAGTACAAAACACTTTAAATCATTTTCAGAAACCTCAGCGGTTCCTAATTGCAAGGAAATATACCGTTCATAATAAGCATCATTATTAAATCTGTTTTCATTCTCAAACAAATCCAGCCTAACACTTGTATCACCCCAAAAAAGCCATTTAACAATTTTACTAGTTGGGTTGCTATTAAAAAAGTCCAAAATACTTTCTTGAGAAGCTGCCTTAATTGCGGAATAATTGCTAATCAAATTTGAAAATGAACCATAATCAAAAATTCTTATAGCCTCAATCAATAGGAAATCAGTAATGTTAACTTCAGCCTTAACAGAGGGTAGTCTTAGTTTTAAACTGTTAATGTATCGGTAAACGTGTCGTAATGTTTTAAAATAATCTCTCAAATCAGAATAGTTCCATCTTTCTAAAATAGCTTTAATGTCGTATTCAATTTTTAAGCTGTCAAGTAACTTCTTAAGTTCTTTTGAAAATATGTCCTCCATTTTTTCAGAGAGAACATAAGGAATTGTGTAGTCCACTTGTACAATTTTTTCAAGAAAGTTTTTCCCGTTCGTTCGGTAAACACTTTCAAGCGCTCCGGCTACAAAATCAGCATCATAAGCAAGAAAAAAAATTGTGTTTTTAAATCCAGTACTCAACTTTATCATTTTAAAAACTTCTGCAACCTCAATGGGAGTTAGCCTATCAATATCATCAATAAAAATGAATAACTGTATTTTATGATCTGTTAAACGTTCATCAATTTCGCTTTTATTAGTTTTAATTGCTTCAATTTTTTCTTTGGTATTTCCAATCAACCATTCTGTAGTTTTGGCTCCTGTTCCAACTAACATTTTTGTTACCGGATCAGGAATAAAGCTGGCTATCTTTGCTAAGGTAGAAGCAATTGATTTGAAATCTTCTTTTAGTTCTTCAAGAGCTTTGACTTCTAAGCTTAATTTTAATTTTAATTCCTGCAGAAAAGCATCTTGTAATTCAACTTGATTACTAAACAACCAAGGATTAAAATCTACAATAATTCTATAAAATCCTTTATTATCAATTGTACTTTGTTTTTCAATTCCAAGCTTAATTTCTGTTTTGATAAATTCCATAATTGTCGATTTACCACTGCCCCAACTTCCGTTAATACCAATGACAAAGGAATCGTGGTTTACAGAAAACGATTGAAGTATATTATTGATTAATTCTTTGGCAAAAGGATACCTTTTTAAATCATCATCCTTTTCAAGCGATTTATGTTTATCGGTATTCATGTTTAAAAATTAGGTTTGGTATTAAGCTACCAAATATAGTTTTTGAGCCTGTAAATAGTTAATAAAGAAAAAAACGAACACTTTTTTTTAATAACCCATCAGGAAAGCTTGCGCGCGTGGCTTTGCGGCTACCTTACCGGTTGGTTGGAAAAGATTGAAATGAAACACTGCCGTGTTAGAGCATAAATCCGATAGCAGCGGAAAGCCCGAAGTGGTGTGGAAGACACACCCCCAGCCCCTCTCGCATTAGCGCAAGCCTGGGCGCAGAGGGGAGTTGCGGTGTGCTAAGACGGGCTTGCGTTGGAGGATTTGCGGCTACCTTACAGGTTGGTTGGAAAAGATTGAAATGAAACAGTGCCGTGTTAGAGCATAAACTTGATTATTCATTCTTTATAATTTTTATTAGGCATTCATGAATCAAACAGAAGAAGTTTGATTTGTAGCGGAAAGCCCGAAGTGGTGTGGAAGACACACCCCCAGCCCCTCTCGCATTAGCGCAAGCCTGCGCGCAGAGGGGAGTTGCGGTGTGCTAAGACGGACTTGTAGCGGATAGCGGGAGAGAAGGTTATTAGTGAATAAGGGGATGTGTTTACAAATACTTTTTGAAAAACTTTATGAGGCTTTTTTGAAGGGGCGTTTTTTGCCTTTTGAAAAGTTTTTGCGGGGTTTAGCATCGGGGTTGTAAACGGGACCTTCGCCCAAGTGTACTGGTATAATTAGTTTGCGGACTTCGCTGCCGATGAGTTTTTCTATTCTGCCAAAGCGTCCCATATCATTTTCATTAATAAAAGTGATGGCTACTCCGCTGCTGGCAGCGCGGGCGGTGCGCCCTATGCGGTGTATGTAGTCTTCGGCATCGCCCGGCACATCGTAGTTAATTACCATGCCTATGTCTTCAATGTCTATGCCGCGCGAGAGTACATCGGTGGCAACTAATATGAGTAATTGTTTGCTGCGGAAGCTGAGGAGGATGTCTTCGCGTTCGCGCTGTTCCAAATCGGAATGTACGCTGTTTACTTTTAAGCCCGCTTGTTTTAGTTCGATGGCAAGTTGTTTAACTTTTTGTTTGGTAGAAGAAAAAATAATGGTGCTAACCGGATTTTCTACGCTTAGTATTTCTTTGATGAGCGGATTTTTTTGTTTGTCGTAAACTACGTATGCAGCCTGCAAAACTTTTTCGGCAGGCTTGGATACAGCAATGCTTATTTGCTCGGGCTCTTTTAAAAGCTGCTGCGCAAGAAACCTTATTTTAGAAGGCATAGTGGCAGAGAACATAAGTGTTTGCCGTTGCTCAGGAAGGTGCTTTGCAATTTTTACAATGTCTTCCAAAAAGCCCATGTCAAGCATTTTATCTGCCTCATCTAAAATAAAATGTTTGATGGTTTTAAAATTTACGTAGCCCAGGTTGAGGTGAGAGAGTAAGCGACCGGGTGTGGCAATAATGATGTTAGCTCCATTAGTGAGCGCCTTTTTTTCGGCATCAAAAGATTGCCCCGCATTGCCACCATAAATGGCAAGCGAGGTGGCATGTGTATAGTATGCAAAACCTTGTATGGCCTGATCTATTTGCAGGGCAAGTTCGCGCGTGGGTACAACTATTAATGTGTTAGTATCGTGCTCGGGTTCAAACAAAAGTTTGTTTAAAATGGGTAAAACAAATGCAGCGGTTTTTCCGGTGCCGGTTTGTGCGCAGGCAATTAAATCTTTGTTGTTGAGGATGATGGGTATTGCCTGTTGTTGTATGGGGGTAGGTTGGTTGAAGCCCATTGCTTCTAAACCGTCTTCTAATTCGTGTTCGAAATTGAAATCTTGAAAAGTCATTTGTGGGATTGATAAGGGGGCGAATCTAAGCAAGTAAAATTATTTGACACTAAAAGGCTATGTTTTGAAACACAGATTAAAGAAAGGAATTAAGCGCTTCGCTTTTTGATTGACACTGATTTGTGCTAATTGATTGCCGCAGGCAACTAAAATTAATTTCTTTTAAAATCTGGTAATCTGTGTTTCTCTTTTTGGGGTTGATAGCCCCACCTAAATCCTCCCCGGAGGGGAGGGGACTGGCATTGTGCTTTTTCTTATCCTTAGATTAGAATACACTTTGATGAAAAGGCAGAAGTATATTTTGCCTGCGGCATTATATGTGAAAGCAGAGGTAACAAATATTTATGCCCTCAGCTAAAAACCTTTTTTCGTAGGTGGTTTTTATATCTAAGTCGATGCCGATGTTGTTTTGTGCGTAGAGGTTGTCGGTAGCGGTGATAACATGGTAGCCTTCTGTTTTTACCATTTGGTGCGCGTAATCAAAAAGTTGTTTGTTATCTGTTTTAAGGTGAATGACGGAACCGCTTTTTAAAAAGTTTTTGTAGCGGTTGATAAACATGGGAGAGATGAGTCTGCGGTTTTCTTTTGATTCGCGGGGCTGGGGATCAGGAAAGGTTATCCATATTTCGCTGACTTCGTTGTTGCCAAAAAACTTTTCTATTAACTCCATACGTATGCGGAGGAATGCGGCATTTAAAATATTTTGTTCGTTGGCAGTTTTGGCACCGCGCCACATGCGCGCACCTTTTATATCTATACCAATAAAATTTTTATTTGGGTATCGCTGCGCAAGATTAACAGTGTACTCGCCACGTCCACAACCAACTTCAAGCACAATGGGGTTGTTGTTTTTAAAAACATTTGTATCCCAGTTTCCTTTTAGTGTTGTGTCGGGCGAATGGAAATCTACCTCGGGTTGAAATACCAGATGAAATGTTTCCATTTCGGCAAAGCGACTTAATTTATTTTTTCCCATAAGAGCGAGGTGCAAAAAAAGAAAAAATCAAATTACACAAATACGCTGTTTTTGATTTCTATAACAAACCCTCAAAAATGATAAGCACTAAGTAAAGAAAGACAAATTTGCACAAACCGGTTTTAAGTTTAATTGGCAGTAGTGGTTATTGCCACAGTCGCCCTTTTTTCGTTTCTTTACCAACACAATTTTATTACCAATGAGTGCCCAAGTTTTTGAAATTAAGTTACCCGTTTTTGAAGGTCCGTTTGATTTGTTGTTGTTCTTTATTGAGCGCGATGAATTGGATATACACAACATTCCGATTGCAAAAATTACCGAAGATTATCTTGACTATATACATCACCTCAATACTTTAAATATTGAAGTGGCAAGCGAGTTTATTTTGGTAGCTGCAACGCTTATGCGCATAAAGGCAAAAATGCTGCTGCCACGTTATGCCAAAGATGAGCAGGGCAATGATATTGACCCTCGCCACGATTTGGTACGCCAGCTTTTAGAATACAAACAATACAAACAGGCTGCCGAAGAATTACGTGTTAAAGAAGAAGAGCGTGCTATGATGTTTGTGCGTGGTAATCTTGCCAAAGAAATTGCAAAGATTGCTGTGGTGGCAGACAGCAACGGATTTTCGAGTGAACTGCACAACCTTACTTTATTTAAACTGATTGCGGCTTACCAAAAGGTGCTGGAGCGTTTTGAACGGAATCAACTAGAGTTAAAACACACTGTTGTGCAATATCCGTTTACTATTGAACAGCAAAAAGATTATATTACCTCGTTGGTTAAGTTAAAATCAAAAGCCGATTTTATTGAAATATTTGCCGAGTGCACCAGCCGCATACATGCAGTGTTTATTTTTTTAGCACTGTTGGATTTATTGCAAATGGGCACCGTTACCATATTAGTTGGCGATGGATTTAACAATTTTACTATAGCGCAACCGCAAGCAACTCTTAACCAGAGCCCCGATAATTATGCAGGAACAGAACAATGATGTTCTTAAAAAATTCAGTCCCTCTAAAATAGTTTACCCCATATTAATTGGGTTAGGCGTAGCGGCTTTTTTATTTTACCGCGGCTTTAATGCCGATGCATTTTCAAAAATAGAGTGGACATGGAGCGCCACCAACTGGTTAATACTGGCAGTAGTTTCTGTGGTTATCCGCGATTTGGCTTACATGATTCGCATACGTGTGCTTACTGAAAATCATTTGTCGTGGTACCGTAGTTTTATAGTCATCATGCTGTGGGAATTTTCATCGGCACTGGCACCCACGCTAATTGGCGGTGGCTTTGTGTTTGCTATTTTAATTTTGAGCAGAGAGGGTGTTAACATGGGCAAGAGCATTACCACCATTACTGTTTCAAATTTTTTAGACGGAATTTTTCTCGCCATTATGGCGCCACTCATTTATTTTATTGTAAGTAAACACGAGCTGTTTAGCGGTTTGCAGGTTGACACATCTTTACTGGGCAGCAGTGTCTATTATACGTTTTGGGTAATATTCTGGGGCATCATTATTTTAAAATCTTTTATTGGTTATGCGCTTTTTTTCAATCCATATATTGCTAAAAAAGTTATTCTGGGAATATTCAGCTTAAAAATATTAAGCCGCTTTAAAGAAGGTGCAGCCGAAACAGCCGAGCAACTTATCATATCTTCTAAAGAATTACGCGCAAAAAAAAGAGGTTATTGGGTGTGGAGTATTGTTACAACTTTTATAACATGGACAGCCAGATTCTCTATCGTTAACTGCATTATACATGCGTTTCACGGTGCCGGCTCGTTAAACGATTTGGCTATGTATGGAAAGCAAATAGTCATACAGTTTATAGGTTTTGCAAGCCCTACACCGGGTGCAAGCGGTGTTAGCGAAGCCATGTTCGAAACCATTTTTAGCGATTACATTATGCCCGGCTTATCGGCAACATTAGGGTTGCTTTGGAGGCTGATCAGTTATTATCCGTACTTAATAATTGGCGCCATAATTTTACCACGCTGGATAAAAGAAAAAGTATTATGAGCCCACGCAGAAGAATTGTATTAACCATTATGAGCGTAGCCATTGGCACTGCGCTATCGGTATGGTTGTTTAAAATGAAAAACAACGGCAAGCCTTTGTCTGATAATGATTGGTTGTGGCTGGGCACCAATTTTGGTTTTTCACTATTAATAGTTTTAGGAATTGGAATTTATTTGTTGAAGAGGAAAGATAAAAATGATGGACTTTAATAACCATTAAAATTTCAATTATATGAAACCCGAAACCCCTCCCTCCCTCACCCCCGGCACAAAAGTTACTCTGCTTATTGGCGACCGCACCAATTTGGGTTTTGTTGTTTTGATAAATAATAAGGAAGAAGGACTGCTATACCACAACGAAATTTTTGAAACCATAAACGAAGGTGATGTTAAAACCGGCTACATTAAAAAGCTGCGTAACGATGGTAAGTTGGATGTAAGCCTGCAAAATTTTGGGTACAGGCATATTGAAGAAAGTACAAACGTGGTAATAAATAAACTCAAAGCTAATGGTGGGCTTTTACCGGTGGGCGATAAAACCCCGCCCGAAGAAATTTACAACACCTTTGGAATCAGTAAAAAAGCATTTAAAAAAATTACCGGAGCACTTTACAAGAAAAGACTCATTTCCATTTCCGATTACGAAATGCATTTGATAGATGAAAGAGGGGAGTAATTATAACTTCAGTTTTTCCTGTCCTTCCAGATTCTCCTTAAACTCATTTTTAATATCCTGGAAAAATGGGTTTAAGAAAGTAGCAGTGCTCAGCACCGGTTCGTAAAGCTTAGATTCTTTTTTTGTTTGCGCATTTATAAAATTAAAATGCGGCTCTAAAGATTTTAAACCATGAAGGACAACACTTGTTACCAATGCAAATTTTAATAAGCCAAACAAAGCGCCTGCAATTTTATTTACCACATTTAAATCTCCTGCCTTTAAAATTCCTTCGAGCAACTTGGCGTAAAACAAAAAGATTAAAACAATAACTGCAATTACAATTACAAACGCCACCCACTGCGGTACGGTGCTGCTTTTGTCAACCACACTTTGCAATGCACCTTGCGCCCAGCCCGATAATTTAAATGCAGCATACAAGCCAAGCACCAAGCCTAAAATAAAAGCAATCTCGTAAATAATGCCGCGGTTAAAACCTTTCCATGCACCCCATAAAAGCGGAATGGCAATTACAACGTCAAGCAGGTTCATAGGTACTGATAGCGAATAGATGCGAATTTAAGAATGCTACAACCTGAAAGGTCGCAGTGGAGATAATTGTGCGGGCTCTCCTGACAGGATTCTGAATTAAAAGACAAAGAAGTCATTTGTCCTTAGATTACACTAAAGTAATATCAAACTGAACCAAATCAACAAACTCCTGCACCCGTTCTTCTACTTCCTCTTGCGTAAGTCCAATAATTCTTTCTGTACCAAATTTCTCTACGCAAAAAGATGCCATTGCCGAACCATAGATGATTCCGCGTTTCATGCTATCGAAAGAAATATCACGAGCATGAGCAAGGTAGCCAATAAAGCCACCCGCAAAAGTATCGCCCGCACCGGTTGGGTCAAACACTTCTTCTAATGGTAATGCAGGTGCAAAGAAAACCTGGTTATCGTGAAACAGCAAAGCACCGTGTTCGCCTTTTTTTATCACTAAATATTTTGGCCCCCACGAAAGAATTTTTTTAGCCGCTTTAACCAACGAATATTCATTGGTTAACTGGCGTGCTTCCGCATCATTAACAGTAAGCACATCTACCATTTTAATGTTTTCCATTAAATCGTCCATTGCAATTTCCATCCAAAAATTCATGGTGTCCATTACAATAAGCTTAGGGCGTTTTTTCATACGCTGCATTACCTGCATCTGAATTTTGGGCATGAGGTTACCCAGCATTAAAAATTCGCAATCCTGGTAGCTGTCAGGTATGATGGGATCAAATGTAGCGAGTACGTTTAGTTGCGTATCTAACGTATCACGTGTATTCATATCGGTGTGATATTTACCACTCCAGAAAAAAGATTTTTCGCCTTGTTTAATTTGCAAACCTTCGGTTTTTATTCCGTGGTTATTAAACTCTTTAATCATGTCTTGCGGAAAATCATCGCCCACCACACCTACAAGGTTTATGTTTTTGGTAAAGTACGATGCACTAAGCGATGCATACGTGGCGGCACCACCAATTATTTTATCTGT